>Ga0118677_10004659_pt1 | contig 24740 bp, 26 predicted proteins | sample AliMusrvi5mmetaG_FD_86154 | JGI IMG/M metagenome (GOLD analysis project Ga0118677, IMG submission 86154)
TGGGAGAGAAGAACTACAATGAGGTGATCAGTCACTTTTTCAATGCAGTGCCTTCACAGAAAACCGATGATTTTCCTGCTGACATGATGTTCAAAAGCAGGGAAAAAAGAAAGGATATGCTGAAGAACTACACCTTTAAAGGCGGTATGCAGAGTGTTGCTCGGGTGATAGCTGCAAAAAGCGGCCTGAACGTCTTCACCAGCCAGGACGTGAACTCTGTGAAGTATGAGAACGGTTTGTATGTGATCAGGAGCGCCAATGGAGGAGAGTATTCGGCTAAAACCCTTGTTATAGCAACACCATCTTCCATCGCTTCAAAGCTTCTGTGGGATATCAATCCCGATATAGCCAACCACCTTGGTCAGCTTAAGGCGGCTGAGGTCGATTCTGTCGGGGTTATTGTTCGCAAGGATACGGTTACAATCAAGCCGGTCGCTGCCATAATTTCGCCCAACGACGTGTTTTTCTCCATAGTCTCCCGCGATACGGTTCCCGATGACAATTATCGCGGTTTTACGTTCCACTTCAAGCCTGGTCTTGATGACAAGACCAAAAGAAGCCGGATAACCGAGGTGCTTGGGATCAGCTTTTCCAAGATAGAACACACCATTTCAAAGATCAATACGGTTCCTACTCTGGGGATGGGGCATCATAAGTGGCTGGAAAAAACCGATATGCTGCTGAAGGGAAAAAAGAACCTTTTACTGACCGGAAACTATTTTGGTGGAATGGCCATTGAGGACTGTGTAAGTCGCTCGAAGAGTGAAATTGCAAGGCTGAAAGAAGGGTAGGCTCTCAAAAAGTCAAGGCTCTGAAGGCCTTGACTTCAGCTTATGGTTAAAGGTTATGGATACGACAAGTTTATGGAATTCGCCGCAGAGTGTTTACCAGATGCTGGCGCTAATTGTTGTGATTGCCCTGCTTTTTTATGTGGGAGCAAATTCCCTTTTCAGTAAGGTTATAGCAGTCGTTCGCTTATCAGTCAGGGATATCACTCTTCCTCTGGAGCTTATGGTTTTGCCATTCAGATTGCTCGTCTCTCTCGTTGGTCTGGCCATTCTTGTTCGTTATGTTCCGATCGCTGCGGATATAAAGGATTTGCTTCATCATACACTCCTTATTATTGCCATTATCGGGTTGTCATGGTTCATCATGCGGTTACTCATGGTGCTGGAGCAGTTTATTCTGCAGCACTATGCAGCGAAAGTCGGTGAAAACGAAGTGGCAAAAAAAATTGCCACACCTGTTAATTTGGCTCGCAAGATTCTGACTGTGCTTTGTGTGCTTCTCGCTATTTCCGGCGTGTTGATGACCTTTGATACCGTCCGACAGATTGGGCTGAGCATTCTTGCCTCTGCGGGAATTGCTGGTGTGATGCTTGGCTTTGCTGCCCAGAAAAGTCTTACAACACTGATAGCCGGTATCCAGATTGCCATAACACAGCCGATCAGTATAGGCGATGTGGTTGTTGTTGAAAATGAAAGAGGCATGATTGAAGAGATCAGCCTCACTTACGTCGTTGTGCAACTCTGGGATCAGCGTCGTCTGATTGTACCTATTACCTGGTTTATTGATCGTCCGTTTCAGAACTGGACAAGAACGTCGTCAGAGCTTCTTGGTACGGTTTATCTCCATACAGATTATTCCATTCCACCCGAAACGCTTCGTGTTGAGCTGGAGAGGATTGTCTCTTTAACGCCTTTATGGGATAAGAGGGTGGCAAAAATACAGGTGACCAATACTACTGAGAAGTCGGTCGAGATAAGGGCACTTCTTAGTGCCGCGAACTCTTCGGATGTCTGGGAATTGCGTTGTTTTGTTCGTGAACAGTTGATTACGTTTCTGAGGCTTAATTATCCGGGAGGATTGCCGAAAGTTATGGCTCAAACGGATCAGGGTGGAGTGCCAGCTATTCATAAGGATTTACATTAAAAAGCTGACTTGTTTTGATAAGAATAAAAAGGAGGAGTTGTATGGCGCAGGCGAAAAAAGGGGATACCGTAAAAGTTCATTATACCGGAACCCTTGAGGACGGCACGATGTTCGACACTTCGGCAGAGCGTGAGCCGTTAAAGTTTACGATTGGGGGTGGTCAAGTTATCCCCGGATTTGACCTTGCAGTAATTGATATGGTACCGGGTGACATGCGGGTTACCGTGATCCCTGCCGAAGAGGCTTATGGAGAGCACAGTACAGAGTTGGTAACGGACGTTGACCGAGAGAGGTTTCCGGCTGATATGGAGCTTGAAATCGGTCAACAGTTACAGGTCGGACTTGCTGATGGCGAACAGGCGGTTGTGATGATTGTTGACCTGAGCGACACATCAGTGACGCTTGATGCCAACCATCCTCTGGCTGGCCAGCAGCTTACCTTTGAGATTGAGCTTGTGGAGATTCTGTGATTTCAGATGCAGGGAAACACGGCAGCTTCCCTGCATTTTATTTTTCGTAAAAAATCTCAATGCACCGAGCATGAAATACAGGGGTCGTAAGAGCGCACCACCATCTCACAAAGTTTTGTAATCTCCCCGTCATTTTTTCCCTCCCTGCGCGACTGTTCAACGAGTGCACGCAGATCATTATGGATGTTTCCATTATTCTGCGTCGTTGGAATGATGCAGTCCGCTTTTGTCACTTTTCCCTTATCATCAATTTCGATATGGTGATAGAGAACCCCGCGCGGCGCTTCAACAGCTCCGGTGGCTTTGCCTGATTTTGGTGTGTAAGGGGTTTTTATCTCAGCAAGATCACTCTCAAGCAGAGAGTTAATAAGCTCCTCTGCATCCTCAAGAATATGAACACACTCGACAAGCTGAGCGATGTTGTTCATGAAGGGGTTGTGACACACCGGCTGAAGCCCGAAGCTTTCGGCGCACTCCCTTGCTTTCGGGTGCAGGAGATGGTAGTTATTGTTGAAGCGAGCCAGAGCCCCTGCGGCAGAAGATTCCCTGCTGAGTCGGGTAAATTTTGAGGTGGAGAACTCCTGAGTGTACTCGTTGGTCATCAGGAGATAGTCATTCTCCTCCCGGTTAACTCCATCCGATGAAACAAGACGTCCGCCGATTGCGGGATAGGTTGATCCGTTGGAGAGTGAGATAAATTCGGTTTCCCGGCTGAAAGCAGGAATGGTGAGCGTATGGAAAAAAGAGCAAGTTGTCTCAAGTGCCGGCTTTCTTTCCTGAATCATCGCGCGAAGGTGTAAGAGCCTCTCCTTGTCAGGTGCCTTGCTGAGCCCACCGACCACGAGGCTGACGGGGTGGGTGCAGCGTCCGGTTGTTACCGTGCTGATTTCGTTGCCGAGTTCTTTGAGCTGAAGCCCAGCCCTGACCAGATCGGGGTGAGACTGAATCAGAGGCAGAACGCTGGATGTGCCTGCAAAATCAGGGGCGATGAGAAAAAAGAGATGCAGTGCATGGCTCTGGAGGGTTTCGCCGTGCATTGCCAGCAGCCTCGTTTTCTCTGCTACAACCGGAGGCACAATGTCCATGGCTCGTTCAACCGCCCTGATGCTTGCAAGCGAATGGCTGATTGAACAGATACCGCAGATTCTTGAGGTCAGAAAAGGAACTCGCTCGGCGCTCATCCCCTTGAGCATCACCTCAAAAAAGCGAGGAGTCTCCACAATAGCCCAACGGGCATCAACAAGCTTACCATCCCTGACCGTGATCTGGATGTTGGCGTGCCCTTCCACTCTGGTCAGGTGATGGATATCAAGTGAGTAGTCACGTTTCATCAGTAGCGAGTGGTTCAAAGGCGTTATAAAAGGTCAGCTTTTCGTGGAGGTCGTCGAGGCTTAGCCCCTTCTTTTTTATCAGTTCAAGAAAAGCTGGCATATTGAGCTCCTCTGCCGGGCCACGGCATCCGAGGCAGGCGGTTTTTCCTGTTGTGCATACGGCATTGCACCCGGCGCGGGTAATCGGCCCGAGGCATATTTCGCCAAGGTCGAAGAGGCAGGTGTTCAACTGTTGCTTACAGTCAACGCAGACTGGGTATGTCGGCAAGCTGACCTGCGAACGGGTGACAATACCGACCATAATTCGCTCGACCTCATCTTTGGAAACCGGACAACCGGGAATCGAGTAATCAACCTGGACGATGTCGCTGATTTTCATGGAGGGCATCGTCTCAACCGCTTTTCCGTCATAGACCTCACGGATGGCCTCTTCCTGCGGGATGCGGTTTTTGAGATTGTTGACTCCGCCGAAACAGGCGCAAGTACCGAAGGCGACCAGGACTTTGGCCTGTGCGCGGATGGCCTTTATCCGCTCAATCTCGTCAGGGCGCGTGATGCTTCCCTCGACAAGGGCGATGACGTAGTCGTCGAGCCGCTCCGAGGATATTTCCCTGAAGTTGCGGATATCGAGGAGGGCGAGAAAATCAGGCAAGGTTGATTCCTTGTTGGCCAACTGCAATTGGCACCCTTCGCAACAGGTAAAGTCGAACGATCCGATCTTCACCTTTTCCATTTCAAAACCAAGATGGTTCATGAGGTTTTCCCTAAATCGCTTCCTTGAGGTTCATGACTGACCAGTAGTCGAACACCGGGCCGTCCAGACAGGTAAAAGTGGAGCCTACCATGCAGCGACAGCACTTGCCCATGCCGCAGTGCATGCGGCGCTCCAGCGACACAAACATCCTGTTCATCGGAATGCCCAACCGGTCAAGATGACTGCAGACGAACTTGAACATGACTGGAGGGCCGCAGACAATGGCGTAGGTATCCTTGGGGTCAAAGGTGAATTCGTCGAGCAGGGCGGTGATCATGCCGCTCCTGCCAGTCCAGGATTCATCGGGTTTTTCGACAATAGTGCTCATCTGCACATGGCTGACCTTCTTCCACTCCTCAAACTGGTAAGTGAAGAGCATCTGTGATGGTTCTTTGGCGCCGTACAGAAGGAAGACGTCCCGGTACTTGTCGCGGTGGTCGTTGATCCAGAAAAGGGGTGCGCGCATTGGGGCTATGCCAAGTCCGCCAGCAATCAGGAGAACGTTATGGCCCTGCATTTCCGCCATCGGAAAAGCTGTTCCGAAAGGCCCTCTGACGGAGACGAAGGCCCCCTGGCGGGCTTCGAAGAGCGCTGAAGTTACGTGGCCAGCCTTGCGGATGCAGAGCTCGATAAACTCGTGGTTGCTTGTAGAACTTGATATTGATATCGGTGATTCACCGTATCCCGGTACTTCAAGCATGAGAAACTGACCGGGTCTGAAGTTGAACACTTCCCGCTCAAGCGGATCGATGATACGGAGCTGGAACAGCCGTTCGAGATCGGAGAGGGGCACGATGTTGGTAATTCGGCACTTGTACCCCTTGTCGGTAATCATGACCTCAGACTTTTTCTGGAAGTCCGGGATCTTGACGGCGAAAGGTTCGCGGTTCAGGTCTTGTCCGGGGATGGTGAAACGCATATCATGCATGATTCTCGCTCTAGTCTGAGGTCGTTGATGACGTCTTTCGGGTTGATGTCGGCAAGGCAGGCCCGCCCGCAACGGTTGCAGCCGACGCAGATCTGCTGGTTGTCGTTGGCCGCAAATCCACGGTAATGGTGGTAGTAGCGATACTTGAGGCGGTCGCCGTTTTTTGGTCTGAAGTTATGCCCGCCAGTGACCTGCGCGAAATCAACCAGATTGCATGAGTAGAGATGGTTCTGCCGTGTCGAGCCTTTGAGATCAACATCGAAACGCTCTTCTACGCTGTAGCAGTAGCAGGTCGGGCAGACCATCGCGCAGGAGCCGCAACTGAGGCACTTGTCGCCCCATTTCTGCCAAATCGGAGAGTCAAATTCGATGTCGAGGAAACAGGGCAGTCCGGACACCTCGATCTTGGTTTCAAAGCTGTTCTTGATGTTCTTGCGCCGCTCGATCAGGCTGCAATTGTCCTCATAAGACGGCTCTTCGATCCTGAACTCCTTGAGGAAGTTGAATGCTTTCGAGGAGTTGATCGAAAGATAGTAGCTGTCGCCGATGTCGGAGCAGAAAAGGTTGAATCCATGATTGACGGTGTGCCGATTCATCGAGTGGCAGAAGCAGTCAGGCAGAGGCAGATGGTCCATGCCGATAATGAAGGTGTTTTTCCGGCGTGCCAGATAGTAGGGAGAGGGATAGGCTCCATGGAGCATAACATCGTCAAGAATGTTGACCGCATTGATGTCGCAGGGTCTGAGCCCGATAAGGATGATGGGTGGAGACTCGTACTGTATCTCCTGTTCCCAGTTTCCATCACTGAAGTTGAAGTGGGAAAGCTCGTCTCGGTAAGGCAGGAAAAAGTGTTTGGCCGACGAGTGTGTTACCGTATAATCAAAATTAATTTCATCGACCGACTTCACGGGCATGAACTGATAGATCGGTTCACCGTTGCTTCCAGTGTCTACCTTTCGCGGTCCGAAGGAGCTGTTATTCCGGACAAGTGCATCAATAAAAGCCTTAAACTCTCTCTTCGAAATGACTTTGTAGATCATTGCTCATGTTCCCGATTCAGGCATTGCAGAGAAGCGCTGTAACAACATGGAGATCATTAGTCTAAACTTAAACAAAAGCATCTTGCAAAGCAACGAGCAACTCTCTCCAATACGCTGAAACAGCCTCGTTATTTTCTTTTTTCAAGTAAATAAACTTTGTCGCCCCTCCTTACTTTTTCACATTTCAGGGTGACGCTGTCACCCTTGACTGCGTCGGTCTCAGGCAGGTCATTCGTATAAAAGGTACCTGCAATCACCGTGACAACCCCTGTTTTTGGCCCAAGAATAGAGAGTTTGTCGCCCTGCTTGAGGCCACGGGCGTAGATGACCATCTCTGCCACTCCCGCCTTTGGATAATATTTTTTTATCTCACCGATATAGGTTTTTTTCTCCTGAGCCAGTGAGCCATACTCTCTTGTCCAAGCATCAAGAGGTTTTCCAAAATAAAATCCCTCCGAAAATCCACGGTTATAAACCTTGGCCAGCTCATGCTTGAGCCTCATAGACAGTTCACTGTATGTACTCCTGAACTCCGGGTCAGTGCGATGGTGGGTACAAAGATCGAGTGCCTGGCGGTAAGCTGTGGTTGTTGTAAGAACATATTCCGGGCTACGGCTCCTTCCCTCAATCTTGAATCCGCTGATTCCCGCATCAATAAGAACATCAAGAAACTCAATGGCGCAAAGGTCTTTCGGACTCATCACATAATCAGTGCCAAGCTCAAGCTCTTCGTTCTCCTCTGGATCAGTAATAAGGTACTGCCTGCGGCAGGGTTGCACACATTGCCCACGGTTTGCCGATCGCCCGAAAAGCTCCTGCGACATAAAGCAGCGCCCTGAAACTGCCACACACATCGCGCCATGAACAAAGCACTCGATCAGCACATCAAGACCATCGTTCCTGATTTTTCCGGCGATATGGTGCACCTGCTCAAGCGTGAGCTCTCGTGCCAGCACAATCATACGTGCTCCAAGAGCTGCATAAAATTGAACTGCACTGTAGTTGCTGACCGACGCCTGTGTCGATATATGAAACGGCATATCAATCTTCCGGCAAGCTTCGATGACTGCCATATCCGAGCAGATCACCGCATCAATCCCCGCAGTCCTGGCCGCAGTGACAGTCTGAGTCATCTTTTTCAGCTCACCATCATAGACAATCGTATTCAGCGCCAGATAAGCCTTAGCGTCATGCTCTTTACAAAGAGTTATTACATTGGGGAAGTCCGTCGGAGTAAAATTGCTGCTTCCAGCCCGCATATTGTAGCCCTCAGCGCCGAAATAAATTGCGTCTGCCCCTGCCTTCAGCGCAGTAACCAAGGAAGTCATGTCGCCAGCCGGGGAGATGAGTTCAACAGTTTGTTTACTGTTAGACCTCGCTTCAAACGACGAGGGTAATCCCGCATTGGTCAAAGGCATCTATGATTTCTTTTTGTATGAAGGTGTGGTTTTATTGAGCTGACAATGTACGCAAGAGGCAAGAGAAATCCTGTGGTGAATTTGATTTACGGTGTAATGTGAGTTACATTACCGAACAAAAGTGTGGTGAATAGTTCGACAGATGCTTTTAAGTTTTCTGGCACTGAACATTCAGCTTTCGACAAACTGTTGTTTGCAAGTCTTGACTCACTTCTCAAGAGTTTCGGATTTTTGCTTTGAAAAATGTTTTCGACACTCTCATTACTGTGTGCATCGAAAATAATTCATTGCATTGATCAATCTCCAATGTGTATAAAACAGTACTATGAATGAGCGTTTTTTCCTGAAACTCCTCCTCACTCTTTTCTCCGGATTTGTAGCCACTGAGTTGCTTGTGGTACTGCTGTTTGGCTTCAAGCTGGATCTGATTCTGTTCTGTTTCATTATTGCTGTCGCCTTGACGGGAATTCTTGTGGTCGTGCGGCTTCTGCTGCAGCAGCCTCCTGAGATGGACTCTGTTTCGATGAGGCGTGCAAGGGAGAAGCGGACTGATATCATGCGGGATCGGCTCAGGGAGTATAGTGTGGATGAGGAGTTTCTTGGAGGGGGGACTGTAAAAGGTGCAAAAGAAAATTCTGTTGCACCTCCGACAAACGAAGCGCAAAAAAGCCTCAACCCGTCAGCCGGTAAACCTATGGCATCGATTGAAGAGGCAATCAGGATTCATGCGGAGATGTATGGGGGGCTTGTACCTTTGCTTCAGATGATGGAAAAGATTGATGAGGCCTCTTTTTGTCGTCTTGTAAAAAAAGTTGGTCTGGGTGAGCTGTCACGGGAGGAGGTGATGTGCAAGATCACATTCATGATTGAAGCATCGACTCCTTCGATTCGCGACACAAAAGGAGTTGACGGGGAACAGCCGTCTGTTCTGGAAGGCCACTCAATGGAGAGAGAGAGTTTCGATGAGTACATCCGTCGTTGTATGACCGGTGCAGAGGATGACTCGAAGAGCGCAGATGGATTCTCTGTTGAACTTGACAGTGCAGCTCTTTCTCAGGGCGTTGGCGTTCCGCCTGCTGATTTTTCCCATGATCCGACATCGGTGATTTCAAGTCTGAAAAGAGTCGGAGCACAGTCATGAAGCTGGTCGGGTTAAGCAAGTCCAGACTCCGGGACTTTGTGAAACTCCATCAAAAGAAGTTCAGGGATTCGGAAGGGCTTTTTCTTGCCGAAGGGCTTCGTACGGTCAGGGAGCTTTGTCAGAACCTGCCTGATGAAGAGATGCTTGTTGCCTTGCTGATCAGGGAGGGAGAAGCAGATGTTGCCCGCTTAGCCCAAACATACAAGGGAAAGGTCTTTTCTGTCACCGAAAAAGAGGGCAATCAGCTTGCCCAGACCTCGACGTCGCAAGGGATTTTTGGCGTTTTTCGCCAACAGCTACCGAATGGGTATGAGGGTAAGGATAAGCCGGGACGATCACTCATTGTTGCCCTTGATGATGTTCAGGATCCGGGTAATGTGGGTACCATTCTCAGAACGGCAGTCTGGTTTGGTGTTGACGCGATGATCTGCGGTCTCGGAACCGCCGACCGGTATAATGCAAAGGTTGTACGATCATGCGCAGGAAGCATCTTTGCGCTCTCCCATTACGGCGCAGAATCTCTTGCTCATGAACTTCATCGCCTTCAAAAAATTGGCTATACGATAGTTTGCTCGTCGCTTGACGGAGAGGATTTCAGAGAGTTCGCTGGCTGGCCTGAAAAAATGGTGCTTGTGATCGGTAACGAGGCCAATGGCATCAGTGAACCGGTAAAAGCGTTGACTGACTTGCTTGTCCGGATACCGCATAGTGGTAAAAAAGAGCAGGTCGAATCGCTCAATGCCTCCATCTCTGCCGCAATTCTTATGGAACGTTTGGTGCTGCACTGAATGTCGATTGTTCAGGCGCTGTTGGCAAAAAACCAGTCATCCGGCTGAACGCCTTTTTCGTTACATTGCAATCGGAAGTTTTGGCTGCAGAAGTTTGATGGTAATGGTTTAGAAGCATCTCTAATGCAAAAAGATCAGGTGTTGCCCGAGTTGGCGGTGTTGAGAGAAACGTTTCAACAGGGTATAACCAAGGAATTGAAGTGGCGTCAATCGCAGTTGCTTGCACTTGACACGTTTCTTGTTGAGCGGGAAAGGGATATTGCAGATGCGGTGCATGATGATTTCAGAAAGTCAGCGGTAGAGACTTTTTTAACCGAAACGGGATATCTTCGTGGGGAAATTCGCTTTGCCCTGAAGCATCTCAAATCATGGACGAAGTCCCAGCGGGTTTCTGTTCCTCTCATCTATCAGCCAGCCAAAGGCTATTACTCACCAGCACCTTATGGAGTTGTACTCATAATCGGGGCATGGAACTATCCGCTGAATCTTTGTCTTGCTCCCCTCATCAGTGCTCTTGCCGCCGGAAATTGTGCAGTTATCAAACCGTCAGAACATGCTCCCCATACCTCATCCATTATTGCTGAAGGGTTGGTGCACTATCTTGATCGTCGCGCGGTATGTGTTATTGAAGGTGGTGTGGAAGTGGCCAAGGGTCTGCTTGAAGAACGGTTTGACTATATTTTTTATACTGGCAGCTATGCCATAGGTCGAGAGGTCATGTCTGCTGCGGCAAGGCATTTGACGCCGTTAACGCTGGAGCTTGGAGGTAAATGCCCCTGTATTGTCGATCAGAATTCGGATATCCGAGTGGCGGCGCGGCGCATCGTATGGGCCAAATTTCTGAATGCAGGTCAGACCTGTCTTGCGCCGGATTATGTCCTTGTGCATGAGACGCGGGAGGCTGAACTTCTTCGGTCTATGCAGGAGGCAATCACCGATTTCTATGGAGATGATCCCCGGTTGAGTCCTGATTATCCCCGCATTGTTAATGATCAGCATTTCAGACGGCTTGAAACGCTGCTTAACGATTTCGCACCTTGGAGCGGGGGTGAAACTGACATTGAAGAACGTTATATCGCACCGACGATTCTTCGCGGAGTGACGCCTACTTCTGAGGTCATGCAGTCGGAGATTTTCGGCCCTTTGCTGCCGGTTATTGCATATAAGGCCCTTGAAGAAGCTCTTGATATTATTCAAAGCGTAAAGGAGCCTCTCGCGATCTATCTTTTCTCTTCTGACAGTGATGTGCAGGAACGGGTAGTGCGACACTCCCGTTCAGGTGGAGTTTGTATCAACGATCTGCTTTTTCATGCAGCACTTTACACTCTTCCTTTCGGCGGGATTGGCAGCAGCGGATTTGGTGCCTATCACGGCAAGGCTGGCTTTGAAACCTTTTCTTTTAAGCAAAGCGTGCTGAAAAGAGCACTCTATCCTGATCCTGCTCTGCGTTACCCGCCCTACAGCAGCAGGAAGATCAGCTTTCTGAGACGACTTGTTCTTGGATGGGGTACCGGACAGCTCTTTCTGTACTGAAAAGATGGGCTTACGTCAACTGGTATTCGTGCAGCTTGGTCGTTTTGCCGTAATGTGTTACTTTTACACCAAGAGCTTTGGCGCAGGTATTATTAGAATAAACGATGAAAAACGAGAGCCAGTAATGAAAATAACAGTTGCGGGAATTGTACTTGGCTTTATGGCATTAGCCTGTTCCCCTCCTTCAGCAAATGCCGCAACACCTTATGTGAGTGGCTCTATAGGTCTTGCTTCGCTGGGTGATTCTGAGCTTACAGCCAGATCCTATGATACCGGTTGTGATCTTGTAGGAGCCATAGGATTAGATGGCGGTCAATATCGTCTTGAAGCCGAACTGGGGCACCAGAAAAACGGGGTTCACAATAGTGATGCATCGGAGTCGATGACGACAGTTATGGGTAATGGTTATATTAATCTGGATCTTCCTTTTTCTCCTCTCAAGCCTTTTGTTATTGCTGGAGTTGGCATGGCAAAGGTTGACGAAGATAATGGTTTTGGCAGTACTGTTGACGACACGGTTTTTGCCTGGCAGTTCGGAGGAGGCGCGGGCATCAGTGTAGCACCGTTTACCATACTGGATGCACAGTATCGCTATTTTAGTGCATCCAGCGCAGAACTGGCTGGCAATCATAAATATAGTATCGGCACGCATAACGTGATGCTCGGCCTGAGGATCGGCTTCTGAAACGTGACGCGTCAGGATTTTTGATGTCTTGTCATTATAACCGTTTAACAGGGGAGGTTGCTATGCCTATCCGCAAATTAAGGGAGTTTCTTGACAGTCATGCCGTGAGGTATTTTGTGGTCAGCCATTCTCCGGCCTACACGGCTCAGGAGATAGCTGCTGCCGCCCATGTTCCGGGAAAAGAACTTGCCAAAACCGTTGTCGTTACTCTTGACGGTAAAATGGCGATGGTTGTTTTGCCAGCTTCCCGTCAGCTTGATTTTGACCTTTTGCGTAAACTGACCTCAGCACGCAAGGTTGAGCTTGCCAGTGAAAAAGAATTTGCTGATTTGTTCCCTGAATGCGAGATAGGAGCCATGCCGCCCTTTGGCAATCTTTATGGTATGGATGTTTATGTCTCTGAAGAGCTTGAAGATGATGATGAAATTGCCTTCAACGCTGGAGTTCATACCGAATTGCTCATACTCTCCTATGAGAATTACAAGAGGCTGGTCCATCCAAAAGTCGCAAAACTCTCGCTTGCCGTCAGTTGAATGAGGCTGATATGATGGATTTTTCATGGGAAATGTTACCTTCAACTTCATGATTGCTGGTCGTGCCAGGAAAGGTGTGTATGAGATTGTCGGCATGGAAACTTAATTCTTATGAAGATTGCCTTATACGTGGGGACTTATGTCAAAGACAAGGACGGTGCGGTAAAATCCATCTATCAACTGGTTTCTTCATTCAGGAAAAACGGGCATGAAGTGGCGGTATGGTCTCCTGATGTTTCAACCAAAGATAATCACAACGGGTTAGTCGTCCACACAATGCTTTCTGTGTCGATACCCCTCTATCCTGAATACCGACTCGGTTTTTTCAGAAATGAAACTCGTCGGCAACTCGAAGTGTTTATGCCTGATATTGTGCATATTTCGACGCCCGATATCATAGGGCGGGAGTTTCTTCTGTACGCTAGAAAAAGAAATATTCCAGTGGCATCCGCTTTTCACACGGATTTCCCTTCTTATCTTGCTTACTATCGTCTCGGGTTTGCTGTAAAGCCAGCCTGGAAATATCTGACCTGGTTTTATAACAGTTGTAATCTTGTTCTTGCCCCGAATGAGTGTGTTCGATCGAAGCTGGCTGGTTATAATATCAGAAACATTGCAATCTGGTCGCGGGGGATAGACAAAGAGCTTTTTGATCCGTTACGCCGTTCCGAAAAGATGCGCTCAGCGTGGAATGTCGGGAACAGGACTGTTGTGGTGTATGCCGGGCGTTTTGTGATCTACAAGGATATCGAAGTTGTCATGAGGGTTTACGACAGGTTTATGCAGGGGGAATATGCTGACAGGGTGAGATTTGTGATGATTGGTTCTGGTCCGGAGGAGAAAGAGATGAGACGAAGAATGCCGGAAGCTATATTTACCGGATATCTTACAGGAGTGGAATTGCCTGTGGCTTATGCCTGTGGAGATATTTTTCTGTTTCCTTCAACAACTGAGGCTTTTTGTAATGTCGCACTTGAAGCGCTTGCGTCAGGCTTGCCAGCAGTGGTTTCGGATGCTGGCGGCTGCCGGGACATTGTTGAACGGTCGGTTGCCGGACTTGTTGCATCTGAAGGAAATGTCGATGATTTTTATGAAAAATGTCTTGAATTGCTTTGTGATTCTATCCGATATAAAAAGTTGAAAGCCAGAGGGCTTGCTTTTGCAAAGGCACAGTCATGGTGCGCAGTAAACGGTGTTGTGATTGATTACTATCAAAAGATGGTGAACCAGTCAAAAAGCCGTGTTGAGATACTTGACCGGTTGGCGGTTTCAGCTCATAATACTGATTAAGAGGGTTATGAAAACAGGAGTTGTAGGGCTTGGAAAAATGGGGTTCAATATGGTGCAGCATCTTCTTGAACGTGGCCATGAACTTGTGATTTTTGATCTTTCTGAAGAGCCTGTTGCAGCCCTTGCAGGAAACGGTGCGGTTGCTGCCAGTTCTCTGGAAGAGCTTGCCGATATGCTGGAATCTCCCCGTTTGGTATGGCTGATGGTACCGGCTGGCGTTGCAGTCGACAGTACAATTGACCATCTTGCTCCGCTGCTTGAGAGGGGGGACATCATTGTTGATGGAGGTAATTCCCATTATAAGGATTCTGAACAAAGAGCTGCTCGCCTCAAAGAGCAGGGGATAAGCTTTCTTGATGCAGGTACAAGCGGAGGGCTTGAAGGGGCTCGGCATGGCGCATGTATTATGGTTGGCGGTGAAAAAGCGGCTTATGAGGCTATTGAGCCCTTGCTGAACGATCTCTGTGTGGAAAACGGGTATGGCTATATGGGCAAATCAGGGTCAGGTCATTTCGCTAAAATGGTTCATAACGGTATTGAGTATGGTATGATGCAGGCCATCGGCGAAGGCTTTAATCTCCTTGATGCAAGTGGTTATGATTTTGATCTTGAAGAGGTCTCCCGTGTCTGGGCGCATGGATCGGTGATTCGGGGCTGGCTGATGGATCTGATGGTTCAGGCGTTGCAGAAAGATCCAAAGCTTGGTTATCTCAGGGGCGCCATTGCGGATTCTGGCGAAGGTCGCTGGACGGTTGAGGCAGCACTCGAACACGAGGTCTCTATTCCTGTGATTGCAGCATCTCTTTTCAACCGTTACCGTTCTCGTTCTGACGAGAATTTATCTGACAGGGTTGTAGCGGCACTGCGCCATGAGTTCGGAGGGCACGCCTTTATTGAAAAACCATCATAAGGCACCAACATGCAGGTAAAACCTGATAATTACTCTATTATTATTTTTGGCGCCAACAGTGATCTTGCCGCCCGCAAACTTTTTCCTTCGCTTTATGAACTTGCCCAGTGGGGGAATCTTCCGGATGATTATCGCATCATCGGCGTTGGGCGTGCTGATCTTTCCCATGAAGAGTTCCGTTTAACCCTTCAGGAAAAGATGGCCAGGTTATTTCCTGAAACCCTGACAGATGAGGCCACTTTCAGATTGTTCTCTGGCAGGCTCTTTTATGTGCGTGTAGATCTGGCAGAGATTGAGGGCTATCATACTCTTTATCATGAGCTGATGGATGTTTCCGAAGAGTTGGGTATCTGCAAGAATCTGCTTTTTTATCTCGCCACACCACCCAGTCTTGCTCCGGTTATTGTCACGAACCTGGGTGAGGCTGGTTTTGGAGACAAGATTGGTATTTGCGGCGGATGGCGCAAAATCATTGTTGAAAAGCCTTATGGCAGGAACCTGCAGACAGCACGCGAGCTGAATAGTGTTATCGGAGCGGTCTTCAGCGAAAAGCGTGTTTTCCGTATTGATCATTATCTTGGAAAGGAGACGGTACAGAACATCATGGTTTTCCGTTTTTCTAATGGAATTTTTGAGCCGTTGTGGAACCGCAATAACATTGCCAATGTAACCATTACCATTGCCGAAGATTTCGGTATCCGTGACCGTGGCGCTTATTATGAAGAGGCGGGTCTGCTTCGGGACATTATACAGAACCATGCACTTCAGCTTCTTGCCGCAGTTGCCATGGAACCACCGGTTGATTTTTCAGCCGATGCGGTGCGTGATGAGAAAGCCAAGGTTCTTCGCTCGATCCGTCCGTTTAATACTTACAATGTGGAGCAATCTGTTGTGCTTGGACAGTACGAAGGGTATCGCTCTGAAAAAAATGTTGCTTCGGGATCAACCGTTGAAACCTTTGCTGCGATAAAGTTTTTTGTTGATAACTGGCGTTGGAAAGATGTGCCCTTTTTTGTAAAGGCAGGCAAGAATCTCGCCGAAACAGCAACCGAGATTGTTATTACTTTCAAATGCCCGCCTCAGAACTATTTTGGTACTGCCGAAAGTTGCAGCTATACTGCCAACCAGGTTATAATGCGCATCCAGCCGGAAGAGACCATTGCCATAAAGTTTGGTGCCAAGCGTCCCGGTGAAGCGGTGATTACCGATCCCGTTTATATGAAATTTGATTACAAAACCTCATTTACAGAGGTTGGGTTGACTCCCTATCACCGTCTGCTTCTTGATGCCATGGCCGGTGAGCAGATGAATTTTATTCGGCAGGACAGTGTCGAATATTCCTGGTCGATTGTTGATTCCATTAGGGATGCGGTCGGCGATCAACCACCGGAATCGTACCCGGTTCATTCCCGGGGGCCGGAGTCAGTGGAGAGGATTTACTTGTAAACCAGAAAACAGTTCCGTTTTCCGGCTTGATGAAACTTGCCGGTACGCTCTTCTCCTGTTCAAGAAATATTTTTTCAGCAAGTCTGCTCTTTGAACTGCCGGTTGTAAAAAAGAGTACGTTCCGGGCATGGTTGAAGACCGGCAGAGTCAGGGTCAGCCGCATTCTGGGCGGTTTTGCTTGAGGTACGTTGACTGCAACCACCCATCGCGTCATTTCCTGAAGCGCTTCGGCGTTCTCCGAAAAGAGCGAAGCGGTATGGCCATCTTCGCCGAGGCCGAGCACGACAAAGTCAAAGGCCGGAAAATCCTGGGCCTCCAGAGGGTTTGCTGAAAAGAAAAAATCCCGGATGGCAGCTTCATACTCTCTTGCGGCAAGTTCCGGGTTAGAATGTTCCGCAGCCATTCTGAAAAGATGATCTTCAGGAATGGCTGATTTCGGAAGCAGCGACTCTCTGATCATCCGGTAATTGCTGTCAGGATGGCCGATCGGGACGCACCGTTCATCACCCATAAAAAACCATGTTTTTTGGGGAAGCGGGTGAAGTATCTGCTTGTTGCCGGAACTGCTCTCAGGAACAGGAAGTGCATAATGCTCCAGTACTGCGGTTGAAACCCCTTGTGCAAGTTGTGCATAAAGAAGCATGGGAGAGTTGCCTCCGGCCAGTACCAGTGAAAACCGTTTGTGATCGGCAACAGCACGATACGCCTCAGCAATGATGAGTGCCGCAGCATGTAATGTTATTTCGGTTGCATTGCCGCTGTAGATGGATTTTGGAGCAAAAGTGTTCATTGGTGACAGTAATATTTTTCAGGCAGGGCTTTGGTCTATACCGGCAATTGCCTCTCTTTGCAGTACAAACCAAGAGGTTCAGCAGAAAGGTTCCTTTGGCTGGATACTTCTTGGCTTCCGTATAGCCATTGCGTAACTTGAAGGGATATATTTTGATGTGTGTTTTTGTCGTTGGAATTCATTTCCTATGGATTCTTGCGGCGTTTGAATAATTTTAACAAGTGGTAACGGAGATGGCAGCCTTTGATTTTGGAGTAAAAGTCGATCCTGAGCTCTTTGCAAAACAGTTGCGCACAACCTGCTCCGTCAATGTGCAGGACTATATCATGCAGGGATGGGAGATGTTCAGGGCGAATATCGGTGAATTCACAGGGTTTACGCTCATTATTTTTGCTGTTTCGGCAGTATGCTCTGTTTTTTATTCAGCGAGTCCCCTTGTATTTTCAGCAATTGGTGCGGCACTCTCTGCCGGATATAGTATTGCGGCATTCCGGTTGTTAAGTGGGCAGCCGATCCAGTTCAATGATTTTTTCAAGGGTTTCAATTACTTTCTGCCTCTTTTTCTTGCCGCTCTTGCAACCAGTATTCTTGTAACCATTGGTCTTGTCCTGCTCCTTGTTCCGGGTATTTACCTTGCTATCGGCTATATGTTTACTACCTTCCTTGTCATCGATTACCGTATGGAGTTCTGGCAGGCCATGGAAACAAGTCGTAAAATCATTACCAGGAACTGGGTTGCTTTTTTTGGTTTTGCCCTTGTTCTTCTTGTTCTTAACCTTCTCGGAGCGCTTGCCCTTGGTGTCGGTTTGCTGGTCACTATTCCAGTGAGCTCTTGCGCGGCAGCAATTGTCTACAAAGATATTGTAGGGCTCTACTCTTCGGAGTGGTAGGTATCCATAGTAATTATAGTTACGTGAAACCGAAAATAAGGATTTTTCATGAAAAAGAAGCTACTCTTTATCACGCCGAGTTCGGAATAGTAGTGAAATGCCCCTTCAGAGCAGGAAATAGTCGTTACTGTTCATTCCCGCTGGCGTTTTATGAATGCTGCACTTGCAAAGTAATCCGTGTACAGGCTCTTGACTTATCTGTTCTTTCTGGCACTCCTGCAAGTTCCGCAGAAGAATCACCGGTTTGAGCATGCTGAAAAATAACTTATCTTTTTGCACTTCATCGTGCGCTTGACAGAACATCCATGTCGGGGCGGCGCAGGTTTAACTACAGTAGAACTTATAGTTATGATTCGATTGATGTCCATTCTTTTTATGGTGCTTATGATGGCGTTTCCCGTTCAAGGACGCTCAATGACTGTTGATATACCTTCCATCAGAAAAAACATTTCCGTATTCACTCAGTTTCCTGAACTCAGCAACAGGATAAATCCGAAGGTGCTCAGGATGGCACTTCTCGGCTATTATTCGCTCAAAGAGCAGGGCAAGGTCAGCCGTGATGGCATTTTGACCGTTATTGATTTTAACCGTCCCTCAGTTGATGAGCGTCTTTTTGTTATTGATATTAACCGGGGGCGATTACTTTATTCAGGACTTGTTGCGCACGGCAGAGGCAGTGGGGATAACTATGCCCAGAGTTTTTCCAATGCACCTGGTTCTCATCAGAGCAGTCTTGGCTTTTATACAACAGGAAATACCTATGACGGCAAGCACGGTTATTCTCTCAGGCTTCTGGGTCTGGAACGAGGTATTAATGATAAAGCCGAATCAAGAAGCATTGTCATCCATGGCGCTGATTATGTTTCTTACGATTTTATCAAAAAGCATGGGCGACTCGGTAGAAGTGAGGGGTGCCCGGCTCTCTCTTTTGAGAGTTTCCAGCAGGTTATAAACCTGATCAAAGGGGGAAGCTGCCTGTTTATCTATCATGGTGGCAAGGATTATGCAAGCAGTTCCACACTTTTCAAGTCTGATATTGCCCGGCGGCAGGCAGTTTCAGAGCATGTTTCATAACGCACATTGCCCTTATGATCGGTATTATTCTTTTTTGGTTAGCATTCTCTCCTGTTCAGCTCGTTCCGGTAAAGCCCTCAGCTTATCGGCAGGAGCCGCTTCAGACCGAGATAAAGCATCCGCTTGGCCTGCAAAAGAGCATGGTGAACAATGCGACAGCAGAAAAGATCCGTGAGCATTTTGAGAGACTACCCCTGCAACAAAGCTCAAAGACCCGTTTAGCACGCCTTTATGCCGTCAGGGGCTTTCAGCCTTTATGGACAAAGCGGACGATGGTTGCCGAACTGATTAAAGCGATTGAAGAATCGATTGATGACGGCCTTGATCCCTCAGATTATCATCTCAGTGAAATCAGGGAGCTTTACAACAAGCCGCCGATAATTTCTGAACAGGAGGCAAGCTACGATCTTCTCCTGAGCGATGCGTTTCTTGCTCTGGCTGGTCATCTTCGTTATGGAAAGGTTCGCCCGGAAAGCCTTGACCATAATTGGAACATCACTGATATCCGAAGCCGAAAACCTCTTGAGGAGAGGCTTCAATATTCTATTGATTCAGAACAAATCGCAGCGGTTTTGAAAACACTTCGTCCGCAGCACCCCCAATACGAGGAGCTCAGAAAATGGCTTGCCCGGTATCGTGTCATTGCCAGAGAAGGCGGATGGCCGGTTTTAGCGGAAGGGCCGAAACTTCAGGCAGGTAAAAGGGATCGCCGCATCCCAATGCTGCGCAAACGCCTCAATGTTTCGGGTGAGATTAAAGTGATTGGTAATGATACTTCAATGGTCTATAACAGAGAGATAGTTGATGCCGTCAGGCGATTTCAGAAACAGAACGGTATCGAAGCTGATGGAGTGGTTGGTGCAGCCACTCTTCATGTCATGAATGTTCCTGTAGAGCGTCGCATTGAACAGATTCGCCTCAACCTCGAAAGGTACCGTTGGTTTTTAAGTGATGTTGAACCGACCTGTGTCACGGTGAACATTGCAGGTTTTAATCTGGAATATATAGAAAACGGTCACTTTCGTTGGGAAACCCGGGTTATTGTTGGACAGCCTTCCCGTAAAACTCCTGTTTTCAAGGCCAATATGCAGCATATTATTTTCAATCCTCAGTGGGTCATTCCGCCGACCATTCTTGCTAAAGATGCGCTTCCCGCTCTCCGTAAAAGCAGCTCCTGGCTCAACAAAAAAAATCTGAAAGTTATTGACCGGAGTGGTCATGTTGTTCAACCTGCTTCTGTCAACTGGTCACAGTATTCGGCAGCGGACTTTCCTTACCGACTGCAGCAGACAGCAGGAGACCACGGTGCATTGGGGAGGATAAAGTTTCTGCTGCCGAACAGGTATATTGTTTACCTGCATGATACGCCGAACAAGGAGCTGTTTGAAAAAAGCAGAAGAACTTTCAGCTCAGGCTGTATCAGGGTGGAAAATCCTGTAGACCTTGCTGAACTGGTGTTGCAGGACAAGGTGCGCTGGAGTCGATTACAGATCCTGGAAGCTATCAAGAGAGGCAAAACAAAAACGGTTGCTCTTAAGAATCCGATTCCTGTTTATATTCTTTACCTTACAGCTGTGGCTAAAGGTGACGAGCTGTTGTTTCCCTATGATGTTTATTCTCTTGACGACAACGTATTGAAAGCACTGAATAAACCTGTGCATTAATAACATCTCCCTAAATGGAAAGCTTCTGCTTGTAAAACTATGGCATTTTCTGTAAAAATCAACGTTCAAAGGGAGTTTGAGACGTTCTGTTCTCCCGAAAAGGTTTTCGAGCTTCTTGCCGATGTGAGACGTTCGGCCTCTCATTTTCCGAAAGTAGATCAGCTTGTCGATCTTGGCGACAACACCTTCCGCTGGGAGATGGAGAAAATTGGTATTGGTAGCTACACTCTGCAACAGACAATTTATGCTTGTCATTATACCTCCGATCCTGCAACAAAGACGGTTGCCTGGACGCCTGTTTCCGGCGTTGGCAACGCCATAGTAGACGGAGGGTGGACTATAACTCCCAAAGAGGGTGGTAGCAAAGTGTCTATCAAAACCAAAGGTGACCTGACAGTCGATTTCCCATCATTTCTCCAGTTTATCATCTCCCCGCTTGTCGAGATGGAGTTCACCGGTATGATAGAGCACTATCTTACCAACCTGCAGGAAACTTTAAAAAAGGGCTAGCAGCCTGTCGGGCTAACGATAGAGCAACTGGTTACCAAAAAGTCCTTAAGCTTCCTTTTTACGTCCATTTTCGCAACAGAAACCCATATCAAGCGGAGAGTACACCAAAAAAGCCCCAATTGGCTGCCTTGTACTCCTGATTGTGCCTTATAAGCTGCCATTACTGCTGTTTTCGGGCGTGGCTTCGCCAAGACATGCATCCTTTTCAGATTCCAGGCAAGGCTTACCAGCGTCCATTCTGCATCGGCATTTTCCAATCCTCGACGCATAAATTGTCGATACCCAAGCACGGCTTTGATAATGCCGAATACCGGTTCGACCGTGCTCTTCCGAACGGCATACATGGCTTTCCCTTCCTGACTTTTCAACCGGTACTTCATTTTGGTAACACTGTCTGCATCATCGGCCAAGGGCTCCGGTTTACTGAATCGTTCTTCAATGCCTTTATTATGCTTCTCTCTGCCAACAGCTATCAGCGGATTAATTCCCGCATCATCACAGGCCTCGACATTAGTCTGGCTGAAATATCCAGCATCAGCTATGATTTCATTGACTTGACCGAGTTGTTCGGGTAACTTTTCCAACACTTCGATTGCCGGTTCTATTTGCTGTTTATCGTTGGGTTGCTGGGTTGTATGAGTCGCGACAATGAGCATGGTTGCGATATCAACGCAGGCCTGGGCATTGAAAGCCTGCATGAATCCGCCTCCGCTTGTCGGCATGATCCGGGATTCTTCATCGGTCAGGTTAACCTGATCGTGAGGTTTCGGTCCTGGCTCTGGTGGTTTGGGTGTTTTCCCTCCTGGTTTCCGGCCTCGTTCTTTGGCTTTTCTTTCCCGTTCGGCAAGCTTGTTCTCGTAGACTTGCTTTTCCTGCTCATAGCGTTCAGTCGCCCGTGCTTCTATTTTTTTCTTGGCTTCCGCTATCGTTGCAAGACGGTGTTCTCGACGCTCAAGCTCTTCCGGAATTTTCATGCCATCTGGAATCGTTGCTTGATCTGCCTGATCTGCCAGTAACCAGAGCTGCTCGACCTCTTTTTGAAGTTGCAGTTCAATTTTACACGCGTGCTGCCAGCTCAGTGCCTGATGCTTCGACGCATTGGCCTGGACTTTTGTGCCATCAAGACTCACCGTTCCAAGCTTCAGAATTCCCATTTCATGAGCAATGATGAGAATCTGAGCAAACAAATCCTTCAGCTCTGATGAAAATCGTTTCCTGAACATGGCGATGGTATCATGATCAGGATGTTGATTGCCGGTAATGTAACGGAACGCTACGGAATCATATGTTGCCTGTTCAAGCTTTCTGCTGGAAAACACTCCGGTTGAATACCCATAAAAAAGCAAGGAGAGCAACAAAGCTGGATCATACGGTCGTGACCCTTTACCGGCATAAACGTCTCGGAGTGATGACAGGTTGAGTTGCCCCACCATATCAACCACAAAACGGGCCAAATGATCTTTTGGTAACCATTCCTGAACTGATGGAGGAAACAAAAACGGTGTATCGCGGTTCGCTTTGATAAAATCGGTACTCATAAGGCAAAATCTGACAAGAAAAACAGATGCTTTTGATAGAAAATATTACACGTAATTATTTTTAATATATAACTTTATAACAATATCTCAAAATATTGGAAGGGGCTTTAAGCCCGACAGGCTGCTATACCCTTCATCTAACTGCCGCAGCACAGCTCACGCGTCAGTGTTAGGCGGACTATGCAGTGGCGATTTTGATTGACAAAAGGCACACATAGAGCTATATTGACTTTCGCATGAGCTTCAATTGGAATGAAGAGAAAAATCAACTTCTGAAGGCAGAAAGAGGAATTTCTTTCGAAAGAATAGTTGTTGCAATCGAGGAAGGTCATCTCCTTGATGTTGTTGATCACCCGCATATTGAGAAATATAAAAATCAGCAAATTTTTATTGTCGATATTGAAGGTTACGCAATCTGTGTTCCATTTGTTGAAGAGGCGAATGGTGACTTTTTTTTGAAGACACTCTTTCCAAGCAGAAAGTACACAAAGCAATTCGATTTGGAGAAAAGAAATGAATAAGACAGAGGAAGCAGAACTTATCAACTCGGTGGAAGCTGGTGAATGGTCTTCCGTTGCCGACCTTACCTCTATGAAAGAGAGGCTTATGAAAGCCGCTTCAGAAACGGCTCTCAAAGACTATCGAATTAATGTGAGAATCTCCAAACGTGATGTGGAAGCCCTCAAGACTAAAGCACTTGAAGAAGGTATTCCCTACCAAACTCTTGTTACGAGTATCCTGCACAAATATGTTACGGGAAGAATCATCGAAAAAGAAGAGAAGACATCCGTCTGACATCAAGATCAATTTAATGCAATTCGCGTCATATCTGCACGATGAGCAACAAAGACTGGAAGGAAAATTTATGAAGAAGGGTAATTTGGATATGTCAGATGAGCCGAGACCAGAATATATAAGGTCAGATTTAGGTGAAATTATACGCGGCAAATATGCAAATCGCATAAAAGAGGAAACAAATGTTGTTTTTCTGGAACCTGATGTTGCAGAGGCTTTTCCTAACGATAAGTCCGTAAATAAAGCTCTTCGTTATTTATTGGAGGGTGCAAATTGCCTCAACCCGCCTGACGCAACGCTCCATCGCACTCCGCTATCCCTCCGCTGCTGAGCTTTGCGTCAGGTGTACCCTGCGGGGCGCGATAACAGATATGCTCTCTGATTGTTCTGACGGGTTCTGGCAAAGAAGGGCGTGAGTTATGATTCGACCACAGCCTGTTTTGGTTACTCAGATTGTTTGCTGTTCCTTTTTTGGCGTCAGTTTGATTTCCAGTTCGCAGCCAACTGCATCGGCGTATTTCATCAGCGTGGCAACCGAGGGGGTGTGCTTGTTGCCCGATTCAAGTCTGGAGATGGCGCTTTTGGAGGTACCAATTTTCAGAGCTACAGCCTCTTGCGTCATGCCTGATTGCTGGCGGGCGGCAAGGAGTTCCCGTATCAGGGCATACTTTGGCCCAAGAGCCTCATACCCCGCTTTAAATTCTTTATTGACCATCGCCTTGCGGAGAAATTCTTCGTGATTCTGCTCCACAGGCTGGTATTTGAGATCATCCATTGATTACCTCCTTCATTCTATTAAGCGCGAGCGCTAACTCTTTTCGTGGGGTCGCTTGCGATTTTTTGATAAATGCGTGCAGGATAATGATTCGCTTTCCTGTCTGAAAACAGTAGAGTGCTCTTCCAATACCATCCTTTCCCTTGGGCCGAATCTCAAACAAGCCATTTCCCATTGCTCGTGAATAGGGCATCCGCAGATCATTGCCGTAATCCATAAGCAATTCAACAATGCGTGCGTAATCCGTTTTGATCGACTCAGGCCAAGCCTCAATCTCTTTCAGTATTCGAGGGTGAAAATAGTCGAGTTGATAAGCCATGAAGTTATCAAAAATGGCAACAATTCTGAAATTATTTATTTCCTTTATTACGACGAAATTACTTAGAAATAGAGCAATTACAAAGATGATTTTATTGATCTCTTACGCTCACGAACACCATAGTGGTTGATACCATCCGTTTTCTTAATCAATTTTCTAATGTTTGAGTCCATGAAGCTATATGAT
>Ga0118677_10004660_pt1 | contig 24737 bp, 18 predicted proteins | sample AliMusrvi5mmetaG_FD_86154 | JGI IMG/M metagenome (GOLD analysis project Ga0118677, IMG submission 86154)
CTGGATTTCGGGCCTGCATATTTGACCGATTGCTTAATTTCAGGAAAATAAATTTTCATCGTTACCTCCGGATTATGATTATTTAATATCACAAATATACTGTTTTCCCAGCAGTTATCCTTGACTTTATAACTAAAAAGTAGTATTATCTCACAAAATAGGTGTTAATATGGCGGATGCGGTGCTGGCTAAAGGGGATTTTTATTTCGGGAAGGGCGGTTTTCCGGTAACGGTCAAGTTCCTCGGCCGCAGTCTGGATCCGCAGCATCCGCACGATCTCACAGCAATCCTGCATTATCATGAATTCTCCGAACTGGTGATCATCACCAGAGGGCAGGGCATGCATCACATCGACGGCATTGATTATCCGGTGGCCGCTGGCGATGTTTTTCTGATTCAGGGTAATATCGCACATTACTTTGTGGAACGGCTTGAAATGGAGCATTATAATGTGATGTTCGACCCCGGAAAGCTGACTCTGCCCGAAGCCGAATTGCGGCAGATGCCGGGTTATCAGGCGATTTTCCACCTGGAACCGGCCTACCGCCGCCGCCACCGTTTCAGCAGCCGTCTTCAGCTTGACCATATCCGGCTGGCGGAGATGGAGGAGATTATCAGGCGGATGCAGGCAGAGATCCGGGACAACGCCAGCGGCGTGAATGCCGCGGTTTTCGGGCACCTGATAGAACTGATCGTGTTTATTTCACGGCAATATTCGGCTCAGGCTGTATCATATAAACGCAAAGGACTGCTCCGCCTGGGGAAATTGATCGGGCTGCTGGAAAAGGATTATGCCGGAGACTGGAGTCTGGACAAAATCGCCAGATTATCCGGCATGTCCAAGAACAATCTGCTGCTGGTGTTCAAGGACGCCACCGGTCAGAGCCCGATAGATTTTTTGTTGAATCTGCGTCTGCAGAAGGCTGCGGAAATGCTGCTCAACTCTGATTGCAATATTGCTGAAACAGCACTAAATACCGGATTTCACGATTCCAATTATTTCACGCGGCAGTTCAGGAAGAAATTCGGACGCTCCCCGCGCGAGTATCGTTCCCGGTTTTATCTGTCTGAGACTGTCTAGCCGCATTCTGTTACTGTGATTTCCAGGCCTGCCGCATTGCCTGAGTCAGCGGGGCGGAGCCGTCGGGCATGGCATCGTGATGCATTGCCCAGCAGAAGACCCCGGAATAGCCGTTGGCTTTTGCCCAGGCGGTTTTATCCGCGATGCTTTGCGGGTCATCGGCGGGGATTGTGGTTTTTCCGTCCGGCGAGGTGAATCTGGCGGCACGCGTGGCGGGATCGTATTCCCGTTTCCAGTCCTTGACGAGCGGAACGATTTCGGCCCAGCCCAGCGCGGTTACTTTTTTGACTTTATCGTTGCGCGGCACTTTTTCATAACGCTGACAGTTTTCGTAGGCATAGGCGTAGAACGGCAGTCCGATGCAGATATTTTCCCGCGGGATTTTCAGTTCTTCAGTAAGATACTTCAACGTTTTGGCGAATCCCACCTGGCGCGGGTCATCCGCCGCCGGTTCGAGCGCGGCATGGTAGCCCGCTGTCTGCGACCACTGGTCGTAGGCCATCAGATTGATGAAATCGAGCTGTGTACGCAAGGTTTCCGGATTCAGTTTGCCGGTGAACCAGTTGCCGCAGGGCAGGGCGGAGAAAACATACATTTTCTGCTTTTTTGTTTTGCCAATCTGATCCATTCTAAGCCGCAGCTCCCGTACCAGTTTGTCCCACAATTTGCCTTGTTCCGGGGTCATGGCCCCCTCCCAGTCCAGATCGACACCGTCGTAATCATTCTGTTCGACGAATCCGGCAATCCCATCAACTAAACGTTTGAATGTTTCCGGATTGGCGCAGATCTTCGGAAATAGTTTGTAGCTGCCGCCGCCGAGACTGATAATTACTCTGGCTCCATTCTGATGAGCCAGCTTAACCAGACCGGGGCAGGGGTAACGTCCCGGAACCAGGATCGGCGAGCCGTCATCTTTAGCTTTCAGGAACGCCTGGAATACAAAGTTATAGGTGGCGAAGTCGATTTTTTCCACTGGAAACTTATCCATGCCCCATTTTTCAGTGGCATAATATCCGCCCACTATTTTTTCTGTTCCGGCGGTGGCGGCCCAGCCCGCCATTAATAATCCAGCTGCGATGATGAATCGTATCATTCCAATTTCCTTTATCGTTAATAGAGTTGCGTTTTGGCTTTGTTGTCAAAATCGACCAGAATATACTGGAAGCGGTTCCAAACTTCAGTGATATCGGTTCCGGCCGAGAACCAGTGGAGTATTTTGGATGACTGAAAGTCGCAAGTTTTAAGTTTTATTCTGACTCCTGACTTCTGGCTGTTCCCCTTGGATATTGGATATTCTTTGTTGGTTATTTGATAGGAAATCGCTTTCCGCCCTCCGGGGCGTTGGCCCGGAGTTTGAAACTGGAAGCTGGCGTTTCCATGGCCGGATGCTGGCAGATCGGGGTTTGAGAGGCAAGCGCCCGGCGGGCCGTTTGATGGCGAGCGGAAAATTCCCGAGTCCATCGAGAAAGCCCTGCTGTCAAAATACAAATTGGACGGAACGCTCTGGGAGCAATATTCCGGCTACCTGGGGGATTTGGTGCGCGGGGATCTGCGCCTCTCCACGAAATATCGCAACCGGATTGCCCGGAGTTGGGGAAGCCAAAGCTGTCGGCTGGCCATGAACAGAACTGCCTGGTGCGGGCGCGTCTGCGCCATGCAGGAGCGGCAGCGCGAGGACTGCGAGGAAAAGCAAGGAGATACGTTGTTGCGTTGTCATAGTGTCTTTACTCTCCGATGAGCTGCACCGGGCCGAGCAACCCGGAGGGGAGAAGCTGGCTGGATTGCGTGTATTTATTCATGTCCGTTCGGGTGAAACGCTTGTCCTTTTCCAGAAATGTGTCGCCTGTCAGACGGTTCGGCCAAAGGTTGACCACGTCGATTTCCAAGGTGTTAGCACCAGCTTTCAGCGCGTCACTCACATCTACCTGGAATGGTTTGGTCCAGAGCACCCCCAGATCGCGTCCGTTGAGGCGCACAGCCGCCACCTCTCGCACATCGCCGAGATGGAGATAGGTTTTGGACTTTGGCACGGCAGCCAGCTCGAAGGTTTTCCGATACGTTGCTTTGCCAGAGTAATACTTGATCCCCGCTTCCGCACGTGTGATCCAATCCTCAAGCTTGTCAAAACGCACCTCCTGCGGCCCGCCCCACTTAGGATCGAAATTCACCGTCCAAGGCCCGGTGATCTCCTGCAGAGGGTGAAACTCATCCCAGTTTTTTCCGGAGCGCTCGACCTCCGCCGTGGGCTTGCGGAAAACGACAAACATCGAGCCGCACGGATCAAACTTCATCGGCACGATGGTGCGCCCGTTCTCCTGCCGGAAGGCACCAGCCTTGCGAACCTTTCCGGTCACGGGATCCCATAATTCGGGAATTTTGCCACTGACGCGAAACGCGCATTCCACCTGTTCGACCGGCTGCCAGCGGCTGCAGACAAAGTAGATATCGGTATCGCCAGCCTTGCGATGAATCCAGTCCATCACGCCCTTCGGGCTGACTCCGCTCAGTTCGACGTCCGGCGGCACGCCTTCTTCTTTCAGCAGCTGCAGAACCGGCTTGCCCCAAACAACCCGCCCCTTGCCCAGCGTTGTTTCTCCGGCTGCCGCTGACTGGCCCGCGCCCCAGAGCTTGTCGGCGAGGGCCGCAAAATCTTTGGGATCATCCTTCAAGCCATACGGCTCTGGCGGGCGTTTCCCGACAACAGTCGCCCCCGCCTCGACCATGGCAACAAGCTTGCGTAGGACTTCGACCGGAAGCGCCTCGTTTTTCTCCAACACCAGAAGCCTGTAGCTGAGCCCATCGGGCAGCACGATGCGCCCGTCTTTCACACTCATGCGCTTTAAGAGGATCTCGGTATTCACATGGTCGTAATCGTAAAGGCCTTTGAGATCGCCATAAACGGCCTTGTTGGATATCGGCTTTCCGATTCCGTCAACGGTGTAGAATGCCACGTCCGCAGCAAAAATGCCTTGCTCGAGCAGATACGAACAGCGAGCCAGATACGTCAGGTATGCGGACGACTGATCCCACCAAGTGACATTTCGGTTGAGATAGGTCCCGGCCCAATAAGCCGCGCCGGGTTTCGCATCCAGCCAGGGCGAAATCGTGTACCCATGGATGCAAGGACGGGTGAGCCCATCGCAGAAGGCTTGGTCGCCGCATGGCTTCATGGAAAATGGCGATTCGCGCCAGCAGTCGTTGCCACCAGTGAACGCCTCACAGAAGACATCCTTCATTCCGTAGCCGTGAGCAGCGGCGGCAGCGTCTCGGAGCAGAAAGCGAGAATCGTCTTTAACCCCCCGGTGTGTTCCAGGCATCCAAAACTCGCCCATGGAAACATCGCACCGCGAGATGCTTTTGAGCAGGTCAGCTTGGAGCTGGTGCGGCCCGGCAGCCTCGGAGCAGAACTTCAACCCGCTGGCTTTGGCTAGCGCTTTGTGCCGGGCATAGTGATTCTCCGCATACAGATCGCTGATCGTGAGCCGATAATCTCGCTTGAAACGTGCGCTCTGCCGCGCATCACCGACTACGCGCCCCGCCAGAACCGGCAACCACGGCCGGATATCGTAGCCGCGCAGGTTGCAAAACTCTTCAGAAAAGCGTGGCGTCCAAGTCTGTGGCCCACCTTCGTAGCTGTCACACTCGACAAGTTTGAAGGCCTTGCGCTCTTCGGGCGTCATTTCCTTGAGCAGTTGCGCAGTAGTCGTCTCCCACTTTTTGTTCAACGCCTCAGCGCTCAGGTGGTCAATCGTTTTGGGATTTATGCAGGTGTGCCCGAAGCGAAGGATCATCCAATCCCCATTTGGCACGTCCCAGCGCAGGTGGCCGACGGTATCCATCTTATCACTCAAATCCACGACCTGCTCCGGTTGCACATCCCCGTGCGCCGGCAACGCCAACACGGCAATGTCCCGGTAGAACTTCGGCGCATTATTTCCTTCGAGCGGCACCTTCGAAGCTAAGGGGAGCACGATATCCGCTTTCGTCGGCCCTTTGATTTCCGTGCTCGAATAAAGCAGCGTCTGTTCGGCATATTCGAGCGGCATGTCCTGCAGCTCACAGCCGCATTTGCCAATCGAGACCCCCAGTTCCAGCCCCAAGCGCGCGCATTCCCGAGCCGCCCACCGGACGCTCCTTCGCCACGATTCCGACCACGTCACGTTGCCATGGCCGGGATCATCTTTGACCGCGCCGGGGCCGTTATATTCCGTGCTTTTCTCGACCCGATTCTCGGTCTCACCATAGACAAGTTTGGTGCCGCGCCTCACTCCGCCTCCATCGGGGCTGTAGATCAAACATGTGGTTATTCCCCGGGCTTTCATCTCTTCCAAATCGCGCGTAATCGCAGCGTCCGGAACGGCCCCGAAGGGCATGAGAAAGCCAAAAATCGCCGGATGATTCGGATCCGGTGGATTCAAGAATTCCCGCGCCTGAATATCATCTGCACCGACCGCTCGCCCGCTGGCCAGCAGCCCCAGAAAACTCAACACTATCAACGTTCTTTTCATTGTTCTTACGACTCTTTGTTTTGTTTCTGCATTGTCTATCATTTTTCGCGCTGCTTCTTCACGTCATCAAGCACGGCGAGCAACGGGTGGTAATTATCGACGAGAAGGCCTTCGTATCCGTGGCATCCGCCTTTCCAGTCACGCCAATCGCGTGACATATGGTTTTTTGATAGGAAATCGCTTTCCGCCCTCCGGGGCGTTGGCCCTGAGTTTGAAACTGGAAGCTGGCGTTTCCATGGCCGGATGCTGGCCGATCGGGGTTTGAGAGGCAAGCGCCCGGCGGGCCGTTTGATGGCGAGCGGAAAATTCCCGAGTCCATCGAGAAAGCCCTGCTGTCAAAATACAAACTGGACGGAACGCTCTGGGAGCAATACTCCGGCTGCCTGGGGGATTTGGTGCGCGGGGATCTGCGCCTCTCCACGAAATATCGCAACCGGACGGTCAATGAAATCCTTGCGCAGACGCTGCCCGTCACGCTTTGTCTTGGAGGCGCGGCCTTTTTGTTGGCGGCGGTCGGCGGGGTCTGGCTCGGCACGTTTGCCGCGATCCACCAGCAGACATGGCGGGACTTTGGCGCGATGTTTCTTGCGCTCGCTGCCATCTCCCTGCCCGCCTATATCGTGGGGCCGCTGCTCATTCTGATTTTCGGTCTCGACCTGCGCTGGCTGCCGGTCGGCGGATGGGGAGGGGCTTCGCATCTGGTTCTGCCGGTCGTCACTCTTGCCGCCCCCGCGCTGGCCGCGATCGCCCGCCTCATGCGCGGGAGCATGGTCGAGACGTTGCAGCAGGATTTTGTGCGGACGGCGCGCGCCAAAGGATTGCGGGAATCGGTCGTTGTCTATCGCCATGCCCTTCGGATTGCCATCCTGCCGGTTGTTTCTTTTCTCGGGCCGCTCGCCGCGCATTTGCTCACCGGATCGATTGTCGTTGAAACGATCTTCCACATTCCGGGTGCCGGAGGTTTTTTTGTGGATTCGATTTTGAACCGCGACGGGTTTCTGCTCGGGGGAATGGTGATCGTTTACTGTGTGCTGCTCGTATTCTTCAACCTGGTCGTGGACATGTCCTACGGCCTTCTCGACCGGAGGATTCGGACTGATGCCTGATCCCCGCATCTGGAAACGGCTGATGCGAAATCCGGCGGCCGTGGGTTCCGGGCTTCTCCTTGTTTTTGTCGTCATCGGCTGCCTGTTTGTCCCGGTTTTTCTGCCGGCCACATTGGGCGATCCGGGTCCGAACCAATACGCGCCCCCTTCGTGGGGGCATCTCTTCGGCACCGATCTTAACGGGCGGGATGTTTTCTATCGTGTGCTCACCGGCGGCCGAGTTTCTCTGCTCGTGGGGTTCTGCGGGGCGACTGTGAGCCTTTTGATTGGAACAGCCTGGGGGCTTGTGGCCGGGTATGCCGGCGGGCGGGTGGATGCCGTTATGATGCGTGTGGTCGATATCCTGTATTCCGTGCCCCGCCTGATATTTATTCTCATTGCGATCAACGCCTTCAACGCGCAATTGCAGGCGTTTGCGTCCGGGATCGGGTGGGGGTGGCTGGTGCAATCCTCGCGCATTGCGATTCTCATCATCACGCTGGGAGTGATCGAGTGGTTGACCATGGCCCGCATTGTGCGCGGTCAGGTGCTGTCACTGAAGTCGCAGCCGTTTGTCACCGCTGCGCGCGCGCTCGGGCAGTCGCATGTCAATATTCTGCTCAAGCATCTTCTTCCGAATCTCGGCGGGGTTATTTTGGTTTATCTCACGCTTGCGATTCCCGCCGTGATCATCGACGAGTCGTTTCTCAGTTTTCTCGGCCTGGGAATTCAAGCGCCGCAAGCCAGCTGGGGCTCTCTGCTGGCCGACGGGGCAGGGGCCATCAATCCCGTGCGCAGCTTCTGGTGGATGCTGTTTTTTCCCGCCACGGCCATGTCGGTGTCCCTGCTCGCGCTCAATTTCATCGGCGATGCGATGCGCGATGCCTTTGATCCCCGCTCGCAGTGAGCGAAGGGTGTGTCTCTGTTCTATTGGAGGAGGTCGGGCGCGCCAGACTGCTCGTAGGCGTGGGCAATTCCCAGGAGGCGGGTTTCGTCGAGCGGTTTGCCGAGGAACTGGAGCCCGACCGGGAGTTGTTTGCCGTCTTCCCCGACAAATCCGCAGGGGACGCTGATTCCGCAGATGCCGGCGAGGTTGGCGGCGATGGTGAAGATGTCGGCAAGATACATGCGGAGCGGATCATCGACACGTTCGCCGATTTTGAAAGCCAGATCGGGAGAGGTCGGGCAGACAAGGGCATCGACGTTTTCAAAGGCATTGGTGAAATCGCGGCGGATGAGGGTGCGGACTTTTTGGGCGCGGAGGTAGTAGGCGTCGTAGTATCCGCTCGAGAGCACATAAGTGCCGAGGATGATGCGGCGTTTGACTTCGCTGCCGAATCCTTCTTCGCGGGTGCGCTGATAATGGTCGATCAGATCGCGCGGATTTTTGGCGCGGTGGCCGTAGCGCACGCCGTCGAACCGGGCGAGGTTGGCCGAGGCTTCGGCAGTGGCGATGATGTAATAGACCCCGACGGCATACGAGGTGTGTGGGAGCGAGACTTCGACGAGTTCGGCGCCGAGGTGTTCGCATTGTTTGATGGCGGTTTCGACTTTTTCGCGGACGCGCGGATCCATGCCATCGACAAAGTATTCCTTGGGAATGCCGAGGCGGACGCCTTTCAGATCATGTCCGAGCCGGGAGGTGAAATCTTCGGGCGGCAGATCCAGGGAGGTTGAGTCGCGGGGATCTTTCCCCGCCAGGACAGTGAGGAGGGCGGCGCAGTCGCGTGTGGTGCGGGCAAGAGGGCCGATCTGATCGAGCGAGGAGGCGAACGCGACCAGACCGTAGCGGGAGACCCGGCCGTAGCTGGGCTTCAGACCGACGACCCCGCAGAGCGCGGCCGGTTGGCGGATCGATCCGCCGGTATCGCTGCCGAGCGTGGCAAAGGCCTCGCGGGCCGCGACGGCGGCGGCGGAACCGCCGCTCGATCCGCCGGGAATGCGTGTCGTATCCCACGGGTTGCGTGTCACCTGGTAGGCGGAATTTTCCGTGGAAGACCCCATTGCAAACTCGTCCATGTTCAGCCGTCCGAATGGAATCGCGCCGGCCGCGCGAAGTTTGGAAATGACGGTGGCATCGTAGGGTGCCCGATAGCCGGCAAGAATCTTCGAGCCGCAGGTGCAGGGTTCGCCCCGAACATTGATGACGTCCTTGATGCCGATGGGAACGCCTCCGAGCGGGAGGCTGATGTCGGCTTTTTCGGCTTCCGCCAGGGCGGATTCGACGTTCCGGGAGAGGTAGGCGCCGATTTCGGAATCGGTGGCGGCGATGCGGGATTCGACCGCACGAACGGCATCCAAAGGCGTGAAATTTCCACTGCGGAATCCGGCCTGAAGCTGGGCGATGGTGAGATCGGCGAGTAGGCTCATGATTATTCGATGACTTTTGTCACGACGAAAAGATTGTTGGCGGAGTGCGGGGCGTTGGCCAGCACCGGTTTGCGATCAAGGCCGGGACGGACGACATCCTCCCGAAGCACGTTGAAGACCGGATTCGCGTGCGCGGTCGGCTCGACTTGCGAGACATCAAGCGTGCCGAGCAGTTCGACATATTCGAGCACGCGTCCGAGTTGCGACTGGAACGTGGCGGCTTCTTCATCTGTGAGTTCGATGCGCGCCAGGCGGGCGACATCGCGGACATCGAGGTTCGGACTGCTCATGGGATCGGATTATGTATCAGTTTGCCGCGGGCGGGAGGAAGCTCCATTTTTCCGGAAACGCGGTTTTGCACGGGTCGTTTATCCCGAAAAACGTTTTTGAACCACGGAGTCACGGAGAACACAGAGGGAAATCATAAAAACAAGCCGCACATATTTATCCCGCCCCATAGACAGGCATTCCTCATATCTCCTGTCCTCCGTGGTGAGTAATCGCCGGATCCGGGTTTATTTGAGGGGAATACGCTGAGAGTCTCATGCGTCCTGGCTTCGCGCGCGGGGATGGGCTGCCAGATAGGCGGTTTTGAGGCGTTCGATGGTGACGTGGGTGTAGATCTGCGTGGTGGACAGGCTGGCATGTCCGAGCAGCGTTTGCACACTGCGCAGGTCGGCCCCGTTATCCAGCAAATGGGTGGCAAAGCTGTGCCGGAGTTTGTGCGGAGAAAGGGTCGAGGGAAGACCGGCCTGAACAAGACGGTTTTTTGTCATCGCCCAAACCGTGCGCGAGGAAAGGCGGCGACGGGATTTGTTGATGAAGAGCGGGCCGCTGTGGACTGCGGCCGCCTGACGATAACGCGAAATGGCTTCCAAGGCGGGTCCGCCGACCGGGCAAATCCTTTCGCGGTTTCCCTTTCCGGTGACCCGGGCGGTCTCGCCGATCACGTCCACATCGCCCACGTTGAGACCGGTCAGTTCCGAAAGCCGCATTCCGGTGGAATAAAAAAGTTCAATAATAGCGGTATCCCTGGCTGCCATCCATTCGGGAGCTTGCTTGGATTTTTTTTGATTTTCAGGGGTTCCGATAAGGGAATCGACCTGTCGGGTTGTTAGAAACATCGGAAGTTTTTTTTCCGCTTTAGGCATAATAATATCATGCAATATGTTTCTTTTAATAAGATTACGAACTTTCAAAAATTCATAAAACGCTCGCATGGCAGAAAAGCGCAATCGCACGCTGGCACGAGCCATTTCGTGTTTCATCATATCGAGCATCCAAGTCCGGAAGGCATCCGCACCCAAGGCATTCCAAGGGGTTGACGGATGAAATTTTCGGAAAGCCGCGAGTGCGGTGCGATAGGTGGCCACGGTGTGCGCCGAGGCATTTTTTTCCACTTCGAGGGAGGTGAGAAAATTTTCCACGTGCCTGTCCGGGGCAGGCTTTTTATTTGCGGCTGTGTTTTTTTGTCTTTTCAGATTTTGGCACCCATCGGGGGTGGGAGCGGAGGCTGGGCGGTGTGGCCGACCTCTCCGGTGCGTCCGGTCTTGCGGGAAAAGTTGAGAATTGCGGAGCGGGATTCGACGCCATCGGGCGAGGTGGCCACGATGGGAATTTCAGATACGCCGTCCGGGAAGATGAAGTGGTGGCGGAACGTGCCGTCCGGATGGAGTTTCACCGGTTTCCCATCGATTGTCACTTTGGCCTGCGGATGGGTGCCTCCGTAGAAAATGACCTCGGCATTGACGTGCAGGAAAAACTCGCGCCGGGCAAGAGCGAACGAGCCGACATTTTCCGAGCCGCCCCAACTGCTTGTTTCCGCATGGCTCCAGCTCGAAAGGGCCGCCTGCGACCAGCTGGTGAGCGCGGCTCCTCCGGGCCAGGAAGAGGCCGCCGCCTGGAGCCAGCTCGAAAGGCCGGCCGGGCCGAAAGAGGAAGATTGTTCCGCCGCGTTCCAACCCGACTCCCCGCCTGCTCCTGTCCAAGAGGATCGGGCTGCGGCAGCCCAACTGGTGAGGGCGGCCGCCGCCCAACTGGACAATGCCCCCGCGCTCCACGAAGTTGTTCCGGTCAAAGCCGAAAGCGCGCTGAAGAGGCTGCTTTCGGACGGCCCCCATGCGCCGCTGCGCATGAGCTCTCCGGCTCCGGCCGAGCTGAGCCGTTCTTGGAGGAGCGTCCGAATGCGGGAGCTCAATTCCTCCGAGTTGAGTGCCCCGCTGAAAAGTTCCCGAAGACCGGCTTCCCCGAGAAGGGCCGCCAGAACCACGCGTTCGTCCGAACCCGGAGCCGCGTTCGTTTCTGAACCGAACGCAAGCAGTTTGCCTTCGCGCTGCAGGCGTCCGAGCGCCTGAATCAGGGTTTCGCCGCCTTGGATTGTAGTCTGGATATTTTCCATGAGCCTCTGAAAGCTCATGTGCAGCGGAATCGTGGCGTAGTCGAACTGTCCGGATTCCGACATTTTGTCCTGCGGTGTGCGAATGGTGATCGAGCGGGCGAGGCTGTTCCAGTTGCTGCCGCGGAAGTATCCGATTTCCACCGAGTATTCGGCGCCGGCCTGCTGAACCGGGATATACCAATTCCGGGTTTCGAACGGGACTTCGATCTCGTTCTCGATGCGGTCGGCCCCCTGGCGCACGCGGAGGAATGTCCGTCCCCCCGGATGCAGCGCGATATCGATATCCCAGTAGGTGAAGAGCCAGTGGGGTTCCTGGGCCACAAGAAAAATGGCATCGGTGCCGTAAGACCTCGGAAGTTCGCCCAGATTGTCGAGGGGGTCGGTCGGCGGAGTGGCGGCGGATTTTTTCAAGGCCGCATCCGGTTTGGGTTGGGTTTTGTTTTCCCGCGGGGCCTTCGCATTTTTCGCGGGATTTTTCGTGCCATCCGGTTTTGTTTTCATCCTTGTCGCATCGTAGGGAACCCCGGAGCCGAGGTCAACCATCCCCCTTTCGCCGAGACAACGTTTTTTCCGACGGGCAAAAAACGTCCGGCACTTGAAATCCCGTCGGACGCGGATAATGTGATCACATGAAAATCCGTCATCTCTGCGGGGTTTTTCTCGCGTTTGCAATTTTTCCGAATGCGGGGGCCCAGCAGCCGCCTGCGGCTTCCGCTCTGTTGCATCAACTGAACGATTCGTTTGCCGCGGTCTTTGAAAAGGCAGCGCCCTCGGTTGTGATTATCGAGGCCGGCCAAAGCGCGCCGCGATCCATTCCCGGGCTCCCGCCGGGTCTGGAATTCTTTCTCGGCGATTCCGAGGGACGTTCCGCGGGCACGCGGCCGAATATCGGCTCGGGATTTATCATTCGTGCGGACGGATATATCCTCACCAATTACCATGTGGTCGGGGATGCGGACGAAATTTCCGTCAAGCTGCATGATGGACGCCGATTTTCCGCCGGGGTTGTCGGTTTCGACGAACGGAGCGATTTGGCGGTGCTCAAGATCGAGGCGACGGGGCTTCCGGCGGCCGAACTCGGTGACAGCGATGCGGTCAAGGTCGGGCAGTTTGCGTTTGCCATCGGCACGCCGATGGAATTGCCTTACACGTTCACGGTTGGCGTGGTGAGCGCCAAAGCCCGCAATCTCGACCTCGGAAAAAACTACGAGGAGTTTATCCAGACCGATGCCGCGATCAACCCGGGCAACAGCGGAGGACCGCTCTGCGACATCGACGGGCGCGTTGTCGGCATCAACACACTCATCAGCGGGGGCAATCGCGGACTCGGGTTTGCCATCCCGATCAATTCGGCGAAAAATATTGCCGGGCAGCTTGTGGCGAGCGGGCGTGTGCGCCGGCCTTGGCTGGGGATTTACATCGCGGGGATCGAGGAAAACGAGATTCTTCAGCGGCGTTTCCCGGGGGTCGGCAAGGGAGTGGTCGTTCTTGAACCGGCCACAGGCGTCCCGTCGGGCGGACTGCTGCCCGATGATGTCATTCTTAAAGTGGACGGCGTGCCCGTTGCACTGGCTGGCGATCTTCGGCGACAGATCCTTGGAAAAAAGATCGGCCAGAAGGTCGATCTCGAAGTCTGGCGTGCCGGAAGGGTTCGGAATCTGGCTGTCACGACCAGCGAGCAGCCGGATCAGATGCTCCGGGCCACGTTGCGTTCGCGGCACAAACCCGCGAATCCGCCGGCACCGTCCCGGCAATTGCCCGACAGTCCCGCATCGCCCGGAATGACCGTTCGCGACGTCTCGCCGGATGTCCTCCGCACATTCGGAATCCGGAGGCAGGAGTCGGGCGGTGTGATCGTGACGGCAGTCGAGCCGATGAGTCCCGCTGCCGTGGCGGGCATCGAACCGGGAGACATCATTACGGAAGCCGGAGGATGTCCGATCCTCGGGAAACAGGATCTCGACAAGATCCTTCAGGCGGACGATCAGGGGAGGGGAATCCTTCTTCTCCTCCGGCGTGGCGGACGCAGCGCGGTTGCGATCTTGAAGCCTTGAGGGTTCCTGAGCCGGGATTTTTTCCCTCCGGATCAGAAGCTCAGAATGGCAGAAGGCGTGATCAGGGCGTGCAGGTGCAGGTCGTGGACTGCGCACGGAACCGATGGGACGAGTTGCTCATCGAAGCAAACACCGGCGCGGAAGACATCGTTGTGGCGGGAGAGGAAGCGATCGTAGTAGCCGCCGCCGCGTCCGAGGCGCGCGCCGTTCCGATCGAAGGCAACCCCGGGAACGAGGAAGAGATCCCAGCCATCGGGCGGCTCGGGGGCATCCTCCGCCGGTTCGAGGATCCCAAACCGTCCCGGCACAAGCGCGTGCAGCGAGAGCACCCGGCGCATGGACAAATCATCGCCGGCGACACGGGGGAGAGAGAGGGATTTTTTCTCCGGCCAGGAAGTCAACACGTCGGGTTCGCCGGGAAGGGCGCAGAACGCGCAGACCGACGAGGCCTTTTGCCAAACCGACCATCCGGCGAGGCGCTCGCGGATTTTTGTGGAAGCGAGCGCTTGGGAGGAGGAGGACAGCGCTCTCAAAATCGCCCGCATTTCGATGCGCAATCGTTGCTTTTCCGTCCGGATCATAGAGACTCTAGGTTGAGATGGTTGCCCGATTAATCCGCAAAAAGCCCGTCCGGAGCAAGCCGGATCACCATGTGGACATGTGCCTCGGTGACGGCTGGCACAAGCGGAATTTTCTTGCGGAGGTGATCATTCCCTCGCTTTTTACCAGACGTCACGGCAAAAAGCTGAAGCCGGTCTTTCCGAAGTTGCGGGCCGGGGAGATCTGCATCACGTGGATCGGGCACGCTTCGTTTCTGATCCAGACCCCCGAGCACAGTGTGCTGATTGATCCGAACTGGGCGAAGTGGCTGAAGGTGATCAAGAGGATCAAGCAGCCGGGGATTGCGCTCAACGATTTGCCGGCCATCGATCTTGTTCTTGTGACACACGCGCATTTCGACCACCTCGACCGGCGGACGTTGCGCGCGGTGGCGAGCGATCAGGTGATCGTGGTGCCGGAACATGTCGGCGGTCTTGTTCATGGATTGGGCTTCCGACACGTGCATGAGCTGCGTTGCTGGGAGAGTTTCTCTCACGGGGCTTTGAAGATCACGCTGACACCCGCGCGTCACTGGGGCGCACGCGTTCTTCACGACAACCACCGCGGATTCGGGGGCTTTGTGATCGAGTCCGGAGGGCGCTCGGTCTTCCACTGCGGAGACAGCGCGTATTTTGACGGATTCAAGGAAATCGGCGAGCGGATCCCTGTCGAGATCGCGTTGTTGCCGATCGGCGCCTACGAAGCTCCGACCAGGCGCGATGTCCACATGAATCCCGAACAGGCCCTGCAGGCCTTTGTCGAGCTGGGGGCCAAGACAATGGTGCCGATGCATTTCGGAACGTTTCGGCTCGGCTACGAGCCGCTCCACGAACCACCGAAACGTCTCGTCGCACGCGCCATTTCCCAAAACCTCATGGAACGCATCTGCGTCCTCAACGAAGGCGAACCAAAAATTTTCTGATGGCCGGTGCGCGGGGGAGTTTTCTCGACAGCCGGTTGCCGGATACTAAAAATGGACGCCGCATGATGACTCTTTCGCCGGAAAAAAAGATCGCGGGCCTTCTGGCTCCCGTGAGTACCCTGAGAGGAGACGACGATCTCGGGGTGGGGGATACCGCCGCTGTGGTGGAACTGGCCCGCTGGGCTGCAAAAAAAGGGTTTGGGTTGATCCAAGTCCTTCCGCTCAACGAGACCGGCAGCGATCACAGCCCGTATAACATCATCAGTTCGATGGCTTATGAACCGGCGACAATCACAACGACTCCCGGCTGGATTCCAGAGCTTTCTCCGGGGGAGTTCGAGGCCATCACCGCCCGGCATGAAGTGTCCCAACTCCGGATCGGACCGGTTCGCTATGCGGCCGTCAAGGCGCTCAAACGGGAGCTTTTGGAAGCGGCTTTCAAAAAACTCAGAAGCCGAAGCGGCGACCGGGCGCGCGTGAGGGCGTTGGCGAAGTTCGAAAAAGAAGAAAGCGACTGGCTTGCTCCCTACGGACTTTTCCGCGCCCTCGTTGCTTGGAACGGCAACTCGGAAGTGACATCAAACTGGCCGGACGAACACCGCACGCCGGAGACCGCCCGCCGGTGGGCGGACGCCCTGCCAGCTACGCCCCGCCGCCGCTTCCGCGAACTTGTGCGATTCTTTTGTTATGTCCAGTGGATCGCGCACACCCAGTGGAAAACCGTGCGGGACGCCTGTGAAAAAGCGGGAGTGGCCCTCATGGGGGACATTCCTGTCGGGGTCAGTCTTTTCAGCGCGGACGTTTGGGAACAGCCGGGGATATTCGATCTCACCCGATCGAGCGGAGCTCCCCCGGAGAAGGTCTTCAAGAGCGATCCGTTCACCGAGAAGTGGGGACAGAACTGGGGGTTCCCGCTCTACAACTGGCAGGCGATGTCGCACGACAATTTTTCCTGGTGGCGGAGGCGCCTGCGCGGAGCCCGCGATGTCTTTCATTTCCTGCGGGTCGATCATGCGCTCGGATTTTTCCGCATCTACAGTTTTCCATGGCGTCCGGAGGAGAACGCGCGCTTCACCGATCTTGCGCCGGATCAGGCCCGCGAACTCACCGGGGGACGGCTTCCCGGTTTTGTCGAGCGCGATGACAGTTCGGAGCCCAACCGGGAACTCAATCGTCTCCAAGGCGAGATGTTGCTGCGCGTCTTTTTGGAGGAGACCGGCCCGCACCGTCTGGTGGCCGAGGATCTCGGAGAGGTTGCCCCCTATGTGCGCCCCACGCTTGCCGCGCTCGAAGTGCCCGGGTTTAAAATTCCCCAGTGGGAACGAAACGAGCCCGACGGCGCGATGATCCCCGGCGCGGATTACCAGCGCCTGAGTCTTGCGACATTTGCCACGCACGACCATCCGCCGATCCGGCAGTTCTGGGAGGAATGGGTTGCCGCCGTTTCCGATCCGGCCACCCGCGCCCCCGCGTTGCGTTCCATGCGCGAGATGTTGGATTTTTGCGGACGCCCGGACATTCCGGTGCCGCAGGAGTTCACGCCGGAGGTTCACGCCACGCTTTTGCGCGGTCTCTTCGCCTGCAATTCCTGGCTGGCAGTCCCCCAGATCACCGACCTCTTCGGGTTGCGCGACCGCTTCAATGTTCCCGGCGCGGTTGGCGACACGAACTGGACCGCGAGGATTTTCGGAAGGATCCGGGACTGGGATGCCGGCTACGCCGACGCGATCTCCGCTGCGGCCGCGGCATTGAAAGCGACCGGGCGATTGCTCTGATCCGATCTTGCAGAGTCAGTGCCCCAAACTATTTTCGCGTCGAATTCGGGGGAAGTCAGAATTTCATCAAAGCGGAGTTCTCCAGAACGGCGAGCAGAGAGGGCAGGTTATTGCCCGTCAGCAAGACGTAATCGAGGCTCTGGAAATCCGCTTTGATCGGGTTCCTGATGGCCTCCGCGAGGAAATCCGGTCACATCGTTGATTCCGCACGCCTGCATGTCCTTCTCCGCTCGGCAATCCGGTGCGCGGATCTGGAATCCTTCGTCAAGGATCTCTGAGCGCCGCGTCATTGTCGCAATCTGCGGCCTCGTGGGTGGTGGTCGGCGACCTGTCGGACATTGCTCAATCGCTCCGATGATCTGATCATGCAAGAATTGTCGGAAATCTTTGAAACAGTTTAGCCCCTTCCGCTTGGAAAAATTCGAAAAAATCAGCCCTGCGTATTCAAAGTTGCGCTACAAACGTAGTTGACAATGCGCTACGCTTGTAGCTACGTTGCCGGGATGAAAGCGATTCCCCGGATATCGGAAGCGGAGTGGGAGGTGGTTAGCCTCCTGTGGAAAAAGGCCCCGCAGTCGTCGGCCCAGATCATCGCTCTGCTCGACACCCGAGCTTGGAAAGCCAGCACCGTCCGCACCTTTCTCGCCCGGCTGGAAAAGAAAGGCGTCATTCGTTCCGAGGAAGGACCCGATGGCAAACTCTACACGCCCCGTCTCTCCCGCGATGCCTGCGTCGGCCAAGAGAGCCAATCTTTTTTGAACCGCGTCTTTGAAGGTGCCACCGCCTCGCTTCTCGTCCATTTCGCCAAAGGCAAACGGCTCAGCGAAAAGGAGGTGGCTGAGCTCCAAACCATCCTCACTGAAAACCAAAAGAGAAAATAGCCATGACTCCCCAGTCGATCAATTTGCTCAAGGCCGTCCTCGATGCCTCCCTTCAGGCCTCGCTTGTCATTCTTCTCATCCTGCTCCTGCGACCGCTCCTCGGCGCGTGCGTCCCCGCCAAGTGGCGCTCGTGGCTTTGGATGCTCGTCCTTGTCCGCCTGTTGGTTCCCGCCTTCCTTCTGCCGCCCAATCCCGCGAGCCTGCAAAATCTTCCCGTCGTGCAGCAACCCGTCGAGCGCGCCGAACTCGCCCTTGATCTCATTTATGCAAACTACAGTCTCGTCGAGACTCGCCGCCCCCAACTTTCGTCCGACTCCATCTCCGCGCCCAGCGCCCCGCCCATGGCGACTGTCGTCAAAAAGCCCTTCGTGGTTTCGTGGTGGCAGATTGCCTTTTTCGTCTGGATTGGCGGAGCGCTCTTCTTTGGCCTCTTCGTCATGGCCGCCTCCCTCCGCCTGCGCCGCCATTTGAGCTGCGAAGAGGAAAAAGTGACCGAGGAAATCGCCCGCCTCTGGCGCGCTTGCGGCACGCGCGTCGGCGCGAAAATCCTGCCGCGCCTCCGCGCGACCCGCCTCATTTCTTCCCCGGCTCTCTTCGGCCTCATGCGTCCCGTTCTGCTCATCCCCAGCTCTGCCCTAACCACCTTTAGCCGCGAGGAGTGGGAGCACATTTTTCTGCATGAGTTGGCCCACCTCGCGCGCCGGGATCATTGGACCCAGGGTCTGCAACTCGTGGCCCTTGGTCTGCATTGGTTCAATCCGCTCGTCTGGCTGGGACTCCGCGCTTTGCGCGCCGACCGCGAACTCGCGGCTGACGAGTGGGCCCTGCGTTACCTGCCCGATGAACAAGCCTATGGGCAGACCCTTCTGCGTGTCCTCACCACCGGGGAGGGAAATCCCCTGCGCTTTGCCGGTGTAGGTATTATGGAAGACACCTCCCAAATGAAACAGCGACTGCGCCGTATCGCCGCCTTCAGCCGGGGCAAAATCCTTGGCACCATCCTCGGCGTAGCCGTCACCACGGTCATCGCCCTGCTTGCGCTCGGACGTCAAACCGGCAAGGTGGATCTCACCGATTACACCGGCCTGTCGAATGGTGAGATCCTCGCCGTGGCCGCAGGCCATGGCGACCTTCCCATCATCAAATGGGCGCTGGCCCAGGGCACCGACATCAACACCAAGCTTCCCGGCCAAAAAATCCCCCTCGTCGCCGCCGCGGACGCCAACCAACTCGCCGCCGTGCAATTACTCATCGCCCGCGGCGCCACACTCAACCCCTCCGAAAACAGAACCGCCCCCGCCGTCATGGGTGCTTTGCTCGAAGGCTCCCGGAAAACTTTGGACTACCTCCTGGCCAAGGGCGCAGTCTGCGCGCCATCCGTGCGCGCGGCCGCCGCAGGCGACGACAAAGCCATCGACACCTTTCTTGCCAGTGATCCGCCGGATTTCAATACCCTTAAAAATCTCGCCGAGGTCGCCGCCGCCTCCGGCCAGGCGAAAACCTTCGCCCGACTCTGCGATGCGATTCGCAAGCTCCCCGGTCAGTCGAATTGGTCCGTGCCCGTCGGCACCCTTGCTCGGGCTGTGGCCCAAGGCCATCGCGACGTCGCCGAGGAAGCCATCAAGCGCGGAGCCGCTTTCGATCTCAACAATGGCGTCGCCCGCCTCTCGGAAGCCGCCGCCCGTTCGCCCGGCATGCGCGAGTGGCTCGCCACAAAAGACATCGAGGTTCCGGACATCTCGGACAGCGAACGTCTCATCGGCGCGGCCGAACGCGAGGATCTGCCTGAAATGCGCCGGCTTCTCCGCGCCAGCGCCAACGTAAATTTCCTTGGTGAAAGAGGCTGGACCCCGCTCACCAAGGCCGCCACCTGGGGCAAACCGAAGGCCGTGAAACTCCTGCTCGAAAGCGGTGCCGATCCCAATCTGGTGAAGGGTTACGACTATACCGCGCTTTCGCTGGCTGCGACCTCCGAGATCGCCGATATGCTTTTCGCGGCCGGCGCGGAGATCAACCTCAAACGCGGAAATGCCCATCAAGTCTGGTACGCCATGCAGCAGGGCAACGACGCTGTTGTGAAATGGTACCGCGACCACGGCGTGAATCTCGCCAAGGTCGATCACTACGATGGCAGTGCGCTCTTCGTGGCTGGATCGCCGCAGATCGCACAATGGGCCATCGCCGACGGCGCGGATGTCAACGCAAAGAACAAATTTGGACAAACCGCCTTGTTTGAAACCCTATCCATGAACGGCAAAAAAAACGCTACTGAGGTCGCTCGCGTCCTGCTGGAGCACGGCGCCGATCCGAATGCGCGCGACAGTTCTGGCCGAACTCCCATCATGGAAGCCAAGGATGGCCCCGCTGTGGATCTGCTGGTGAAGTACGGTGCGGACCTTCAGGCCAAGGATGATCGTGGCAATGGTGTCGCCGGGGCGATCATTTGCGATCCCAAGTCCAGTCGCTACGAAGCCCTCCGCCGCCACGGAGTGGTCTTTGACGTCAAAACGGATGCGCCCATGATGGCCTCACGCGCGATTCTCGACCACGCCACCGCACGCTTCCAAGAACTCCTCGCTCAAGGGCTTGATCCCAATGCTGATGCAGACTCCGGCATGAGACAACGCAGGGATCTCTCCCTGCTCTCGCTCGCCATTTCCTTCGGAACCTGGGACATCGTCGATGCCCTGCGCGCCGCCGGTGCCAATACGGTCGGCACCTTTACCGAGACCGTGGCCCGCGGTGCTCTCGCGAAGATTCAGGAACTCATCGATGCGGGTGCCGATATCAACGAACGCGACTCCATGGGGAGCACGCCGCTGATCTACGCCGCCCGGCGCGTCCGCGTCGATGTCGTGAAGCTCCTGATCGAGCGCGGCGCGGATGTGAACCTCTTCACTTTCTACGGCGTTACCCCACTCACGCTGGCCGACATGGGCTATCAAAACCAAAAAGCCCGGAACTTTGGCTCCATCGAGGGCCTGAGCGTGAAAGAAGAGCTGCGCGGCATGGAGGAAATCATCACGCTCCTCAAAGGAAAAAAACCGGATATCAACGCGCGTAACGCCCGCGGTGAAACCGCCCTGCATGCCGCCGCAGCCAATGGCGGAGGCGTCACCGGTCTGCTCCTCGGTCAGGGCGCGGACCCTAATGTCCAGCGCGACGACAGCATGACACCCCTCATGCTTGCCATCGTCAACCAGCCGAAAGACCCGCCCATGGTCATCACCTCGCACGGGAAGGACGGTCAGCCGGAAACAAAATATTCCGATAGCGGCTTTGCCGTGAACCAGCTTCTCACCAAGGGGGCCGACCTTCAGATCAAAAACAAAGCCGGCCAGACCGCCCTTGACCTCGCCCGCCAAAACGGCAACGCCGAAATCCTCGGCCTGCTCGCGCAGAAGACCACTCCCCATTAGCTCTATTCGGTACCAGTTCTTCCCTGTTGACATATTGAGGGAAGTGGATGCGGTGTGTTCCTGTGTTTTGGGGTGGGTCACGAAACCAAACCGAAAGTTTTTCTATTATTCGGCGCAGTCACTGGTCACGACATAAGACAGCAATGAATTGTTTTGATTGCTGGCCGATGGTTCAATGGGAGTCGGCAGGGATTTTCCACGCCTCGGAAGAATGAGAAGCTGGGAATATCACCTGGTGCAAATCCGTGAACACCTGGAGAACAACGGGAGAGTGGCCCCGGCAGATTTGAAGCCCTCAGAGGCCATCTGCGATAGCGGCGCGGATTTCCTTCAACCTCTCCTTGGCGGGCACGTAACGCCGGGACTTCTTCTTTTCCCTGATTTGCACAAGGAACAGCTCCAGCAGATTTGGAAGAGAAATCACAAATTACCATAGAAACGTAACGGGTGCCCGTTCTCCCTTAACGGAACAGCATTGCGGCTAAGAGGTCGCTGCGATCCACGCCATGGTTTTTGTGGCGAGGCGGTCGAAGGCTTGAACGGCGAGAACGATGTGATCCTCGCGGGTGTCTTCGATTTTGTTGTGGCTGATGCCGTGGAGGCTTTGAACAAACATCATGGCGGCGGGAATCCCCGCCCGCGCGACGGATGAGGCGTCGTGAAGCGGACCGGACGGCATCCGAAGCGACTCTCCGCAGGTTTCCCGGATCGCCTCGTCGCAGAGCGCGATGAGCGCACTGTGAAAGGGAACGGGTGCCATTTGGCAAAGACCGTGCCATTCCTCCCGGACGCCCCCCTCGGCCGCATAGGACGCCGAGGCGGCACGCGCGCTTTCCAGCATTCGTGCAAGCGCGGCGGGGTCGAGGTGGCGCTGGTCGAGCGTGATCCGGCATTCCTCGACGACGCTGGTGACGATGCCGGGCTTTGTCGTGCAGGATCCGATCGTGCAGACGCCGCCTTCGCGTTCGGCGATGCGGGAAATTTCAGAACCCATCTTTGCGGCGGCAAGAAACGCATCGTGGCGGCGGTTCATCGGCGTGCTTCCGGAGTGGGCGGCCTGCCCGTGGAAGGTTATCGCGTGGCGTTCGACTCCGGACGTGCCGAGCACGGCGGCGAGAGGCAGCCCCCTGTTCAGAAGGATCGGGCCCTGCTCCACATGCAGTTCGAGATAGGCCGCGACATCGGCGAGTTCACGGCCGGATTCCTTCACCCGCCCGAAATCGATTCCCTGTTCCTTGAGAGCCTGTGGAAGCGTGACACCATCCTTGTCCAAAAGCGTTCGCGTTTCCTCCATGTCGAGCGTTCCCGCGCACGCCGAGGAACCGAAAAGACTCTTCCCGAAGCGTGCGCCCTCCTCGTCCGCCCAGTCCACCAGACGCACGGTGAGCGGCGGACGCCCGTTGTATTGCGCGGAAATCCGGCGCAGGATTTCAAGCCCCGCGAGCGTGTTCAGGCAGCCGTCCAGCCAGCCGCCGTCGGGCACGGAATCAAGATGCCCGCCGATGACGAGCGCCCTCGGCGAAACCCCGGCGAGCGTCGCCCAAAAATTTCCCGCCGCATCCCGGTGGGTTTCGAGCGGGAGCCCCTCGATTTTTCCCGCAAGCCAGGCACGGGCTTCAGCCCACTTCGGCGTGAACGCGACCCGCTGCGCACCGTTCTGGTCGCCCGTCAATGCGCGAAGATCCTTCAGTTCGGCAAGAGTTCGCGCGGGATCCAACATGATCGGAGAATCAGAGGGAAAGTGCCGCGGCGGCTTCCAGCAGGCCAGCCGGACTGCCGATGTCGAGCCGCCGACCGGGCCACCGGACACCGAGCATTCCGGATTTTGCGCGCAGCCGCTCCATGGCGTCGGTAAGCTGGATTTCCCCTGCGAATCCGGACGTGGTCGCCTCCAGACAGTCGAAAATTTCCGGTGTGAAGAGGTAACGGGCGGCGAAGGCGTGGAAGGGAAGAAGCACGCCATCGGCCGTCCGCAGCCGGGGGGCCTCGGTCGCCGGGGGCTTTTCCACGAGCCGGTCAAGGGCGAAGACGTCGGGAGCAATTTGCTGCCCGCCAGCCACGCCGTAGCGCGAGACGCGATCCTCCGGACATGGCTCAAGGCATACAGACGGCTTCCCGGTGCCATGCCAGGCTTCCAGCATTGCCGGCAGGGGCGAGGCTCCTTGCATCACCGTATCGCCAAGCAGCACGGAAAAGACGTCGTCCGTCCCCACAAATTTGCGGGCCAGCCGGACGGCGTCGCCGAGCCCCCGCATCTGCGGTTGGAAGGTGTAGTGGATCTGCCCGAAAAGGGAAACGGCCCGCACGGCATCAAGGGCTTCGGTTTTCCCGGCGAATTCGAGTTGGCGTTCGAGATCCGGGTCGGGCGTGAAATACCGGATGATCGCTTCTTTTCCCCGGCTGAGAATAATAAGGATCTCGTCGAACCCCGCCGCAACCGCCTCGGCGACGACGTGATGGATGACCGGCTTGTCGCCGAGCGGAAGCATTTCTTTTGGCACGGCTTTGGCGATCGGCAGAAACCGCGTTCCAAGACCGGCTGCGGGAATGATCGCCTTCATGAAACGTCGTCTTCCGGATTGGGGGCAAACGCGCCGCCCACAATATCCGGTTTGATAACATGGATGCCTTTCGGCGCGAAGGCCGCCTCAAGCCGTTGGAACATCTCCTCGCCGTCGTAAATCCCCACGATCGCCCCTCCGCTTCCCGCAAATTTGGCGCTGGCTCCGGTCAGGCGGGCGGTTTTGACCATGTCGCGGTTGCCCTCTCCCACGTCGTAGAGGCTCGCACGTTTGTCGAAGTTGGCATTGATCGTGCGGTGCATGGCGGCGGTATCGCCCGCTTCCAGCGCCCTGCGGAATTCCACGGTGAGTCCGGCCCAGAACTCGATGGCGGCAAGGACGTCCGGCTCCCCGCGCTGCCAGCGTGCGCGCAGGTCGTTGTGATAAACCTCCGTGCCTTCGGAGAGATCCTCGCGGAAGGCCACATAGACCGGCGGGAGCATTGCGGGATCCAGCGGTTCGTAGGTTCCGTAGCCGCGCGATTCCATGATCGAACGGTCAAAATCCATGAAAACCAGCCCCTCGTAGGACTGCGCCACACGGTCTTGGAGGCCCGCAGGAATGCCAAGCTCCCGGTTCTCGATCGTCAGAACAAGGTTTGCCAGCGAATGCCGCGAGATCGCCACGTTGTAAAATTCCATCAGTGCCCGCACGCAGGCGGTGATCAACGCGCTCGATCCCGCGAGACCAACCCGGTTCGGAATGTCCGACCGGTAGCGGAGAGTGAAATTCCGCCCGTCGATCACGAGGGCCCGCCCCTCACAATACTCGTAGAACGCTTTGGCCGTCGCCTTGAGCAGGCGAAACCCACCGTAATACCCATGCAACTTCACGTCCTCGTGGAGCTTCGCAAGACTCTCGAAAACCGAATGGTCACGACGGCTCGGGAGCAGTTCCAGTTCGGGAGATTCCCATAATTCGATCCGGGCGGCGTAATTGCGAAACGTGAAGGCGATTGTTTTTCCAAAATAGCCGTCCGAGGGGTTTCCAATAAGTCCGGCCCGGGGATAGGCGGTCGTGCGAATGATCATCGCACTATGGTTTGCCCCCGGGCGGCGAAAAAATCCATGCCAAAATTGCGCC
>Ga0118677_10004661_pt1 | contig 24735 bp, 19 predicted proteins | sample AliMusrvi5mmetaG_FD_86154 | JGI IMG/M metagenome (GOLD analysis project Ga0118677, IMG submission 86154)
ATGCGGGATGGCGCTCATGACGCTCTTGACCGGTGTCCTCCTGACCGCGATCATCGTGGCGTGTTCCAGGTTGCTCTAGGACCGTGATAACGGCCGCTTCCGTACCATCGCCTTGCACCACTGAGCGCTTCATCCCCGTTGCTGCACCACCATCCTGAGTTTTCCCAGGATGCGCACCTCGTCTGGGCGATAGACCATCGGGCGGTAGGCCGGGTTCGCCGGCAGGAGTACGACATGGTCGTCCAGGTAGCGCACCGTCTTCAGCGTCGCCTCATCGTCCACCAACACCGCGGCAATGGTTTTGTCCGGCACGGTTTCCGTGCGCTCAATTAACGCCAGGTCGCCATCCGCAATCTGCTCCTCGATCATGCTGTCGCCGCGCACCCGCAACGCGAACACGTCGGTGGCTGGCAGCATATCCGCCGGCAGCGCAATAGTTTCCCCGGCATCTTCAACGGCCAACAAGGGCAGTCCGGCGGCAATGGTTCCTAACACTGGCACGTGCCGCATCGCATCCACCGGAAAGAGATTGGCAATCGTTCGTTCCGGCTCCATCCGCTCGGTGAGCCCCAACAGATAATTCACGGTGACACCGAGGAAGTCGGCTAGTTGCACAAGCGATTCATACTCCGGCTCGGCAGTCTCGGCGGCGGTTTCCCACTTGGCGATCCCGGAACGTGTGATCCCGGTGCCCAGTTGGACTGCCAGTGCGGATTGACTGATGCCTTTGCGCTGGCGTGCGGTTTTCACCCGTTGGGCAAACAGTGCTTTGCGCGCATGGCGTGCCTCAGCATACATGGTTATCACCTCCCGAAATATCGTCCCGTATACGGGCGTGTTTGCTATTGCTGTCCGTAAATGGAACGGATATACTGTACCACATCGACCGAGCAAGCGCAATGTCGCCTGGCGGTGACCATAGAAAGTGGAGTGATGGTCCGGTTCGGGCTATCACCAGGAGGGGTGCCATGCAGCAAGAGCGCCTGCATGATCCTATCGACGTCGCCGCGATTTGCGGTCAAGGGCAACTCACCCCCCGCCATTTTCGCTGGCAGGGGACAACCTATCGTGTCGAGGCGATCAATCAGCGCTGGTCCGGGAAAAATGGTGGTATCTCGTTGTATTACTTCGCGGTATCGGCTGCCGGACAGGCGTTCAAGCTCGCGTTCAATAGCAAAGAACTCACATGGTCGCTTGAGGAGCGGTATGACCCGACACCGTCCCGTCGCCGGGAACATGGGCACCCCTAACTCAGGACGAGCGCAGAGTAGGTAGTCGCACACGACGGCGGTGACGTCCGCCGAGACCATTGACAGTACTCGGGCACATTTTAGCAGTCACAGCTTGTATCGCAGCAGGGATCTCCGTTGCCCCCGAGACGGAGGAAGAGATGAGGAATTCGTTTTCGTTGTTGGCATTTTTGTGTAAAGTGCCGGTGGACTTGTTGGAAGAATATGCCGAGTTTGTCGGCCTGGCCGAGACCCATCTGGGGAGTTGCATCCCCTGGCGCACGATTGAGGCGCTGGAGGCAGACCGCCGCAGTATGGCGGTGGTGCGCCAGGCCATTGTAGAAGCCCCGGACGCCTTGCGCGACCGGATTATGCAGGACTTCATGGATGTCGATGCGCTGGCGGACGGACGCGGTATCGAGTATCTGTTGATTACCGGGCGCTGTCAGCCTGAACCGGTCGACCTCGCCTTACATCTGACCCATTACGCCGGCAGCCACGCGAAGGCGCTCTTTGCGTTACTGGAGTTCCCGGAGGTGTTCACACGGGCGCTGCGATTTGCCCATGTCGAAAGCTTCGGGGAGAGTCGCTGGCACAAGACCGGACGCATCGAAGGCGCACAGCCCCAGGTGACGGAACGCAGCCAAGAGCAGTTGCGGCTAGCCATCAGCAATTATAGCCGCTTGCAGGGACGCGGCACGGGCTGCACGGTGGATGTGGAAGATCGCGGCGACGACCTGTATGTCTTCGTCTACCCCGAAGATTACACGCGCCGGCGCATGGTGTATAACGCCCAGCGTGACTTGATCGTCGAAACGTTCCGTCCGGCCTTTGAGGTGATCTACGTCTACCATCGTCCGGCGCAAACGCTGGAGATCTATGTCGGCAATGGCTCCCGTGATCGGGAGGCGCTGAAACGCTATTTTGGCCGTGCAATCCTCGGCGTGGAGTTGGGGCTATGGAGCGGCGCGCGCCGGGTGTATCAATTGGAGCATCTGAAATACGCGACCAGTACGTTCCCCGTCCAGCCGACCGATGAGGTGGTCGCGGTGCGGCTCAAGCGCCTGAGTTTTCTCGACACCGCTGGCGAAGAGACGCGGGAGATTACGCTCGCCAGCCGCTGTGAGCAGAATCCGAATGACCTCTATGCCTATCTGGAGCAGGTGGTCACCGAGAGTAACCTGTCGCTGGCGCAATTGGCGGTGGCGCGTGCCTCGTTCCAGTTGGTGTTTCAACGCCGGCAGGATCACGGGCGCCAGGTCACCCGCTCCTTTACGCTGGCCGTGCCCAATACTCATACCTATCGGCGTAATGATCCCTTTGCGCCGAAGATTCAAGAACTGTTGACACGGTGGAAGATCGATGTGGCCCATGATACCTGTGAATTGGTTAGCCCAGCTTGATGTCGCCGACCGTGGCCTGCTGCTCCGTGAGCGCGATATTGATCCTGCACTGCATACGGTTCTTACAGACGCCGGACTGCTGGAGTATGCCGGGCTTGACCGCTACAGCGATTGCTGTGGCTGCGAGTTTGGCCCCGGCTGTCCGGTAGAGCGGCTTGGCGGCACCAACGATGACCCGGAATATGCGGCGATCTGCCCGCTGGGGGAGGCGCTGATCTATCACGAACCGGACTTGCGGCGCTGGCGCCTCTCCACACAGACGGTGGTGCGGTGGCTGGCGGATCGCCTCGGGTTGTCGCAGCCCGTCGAGGAATTGATGCCACGCTGTATGTGGGAGATCGGACGGCTCACGCCCCGCGTGCGCCTCTTTTTCGTGCGCGGCGTCAAACCTCGTGAGGCTCATGCGGTCGCCGCCATGCTTACCGAGAAGATGAAGCTCATGCGCGGGTTGGTGTTGATGCCAGATGGCCATCCAGTGCCGGGGATGGTGCCGGAACAGGCCGTCGCGATCTCGCTCGGTGAGGTAATACGCCTGGACGAGATGGGCGTCACATTGGATCGGGATTTGCTACAAGCGCTGGCCGACCAACTTGCCGGTGAAAAAGCACGACCGACGTTTGTGCCGATCACTACGCCTGCTGGGTTCACCTGGGCGCAAGTCGGTATTGAGTTTATTTCGGATGAGGACGTGCGTATCTGGACCGTCGGCGAACCGGTGGTTAAGAGTTTCCAGGAGTTGGGGCTGATGAACACGCGCAACGGGCGTCCGACAAAATCCTGGCAGTTGCTCCGTGAATTCGCTGGGCATGAGGGCATTTATGATCCATCACATCCCTCTGTCTTGTACGCGCCTGAAAAGATCGAGCGCCGTGGGGTGCGCCAACCGCTCACAGCATTCTCCGGCAAGCTTGGCACGGCGCTTTCTGACCTGGCCGGCCACCTGTGCAAACTGTTTCCGACAGTTATCGGTCGGCCCATCGCAGAGTACGATGCCCGAAAACACCAGTATCGCGCAGAGATCAGGCTTAGTTGGGAGCCGGGCTATTGCCAGCGGAAGGCGACAGAATATGGGGTGACGGGATAAAGAAAGAGGAGGAAGGATGCATGACACCGGAAAAATCAGCATTACGTTTTGCCCGGCAGGATGAGGAGACGCTCGCGTTATTGGCGCGTGTCCAGTGGGAGACGGGATATGTGCCGACGATGGATGAACTCGGTCAACTTCTGCAGTGTCCGACCATGGGCGCGGCGCGTCGACGGTTGGAGGAGATGCTCATTTCTGGAGAGGGCACACGCGTGACGCCGGAAGAGCGCCGAGAGATGCAGGCGATTATTGAACGGGTGATCGATGAGCAGCAGCCGCCAAAACGCCCAATGAACCGTCCACCACGGCATAGGGGGCATAACCGGACGACGATGTCTCCGCTGGGCCAGAGATCGTCGCCATCACAGTTAACTACATCTCTCTGCGGCTGTGAGGATGCGTGCTGCCGTCGAATCTCACCACGTTGACATGAAGATCATGCGACCAACATAATCCATTCGCCCAAACAGGTCGGCAGCAGCGATAATGGCATAATCATATCCGAAATCATGGATTATTACCGGAAATAACCATATGAATGTGCCAGGCTCACCTGACTGCTTCAATTCATAGTCCCGTTACTTATATCGTGTGGTTTTGACATAGCCGTTACGACCAGGGCAGTCCCAGCCGTTTTTATTCTTGTGCGGGTGCAGCGTTGTATCGTGTGTTGATCGCTGGAATTCTTTCTGGCACACTGAGCACTTGATGACGTATACCATGTGTGTATTGTGTTTGATTTGAGCCGATGGACGACGTTGCGGCGCCGTATTGACTGGTGGCACTGCTGCAGGCACATAAATCGGTGACAAGGCGAATTCAACCGCATACACCGGTGTGAATGGTTGCTTCGTGATCCGCACGCCGGTGATGCGGTCGACCCGGTACGAGCGATGCTCTCGCGTATCAGTACGCAAGGCGTGCAATAACAAATGCCCGTCCTGCGTTCGCCGTAATGAGTAGGGTTCCACGATACGGGTACTCCCCTGGTAGTCCAGTTCGACGCAGAGATGATTGATCGCGGCGAAGCGGATATGCTCCAGGGGCACTCCCATGCCCCACGTCGAGATCGTCTGCGCCGGTGACCATGATGCATCTTCACTGGCTGCCACCGGAATGTGTGCCATGTCGTGGGGTATACTCGTGCCGTCGAGCCAGGAGAAGACCGCCGGCAGTTCAATCCAGAAATGCTCCGACGCGGGGAGGGCCGGTAATTGGTGGGATAACATACTGGCCCAGTCAGCATCGAGCTCATCACGGCCATCATCCTGCTCGAGGGAAGCGAATGAGGGAACCGCAATGCCTTTATAGGCACATTTTTCGGCCAATACGGTCAATACATCAGCGGCAGGTGGTCGACCAGCGGCATGTCGATACAGGTTGATGACATCATATAAATCCCGGGGGCGTAACCGTTCGGCGAGCGCCCGGATTTTTTCCGCAAAGATTTCGACATGGGAATAGGCCAAGACACTCTCGACATCGCCGAGGGCATCGGGATAGGGATGCGCGATGGCAAGACGAACAGGCGGTTGAACCAGTATTTCATCAGTGGTGAGATCGAGTTTTATCCGCGGGAGACTCCCACGGGGCAGGAGCGGACCACGGTAGGCTAATTTCCCTTGGACTGAGATGTGTCCGCGTGGGTTGGTATAGGCGTCAAAACGCAACTGACCAAGGGGAATTTCGATACCGGACTTCTCGTATACCCACGATGCAATTTCACGGAAGATCGAGAGGAGCGTCGTCGTATCAGGCGGTGCTTCACCGAGAATGGTAAAATCCAAATCCTCCGAAAAGCGATAGGTTTCAAAGTAGCATTTCTTCAGACAGGTGCCACCTTTGAAGACCCAGGACTGCTGGGTCAATGGATGCGCACCAATCCCTGCCAACACCCAGCCGAGGACATAGTCTTTCTCGACGATATCCTCACGCAGTCCCCACTCACGCACGCGTTCTTCAATATCAGCTCGATTGATCATGCGGGATCGCTCCGACGAATACGGACATTAATCCAGAGATTCCAGCGTTTAAGCAAGCGCCCCTTCTTTTTCATGGTTGGGTCGAGTACCGTGTCACCACTGCTCATCATCTGCTGACAGACGGTGACCAACGCCGGAATCTCCAGTCCGAGTGCTTCAATAAGGAATCCCAGTCGCTTGTAGATCGTCCGGTTGCCTAACCGCGCAATGTAATCCTGCAGCAAGTCGTCATCCCGCATGTCACTGCTAAGGTACGCTTGGACGACTTCGGCGACATGCCGCATACCACCACCAAGCGCGGGATCATCGAGTAAGTCCACCACCGTTCGCGTGGGATCAGAGACCATGACCTGCATATCTCTTCGCCACACGACTCGCGTGCCAAAAAGGAGCGATGCAGACCGGACCGTGACTTGAAACTGGGTTCCCTGGATCACGGGACGCCGATGGCGTACTTTCCGAGAGGTGATGACTTGTATCTCCCGAAAGATCTGCTCGGTCAACCCCCAGTGCTCACAGGCACTCCAGCCGCCAATATAGCAGGGAGCAAAAATCCTTGCGGCAACGAGCCAGGGGTCTTCCCGCCAATCCGCTGGGCGTGTTGCATCAAGCGGAACGACGATATATACTCCTGATTGTACGCGCGAGAGCCAGCCGCGAGAGGCCAGGTATGCCAGAAACCGCCGGGTGCGTTCGGCGTCGAATCCTAACGTCGCGACGGCATCCTCAACGGTGAACGGGCCGCGAAACTGGGCGTGCAAAAGCATCAGGCGTGCTCGATTCGCCTCAGTAATCCCGGCAGCCCGGTTTTCAGATGTAGTATACTCAGAGTGCATGATGATTTATCAGATGGAACATCTGGCGCATTGACTATACCATAATCTGCGGTGATGGTAAAGACCATCGCGGCACCGTGTAAGAGGCTGCGAAGCCAAACCAGGGTGAGTCGCTGATCGAGAATGCATTGCACCTGCACCTTACGGAATCGGCACGGGGGTAGGCTTGTCCTGCAATTCCTCGACCGTCACGTCGTAGGCTTTCGCCAGCCGCTTGAGCACCTTCGCGTCAGGCACGCGCCTGTCGGCTTCGTAGGCATCCAGCATGTGGGGCGTGACCCGATAGTCGCACGCCACACGATTGGCCGAGAGACCTGCCCGTTCGCGCGCCGCCCGCAGATGCTCACCCAGAGTGCGAGGCGCTTGGCGCACTCGGTATTTGGCCATCCATCGGTCTACGTCCTCCCGATGGAAGAATCCCTTCCGTCCCGGCATGGGAGCGAGCTGGCCCTTCGCGATGGCGCGCTCTAAGGTGCGGCGTTGGCATCGGGCGTAGGCGATGACTTCTTGTTCGGTCATCCAGGAAATATGGCGGATATCCCGGCCCATGTTGGGACGCGTTGCCGTCTCCACGTATTCATCAATGGCTGACTGGGGGATGATCCGTTGGTTGCCCACCTGTACGTGACGAAGCACGTGTGTCCGACAGAGCTCATCAACCTTCCAGCGGGATATGCGTAACTGCTCGGCAGCCTCTTCAACGGTTAAGGTGACCACCGCCGACATCGCTTCCGGGGGCGGGACCGTCTCGTAAGCGACATGCCATTGCTTGGCCACCTCAACCAGCGCGGTCATCACATACTCGGTGACTATCGGTGCGACTGCCTGGGCAATGATCGGCCCCATCTCGGCGGCTAAGCCTGGCGGATGAGAGGAGAGCGCAAACCAGGCCCGTAGTTCCTCTCGGTGGATACGCCAGTGCCTCCCGATCTTTTGAGCCGGTAGTCCCTTCCGGATGGCTCTCTGGATAGCCGGTATCTCCACGCGTAACAAGGTAGCAGCTTCATCCAACGATAAATACTCAGTCTCACACATCTGGGGGTGCTCCTTCGTAACAAAGCCATATATTCGTGTTCTCCTCATCCGTGTAATTGCCTGTAGGACAAGGAAAAAACTGCCGGACCAATGACTGTCGGTCGAATGACTCTGGTTTCCCATAACACCCCCTGTGGGGAAGTTAGCAAAGTGTCTATCTGACCGACCATTTAGCAGGAAAGCCATCGCTACCTGGCGAATGTAAATCAAACCGCATGCTCTTCTATGGGAGCACTATTATGGAAGCGTTGATAACATGGTTCCGTGAACGTCCGGTCTGGATTCAAGAAGCGTTCGCCCGATTACTGAAGAATGGTACGCTGAAGAACGACGATATTGATGGCCTGCTGGCACTATGCAAGAAAGAAGCAGGCCTGGATGTCGATGGGCTAGCTACCCTACCCACACCAACTATAACGGCGCCACAATGCACCCCACAAACGACAGCAGGCACGCTTCGGCTGACCCGAATTTCAGACATTCGTGGCATTAACGCCTTGTCCCCACGTAACCCACTCATTTTCCATCCAACCAGCATGACCATCATCTTCGGCCCAAATGGTTCAGGCAAGTCCGGGTATGCGCGGGCTTTGAGATATGCGGCGGGCGCTCGAAAATGCAACGAACCCTTGGCGAATGTTTTCGGTGTTGCCACGGAACAACGTGGATGCCAATTCACCTATACCATCGATGGCCAAGAAAATACCTTGGCATGGTCAATCAATGATGGCTGTGTCGAACCTTTAGATAATCTAGCAATATTTGATTCACACTGCGCGAATATTTACGTAAATGAAGAAAACGCGTTGACGTATGAACCGTTCCCGTTGCCCCTATTCACCGAATTATCAAAGACGTGCGACACCATCTCAGTTCTGCTACAAGGCGAAGTTAACACCCTGAAATCCGTACTTCCCCAGCTACCGGCTGCGCATGCCCAAACGCAAGCCGCCACGTGGTTTGGGACGTTGTCGGCAAGGACGATACCTACCGACATTGATGCACAATGTCGGTGGAATGCCGATGATGAACTATTATTGGCCGAATTAAATCAACGGCTAAATGGTCCTGACCCAGCAGCCCAGGCCACTCGCCTACGAGAAGCGAAACGACAGACTGAGCTTTTAGCCCAACAGCTTCGTGTATTCTTCGATGAACTAACAGATGAGAAATTATCTGCAATCCAGGCTGCCAGAAATGATGCACAGGATGCTTGGCTGTCGGCGCGTGAAGATGCTGATAAAGCCTTCGTACAGGATGCCCCTGTTCGAGGAGTCGGTAGTAAGAGTTGGCAACGTCTGTGGGAAGCTGCGCGTGAATTTTCCAGCACGGAAGCCTACCCCGACCATCCATTTCCCTTTATCGATAACGACGCCCGATGTGTGTTATGCCAGCAACCGTTAGGCGAAGACGTGGCAGCCCGACTGACGCACTTTGAAACGTTTGTACGTGGCAAGCTGCAAGCGGACGCGAAGGCAGCAGATAAAAAGGTCGATGACCTGTTGGCGGTACTGCCTAAGGATATCACGCCACAGCAGTTAGATACGGCGCTCACCGCTTCACAACTTTCTGATAATTTCCGCCCAACGGTACGCCAAATTGCTGAACGGTTTAGCGCCAGGCGGAATGCCATTTCTGGCATCACCACTCCTGATGCCATCCCCGCGCTGCCCGACGAAGCAATATTGGCCGCTTTATCTGCGCATTCAACCCAACTTGAAGGCCAAGCATCCGCGTATGATGATGCCGTGAAAGCAGAGAATCGACAAGCATTACAGACACAGCGCAAGGAGTTGGCTGCGCGGAAGTGGCTTTCTGAACAGCTTCCGAGTATCCGAACCGAAGTAGCACGGCTGGTTAAAATACAAAAGTATGCCGAAGCACGTCGAATGACCTCGACCCAAGCCATCAGCCTGAAGAAATCCGAGCTCGTGGAGAACATGGTGACTCCCCTGTATATCACCAGGTTTAAAACGGAACTGGACACCCTGGGGGCACGACGTATCCCCGTTGAGCTGGTGAAGACACGCGCGGCGAAAGGGGAAGCTTATTTCAAACTGCAACTGGTTGACAGTTCGGAGTCCGTTCCAAATGTGTTGAGTGAAGGGGAATTCCGTATCGTATCTCTTGCGGCTTTCCTGGCGGATGTAACTGACCGCTCAAGCACTGCGCCTTTTATCTTCGATGACCCGGTATCTTCACTGGACCAGGATTATGAAGAAGCCGTTGTAAAGCGTCTCGTCGAGTTGTGCAATTCACGTCAAGTCATCGTATTTACGCATCGCATATCGATGCTGGCGTTAATTGACACAGCCGCTAAGAAGGCGAATATTGACGTACAATTCATCGGACTAAGTCGCGAACGCTGGGGAGCTGGTGAACCGGGAGATGTTCCGTTACGCATGCAAGCTCCGAAAGCCGCGCTGAATACTATTTTTCAAACCAGAATACCAGCAGCCCGAAGAACTCTCGACCAGGAAGGCCAGGAAGTCTACGAACCCGAAGCCGGAGGAATATGCAAGCAGATTCGCATTTGCGTTGAACGGTTGGTCGAGGATGTGTTGATTGACCAGATTGTGCGGCGCTATTACCGTGAATTGCACACAAAGGACAAGCTTGTTAATCTAACAAAGATCGTTCGTTCGGATTGTGATTTGCTGGAAGCTATGATGTCCAAGTATTCGATTGATGTCCACTCCCAACCAGACGAGACCCCGCCACCGCTTCCCAATCCAGATGACATGACGGCTGATGTCAGACGGTTGCTTGACTGGATTGAAGAGTTCAAACGGCGTCCTGTGCCTGTCGATGAAGGGGTGCTTGCGCCGACTGCATAATCCATTACACAAGCGCTTAATCAGCGTGCCAGTCAGCGATAGAGGTGAGTGGACTCATGTTGCCATAATCGTGAAATTATAGGCATTGTTGCATGGTCGCAGGTTGGAAGCGGGGTGTCTTTCTTTATCCGAGCGTTGGGATACCACGAAGTGAACCTGCGACTTTGGGGTGATTTTGCCCTTTGGATGGGGTGTTGCGCGTTAGACTGACAGGTGCTAAAATGGGTCATCAGACGGGGATTATGAGCGTAAATATGAGGTTTAGGCTGATCGGGTAGGCGAATACATGTTCTCTACCTCCTAGCCTCCTGCCCGCGAAAGCAACACACGCGCCAACAGCTCATCGGAATACCGCGCGGTCAGCAGCGCGGAGGACAGTTGAACGGGCATAATATATCTCCCGGCAGATCAAGCAGGCGTCTGCGAAACAGACTGCCCTTTACATACCATAAAAAGGCGATGGTCGCCAAGACGATAGCAGCGCCGTAGTGCAACAATACACGTCTGCGAGAACTATGAGGAGGACGCGTCTTGCTGCGGCTGCGACGCTACTACGAGCCGGGCAATCGCCATAAATCGCGGTCATAGATGCCGACGTCGGCCAGCATGGCTACAGCGGTGTCGAAAGCAGACGGACGGTGTTGATCCTGGTGAGTGAGACCTTCATACTCGGCATAGCGGTGATGCTGTGCGTGATGATCCGAACCGAGGGAAAGGGGAACGCCGGCGGCTTGCAGGCCGGCGAGGTATTCACAATAGTGCCGTTTGAAGGCGGCGGGATATTGTTGATTCAGCAGCATGGCATGCAGGTTGATCTCGACGGCTTTGCCATGTTCACGCGCCGCCGCGGCAAATTCGTCATGCATGGATGGCGGTATCCGGCGAAAATCATCGAACCAGGGGTCGGTGCGGTAGGCGCCGTCCGCTTCCTGCCAGTGCCCCATCCACCACCAGGGGTGGGCGACGATGGTGACCAATGGATGGCAGGCGAGAAACAAGTTTTGCCGGTGGTAGTCGCGAATCACCGCTTGTCGTTCCAACGGCACATATAACGGCCAGTGCGTGCCGCCCACCACATATTCGATCCCGTAGTGGGCGATGTCCTCCGTGGTCAGCCCGATGGCTGGCGCCGCGTTGGCCGGACCACCGTCACGCAAACCATAGACCGGCGCCGCGTACCGTCCCGTAGCGATCTCTTCCAGTTCCCAGTGCGACACGCTGCTCACCTCGATGCCGAAGTGCCGATGCGAGGCAGGGGGAAGGCAATCGAATTCCCGTCGCGAGTCGGCAATATCCGGCAGGTTATATGGCGTGTGCAGGTGATCAGTGATGCCGTAATCCCGGATGCCGGCGGCTTCGATATCGGCGACGGTACCGGCCATCGTGATCGGCACTGCCCCCTCCCGACAGTCACAGGAGTTGCGCGTGTGAAGGTGCCAATCGGTGGTAAGCATGGGGATTTCCTCCAACGTGGCGCTATCGGTGCGCGGTGATTCAACAGCCGATATTATAGCATGAATTACTCCCACCACTGCCGCAGCGAATGCCGCGCGGAATAGGGGGGCAATGTCGGAAATATCATACAGGGGTTGCATGACCGGACAGTGAATACACCGCTCAGGTGTTCGACGAAGTCGGCTCATACGGCCACATTAAGAACATATTCACGGTGAGATCATAGGGGAGGAAGCCCGATGCCACGAAACTTCGATGGGTCATGGGAACTCGATCATATCGCCAGCGCCTGCGTTCATGAATTTACGTTGCTCAACAAAAAATTCCAACTGGCTAAGGACCTCCAGGCGAATACGCGCCTGTTGGAAGAAAATGCCTTTTATCTGCCGCATAATGCCCGGCGTGAGACCCCGGAATATATCGCGTCGCGCCATGAACTCGTGGTGGTTCAGGATACCCCTTGCCTGGTTTGCGGCGTGACCCATTCGATGGTAATTGATCAGGATAAACAGGCTGACCCCACGCTCAATCCCTATGGCGCCACGAAGGTGGAAACGCATCACTATCTTATCGAGTGGGCGTTAGCCAACGCCATCGATCCACAGAAATTCAACACAAAAATATTGCCCGCCTTACACCGCATGCACCCCGAGAATCCGGATTATCACCACGCGTTGACTCCGGCGCAAATTGCCGCCTGGGTCGATCACAGCCTGGACAACCTGTGGGTATTATGCGATGTGCATCATCGTCATAAATACCTCGGGGTTCACGCGATCACCCACCCCATTTGGGGACCGCAAGATTTGCTGCTGCCCGCTTTCGATAAGTATGTTCGCCGGCAAGTGTTCAATAAGCCGGCCAAAGAGTCAGCAGGTGCCGGCGGTTAAACGCCGGGAGAATTATTGTATGACCAGCGTAAATTTGCCACGCCGCTTGTATGGGAGGGCGAGACTCCGTTCGAGCCCAATCATGCGTGATACAAATCGCGGGGCTCGAACGGAGTCTCGCCCTCCCGAGTCAGCAGCATCGCATATTCATGCGGGTCATACACTATTCGCTTCTCTCTTTTCGTAGTAGCGCCGTCGCCGTAAGACGCGTCCCCTCCCCAGAGTTCTCGCAGACATGTCTTGCTGCAGCGACGGCGCAACTACGTACCAGATGGGCGTTCAGCAACAAATCGTTCCCTAATTTGTCCTATTTAATGTAATGCATCTGTAGGGAGTGTCTTCATGGGTAGATTGGCGTGGTTATTGGTGTTGTTGCTGGGCATTTCGTCCGGCGTGCTGGCGGCGGGGCGGCCGGCGGTGTTGTTTTCCACCGGGTGGGTGCACAATCAATATGTGGTGCAGCCGCTGATGGCGATGGGGATCGACGTCGACGTCTGCAAGGAAGGGGAAATAGCCGCGCGGCTGGCGACGGGGAAATACAATGTGGTGGTGGTCGGGACGGTCAACGATCAGGAGCGGAAGTCGCTCGATGATTTCCTCGCACGCGGCGGCGGCGTCTTCGTCGGCAACCCGAATTATTACTCCGTGGAGGACGCGTGGAGCAAAACCAATACCTGGCTGACGCAACTCGGCGCGCGCCCGCGCTGGGAAGTGCTGGGCGATGACGATAAAGCGAATACAGTGCGCGACCCGATGGGCTGCACCCTCTCCTGGTCCGATCAAATCGCCGCCCCGGTCAAGGATGGCGTCCACGGCGTGCTGACGCTGATGTGGAATGGCACCACCGGCTGCGAACCGCCGATGTCCTACACCTTCAGTCCGGAATGGAACGTGGTGGTCAAAGGGGCAAAGACGATGCACGGTATGCCGGAAGTACGGCATGATGTGGCACTGCAGCCGTGGATCCCGGCGCCGGCGGAAGCGGTGAAATCGTCGCCCGGGTTGATGGGGCTGCGCGCGGTGGGCAAAGGCCGGCTGGCGGTGATGCCGATTCGTAATTACTGGATCTTCACCCCGCCGAATAACTGCCCGACGGCGGAAGCGATGCTCACCGCCGGCGCGAGCGGCAAGTCGAGCGACTGGCTGCGCGTCTTCGCCAACAGCTTCCGCTGGCTGGCCGAACCGTCGCTGGCGGCCGGCATGGGCGGCGCGGGCACGCCGGACAGTTTGATTCATCCGCCGGTGCAGGTGTGGGACGCCCCGAAGTTCATCGATTGGACGAAGGAGCCGGCGCTGAAGGACATCAAAGATGAGCCGCAGGTGAAGGGAATGATCGGCGCGCGCACCGCGCTCTCCTCTGGGCACGGCACAGTCGCCGATTACGTGAAGGCGGCAAAAGCGGCCGGCTTGCAATACATCGTCTTTCTGGAAGACAGCCTGAAGATGGACCAGGCGAAGTGGGACCAACTGGTCGCGCAATGCAAGGCTAGCTCGGACGCCGGTTTTCTGGCGGTGCCCGGACTGACCTATGAAGATGCGCAAGGCACCCACCATTACGCCTTCGCGGATAATGTGAAATTTCCCAAGCCCGATATGCTGCTGAAAGACGGGCGGCTGGCTACCACGCAATCCTATCGCAGCCGCGCCTATTTCGATTATGACAATGAATACATCGAGCAGAAGGCCATTCGCGGCTATTGGAATCACAAGGCGAACTACATGCACTTCGCCGATTACAAGCTGTACAACTCCTTCCCCATCAAGACCTTCGACGACGGCAAGCCGGTCGATGACGCGCTGCCGGAATTTCTCTATCTGCAGGGGATCGGCGGCTGTCAGGCGGCGCTGGCGTTCGAAATGATGTCGAGTCCGGACCAGGTGGCGAAGCGCGCCGCCGCGGGGTGGAAAGTCGTCTGCCATCGCAAGCTAAGCGATCTGGACGGCAAGTGGTATAACGGCGCCTGGTCGTTCAGCGGCAGCGGCTCGCAATATATCACCAATGGCCCATCCATTTTGCTGTGGGATAGCCCGAATCGGCTGGCCGAACCGCACGGCGAGTGGTGGCGGCCCGATATGTGGGAATATCGCCTGCGCCTGCGCGTGGCGTCGGAGGTGGGATTGAAATCCGTCACCCTCTACGATGGCGCGCGTCAGGTATTGCGCCGCTGGCAACCCGGCGGAACGAAGACCTTCGAACAGGAATTGATCCTCGCCAACTGCCAGCAGCTCGGGCCCACGCTGGTGGTGGAAGACGTGCGCGGCCGGCAAGCGATCAGCATGTCGTTCTGGAACCGCAACCTGAATATGGAGGAGTTCTTCTGCAGCGACCGCTGCAATATCCTCGGCAACGCGCGGCTGAAGTCGCGCAGCGGCCAGCAAACCTGGACGATGACCAGCTTCATGGCGAATATGGGACTGACGCCCTCGAAAGGGACGTTGAACATGTCCGCCGCGCCGGCGGTGAACCTGACACTCAACTCCCCCTCGTTGCCCATCGATGGCGCGCCTGCCGGTTATCCGACGAGAAACCTCTATTTCAATCCGCAGGTTCCCGGCGAGTTGCACTACCTGTTCGCCTATCCGCAAAGTTATCTGATCGGTCCGGAAGTCTCCTGCGGGCAGGCGGATATCAAACTGGGTTACGATCCGGCGGAAGAAAACGCCAAAGCCACCCCGCTGGGGCATCCCTATCAGGCGCCGCAGCAAGGCACCGGCAACTCCTGGAGCAGTTGGCATAAGCTGGTGCCGACGCAGAAAGTCACCGGCTGGCTGCGCACCTACGCCTGCAACTGGATTCCCGGTCCGAATTTCCGCATCGGCTGGCATGAAGCGAACCTGACCGCGGTGGCGCCGATTGCGCTCGACAAAGGCATTCCCTTCACCGAGAGCAGCGGCATCCTCTGGCAGAACGGCAAGCAAATTGCCACGCCGGACACCAAATTGACGACTGGCGACTTCAACCGTGGTACCTTCGTCACGTTAGAAGACCGCGGCGGTGCGGTACTGCTCATCGGCATGACAGACGGCGTGAAATATCGCTACCATAGCGGCTATATCAACCTGGCGTACGATTCGGGCAAGCCGGCACTGGCGGTGGGCGACACGATGCATTACGCGGTGGCCTTCGCCGGCGCCAGCGGCGGCACCACCACCGAGCAGATGGTCGACTTTGCGAAAAAGTACGGCATCTTCACCCCTGGCACGGCAGGCTATACACCGGTCGTCCGGCAAGGAAAAGTGATCGACAACTATCTGCTCTGGCGTGTGGATGCGCAAGGCAGTGCCGTGCTGGCGCGCATTCCGAAGGCAAATCTGCCCGGCTTTTTGCCGGTGAGCATCGAGGGTTTGAACGATAACTGGTCGGTGGAGATGCTGGACAACGCTCGCCCGTGGCCGAATGTCCGCGCGCTGCCCATCCGCGATGGACGCGCCTTCGCCGAGGTGGACCTGGTGCCTGCCGACGTCGATCTTTTCCTCGGCCATCCCGTGACCGCCGACCGGAAGGAACTGAAGATCCTCGTCTCCTGGCAGTCACCCGGACTGTGGTACGTGGAAGCGCATAACCCGACCGACCACGCGCTGCGCGCCACCTTGAAATCGACTCCTGGGTGGACGCCGTTCACCTTCAAGGAAACCTTCACCCTTCCCGCCGGCAGCAGTCGCATCTGGACGGTGATGGAGAATAAATAAGTCGGAACGTTCAGCTTGCTACCACAGAGACGCAAAGGCGCAGAGAAGGTCGCAGCGGAGCGAATTCTTTGCGCCTTTGTCGCTGTATGGCCGGGAGGGCGAGACTCAGTTCGCGCCCCGTATAACGCGATTGGGCTCGAACGGAGTCTCGCCCTCCCGAGGGACTGAGCGGTGATACGATTCAACCACCGATCGGATTTCGCGGTCGCTTAAAATAAAGTCAACTGCTCATCGCCCACCGCTTGAAAACAAACACGCGGCAGACCTTCCGCTGAGCGGGAGGTCTGCCGCGTGTTATACGCTATTCTGCACGGTTGTGCACGGGCCGGTTAGCCGGCTTTGATGGCTTCGCTGGGGCAAGCTTCGGCGCAGGAGCCGCAATCGGTGCACGCATCGGGATCGATAACGTACTTATCCGAGCCTTCGCTGATGGCATCGTTGGGGCATTCGCCCGCGCAGGCGCCGCAACTTACGCAATCGTCGGTGATGATGTAGGCCATGGGTGTTCTCCTTCAATTTCCGCGACAGGGGCGCCGCCGGCGCATGCCGCTATACTCGGTGCCGCAATCGACTCTTGTTATGTAATGACCACTTCGGTCGCTCCTATTATACAAAAAATTGCGACTGCTGTCTGCTAGCGGCTGTTGGCTGTTGGCGATTGGCTGTTAGCATACTACCGCGGAGGCGCGAAGATGCGAAGGGCGACGCAGAGGAGATATTGAGAAGGGATGCTACTGATCCGCTCATCGGTTCGTAAAAGAATGTTCCCGGAAGCCCGGCAGTCCTCTGCCGGCTATTGTTCATGCATCTCTGGCGCGCGAGCGATGGCTGCGCAATCGCCGGCAGAGGACTGCCAGGCTCCCAGGATGGTATTTTTTAACACATCGATGAGCAGAGCAGTAAGAAGAGATACTATATTTGATCACCTGGAAGCCAACAGCCAATTGCCAACCGCCAACAGCCTGCTTTCGCTTCGCTGTGTGAACTGACAGCTTGTTTCGCGGGGAAAATCTCGCTACACTCATGGTGAACGCGCTATAGCGATGCAGGGCGCGGTGAGGAGGCAGAGATGAGCAGACATCCGGTCAATCGCGAGCGATTACGGGCGACGTTTCTCGAATTGGTGCAGATCGATGCGCCGTCGCGCCGGGAAGGTCCGGTAAGCAGGCACGTGAGCGCGGTGTTGGAACAACTCGACGCGTGTATCGTCATCGACGATGCCGGCGCACGTCTCAGCGGAGAAACCGGCAATCTGATCGCTCATTTGCCGGGTACCGTCGCGGCCCCGCCGGTGATGTTTTGTGCACATCTGGATACTATCGAGCCGACGGGTGCGTTGCAGGTACGGCAACAGGAGAGCTTGCTAACCAGCGATGGCACCACCATTCTCGGCGCCGACGACCGGGCGGGGGTGGCAGCCATTCTCGAACTGGTGATGATGTTGCGCGAGACGGGCCTGCCGCATCCCCCGCTCGAACTGGTCTTCCCGGTCGCCGAAGAGATCGGCGTGATGGGCTCGATGGTGCTCGATTACAACCTGCTTTCCGCGCCGTATGGTTTCGTGGCGGATAGCTCCGGACCGGTGGGCAAAATCATCCACCGCGCCCCGGCGCAACAGCATTTGCACATCACCATTCATGGCCGCGCCGCGCATGCGGGGATGGCGCCGGAAGAAGGCATCAATGCGATCACCGTCGCCGCGCGCGCGATTGCCGGCATGCGGCAGGGACGGCTGGACGATGAAACAACCGCCAACATCGGCAAAATCACCGGCGGCAAGGCGACGAATATCGTGCCGGACACGGTGGAGATGGAAGGCGAAGCGCGCAGCCGCGATCCGCGCAAATTGGCGGAACAGGTCGCGCACATGCGGGAATGCTTCGAGCAGGCCGCCCGCGACGCCAGCGCCACCGTGGAGATCGTGGTGTCCGATGTCTACCCGGCGTTCAACCTGGCAACGGATGATCCGGCGGTGCGGTTGGCCAGTGAGGCGTTGCGCGCCCTAGACATTCCTCCCCTGGTCACTGCGACCGGCGGTGGCAGCGACGCCAACTTCTTCAACGCCCATGGCATCAGCGCGGTGATCCTTTCCGCCGGCTACGAGCATCCCCACGGGCATAACGAGAGCCAGGACCTGGACCAATTGGTGTTGCTGGTAGAATGGCTGTATGAGATCGTGCGGTTGGCAGGGGAGCAGGGGTAACTGCGCGGCTACCGCAGGCGCAGAGAACGGAGGGATTCGCAGCGGAGCTTTTACTCGTCACCGTTCAGGCCGTCTGGCGCGCGAGCGTCCTCGCGAGCATGTCGGGTATCTCTCGGTGCTCGCGAGGACGCTAGCGCGCCAGCGGGAGCTGAGCGGTTACCAATAATGTCCTCTGCGAGAAATCTCTGCCTCTTAGCGTCTCTGCGTTGAAACAGCATCCGACTTGGGAAACCACAGGTTCGGCTTCAGGATCAGATCGGGCAGGTCGGGGACCAGGGTTTCGATGGCGTGGATGAGCGTGGCGTCCAGCGGGCCTTTTTCGACCTGGGCGAGGTTGACGCGGAGTTGCTCCAGCGAATCAACGCCGACCAGCACGCTGGTGAGCGTGTCGAGGCTGATCGCATAGCGCATGGCCAGCTCAGCCAGCGGCATGCCGGCATCGTCGGCGAGGGCGGTCAATTGCCGGCGAAGCGGGATAATGGTCGCCAGTTGCGGGGGAATCTTCTCCTCCGGCATCAGCAGCAACCCTTGCAGATAGACGCTGCGCGCAAAGAGCGCCATCCCGCGCGCCCGCGCCGCCGCGCATACCCCCTGGCGGGTATAGCGGTGATCGAGGAGATTCAGCGGGATTTGCATCGCTTCCGCTTTCCCCGCGCCGATAATCGCGTTGGCGGCGTCCGGCGTCATCACCGAGACGCCGAGATGGCGGATCAACCCGCGTTCCTGCAAGCGCGTTGCTGCCTCCCAATACTGATAATCTTCTTCGCGATGAAACAGGCAGACCGGCAGGCTGTCCAGCCGCAACACGCGCAGCGAGTTCACCACCGAGGCTTCCAGGAACGCCTCGACTTCCCGCTGGTCGGCAAAGGTCTGGTCGCAATAGCGAAATTTACTGACCAGCACCACCTTGTCGGTGGCGCCGAGTTCCGCCAGCGCTCGCCCCAGCACGGCCTCACTCTCCGCGTAGCCGGCGGCGGTATCCAGGCAATTCACCCCGCCATCGATCGCGCACGCCAGGATCTCGCGCACCGACTCGTATGAGGGCTGGCCCAGGGTGTTCGCTATTCCATACGGCATGCCGAATTGCACCGTGCCCAGCACCAGCCTGGACAGCGACAGGGAATCGAAAACGCGTGTATAAATCATTGGTTCGTCTTTCTGAGTAATCGTTCGGGCCATCCTGGCGTGCGTGCCCTCGCGAGCACTCCGGTGGTTGAGTAGACTACGGAGGGTCGTATCGAAACCACCGGAGTGCTCGCGAGGACGCTCGCGCGCCAGGGGGACCGGAACGGTTACCTTTATTGGTGCTTTCGAAAGTTAGCAGGAATTTGTCACCGACTTGGATAGATCATGGGAGGGACAGTTCCCTTATGTTTCCGCTATGTCCGACTGACCAGAAACCTGAAACCCGAAACCCGCTCTCGCTACTTCTGCGTATATCCCCCATCCACCATGAGGTTCTCGCCGGTGATGTAAGCGGAGGCGTCCGAGGCTAAAAACACAATGGCCCCCATGAGATCGGTGTCGTTGGCCATCCGCCCCAGGAACGTGTGGTCACCATATTGGCGCAGAAAGGCTTCCGGGTGGTTCGGGGTCTGGAAGCCGCCGGGATTGACGCAATTGCAGCGGACGCCGTTCCGGCCGTAGTAGCTGCCGAGGAAGCGGGTGTAGTTGGCCATGCCGCCTTTATGGAAGCAATAATCGGGTGCCCAATAGGCCATATCGGTGCCGCGATAGTTGGTCGGGTCGGGGCCGACGAATCCGTAAATCGAGCCGATATTGATGATCGAGCCACTGCCGCGTTCGGCCATCGCGTCGCCAAAGGCGCGGGTGATGGCGAAGAGGCCGGTGGCGTTCACGGCCATGCTTTCGGCAAAGGTGTCGAGATCGCTCTCGTAGCCTTGCTGCATGGGGCGGGCGACGGCGTTGTTCACCAGGATATCGATCTGCCCGGCCTGCGCTAAGATCGTATCGCGCAGGGCGTAGATGGAGGGCTCGTTCGCCTGGTCGAATTGCAGCGGGGTGACTTCGATTCCCTGTTCGCGCCATTGCGCGGCCTGCGCCTCCAGCGCGGTCAGGTTGCGTGCCGCCATAAACGTGCGTGCCCCCGCCTCCGCCAACGCCAGCACAATCTGGCGCCCATATAACCCCGCGCCACCGGTGACCAATGCCACTTTGCCGGCGAGCGAAAATCGATCGAGAATACCCATGATGTTTACCTTTCGTGAGTTAAACTTGTCAGGCTTGCTGGGAGCGCGGGCGTCTCGCCCGCTCCCGTTAAAATAAGCTTGCACCGCTCTTTCACCAGCGTAGCAGCCGATAATATATCCGGAAACACGAGGGAACTACCCCCAATACGGTTCAGTTAACGCCAATAATAATCAGCATCCTGTTGGACGCTTGGCACTGTTTGGAAGCCGACGCCAGTCGCGCTCCGTGACCAGTTCACGCGAGAAGGTCGCCGCTGCCTCACCGTTCTCTGGACAGGATGCCAGACTTTGCCGATGATCCTATCAGCGGTGACGGGGCGCGACGGGCGTCGGCTTCCAAACAGTGCCAAGCTTACGCCGTGACCCGATAGCAGCAGTAGTTGAATTCCTGCTGTGAATCGTAAGAGAACCGCGGTCCGCGCTCCCAGCTACCAGGCCGTCCAGCCGCCGTTGATCGCAATGGCTTCTCCGGTGATATAGGCGGCTTCGTCGGAGGCCAGGAAGGCGACGCAGCCGGCTACATCGTCCTGCCGGCCGATGCGCCCGAGCATGGTACGTCCGGCCAGTCGAGCGACGAATTCCGGCTCTTCCTTTTGCACGGTCGGGTTGGGAAAGGGACCGGGCACGACGGCATTCACCCGGATACCGCGCGGGCCCCAATAGGCGGCCAGGTATTTCACCATCTGGATGATGCCGGCTTTCGCCACCCCATACTCGATGGGATTGGGCTTCATCGGGGGGACATACACGCGCGGATCGGGGGCCACTTGTCCATACATCGAGGAAAACATCACCATGCTGCCGCCGGCGGTCATCACCCGCGCCGATTCGCGCGCCAACACGAAGGCGGGGACCAGATTGTCGCGCAACGCCTGGGCAAATTCGTCCGCGCTCACTTCTTCCACCAGTTTTCCCACCGAGGCATAGGCGGCATTCACCATCACGTCCAGCGCGCCGAACTCGCGCACGGTGGCATCGACGGCGTCGCGCACCGCCGTTTCATCGTTGGCATTGAAATGCTTGCCGTGCACCCTGGCGCCGGGCACCATGGCGGTAATTTCCGCCAGCGCCTGGTCCAGCCGATCACGCGAGAGGTCACCAATGACCACCGTCGCGCCTTGCTGCGTAAGCATGCGCGAGACCGGTTTCGTCAACCAGCCGGCTCCCCCCGCCACCAGCGCGACTTTGCCACGCAGATCAAACAGCATGAGCGGCGCCCCCCACGGAAATCTCCTCCAGCATCACCTCGCGCCCGCCTTCTTCGCGGCTGCGGATGCCGGCGATGACCAACTGCATCAGCTCCTCCGTCTCGGTGTGCGGGAAGGGACGGATGCCGGTGCGGAGGAAGTCGACGAAAGAAACGAGTTGCGCTTTGAAGGAGTAGAAGGAATCGCCGGGTTTGATCTGCACGGAACCGGCGGTACCGCACAGTTGCAGCACGCCGAATGCGCCATACATATCGCCGGTGGCGACCACCACCACATCGATGCCGTCTTTATGCTTGAGATGGACGATATTGCGCGTAATGTCGCCGGTGTTGCGCGCGGAGATGAAGCCGGGGCCGAGGATCGGATAGATGCCTTCCAGCGCATGGATGCCATAGCGCTCCCAGGTTTTGGCGGTGGTGATGCTGACGAAGCGCAGTGCGCCCAACTCGTGCGTGGACAGGTAATAGGGGAGAAACTCCTTGGTATAGCGCATGCTGCTGGAGGAGAGGATCGGCGCGCCTTCCGCCACCCAGCGGTGAAAGGTCTGCAGATCCGCCTCATTATCGACCATCGGCTTATCCACGAAGAGCGGCACCCCGGCTTCGACGAAGGGGCGGCAACGCGCGACGTGCTCGTGGCCTTTGTCGGTACCGACAATGACCGCATCGACGTGGCCGATGACATCTTCCGGGCGTTCCACAATGTGGGGAACCAGCGACGCTTTCGCGATATGGCGCGCATCCGCCGGATCATCGGTGCAGATATGTGTCACGTTGGCGTTCGGAATCTGCAGCGTCGCTTTCGGTTCCTTATTTAGGTAGGCCGGAATGCCGGGGAAGGGGCAATTAGCCATTTCGTCGGGATCATACCCGTTGAACATGGCGCTCCACGAATATGGATGCCCATTGCCGTCGACCATGCCCAGCATGGCCAACCGCAGTTTGCGTTCGCCGAGTGGGGTAAATGTAACGTCCATTGAATCCCTCTTTTCCTGCCGGTAAAGGTTTGGTTCGATCACGAATGCGCTTGCCCTGGCCGCCGGAGTTCTGCACAGGTTGCTAGCAGGCGCGTACGTACGACCAACAAGCTCGCAAAAGCCGATCGCCATCTCCACGCGATGAATATTATAATAGAGCATTTCCCTGCTGCTGAGAATATGGTTATCCGGCAAAAATGGCGTTTCACCCGATTGACCGGGCACCGTGGCGCGGCAATCCTGCTGATTGGCGTAAATGCACCTTCTACCCGCTGCCCGGGTTGGCGTAAGATTACCTGGGGCTGTTGGTTGTGGGCTATTGGCTAGCTATCCACTAAGTCAGCCAATCGCCAACCCAATTGAGGAAATAGTGATGACACAACGCGAACGCATCCTGGCAGTCTATCGCGGCGAGGTGCCCGACACGGTACCGTTCATGCTGGACCTGTCGCACTGGTACTACCATCGCCATCGCCGCCCGTGGGATTTGAGCCAATCCTATGAGGAGCCGGAATACGCGTTGATCGATGAGCATCGTCGCCTGGGGACGGGCTTTTACGTGCCGAACCTGGGCTCATTTTACACGGTGGATTATGCGGAGAACGTCCAGCCGGAAACCGTGAAGTTCGAGCATAATGGATCGCCGGAGATCATCTGGCGCTACCACACCTCCCAGGGGGTGATCGAGCGCCGGCGTGTCTGGCATGAGATGACCTATTCCTGGCCGATCAGCGCCTGGGGCGTGCGCACGGAACAAGACTTGCGCATTCTGGGGGAGGCGCTGTCCTCGCGCCGTTTCCGCTTCCGCGAAGACCGTTATCGCGCCTGGGACGATCACGTCGGGGATAACGGCGTAGTCTATTTGCTGCCCGGCTACAGCGCGATGGGCTATCTGCTCAATTATTGGATGGGAGTAGAGGCGGTGATGTATGCGGCTGCCGACTGGCCACACACGCTGCGCGAGACGGTGGAACGCATTAACGCCAATAACCTCGACATGATCGATATGCTGGCCGCGGCCCCGGGGGAAATCGTCATCATGGGCGACAATTTCTCCAGCGATATTCAGCCGCCGCATTTCTTCGCGGAATGGTCGCGCGATTATTACGCCGAAGCCATTCGCCGCCTGCATGCCGCCGGCAAATATGTCGCCGTGCACATCGATGGGCAACTGAAGGGTTCGCTCGGTATGTTTGCCGAAATCGGCGCTGATTGCGCCGACGCGGTGACGCCCTCCCCGATGGGCGATCTCACCCCGGAGGAATGCCGGCGCGAAGGCGGCGCGGATTTCATCCTCTCCGGCGGCGTGTCCCCCGACCTCTGGTTGCCCAATGTCGAGTTGGAGACTTTCAAAGAAGCGGTGCGCACCTGGCTGCGTTTAAAGCAGGTCAGTTCCCGCCTGATCGCCGCCGCCGGCGATCAAGTGCCCCCCGGCGCCGACGAAGAACGGATCACCGTGATGCGCGACAGGTCCGGCCGGTCCGGGCGCCGCCGCGGGTCCCAGAATCCGGGCACGGCCTGCGGCGCGGCTTCGACCTTGGGCGCGGTCTGCGCGCGTGCCTCACCGGCCGGCGCTATCACCAGCGCGGCAATCGCCAGCGCCCCGGCGAGCATGGCGCGGGTCCGGAGGACGCAAGGAAAGGCATTCACAAAAGGCATAACGGGCGCACTGGTCCGGGATTGGTGGCCTTATAGAC
>Ga0118677_10004662_pt1 | contig 24723 bp, 26 predicted proteins | sample AliMusrvi5mmetaG_FD_86154 | JGI IMG/M metagenome (GOLD analysis project Ga0118677, IMG submission 86154)
CACACGTACCACCAGGTCTGCCACTCTTTGGGCGCCACCTTGCGGGCAGCCAGGACGTCTCGGCCGTGAGTGGCCAGGAACTTCCGATCTGCAGCAGGGATCTTGGACGCTGCAATCAGGTCGGCGGTGGCCACTGGGATCGTTACGTCGGCTGCCTTGGAGATCTGCAGCACGGCGGCGATCCGGGCCTTTGGATTCTTGGAGTCGGCCACGAGCAGGTTCAGCGTGTCCGGCTTCACCAGCTTCAGCGTGGCGATCTGGGCTGCGTACTTCGACTGGAGTGCTGAGGCGTGCGGCCCGTAATCGGCCACAGGGGTGGCTGACGGTACGACGAAAGGAACGATCAGGAAGGATGCGGCTGCCACGAGGCGCAGTGTCCAGCCCCAGATGGCGAGACCGGTGGCCACCAAGGCAGGGTTCCTGCTCTCGAGGGTCTCGGTGTAGGCGGCCATCCACGGGGCATAGGCGATGCCGCGCGATGCCGACATCACCATGATGACGACTACGAACGTCGCGTAGGTGGTGTGGGGGTGAGTGGCCAGCGAGGCGAAGACGAGGCCCGTGGCCACAGCGCATACTCCGCCGAGCAGCATGAACGGCTTACGCACCTTGAGTTTGTCGGAGATCACCCCGACGGTCACCACCGCGATCGCGTCGGCCGACCAGAACCAGTTGCCGAGCCCGTTTGCCTCGGACTGGCTGAACCCGAACACCGAGGCAAAGTAGATGACGAAGAACCCGACCGCAGCCCACGCCCCCATTGCGTAGGCGCAGGCGACCAGCAGGAAGCTCATCATCTGTCCGCGGATCACGCGATTGTGGAAGTTCCAGCGGGGCAGGCCGAGGCGAGAGAGTCGGCCGCACTCGAGGGTCCACCCGCTGCGGAGGCTGCGCACGGTGGAGATCAGGATATGGGCATAGACGCTGCGCCCGCGCGGTGCCGTCGCGGGGTCACGCGGGGTCGCGACGTAGCGATGGTGACCATAGACGTGTTCGATCGAGAAGACCGTGTCGAGGCTGAACGCAAGCATCCAGCTGCCGACGATCATGGAGACCCGGTCCCGCGTGCGATGGGTCAGTTCGTGCGCGGGGATCGTTCCGACCATTCCGATCATCAGGCCGGTGAGGACGAATGCGCAGAGGTGCTGCCCGGCCGTCGTTGCCGCGCGCGCGGCCAGCAGGTCGTAGCCTATCGGCTCTAGAAACTATGATTCTCCATAGATCCTCCGTGCGGCGTTACCGTGCTGAACTCCCCCAGGACCGGAAGGTAGCAAGGGTAGGTGCGCTCTGGCGGGTGCGCGGAGGATCCCTAATAAAAGGAGAACGGTGTCACTCGCTCTATATAGAAAGTATCGCCCCTCGACCTTTGCAGAGGTCATCGGGCAAGAGCATGTCACTGTGCCGCTATCCAACGCCCTGGGATCAGGCAATATCCACCACGCATATTTATTTAGCGGTCCGCGCGGGTGCGGCAAGACATCAAGCGCTCGCATCATGGCTCGCTCCCTTAACTGTGAAAAAGGTCCAACACCAACTCCTTGTGGCATCTGTCAATCCTGTAAAGATTTAGTGGCAAATGGTCCCGGCTCAATAGACGTTATGGAGCTTGATGCCGCAACTCATGGATTGGTAGATGATGCCCGCGATCTGCGCGATAAAGCGTTCTTTGCTCCCGTTACCTCGCGCTACAAGATTTACATTATCGATGAGGCACATCAACTTGGACCCGGCGCCGCTAACGCACTGCTCAAAGTTGTAGAAGAACCACCTCCGCATGTGATCTTTATCTTTGCAACAACCGAGCCCGACAAATTAATTTCTACAATTCGCTCTCGCACACATCACTATCCATTTCGTTTAGTTCCACCCGGAGTTCTTGCAACCCACCTCGAGAAGATCTGTGAGCTTGAAGGAATCAAAGTTGCAAAGGGAGTAATTCCACTTGTCGTGCGCTCTAGCGGTGGTTCGGTTCGTGATGCCCTCTCCGTATTAGGACAGTTATTAGCTGGAGCAGGACCAGATGGAGTTACATACGAGATCGCGGTTCAGTTGTTGGGTTTCACAGACGGTGCTCTTCTTGATGAAGCGATAGATGCTCTCGCCGCCCACGACAGCACAACAATTTTCAACACGATTGATCGAGTCATCGAATCCGGTTTAGACCCACGTCGATTCACTCAAGATTTCTTGGAGCGCTTACGCGACCTCATTATTGTTGGCGCGGTCAAAGAGAACGCCTCACATGTACTTCGCGATTTCCCAGAAGATCAATTAGAACGCATGCGGACGCAAGCCAATTTAATTGGCGCCGCGACCCTAATTCGTGCTGCAGATATAACCTCGTTGGGATTGACCGAGATGCGTGGTGCAACTGCGCCTCGCTTGATCTTGGAGCTCATCTGTGGGCGTATCTTGCTTCCTACAGGAGATGACTCTGCTCTGGTCGCACGTTTAGAACGACTTGAGCGCGGAGTGAATCTTGTTACGCACTCCACCCCAGTACTAGAACAACCTGCCGCGGTCTCTGCTCCCAAAGCCAAACCGGTTGTTGCTGAATCAACTTCAGAACCAGAAGTGAAAAAGCCGATTCGTGCCGCGGCTCCCGAACCTTCTCCAAACCAACCTGCGGGTCCAGTCGATATATCTGCGCTACGCCGGCTGTGGCCTGAGGTTATAGAGAATGTAAAGAAGCGTCGTCGCCTCACCTGGTCTCTGTTATCCGCGAGCGCACAAGTGCTTGCAGTCGACGACAAAGCGATCACTGTAGGAATTGTTAACGCCGGTGCGCGCGACTCATTTGTCAGAAGTGGTAGCGATGAAATTCTCGCAGCAGCTTTTCTGGATGTGACGGGCTTAGTGCGAAAGATTGATGTAGTGGTCGATCCATCTATCAACGCTCCGCAATACGAACGCACTACTGAAGAACCAACGGATGCCGATCAACTTTCAGGAACCGCTCTACTTGCGCGCGAACTCGGCGCACAAGTCATCAGAGAATTCGAACGTTAATGTACGAAGGCGCGATCCAAGATTTAATCGATGAGTTAGGTCGTCTACCTGGAATTGGACCTAAATCAGCGCAGCGGATCGCTTTCCACATTATTCAATCTGAACGCGTTGACGTAACTCGGTTAGCCGATGTACTTCGTACCGTTAAAGAGAGAGTTAAATTTTGTATCGAGTGTGGAAATATTTCTGAGGAGGAGCTCTGTCGGATCTGCCGTGATCCGCGTCGCGATGGTTCTCTCATCTGTGTTGTTGAAGAGAGCAAAGATGTAATGGCGATCGAGAAGACGCGTGAGTTCCGCGGGAAGTATCACGTCCTCGGAGGAGCGATCTCGCCCATCGATGGCATTGGTCCTGAGAACCTCCGAATTCGCGAACTTATGGTTCGCCTCGGGGACACCACCATCCAAGAGCTGATCATCGCCACCGACCCCAACCTTGAAGGAGAGGCGACCGCCTCGTATCTGATCCGCCAGATCAAGCCACTAGGGATCAAAGTCAGCCGTCTTGCCTCCGGTCTACCGGTTGGTGGGGATCTCGAATATGCCGATGAAGTTACCCTTGGCCGAGCCTTTGAGGGCCGTCGCACCGTAGAGTAGGTTTCGTCTCAGTATATAGGACGCACAAGCGTCTTAAATAGTAAGACGACTCGGGAATCTCGCATTTTTTATGCCAAAGTTCTCGCATGGGTTTAATCGTCCAAAAATATGGCGGCTCCTCCGTAGCTGATGCCGAAGGGCTCAAGCGCGTTGCCGGTCGCATAGTTGCGACAAAGAAGGCAGGACATCAGGTTGTTGTTGTGGTCTCTGCAATGGGAGATACCACCGATGAACTAATCGATCTAGCCAATCAAGTCACTCCAATGCCAAACGGCCGTGAACTGGACATGCTGCTCACCGCCGGAGAGCGAATCTCAATGGCTCTCTTAGCGATGGCCATAGGAAACCTGGGCCATGAAGCGATGTCATTCACTGGATCGCAGGCCGGAGTGATCACCGATTCAACTCATGGAAAGGCGCGCATTATTGATGTTGCACCTGGCCGAATTCGTGAAGCGCTGGATGGCGGACATATTGCGATCGTTGCAGGATTCCAAGGCGTCTCGCAAGACACCAACGATGTAACAACTCTGGGTCGCGGTGGATCAGATACAACCGCAGTTGCACTCGCCGCTGCTCTCGATGCAGATGTCTGTGAAATTTATACCGATGTCGATGGCGTGTATTCAGCCGATCCTCGCGTTGTTCCATCCGCTCGCAAATTAACAACAGTTACATATGAAGAGATGCTTGAGCTCGCTGCAAGTGGTGCGAAGGTATTACACCTACGTTGCGTTGAATATGCGCGTCGCTACAACTTACCAATCCATGTACGTTCATCATTTTCAAACTTAGAAGGCACCTGGATCGTCAACGATCATCCCGAAGGAGCAGAAGATATGGAACAAGCAATTATTAGTGGAATCGCCCACGATAAGAGCGAAGCAAAGATCACAATCGTTGGAGTTCCAGATCGCACCGGTGTGGCCGCGCGTATCTTCCAAGCGATTGCCGATTCTGCAATCAACATCGACATGATTGTGCAGAATGTCTCTGCCGCGGCTACTGGCCTGACCGATATCTCATTCACTCTGCCAAAGAGCGACGGTGCGGAAGCAACAGCACTTCTCAAAGATATTCAAGGCGAGATTGGATTTGCATCGCTTCTCTACGATGATCAAGTAGGAAAGCTTTCACTCGTTGGCGCAGGAATGCGTTCACACCCTGGAGTGACTGCAACATTCTTTGCATGCTTGGCAGATGCAGGACTTAATATTGAGATGATTTCTACATCTGAAATTCGTATCTCCGTAATCGTGCGCGATAGCGACCTTGAGAAAGGTGTTAAGGCTGCGCACACCGCATTTGAACTAGATAGTGCCGACGAAGCCGTTGTATATGGAGGAACTGGACGATGAGTAGGAAACCATCACTTGCAGTAGTTGGAGCAACTGGCGCAGTAGGTACTGTCATGCTCGATATCTTGAGCAAGCGTCCTAATGTCTACGGCGAGATTCGCTTGATCGCATCTGCACGTAGCGCAGGCAAGAAGTTAACTGTGCGCGGTGAAGAGGTAGAAGTTGTGGCTATCTCTCCAGAGGCTTTCGATGGCATCGACATTGCAATGTTTGATACCCCAGATGAGATTGCTGGCGAGTGGGCACCTATCGCAGCCTCGCGAGGCGCCGTCGTAGTGGATAACTCAACCTTTTTCCGCATGGATGATCAGGTTCCACTCGTAGTTGTAGAAATTAATCCAGAGGAGATTAAGAATCGTCCAAAGGGCATCATCTCTAATCCAAATTGCACCACCATGACCATGATCGTTGCTATGGGCGCCTTGCATAAGGAATACGGACTCAAGGAGCTCTTCGTATCCTCCTATCAAGCCGTTTCTGGAATGGGTGTTACAGGTCCAGAGACCCTGCGCTCCCAGATCTCTGCAGTTGCTGGAACTCACCTCGGTGAACAACCAGGCGATCTACGCACCGTCATTAAAGACTTTGGCGCATTTCCAGCACCACTCGCTCTCAATGTAATTCCGTGGGCTGGCTCGCTTAAGGCCGACGGTTACTCCTCAGAGGAGACCAAAGTCCGATTTGAATCTCGCAAAATCTTGGGTCTACCAAATCTTAAGGTAGCAGTGACATGTGTACGCGTTCCTGTAATTACTACACACTCGCTCGCGGTGCACGCAGTGTTCGATAAAGAAGTTACGCGCGAGGGTGCGCAGAATTTACTCAAGAACTCTGCCGGTATTGAGTTGCTCGATGATCCTGAAAATGGAATTTGGCCAACGCCTGCTGATGTCGTGAACACTGACCCAACCTGGGTTGGTCGCGTTCGACGTTCATTCGACGATGACCATGCTCTCGATCTCTTTATGTGTGGCGACAATCTACGTAAGGGTGCTGCTCTTAACACTGCTCAAATCGCAGAGTTAGTCGCAGCCGAATTTACTAATTAATGTTTGACTCCACCGAAGATTTTCAACTCGCCAAAGTGTGGGCGGAAGATCTACTGGGTGGGCAGAATGTTGCCAAGTACTACATTTCGGAACAAAACTTCGAAGCGGCCTACAAGGTAGACCGGTCCTTCTCATTTATTGTGAAAGGTGAACCCTTCTACGGGCATCTCTATGGCGAGAACTCTTATCTAGATCCGCGTTGCACAGATATCGCTGTGATCGGGAAATTTAGTTCACCTGAGTTTGTAGTTCGCGGTGGGGGATTCCAATTTTGGGAGATTGATACCCAATCAGTTAGCGCTGCAATTGAATTGTTAACCAACACAGAAGAGATAAAGGCGCTAATTGCAGAGCACGCTCCAGACTCCTCAGTTCTGCCGGGCGATCCCGAAGAGGTTTTCTGGGGAGGTCTTCGAAATGCAACGGGAGATCTAATTGCCTGTGCTGCAGTGGTTAAATGGCAATCTGGCTTACATGTGATGGCATCCGTCGTGACGCGAACCGAGGATCGTGGTCGTGGATATGGAACCGCGCTCAGCAAGGGAATCTCATCACATGCCCGCGAGGTAGGAATTACACTTTTGGGTCTCGGTGTTCGAACTGGGAATTTTGCAGCACAACGCGCCTACGAAAAGGCGGGATTTAAAAAACTTGGAGCCTTTACAAACTACTCTCGAGCGTAATCAGAGATACCTCAGGTGGTGAGGCGACTCGAATTCGCGCGAAGGGCGAAGTTCCCATTCCGGCGGAAACATTGAGCCAAGGTTCACCTGTAATTCGCGATACTCCGCGAGCCCGCCAATTTGGTAAGTCGCAATTTGTTGTCAAAGCTTTGGAGCCGCCCGGCCAGGGAAGTCTTACCTGACCTCCATGTGTATGGCCGGCAAAGATCACATCTAGATGATCGTGCGACATTGCTTCGAGGATACGAAGGTACGGGGCATGCGTAACACCCACCGCGAGGTCACACTCTCCTGGATCGCCAGCCACCGTTGAATAATTATCGCGCTCAAGGTGTGCATCATCAGTCCCTCGGAATTCAATCCTCGTACCCTTAATTGTGAGAGTCGCACGCTGGTGATTGAGATCTTTCCAACCTCGACTTGTAAGTCCGGCGCGAAGATCTTCAACAGGCAGAAACTCACCCAATACTCTTTTGCCGTGATCCCTTAATAGATATGTAAGTGGATTTTTCGGTTTGGGGGCGTAGTAATCATTTGACCCAAATACAAAAACCCCAGGAAGATTTAGCAACTGATTGAGAGCATCCAACACAACAGGAACCGAATCTTGGTGGGCTAGGAAGTCGCCTGTACTAATTACCAAATCAGGTTGGAGATCTGCAAAGCTTTTGATATCGGATATTTCAACTTTCCGTCGAGGGGTCAGGTGAAGATCCGAGAAATGAAGTACTCGAATTGGCTTATGACCGGTTGGTAGAACTGGAAGCGTCGCCTCACGTAGTCGATAACTCATAGGCATGAGAAGATACCCCTATGGGACTCAAAGAGGTACTGCAGAGCGATCTCACCGAGGCGATCCGCTCTCGCGATGAACTTAAGTCGGGGACTATTCGCATGGTTCTGACTGCGATTACCAACGAAGAAGTTTCAGGAAAGAGTGCGCGCACGCTCACCGAACCCGAAATCATCACGGTTCTTTCACGTGAGGCGAAGAAACGGCGCGAAGCGGCGGAGGCTTTTGCCGATGGTGGTCGTCCTGATCGCGCAGAACGTGAGAAGTTAGAAGGCGAATTCATCACCACGTATCTTCCGGCTCAACTCTCCGAGGCAGAAATAAAGGATTTGATCCAAGCGGCTATTACTGAAACTGGTGCAAGCGGACCAGCAGGTATGGGCCAAGTAATGAAGATTGTCTCTCCCAAAATTGCAGGTAAGGCCGATGGCGGCACCGTTTCAGCGCTGGTGAAAGCCGCGCTTTCTGGAGGTAACTAATGAACAAGTTTGAATATGTCACCGTTCCATTACTGACTCACGCTACTAAGCAGATTCTTGATAACTGGGGTTCTGAAGGTTGGGAGCTCGTTCAAGTAGTACCTGCGCCAGGAGGCGGAGACAATCTTGTTGCTTACATGAAAAGGATGGTTGCTTAAATGGATGTCCGCGCCAAGCTCGCTGAACTCAATCTCACACTGCCCACGGCGGCACTTCCTGTTGCTGCATATGTGCCAGCAGTTCGCACTGGCAATTTAGTTTTTACTGCAGGTCAGTTGCCACTAGTTGAAGGCAAGATTCCCTACACGGGTAAAGTTGGCGGACCAGTTACACCTGAACAAGCGAAAGAGATGGCGCAAGTCTGCATTCTTAACGCGCTCGCCGCTGTTGAGTTAGTTGCCCCAGTCGATTCCATTGTCAAAGTCGTGCGAGTTGTTGGATATGTCAACGGCGTTCCAGGATTTATTGCGGCGCCAGGTGTAGTTAATGGTGCTTCAGAAGTTCTCATTCATATCTTTGGAGATGCAAATGGAAAGCATGCTCGCAGCGCATTCGGTGTAGCTGAACTTCCCTTGGATGCTCCAGTTGAAATCGAACTGACCGTTGAAGTTGAGGGTTAACCCCCTTTTTTACTCGCGAGCAAGGTTTCCAACTTACGTAGTTAACGTGGAGTTCGTTCTGCATTTGGAATTTAATCTGGAATAGATCTAGTCAGAGGGCAACCTGGGGAATAACCTTTTTCTCATGGAACTCCGACGCGCACTCATATTCACTAGCACCATTGCCCTAGCCCTTAACTTGACGGCAGCTGTATATGCCGATCAAAGCGCAAATAACTCTGGCAATGGTGATAGCCATAATTTTAGCTACGCAGGCTTTAGATCACATGGTGCGCCAGTAGCGACACTAGGAAGTCAAGGTTCAGATAACCAAGGTTCAGATAATAATTATGGATCGCAATCCGATGGTGCACCCACCGCAGACCCAACTAATGGAGATCTAACGTGGTTGCAGAATTTTGCTGCTCGCATTCAGCATGCGCCTAAGGGTTACTACTTGCCAGCTGGATCTCCTGCGAATGACCCAATCTCTTGCCACTTGAGTTGCACCACACTTACAGGAACTATTGCATTAATTCCGGTCTGGGTCGGTAACTGGTCGGGAAGTACTCTAAATAATTGGAATAACCAGTTGGGAAGTATCGTCACATCTCTAGGAAGTAGTTCAGCAAACTCGGTAGCACTTCCTGGCCACCCATTTAATACAACGACTTTGTATTACACCAGCCAAGGGCTTACGCCTCCTTCGTTGCAGTGGATTCCAAATCTCACAATTACCGCTCCAACCGCAACCGCGGTGAGCGATGCAGATGTCGCTACATATATCGGCAATTTTATCGCCGCTAATCCGACAATAGTTCCTGCTGGCGCAACTCCTGTTTACATCTACATCGGAGCTAATTCAACCTACCTAACAAGTGGATTCGGATATACCTATTGTGGTTGGCACTCTTATGGAAATGTAGCTTCTACCGGAACGAACATTCCATTTATCGCTATTCAAGACTTCACTTCAACCTACAACAAGAATTGCGCCCCTCAAGTGATCTCTCCAAACGGAAGCGCCTCACTTGATGCGATGTCAAGCGTCATGGTTCACGAAGTCGACGAAACTCTGACCGACCCATTCTTTGGAGGTTGGTTTGATGCTAAAGGAAATGAGAGCGCCGATAAGTGCGGCAAGACTTATGGAACTACTTATCTGAGTGGCGTTGGTACTTCACGTTACAACGTTCAGTTGGGTTCAATTAAGTACCTCATTCAACAGAACTGGCTCGAAAACAATATCGTCACACCAACTGGAACTAGTTCCGGAGTGGCTTGTTCAGTAACTGGTTGAGTTAATTAGTTAACGGTACAGAATTACCGAGCGCGCTTTAAGAGGCGCTCGGTATCTGTAACGAGAACGGCGCGTGGTTCTAGTTTTACCCAACCACGGGCAGCAAAGTCAGCAAGCGCTTTATTAACTGTTTCGCGAGATGCGCCAACCAACTGTGCTAACTCTTCCTGAGTGAGATCGTGATTGACGTGCAGCCCATCATCTTTTTGAACACCAAAACGCTCACCGAGATCCATGATGGCTTTGGCAACGCGACCTGGAACATCTGCAAAGACGAGATCCGCCAAAATCTCATTTGATTTACGGAGGCGCTGCGCTAAGCGGCGTAGGAGTTCAAGCGAGGTTTGCGGGTTTGTCGTGACGAGTCCGATTACTGCATCGTGGGCGAGTGAAACTAAGCGCGCATCCGTGACAGCGGTAGCTGTCGATGTACGTGGCTCTGGGTCAAAGAGTGAGAGCTCGCCAAACATTTCACCAGGACCGAGGATGGAGAGCAAGTTTTCTCGTCCATCGCTGCTTGTTGTACCTAACTTAATTTTTCCGTGAACAACCACGTAAAGGCGATCACCTTCTTGACCTGCTTTAAAGAGAACCTGGCCCTTGTTGAGTTTGAGAGCCACCATGGAGCTACGAAGTTCATGAGAAGCTTCATCGTCGAGCGCGCTAAAGAGAGGGGCTTGGCGAATGATGAGGTCATCTTCTTTTTGGGTCACGAGCAGACCCTACAACCTCAATCGGCGGCGCTCCAATCGTGCCCTGAGCGTAATCCCGTAGGCTTTAAGTATGCGCAAAATTCAAGAAACCTTCGATGAGAAGCGCAAACGTGCACGGGCGATCTACCGGCTCTTAACCAAGCACTATCCAAATGTGCGCTGTGAGTTAGATTTTGAAACCCCTTTCCAACTGCTGGTTGCCACAGTCCTTTCGGCCCAATGCACGGATAAACGGGTGAATCAGGTGACCCCTGCGCTCTTTAAGAAATTTGGAAAGCCGCGTTCAATGGCTGGCGCAAAGATTTCTGAGATTGAAACAATTATCAAACCCTTGGGTTTCTATCACGTAAAAGCTGCTCACTTGAAGTCGCTGAGTGAACGAATCACCACCGTTTACGGTTCAGAAGTCCCAAGTAAACTTGATGAACTCGTCACTCTGGCAGGTGTTGGACGAAAGACCGCAAATGTAGTTTTAGGACATGCCTTTGATATTCCCGGCATTACCGTCGATACACATTTCGGTCGCTTGAGTCGCAGGTTTGAGTGGACCGACTCTCATGACCCGGTCAAAGTTGAACATGAAGTTGGTGCGTTGATTCCGAAAGCGCAGTGGACCAACCTCTCGCAGCGGATGATCTGGCACGGTCGCCGGATCTGCCACTCCCGTAAACCAGCTTGTGGCGCTTGCCCGCTAGCTAACCTCTGTCCTTCTTTTGGAATTGGCGAGGTCGATAAGATCAAGGCCTTGCAACTTGTAAAGAGAGACGAGGATTTTCGATGAAGAGAGTGCTGCTCGCATCGATTCTCCTGCTCGCCACGGTCATTGCTCCAACGACTGCACAAGCAAAGAGTGGGGTGGTAGTTGGCTGCTCGACAATCAAGGTAGATCGCTCTATCACCAAGGGTATCTCTCTGCCCTGTCTTGATAACAAATCCAAGGTGATTTATCAGGCCATACACGGACCCGTTGTAGTCAACGTATTTGGTTCATGGTGTGAACCCTGTAATCAAGAGATTCCACATTTCCTAGATCTTCAAGCACTACACAAGGTCTCAATCGTGGGGATCGATGTTGAAGAGACCAATATGAAAGCTGGAGTGAATTTTGTGATCAAGAAGGGAATGAGTTGGCCCATACTCTTTGACACGACAAGCGTTACCCGAGGAATATTTGGATTGGGAGTTCCGGTCACCTGGTTTATCGATGCACATGGCAAGGTTGTTTATAAGCAGATCGGCCTGATTACATCTACAGCGGAACTCAAATCAGAGGTCACTAAATATTTGAAGGTTAAGTTATGAAAAATTGGGTAGATATCTTCTTTATCATCGCGCTCATACTCTCTTTTATCCAAGGGTATAAAGCAGGATTCTTAACAACCATCTTTACCTTTGTGGGATATATCGGTGGAGGTCTCTTAGGACTCTCTATTGGGCTGCGCTATTTTCACGCTCACGGTGTAACAAGATTTGTATACCTCTTTCTTGCAGTGGTCATAGGTTCATCTCTCGGTGAAGCGCTACTTCGTAACATTGGAAAGTTATTTCACAAGAAGATCCTCTTCGCCCCATTTTCGTGGATCGATTCATTGTTGGGTGCGGCATTTGCGATTCTTCGGACCAGCATCATGCTGCTGATTTTGGGTCATCTACTCTTGATAACTCCGTGGAGTTGGGTCCACCAGATTCCCAAGAGCGAGATCTACTCCAAACTTAACGCACAGGCTCCATCGATCATCTCTGACATTACTAAGCGCGCGAATATTCAGATTCACTAACAAATCTCAGGTTTCTCTCAGTGGCTCTTCGGATAATTTCTTTACGATTCAATCATGATTAAAAAGACTCTCGCCAGCGCCATTGCACTTGTGGTTATCTCCGCAATCTCCGGGACGGGAGCGCAAGCTGCTACTAGCGCTGCGACCGCTGGCGGGATCTGTACTAAAGCGGGTTCGGTCACAACTATCGCGGGGAAGTCATACACCTGCACCAAAGTTCTAAGCGGCAAACTAGTGTGGACGCTGACAACTCTTAATGGCGCAAAGCCCCAGATCTCAGGTGGCGGTGCGGGAGAAGATGGCCCGGACGGTATCGGTGGAGCTCCAGGTGAAGATCACGGTTCAAAGGATGCCGCTCGTCAAGCATCTTTGAAAAAATACAACGCTTGCTTGGTATCTCATGGCGGAACGGCGATGAGCGGTCCTGATGGTTTCCGTGGCGCAAGACCTCCTGCTGGAGTTAGACCTACAACACCACCAGTTCAACCAACTCTTAGCGCAGCGCAGAGCAAAGCGGTAGCAACCTGTGCCTCGTTAGCTCCTAAGTTCGGATTCCGCGGAGATAATTAATTAATCCTCAGATTTTCCGCTCTGCAGACCTTCACCGATAAGTTTCATGACATTTGGATCCGCCAAGGTTGTTGAATCCCCAACGGCGCGATTTTCTGCGACATCCCGCAGGAGTCGGCGCATAATCTTTCCACTGCGCGTCTTTGGCAATTCATTGACAACCAAGATCTGCTTTGGACGAGCAATCGCACCGATCTCTTTAGTGACATGAGCCTTCAAATCCTTGATTAACTCCTCACCACCAACGCTTGGAATGCCACCGCGCAATATGACGAAGGCGACGATCGCCTGACCGGTCATCGCATCATTAGCTCCTACAACGGCGGCCTCAGCCACATTGTGATGAGAGACCAAAGAGGACTCAACTTCTGTGGTAGAAATTCTGTGCCCTGAAACATTCATAACATCATCAACGCGACCGAGTAACCAGATTGCGCCATCATCATCTAGCTTTGCGCCGTCTCCTGCAAAATATTTACCTGGGAAACGCGACCAATACGTCTCGCGATATCTTTCAGCCTCACCCCAGACACCTCGCAACATTGATGGCCACGGTTCGGTGAGCACCAGGTATCCACCATTTCCATTTGCAACTTCTCGACCTTCATCATCAACGACTTTGGCGCTGATGCCGGGGAGCGCTGCCATTGCCGAACCAGGTTTTGTTGCAGTAACGCCAGGGAGTGGGGAAATCATTAACCCGCCGGTCTCTGTCTGCCACCAGGTATCAACTATTGGGCAACGATTTCCACCGATCACTTCGCGATACCACATCCACGCCTCTGGATTAATTGGTTCACCGACAGAACCAAGCAAACGAAGCGAAGTTAGATCACTATCGGCCGGGTACTCCTCGCCCCACTTCATCCACGTGCGAATCAAAGTTGGGGCGGTATACAAGATAGTGACTTTGTACTTCTCGATAAGTTGAAAGAGTCGATGCTTGGTAGGTGAATCAGGAGTGCCTTCATACATCACCTGTGTTGCACCATTGATCATTGGTCCGTAAACAACATATGAGTGACCAGTAATCCACCCAATATCTGCAGTACACCAATAGACATCGCTCGTTGGCTTAAGATCAAAGACCGCGCGATGTGTAAAAGAAGTTTGAGTTAGATATCCACCAGTCGTGTGAAAGATTCCTTTCGGTTTTGCAGTTGTGCCTGATGTGTACAAGATGAAGAGCACTTGTTCGGAATCAAAACTCTGAGCAACGTGCTCTGCGCTCTGTCTCTCAACAATTTCATGCCACCAGATATCGCGACCCGCGCTCCACGCCACATCTTGTCCGGTGCGCTTTACGACTAAAACATTTTTAACGTTGTGCTTTCCACCTGCGAGAGCCTCATCGACCACCGGCTTGAGTGGGAAGGCAGAACCTTTGCGAAATCCTCCGTCAGAGGTAATAACGAGAGTTGCGTCGGCATCCTGAATGCGGCTGATCAAGGCATCTGCGCTAAATCCACCAAAAACAACTGAGTGTGCGGCTCCGATGCGAGCGCATGCCAACATAGCAACGGCTGCTTCGGGGATCATCGGCATGTAAATTGCGACTCGGTCGCCAGCGCTTACGCCAAGTTCGGTTAGCGCATTTGCCGCCTTCTTTACATCGTGGAGCATCTGAGCGTAAGAGATCGTCCGAGTGTCGCCCGGCTCTCCTTCAAAGTAGAAAGCGATTCGCTCCCCACGACCTTCAAGAACATGTCGATCTAGGCAGTTATAAGAAGCGTTGAGCCTGCCTCCCACAAACCATTGGGCGGAGGGAACCTCCCAATCTAGAACTCGATCCCATTTCTGCTCCCAGTGCAGGTACTCAGCCTGCTTGGCCCAGAAAGCGAGCCTGTCCTCGGCAGCCTCTTGGTAGATGGAGGCCTGCACATTGGCCTGAGCTGTGAACTCTGCGCTGGGCGGGAAGGTGCGATCTTCGTGAGAGAGATTTTCCAAAGAACTCATGATGGTGAGGCTACCTGCGCAGGTTGCCGCGTACAAGGAATCTAAGATGTGAAAAAATCCGCCAAACATATGTGACGCATCCCACATTTTTTAGCCCCTCGCGAGGATACTAAATATGGGTCATCAGAGTTGATGGCTGCAGGTTATTCACTAGGGAGAACTAGATATGGCAAATGATCGCATGGTTGCTAACCCAGCGCCGTTAGGTCTTGCGGCATTCGGGGTTACCACCTTCTTGTTGAGTAGTTCAAACGCTGGCCTCTGGCATAGCGTCGCTGGATCTGCCGTTATGGGAACTGCCCTCTTTTATGGTGGGCTGGTCGGCATCTTGGTCGGCATCATGGAATTTCTGCGCGGAGATGCCATCGGGGCCACCTTCTTCGGCTCCTTCGGAGCATTCTGGCTATCGCTTTGGTATTGGATGAGCCACCCAGCAATCCAAGCCCCCGGCGCACTTGGAGTATTCATCATGTGCTTCGCAGTCAGCTCATTCGTCTTCTGGATGGCTGTTATGAAGCGCAGCATCCACCACAATCTATTTGGATTCCTACTCACCCTCACTCTCATCTTCCTCTCATACGGCAATTGGGCTGGTGGCCATTCGGGCGCGCTCAAGACTGGCGGATGGCTCGGGATGATCACAGCGATCGTCGCCCTCTATATCGGCGCAAAGCAATTGATAAATGAAGAATATGGAAGAGACCTACTTATGTAGGTAGCTCTCACCAAATTTCTTGATATCCACAGCGGGGCCGACTCCACACCTTTGGAGTCGGCCCCGTCGCATTTGCCCCTATTGCTGGCATTTTTACCGACCTAACACATGGCTGTGCCAGCTTCTGGCGCAGATTCGATCAAAGGGGGCATTGTGTTTGCAATATTTAATGGAGCATTCAAGGTAATCGCACATCTACATACGCTTGAGGTGGCAGGTCGCTGGCTACTCAAAGGAGGACACGCCTTAGCTCACTCCAATTGGGGGTTGCTCGGAATCGATCGATTATTGAGTCATTTCGGGATTAATTAGTCAGAATCCGTTTCGCAGTTTTCCAATCCGCCCCAAAATGTGGTGGGATTAGCCGTAAGCACGACAGCCTGACCCAGCGTTGAGCCAGTGGCGTCCACTTACAGCCGACCACTACCTCACTTTGGGAGAATCTCACTCATGCCAATCGCAACCCCGGAAATTTATGCGCAAATGTTGGATCGCGCGAAGGCTGGCGCTTTCGCATATCCCGCAATCAACGTCTCCTCTTCCCAGACACTGATCGGTGCAATCCGCGGATTTGCTGAGGCAGAGTCAGATGGAATCATCCAGATCTCTTGGGGCGGAGCGGAATACCTCTCAGGTTCAACGGTTAAGAACATGGTTGATGGAGCTGTTGCGCTCGCAGAGTTCGCACATATCGTTGCGAAGAACTACAACGTCAATATTGGAATTCATACCGATCATTGCCCAGCTGAGAAGCTTGATGGTTTCATGCGTCCACTTCTCGCCTTTGGCGCAGATCGCGTCAACTCAGGCAAGGCCCCACTCTTTAACTCTCACATGTGGGATGGCTCTGCAGTCTCTATGCCCGAGAACATGAGCATCGCAAAGGAACTGCTCGAGAAGTCAAAGGCTGCTCGCACCATCCTTGAAATTGAAATCGGTGTTGTCGGCGGCGAAGAAGATGGCATTGAAGCGAAGCACGATGCAAAGTTGTACTCGACTCCAGAAGATGCGCTCTTGACCATTGAAACTTTAGGCAATGATCCACACGCTCGCTATATGGTCGCCGCAACCTTTGGAAACGTCCATGGTGTCTACAAGCCAGGTAACGTAGTTTTACAGCCAAAGATTCTGCAGACTCTGCAAGATGCGGTAGCTGCAAAGTTGGGTCTGCCTGCAGGATCAAAGCCTATGGATCTTGTCTTCCATGGTGGCTCAGGATCACTGCTCTCTGAAATTCGCGAGTCACTTGACTACGGAGTGGTAAAGATGAATATCGATACCGATACTCAGTATGCATTTACCCGTCCAGTCGTTGACCACGTATTTAAGAATTATGACGGCGTGCTCAAGGTCGATGGCGAAGTTGGAAATAAGAAGGCCTACGATCCACGTGCATGGGGTAAGGCTGCGGAGGCAGGCCTGGCAAAGCGCGTAGTTGAGGCTTGCGAAGATCTTCGTTCTACCGGAACTTCGATCAACAAATAATCTTTATTTCACGCACCAACTCTCACAAAGGTTAGGAAAAAATGCCTGCTCTAGTACTGCTCGGCGCTCAATGGGGCGATGAAGGTAAGGGTAAGGCGACCGATATCTTGGGAGATCGCGTCGATTATGTCGTCCGTTACCAAGGGGGCAATAACGCTGGCCACACTGTTGTTATCGGTGACCAGAAATATGCACTGCATCTGCTTCCATCAGGAATCTTGAGTCCCAACGTCGTTCCCGTTATCGGAAACGGCGTTGTGATTGATCCTTCAGTTCTCTTGCAAGAGATTAAGGGACTCAATGAGCGCGGCATCGATACCTCAAAGCTCAAGATCAGCACTAACGCTCATTTGATCACGCCTTATCACCGCACCATCGACAAGGTATCGGAGCGATTCCTCGGTAACTCCAAGATCGGCACAACTGGTCGCGGTATCGGACCTGCATATGCCGACAAGATCAACCGCATTGGCATTCGCGTTCAAGATCTCTTTGATCCTTCAATTCTCCGTCAGAAAATTGAAGGCGCACTACGCGATAAGAATCAGATACTTATCAAGGTATTCAATCGAAAAGGTATTGAGGTTGAAGATGTTGTTAACGAGTATTTGGGTTATGCCGAAATCTTGCGGCCATACGTCACAGATACTGTTTTATTGCTGGATCAAGCGCTGAAGGCAGGAAAGAATGTTCTTCTGGAGGGTTCACAAGGAACTTTGCTCGATGTTGATCATGGTACATACCCATTTGTAACCTCATCAAATCCAACTGCAGGTGGTGCATCAACGGGCTCAGGAATCGGTCCTACGAAGATAACTCGCGTTATTGGAATTGTTAAGGCATACACAACTCGAGTTGGTTCAGGTCCATTTCCAACTGAACTCTTCGATGAAGATGGCGAAAAACTGCGCACCATTGGTGGTGAGGTTGGAGTAACAACTGGTCGTGCTCGTCGTTGCGGTTGGTACGACGCTCCTATCGCTCGTTATGCAGTTCGCGTAAATGGTCTAACTGATTTCTTCCTCACCAAGCTAGATGTATTGACTGGTTGGGAGCAAATTCCGGTCTGCGTGGCATATGAGATCGATGGCAAGCGTGTTGAGGAACTTCCATCGTCACAATCAGATTTCCACCATGCAAAACCAATTTACGAATATCTACCAGGGTGGAGCGAGGATATTTCCAAGGCTCGCAAGATTGAAGACCTGCCTGCAAATGCTCGCGCTTATGTAAAGTTTCTTGAGGAAATTTCTGGCGCACCTATGAGCGCAATCGGAGTTGGCCCAGGTCGCGATGAGACCATCGTCGTCAGGGATCTCATTTGAAGGTTCTTCTGATTGGTTCCGGCGGGCGCGAACATGCTTTGGCGCAAGCGCTGGTGCGCGACCCACAATTGGAAGAACTTCACGTAGCTCCAGGAAATCCCGGTATCGCACAGATTGCAATGCTCCATCAGCTTGACATCGAGAACAATCAAGAAGTCGTTGCACTCGCACAACGCTTAGCGGTTGATCTTGTCGTTATTGGACCCGAGAAACCTTTGGTCAATGGCGTGGCCGATGCTTTGCGCGCGGCGGGTATCGCAACCTTTGGTCCCAGCGCTATCGCCGCGACTCTTGAAGGATCTAAAGATTTTGCTAAACAGGTAATGCGCGATGCTGGAGTTCCTACGGCTCGAAGTTTTACCTGCACCACAAAAGCCGAGATGGAGGCGGCCCTCGATGCCTTCGGTGCTCCGTATGTTGTTAAACATGATGGTTTGGCTGCCGGCAAGGGAGTCGTTGTAACCAATGATCGCCAGGTCGCACTCGATCACGCCTATCTCTCGCCCCGAGTTGTGATTGAAGAATTTCTCGATGGCCCGGAGGTCTCTCTCTTTGGAATTTCAGATGGCACCACAATTTTGGCGATGCAACCAGCCCAGGATTTCAAGCGCGCTTATGACTCAGATCTAGGTCCTAATACTGGAGGTATGGGCGCCTACTCACCTTTACCTTGGGCTCCCGCCGATATCGTGGAATCCACACTCACCCAGGTACTCAAACCCACAATTGCAGAAATGAAGGCGCGCGACACTCCATTTATTGGACTGCTCTACGCTGGCCTGGCGCTAACCTCAAAAGGGCTTCGAGTAATTGAATTTAACGCCCGATTTGGCGACCCCGAGACGCAAGTACTGCTTCCTAGACTCCAAACTCCCTTGGCAACCCTGCTCTACCAGGCCGCAACAGGCGCGCTGGCAGGCCATCCTCCTTTGGAATGGTCAACCGATTCAGCGGTCACTGTGGTTCTCGCCTCTGAAGGTTATCCAGCAACTCCCCGCATAGGTGACCCCATCACGGGAGTCGATTCGGTAGTCGGCGCCGATGTGTATCAAGCTGGAACAGCCGTTAAAGATCAGGTACTCCATTCATCAGGTGGTCGAGTGCTCTCCGTTACCGGAGTTGCGGGGGATCTCACCGCAGCCAGGCTTAAAGCCTATGAAGGGATCTCTCAAATCTCTTTGCGGGGCAGCCACTACCGACGCGACATTGCGCTGACGGCATCTGCCTCCACCAAAGTAGGGGAGAATTAAGCCATGAGCGTTTTAGCTGATCGTTATGCATCGGCGGCAATGCGCTCTATCTGGTCGCCCGAGTCAAAGATTATTCAAGAGCGCAATTTATGGATTGCGGTTATGCGCGCTCAATCAAAACTGGGACACCACATCTCAGGTGAGGTGATCGCCGATTACGAAAAGTTGATGCCTCACGTCGACCTAGCTTCAATTGATGCTCGTGAAAAATTAACTCGCCACGATGTCAAGGCTCGTATCGAGGAGTTCAATGCGCTCGCCGGACACGAGGCGATTCATGCTGGAATGACCTCGCGCGATCTCACTGAGAATGTCGAAGCAATGCAGATTCGAGATGGACTTCTACTTATTCAAGATCGCGTAATTGCGTCTCTTGCAATGTTGGCAGAACGCGCCGCTCAATATATTGATCAACCTATCGCCGGCCGTTCTCACAACGTAGCGGCCCAAGTTACAACTTTGGGTAAGAGATTTGCCTCTGCCGCTGAAGAATTGCTTTTTGCCTATGAGCGTCTTGAGAATTTAATAGATCGTTATCCGATCCGCGGCATAAAAGGTCCAGTTGGAACCGCGCAAGATTCAGTGGATCTGCTCGGAAGTTCTAGTGCGCATGAGCACCTAGAGCGCGAAATTGCAGCACACCTTGGATTTAAGCGAGTACTTGATTCAACTGGTCAGATCTATCCGCGCTCATTTGATTTCGATGTCGTTACAACGTTGGTGCAACTGGCAGCCGCTCCTTCATCGCTCGCTACATCAATTCGTTTGATGGCTGGTGCAGAGCTGGTGACGGAAGGATTCAAAGCAGGACAAGTTGGCTCAAGTGCCATGCCGCACAAGATGAACACTCGCTCATGTGAACGAGTAAATGGACTTGCCGTGATTTTGCGCGGCTATGCCTCGATGGTTGGTGAGTTAAGTGGTGACCAATGGAATGAGGGCGATGTCTCTTGTAGCGTTGTACGCCGAATCGCACTCCCAGATGCCTTTTACGCAATTGATGGCCTGCTTGAGACATTCATGACGGTGCTCGGCGAGTTCGGTGCCTTCCCCGAGGTAATAAATGCGGAATTAACGCGCTATCTACCTTTCTTGGCAACGACAAAGATATTAGTCGCAGCGGTTAAAGCAGGAGTGGGCCGCGAGGTGGCGCACGAAGCGATCAAGGAGCATGCCGTCGCAGCAGCACTAGGAATTCGTGCTGGCAAACCGAACACCATGATTGAAGCACTTGCCGCAGATCCTCGTATTCCGCTGGATAAGAATGAACTACAAGCTCTCCTCTCATCGCCACTTGAATTCACCGGTGATGCCATGGCTCAAACGACCCGCGTTATTAATCGCATTGAGGCGATTACATCTAAGCACGTCGCTGCGGCGCAATATCGCCCATCTAGCATTAGGTGAGCACCGTGATTGAGGGCTGGAACCATCTGCGCAGCGGAAAGGTTCGCGATCTTTATACAAATAGCAACGGTGAATTATTAATCGTCGCCAGCGACCGAATCTCTGCGTTTGATTACATTCTGCCAACTCCCATTCCTGGCAAGGGAAAATTATTGACGCAACTCTCTCTCTTTTGGTTTGAAATGTTCGCAGATTTAGTTCCTAACCATCTGATTTCAACCGAAGTGCCAAGCGCGGTTAAAGATCGTGCGGTAATCGTTAAGCCACTGGATATGTTCCCTATTGAATGCGTGGCGCGCGGTTATCTGACAGGTTCGGGCTGGGTTGAATATCAGAAATCGCAATCGGTCACCGGTATAGAGCTCCCCGCAGGGCTGCTCGACGGATCTAAACTTCTCGAGAACATTTTTACTCCCGCGACAAAAGCCGAGATGGGAGATCACGATGAAAATATCTCCTTTCTCCGCGCTGCAACAATCGTGGGGGAAGAAGATGCAAAGACCCTACGTGAGTTAACTCTGATGCTGTACTCAACCGCACACGACTATGCCGCAACGCGCGGAATCATCTTGGCGGATACTAAATTTGAATTTGGTCGCGATCGCGAAGGTAGGATCTGCCTAGGCGATGAGGCTCTCACCCCTGACTCTTCAAGGTTCTGGTCGGCCGACACCTGGAAACCTGGTGGCGTTCAACCATCTTTCGATAAGCAATATGTTCGAGATTGGCTCCTTGCCTCAGGCTGGGATCGCAAGAGTCCACCTCCAGAGTTGCCCGATGAAGTTGTTGAAAAAACTCGTGAGCGATACGAAGCCGCTTTCACGTTACTGACCGGAAGGAATATCTAATGGCCACAATCGTCGTGGAAGTTATGTTGAAGCCCGAGATCTTAGATCCGCAAGGACAGGCGGTTGCGGCCGCCCTGCCTCGATTAGGTTTCACCTTCGCCCAAGCGGTTCGTCAAGGCAAGCGCTTTGAGATTGAAGTTGAAGGTACTCCTACAGCGGCCCAATTGGCTGATATCGAGAAGGCGGCAGAGACACTCCTCTCCAACCCAGTGATTGAAACTTACGTAGTAAAGGTTGAGGCCTGATGCATATTGGGGTCGTAACATTTCCGGGTTCTTTAGATGACTCCTCGGCGCTCCGAGCTATTCGTCTAGCGGGCGGTACTCCGGTTCCACTTTTTCATGCCAGTGATGATCTCAAAGAGGTAGAGGCAGTTGTCCTACCCGGCGGATTTTCTTATGGCGATTATTTACGGTGCGGTGCGATCTCACGCTTTGCTCCCATAATGTCGTCAATCATTATCGCAGCAGAACACGGTTTCCCTGTACTTGGAATCTGCAATGGATTTCAAATTCTCTGCGAATCGCATCTGTTGCCTGGAGCGCTGACTCGCAATCAGGGTCTGCATTTTGTCTGCACCGACCAACCACTCGTTGTTGAAAATAATTCGACACCATGGACCTCTGGTTACTCCAAAGGTGATCGTTTAGTTATTCCGATTAAGAATGGCGAGGGATCTTTTCAGGCTAGCGCGCAGACGCTTGGAGAATTGGAATCCGAAGGTCGTGTTGTTCTTCGTTATGCAGAGAAGAATCCAAATGGTTCCAAGAACGATATCGCTGGTATCACGAATGCACGCGGCAATGTCGTTGGTGTGATGCCGCATCCAGAGCAAGCCATCGAATCTTTAACGGGACCTAGCGAAGATGGATTGACTTTCTTCACCTCAGTTCTTCAAAGTATGGTGGGCCGCTAATGGCGCTCGATACCGTTGCAAACGCCGCCGCACATCCCGAGGTAGTTCAACCATGGCGCGAACTCGGACTTAAAGAAGATGAGTATGCCCGCATCAAAGAGATTCTTGGTCGTCGCCCAACTGCATCAGAACTCGCGATGTATTCGGTGATGTGGTCTGAACACTGCTCATATAAGTCTTCCAAAGTACATTTAAAGCAATTTGGCGAGAAGGCACCACACTCGGATGCTCTGCTCGTTGGCATCGGCGAGAATGCTGGAGTCGTTGATATCGGTCAGGGTTATGCAGTCACCTTTAAAATTGAGTCACACAATCACCCATCATTTGTTGAGCCTTATCAGGGTGCTGCAACCGGCGTCGGTGGAATCGTTCGCGATATATTGACGATGGGTGCTCGTCCCATTGCTGTGATGGATCCACTTCGCTTTGGTCCTGCGGATGCACCAGATACGCGTCGTGTACTTCCAGGAATTGTCGCTGGAGTCGGTGGCTATGGAAATTGCCTGGGACTGCCAAATATCGGCGGAGAAGTGGTATTTGACGCTACTTATGCGGGTAATCCCCTGGTGAATGCCTTATGCGTTGGCGTGATGCGCCACGAAGATATCAAGTTGGCAACTGCCCATGGAACCGGCAATTTGGTGGTGCTCTTTGGGGCAAAGACTGGTGGAGATGGAATTGGCGGAGTGTCGGTTCTTGCCTCAGAGACCTTTGCATCAGGCAAGGCAGCAAAGCGTCCTTCAGTACAAGTAGGCGATCCTTTCGCTGAAAAAGTTCTCATCGAATGTTCGCTTGAGATTTTCGCAGAAGATTTAGTAGTAGGTATTCAAGATTTAGGTGGAGCTGGTCTCTCGTGTGCGACAAGCGAATTGGCATCCGCTGGATCTGGCGGAATGTCGATTCAACTCGAGAAAGTTCCGCTGCGTGATCCATCGCTTTCACCAGAAGAAATTCTGATGTCAGAGTCACAAGAACGCATGTGTGCAATCATCGAACCTTCAAAGTTGTCTCGCTTCATGAAGATTTGTAAGAAGTGGGATGTCACCGCGACTGTAATTGGTGAAGTCACCGATGGAACCCGTTTAGAGATCACCTTCAATGGAGAACTCATTGTTGATGTACCACCACGGACGGTGGCGCACGATGGTCCGGTCTATAACCGCCCCATTTCAAAACCTGCATATCTAGATTCCTTGACTCCAACATCGTTACCTACAGTTGACTCAGCAGAATCAATCAAGTCAGAACTTTTGAAGTTGATCTCATCTCCAAATATCGCCGACAAATCTTGGGTCACCGATCAATACGATCGATACGTTCAAGGTAACTCTGTGTTAGCGCAACCAGAAGATTCTGGAATGGTGCGTATTGATGAGAATACAAATCTTGGTGTTGCGATCTCAACCGATGCCAATGCACGTTGGTCATATCTAGATCCTTATAACGGCGCAAAGTTGGCGCTCCTTGAATCGTGTCGCAATATTGCGACAACAGGTGCAAAGCCGCTCGCCGTCACAAACTGTTTGAACTTTGGATCGCCTGAAGATCCAGGTGTGATGTGGCAATTTGCCGAGACCGTTCGCGGCCTCGCCGATATCTGTTTAGAGATGGGGCTTCCAGTTACCGGCGGCAACGTCTCGTTCTATAACCAGACAGGTAGCGTTGCAATTTTGCCGACACCTGTCATCGGAGTACTCGGTGTCATCCAGGATGTCACCTCTCGCACCAAGATGGGTATTCCATCCGCAGGCCTTCAGATCTTCCAGCTAGGAAATACCGCAGATAATTTCAGTGGATCTGAGTGGGCTTACCTCCATGGACAGATGGGAGATCACGCTCCAATTCCAGATATCGCCGCAGAGCTTCGCCTTATCAACCTGTTGCTTGAGGCCCA
>Ga0118677_10004663_pt1 | contig 24722 bp, 23 predicted proteins | sample AliMusrvi5mmetaG_FD_86154 | JGI IMG/M metagenome (GOLD analysis project Ga0118677, IMG submission 86154)
GCCTGTACATTACCTGTACAGGACATTAAAAAGAAAAGATAACTTATTGATAATGAGGAATAATTATTATTTTATGAAAAATTGTGGCCTTACTGCCTTGGAAAAACAGCCTATACAGACCACGTTTTCATAAAAAATTTCACAATTGTGAGAGGAAGGTGATAAGATTGACTTCTGAATTGGAGATCCCGAGCTTTTGTCTGAGGCGGTGGCGTGCAGTTTCAAGAGAGCTGATCTGCTGGCCTGTGAGTCCTGCAATCTCCTTTGATGACATGTTAAGGCGCAGAAAAGCACAGAGTCTTAATTCGTTAGGTGTAAGGGAAGGAAATTTTTGGTACAACCTTTCATAAAATTCTCCATGCACTTCCTTGAACCTGAGGGATAGTTCCTTCCAAACATCCTCGTCATCTGTTTTTTTAAGTTCCCGTGCAATCTTTCTCAAAGTGTCTTTACTTTCAGCTGACCTTGATTCAGTCTCTATCTGAACCAGTTTTTCCGAGAGGTCCGAAAGGATCTGGTTCTTTTTTATCATGTTCATGACATGCAGAACAAGTTCCTTTTTCTTAAACTCCAGTTCCTGCTCAAGTGTTTGATTCTGAAGATGTACATTCTTCGCTTTGACTTTCTGCCTTGTCCATACAAGAAAAAGGATTATAATGACCGAAAGAAGGATGATAATTAAAATGATGATAACATAATCCCTTCGTTGTTGTTTAATTGAGCGTGCGGCCTCTTCTTTCTCAAACTGGTACTGGGCTTCAAGTTTGGAAAGGGTTTTTTGCTTTTCCCCATTAACAAGGCTGTCTTTCCACTGTCCTTCAAGTATGGCGTAATGGTATGCTTTTGATGTGTCTTTAATGCTGAGATAGATCCTGTGCAACAGTTCAGAGGCATTATATGCGACATCCCTGAAACCATGATCGACCCCGATATGAAGGGCTGAATCGGCATATTTAATCCCTGGTTTCAGGTCTCCCGATTGCAGGTAATATTCAGCGAGCTGGTTCTGCGTTCTTGCAAGACGAAGCTGGTTATTCAGGGTATGAAAAATAACCAGGGCATTTTGTAAATATTCAAGGGAAAGTGCAGATTCGTTAAGATTCATGTAGGCGATCCCGATATGAAATGATATTGCTCCCTGCAACCTCAGATCTCCTATCTCTTCGGCAATTTTATTGGATTCTGTGTAATAGGACAATGCTTTCCTGTAATCTTTCATATCGCTGTAAACATTGGCAATGCTGTTAAGATTACTGGATATCCCGGTTTTATTGTCCTGCTTCCTGGTGATCTCCAGGGAACGCAAGAGATATTCAAGGGCTTTTGTATTGTTCTTCAGACTGGAGTATAACACACCTATACGACTAAGGGCCTGGGCCATACCAGTCTGGTCATTTAGTTTTTCATATATCTTTATTACATTAAAGAAATACTCGGAACTCTTATCCATATCCCCCAGGTCATTGTATACCGAACCGATCGCATCCATCGCCAGGGCCTGTTCTCTTTCCTGCCTGAGTTTCTCAGCCAGATCTTTAGCTGCAAGAGCGGTATTGAGGGCCTTTATGTAATCAGTTTTAGTATAATAGATCCAGGTTAGAGCAAGATCAATGTCGAGTTTCTCCTTGTCCCCGAGTTTTTCATCGGCTATCTGATAGGCTTTAAGTGCATAATACAAACCCTTTTCAGGGTTGCTTGTGAGGAATTCATGGGAAAGCAATAATTGAATGCTGCACTGCTCTTTAGGAGTTTTTGCTATTCTCAGTTCATTCTCAAGGCTGTCTATCTTCTTCTTATCCTGGGCTGAAAGATATGTCCCGGTATAAATTAAAATCAGGAAAGCAAGGATGGGAGTTAGCCGATTCATGATTAAAAGAGGTTCTTTCAGCGTAAAGTTATAAAAACCTTTATAGGTTACCTAATTACAAGCACTTTCCCGGTATATATTCCTCCATTACTTGTTAATGTGACAGTATATAATCCCGATGGAATATTTTCCAGATCAACTTCCTCTGTGTTTTTCCCATGAGAAGACTGATAGGATCGTTCAAAGATCTTAAGCCCCAATGGGTTGTAAACCCTTAGAATACAGGAAGCCGGATTAACTGAATAATATGAAACCGTAAATTTCCCGTTTCCCGGTGAGGGGTAAATAAAGATAGAAGGGGAGTTCTGATCTTCCATCCCCACAAACAACTTATATATATTGTTCGAAGTATCTGAAGCGCAGCCGTTCTGGGTAACAACATCCCAGTACCAGCCGGTTTGAACAATGTCATAAGATTGTAAAGTTGCGCCGGGAATTGCATTACCATCCCTGTACCATTGATTCCCATTAGGTGCATTGCTGACCAGTGTATTAACATTAAGTATTATGACAGGGGTAGGGGTTTGAGAAACCGTGATATAAGCCGGCTTATATAATGAGTCGGAAAGGGCACCGTCGGAAATAGTCAGCTTCGCCCCGAATGAACCCACTGAATCATATAGAACTTTGGGGTTTTCTGCTGAGGAAGCAGACGGGCTTCCTCCTTCAAAATGCCAGGAATAGGTAAGATTGTTTCCTGTTGATGTGGAGGTGAACTGCACGCTGTCGCCTTTGCAGGCATTTGTTGGGGTTGCGGTGAAATTTGCCTGAATCAGCTGGTATTTGCGCATAAGAACTCCCTGTGAGCCACAAACCCAGGTTGTACCGCTTGGGGTGATCACTACATCATAAAATGCATTATTGTAAGTTGACTGAGGATAATCGTTGGACCATGAGACCCCTCCGTTCGTACTTTTATAAATTATTTCGGGTGTACCAACTACATATATGGTATCCTGGTTCACGTAGATCACCTGATGCCAGATATCGGTGGTTACGCTTTGTGTTTGCCATGTATTGCCTCCATCGGTGGTTCGCAGGAGAAACCCGTTGTCACCACATGCCTGGCCGATAAGATCATTGTAAAAAGCAATTCCAAGTAAAATTGGTCCACCTGAATATACCGTAGTCCAGGTCAAACCGTCATCCAATGATTTTTTAATATGACCTGAGTTGTCGACCAGGAAGTATTTTGTACCTGAAACATGGCAGGCACGGTTAGGAATCCCGCTGGAAATTCCTGTGGCTGTTTGCCAACTGGTCCCGCCATTACTTGTTACATAGACGGCAGCCGAGGAATTGGTCTGGGCCAGGAGCATACCATGATTTGCATCCCTGAAAATCACATCAGTGAATTGGTAAATATTGGACGGAACCTGCAAAGAAGTCCAGGTTTGCCCTCCGTCGGTGGTTTTGCCGAACCCGCTCCATGAAATAGACCCGTTAGGAAGACCCGCAACGTACCCCGTATCGACACTGACAAAACTTGCACCATACAGTCCGGCCTGGGATCCAAACCAGACCGAGGTCCAGCTTTGCCCTCCGTCGGTGGTTTTAAAGATATTACCGTTACCATTATATGTAAGAGACATACTTACTGTATAACCTGTGAGGCTCTGGTTCCCTGGAAAATCAATAGCTGTCTGTATAACACTCTGGCCGACATTCAGCTTTTGCCAGACACCTCCAACCTGTGAATGGCCTGTTAATCCAAGGAAAGAAAACAGAGCAATTACGTATGTAATCCGTTTCATACTAAATTGTTTTTAACCTTAAAATTTTTATTGTTTTCGAAGTAATGCTGAACCTCTGGTCTATGCGCCTGCCTATCACCCAGGCGATTTTGCCTGAACTGCAAAGTATATAGGTTTGTTCTTTGCCGGGAAGAGAAACTTTTTCATCAATGAGAAGGTCGCTTACTTTCTTTTTCCCTTTCATCCCGAAAGGATGAAAGCTGTCGCCGGGCTTCCATTTCCTGATCTCGAGAGGAAATTTAAGTTTGTCATAATCGAGGCTCGCGAACTCCCTCCCGGCAGGAATGATTTCATTTTTCCTGTAATCGATCGTGGATATTTTTATACCCAGAGGTTTTGAGATCCTTTTTGTTTTCTCGGAGATCAGCCTGCCAGCATCATCCTTTATAATACCAAGCGGCATTATAAGGAGGGAATTCCTGTTCATTACCACCCTGTGAGTGTGAGATAAGAAAGTTTTCCCGCTGTTTTTTGCTGACAGCCCGAGTATGCCATTAACGGCATCAGGATTAAATCCGAACGAAGAAAGTATTTCCCATGCATAAAGTTCCGGGGCAGATGTTTTTTTTAGTGCGGTAAGGTCAACAACGGTTGTACCCTTCTGCTTTTTAGTGAGCATAGCGCTTTTCCTTATAATCTTCTTCCTGCCTACCTTCTCCCATCCCCTGAGGATTGCAATTTCAGAATTCAGTGTTTTCCTGAATTCAGGATTTATTTCCACAAGTTGCGGAATGATCTTATGCCTGATCTTATTGCGGAGATATTTATCTTGCAGGTTAGAGCTGTCTTCCCTGTATCTTATCCCGTTTTCAGTGGCGTAGCTGATAATATCCTCCCGATAGCAAAAGAGCAAAGGCCTTACCACAAAGCCCTTGATGGGAAGTATGCCATGAAGGCCCGATATCCCGGTGCCGCGGATCAGGTTGATCAGAAACGTCTCTGCCTGGTCATCAAGATGGTGAGCTGTTGCAATGCAATCAAATTTGAGGGAAGACCTGATCTCCTCAAACCATTGATACCGGAGTTCCCTCGCAGCCATCTGCACCGAGATCCTGTGAAGGGCGGAATATTCATTGGTGTCGAAGCGTTTTGTGTAAAAAGGAACCTTGAACCTTTCCGACAGCTTCCTTGTGAATTCCTCATCTGCATTGCTTTCTCTTCCCCTGAGGCCAAAGTTGCAATGGGCTATCCCGAAGATGAACCCTGATCTGGAAAAAAGATCGGCCATGACGACCGAGTCAATCCCTCCTGAAACGGTAAGAAGGACGCGGCTGTCTTTTGAGAACAAACCATTATTCCTTACAAATTCTGTAAAACGATGGATCATCCGTTGCTAATAATCCGTACTGAAAAAAGTAATACTATATTATTCCCTGATAAACTTTCCTGTTCCGGAAATCCCATGATAATTGACATGGATCATATAGAGGCCAGAGGGGAGAGATTTTATACTGATTTCGTTTTTATTGCTCTCCAGGCTTAGTTTCAGCATCAGTTGCCCCATCATGTTATACACTGAACATTCACAGTTTTGCGATCCGGTTTTCAGATAGCCGGGCAAGTCAATGGTAATATGATCAGTGGCAGGATCAGGAAAAACAGTTAAGCTGATCTTCTGCGTTTGTTCTTCGATCCCAACGCCGCCGTCAATAGTTTTTAACACGGAACCGTTGCTGCCCACCAGGTATCCCGTGAGGCTAGCCGTAAAGTAAATATAATTGAAATCACGGTCAGTCCCCGCATCCAGGTTAAACCAGCTCATCCCTGCATCGGTGGATTTTAAAAAAGTTCCGTTTGATCCGCAGGCATAGCCGATCTTCGATGATGGAAAGTTTATTGAAGTCAGGTTGTCGGCAGTATAGGATGTGATTGTGGACCAGGTGACTCCTGCGTCGGGTGTGAACAAAATTGTTCCGTTAGTTCCGCATACATATCCGGTATCGGCGTTTGTGAACTGTACAGAAATGAGTGTATTCTGGGTTTCAGAGGCCAGCGCGGCCCAGTTTAAGCCGCCATCCAGACTCAGCATAATAAGACCTGAGGAACCCACGGCATAACCGGTATTTGCATTTGTGAAGGAGCATGAATAGAATGCATAAGTAACCCCGGTATAAGAGGCAAGCCAGCTTGCTCCTGCATTGGTAGTTTTAAGTATGGTACCCCCGTTGCCCAGGGCAAATCCGTTATTGGCGTCGCTGAAATAAATATAATTCAGGTCATAGGTGACACCTGAAGCCATGGTGTCCCATGCGGCGCCCCCGTTCGACGTTTTGATGATCCTTCCTTTTCTTCCCGCTGCATAACCAACGTCCTGGTTCGTAAAGAATACCGACCTTAAATCCTCTTCAACTCCAGTATTAAGAAGTGCCCATGTTTCGCCGGCATCAGTGGATTTAATTATAGTACCCGAGGCACCAGATAAAAATATAGTGGGTGAAGAAACAAAAGACCCTGAAAAAAGATCCAGCGTCGTTACCGAAGTCTGGCAGGTCCATGTATTCCCTCCATCTGTCGTTTTCACAATTGTTCCTGTATTACCAGCAGCATACGCAGTATCCTGGCTGGTGAAATAGAGGGAAGTGAAGAGATTTGATGATCCTGTTCCAAGACTGTGCCAGTTTGAGCCGGCATCGGTTGTTTTAAGGAGGCCTCCGAAACCTGCCACGTAGCCTGTATTTTCATCAGTAAATGAGATGCTCATTGGTAAAAACTCAAGGTCATAGGTCTGGAGTTCCCAGCTGACTCCCCCGTTCACTGTTTTCAGGATGACTCCATCGGCAGACAGGGGGTAGCTGCCCCCTGCGATATAACCTGTGCTTGCGCCGGTAAAGTAAATATCCTTAAGGTTGACAGGAATTCCTGTTACCACCTTGTTCCAGTTCTGCCCGCCGTCGTTGGTCATAAGGATTAGTCCGTTATCCCCTGCAGCAAAAGCCTTGTTGCTGTTGATGAAGAATAGCGATCGGAGGTTACCGGTAACACCCGGATTCAAGGGCAGCCAATGGGCTCCTGCATCCACTGTTTTTGCGATAAGGCCTTTGTCGCCGGCAATAAAACCGGTATCGGCGCTCAGGAAATGTATGGCATAGATGTTCTTACTGATGCCCGTGGATAAAGAGGTCCATGTAAGCCCGCCGTCTGTTGTTTTTACTATGGTACCATAATAACCCGCTGCAAACCCCACCAATGGGCCCGGAAAAGAAACAGTGAGCAGGTTGTAAGCAGTGGGAGGGGACTCCACGTTTGTCCAGATAATCCCACCGTTGGTTGTTTTTATGATTGCACCGCTGTTCCCGACAGCAAACCCGGTATTCTGGTCAGTAAAAGTTATTGCATTCAGGGTGTTTGCCTGGGGTTTGGGATTCAGCCAACGCCAATCCTGGCCAAAAACGGTGTTGAATGCGAGGAGAAGTAAAAGGAAAGGAGTAAGTTGTTTCATCGGATTATGTTAAAAAAGGCAAAACGGCCCCATTAATTCTTGTAAAGAAATAACGACAATGCCCCGATAAAAATATCCGGGAGCTTTATTTTATATCCCAGACATCCCCGCTGTTAAGCAGATCATCAACATTTTTGATGGGGCTGGTTTCCTTGGCGTATTTGATCTGTTCCTCAACCATATCGTCATAAGTGGGGAACATTGCAGCACGGATCACTCCGAATACCATCGGGAAATGAGGCGGTGCAAGTTTTGCAAGCATCAGGTGAATTCCCGGATCCGGGTTGTACGCGTCATGGATGAGGATGTCATCCAAAGTCACACCATTCTTACCTATTTCAACAACGTCAAGCATGGTGTTTTTCAGTACCAGTCCCATCTCATTGTTTTTACCCCAGATCATAGGCTGCCCGTTCTTTACAAGAAGCATATTCTCATCCTTATGTTCCTTGCCTATCACATCATTATGGGCTTTGTCGGCAAAGATGATGCAGTTTTGCATGATCTCTATGACGGAAGTCCCGTCGTGCTTGGCTGCTTCGAACATGGCTTCGGTCATCATGGTGATATTGTTATCCGGAACGCGGGCATAGAAAGTGCCCTGGGCTCCCATCACAAGTTCGCCAACGTTGAAAGGATGTTCAATGGTTCCCTGGGGAGAAGTCTTGGTTACCTTGCCCATGGGGGTGGTCGGGGAATACTGCCCCTTGGTCAGTCCGTAGATCTGGTTATTAAAGAGCAGTATATTGATGTCTACATTTCTGCGGATGACGTGAATGAAATGGTTCCCGCCTATGGCCAGTGAATCGCCGTCGCCGGTTGCCATCCAGACGCTGAGCCTGGGGTTGGCGATTTTAACGCCTGTGGATATGGCTGCAGCACGACCATGGATGCCGTGGATTCCGTAGGTGTTGACATAGTATGGGAAGCGAGATGAACATCCGATACCGGATATCATGCAGAAGTTTTCCTTGCGGTATCCAATTTTAGGGAATACCCTTTCAACAGCAGCAAGAATGGCATGGGCGCCGCAACCTGCGCACCATTTTACCATCTGGTCACTTTCAAAATCAGCTTTGGACAATTGAACGGTGGAACGCTCAATGGTTGTATTTACGAAATCCATATTATTTTTCCTCCAGGATTTGGTTGAATTTATCGGTTAACTCATTGATCATGAATGGTAATCCCTGAACTTTGTTGAACTGTGAAATGTTCGGCATGGGGAATTTCATCCTCAGGTAGTTCACGAATTGTCCGCTGTTAAGTTCGCAAACAACTATTTTCTTAAAGCTTTTCAGAACTTTTTCGGTGTTTTTAGGCAGGGGGCTGATATAACTGAAATGTGCATGGCTGATGCTTTTGCCTTCAGCCTGAGCTAGTTTGACTGCTGAATGAACTGCTCCGAAAGTACCTCCCCAGCTTACGACGAGGAGATCGCCTTTTTTGTTTCCGTCTATCTCCTGCTCTGGAATAAAATCTGCAATTTTTTCAACCTTGGCAGCCCTGAGGTCAACCATGACCTGGTGGTTCATAGGATCCATCGAGACAACACCTGTGATGTTCTCTTTCTCAAGTCCGCCGATACGGTGGCGCAGCCCTTCGGTTCCCGGGAGAGCCCATTCGCGCACCAGGGTTTCAGCATTGCGTTTGTATGGTTTGTATTCTTTATCGTTTGCTACTGCAATGGGTGGTTTGATAGCAGGAAGGTCCTTAACTTTCGGAATGCGGAAAAGCGCTGATCCGAAGCCGAGGTAACCGTCGGTGAGCAGGATAGCAGGGGTCATATGTTCCATCGAAAGTTTGGCTGCCATATAAGCCTTGTAGAAACAATCGTCGGGAGTGGAGGCAGCAATAATTATAATGGGGCCTTCGCCGTTTCTTCCGAACAGGGCCTGCATCAGGTCCGACTGTTCCGATTTGGTAGGAAGACCTGTAGAAGGACCTCCGCGTTGAACGTCGACGATTACCAGCGGAAGCTCAGTGATCAGTGCAAGCCCGATAGCTTCACTCTTAAGGGAAAGGCCGGGGCCTGAGGTAGTGGTACAAGCCAGGGAACCTGTATATGAGGCTCCGATGGCAGAACAGATGCCTGCAATTTCGTCTTCAGCCTGGAATACTTTTGCGCCGAGTGATTTATGTTTGGAAAGTTCCATGAGGATCTCAGTGGCCGGGGTGATAGGATAGGAACCAAGGAAAAGCGGGCGGCCCGATTTTTCAGCTGCAGCAAGCAGCCCCCAGGCTGTTGCAATGTTGCCTGTTATATTGCGGTACCGGCCTTTGGCCATTTTAGCGGGGCCAACATGAATCACAGATTCCAGTGCTTCAACCGTTTCGGCATAGTTATAACCTGCCTGGATTACTATTTTGTTGATCTCAACTATTTTCGGGTTCTTTTTAAACCTTTCCTCGAAGTATTTAAAAGCAAGGCTGGTGTCGCGGTTGAATATGAAATATAAAATACCCAGGGCGAACATGTTTTTTGAACGTTCTGCCGTTTTATTGTCGATACCTGAATCTTTCAGGCACTCCTTGGTCATTGCCGTGATAGGGGCCTTGATCATACGGTAGGATTCGAGGCTGTTATCATCTAACGGGTTTTTTTTGTATCCTGCCTTTTCTATAGATTTTTCATCAAAGGCATCGGTGTCGACCAGAATGGTTGCTCCTTTTTTGGCCCACTTGAGGTTAGCTTTCAATGATGCAGGGTTCATCGAGACAAGCACGTCAACCAGGTCACCGGTTGTGAATATTTTTTCGGAACCCATATGGACCTGGAACCCGGAGACGCCTGCAACAGTATTTTGCGGGGCGCGGATTTCGGCCGGAAAATCAGGAAATGTTGCAAGGTCGTTCCCGGCAAGGGCTGCCGAGTCGGAAAATACTGAGCCTGACAGTTGCATGCCGTCGCCTGAATCGCCGACGAATTTTACAACTACGCTTTCTTTTTCAACAATTGGTCTTTTGTTGTTCGACATCGTTATGTGTTTTTGAGAGAGTGCAAAAGTAAGAAAAATTGTGATGTTATTGGTTTTTTCATTCGCATATTCACAACGCCGCTGGGGTGTCTGCGTCGCCATAGCTGTTGCGAAATTCAAGTCAGGTGAAGGCTCCTTGCACCCAAGGCGGCTTATGTGAATATGCGAATGAAACACATAACATGAGTATGTATAGTGAGTGGATTGTTAATAATTTAACATTAGAAAGAAGGCAGATTAAAAAAAAACATTTATCTTTGCAGTGGAAAACGTAATTAATAACCAGGCCTGCCATGTGCAGGCATAAATCAACAAGTCATGGCTTATACAATTAATGAAGATTGCACTGCTTGTGGAACCTGTATCGACGAGTGTCCCGTTGAAGCAATTTCCGAAGGTGATATCTATAAGATAAACCCTGAAACATGTACTGATTGCGGAGCGTGCGCAGATGTTTGCCCCGTTGAAGCAATCCATCCGGAATAATAAGTGCGAATAAAAGAAAACGGGCGGCTCAGATCACTGAGCCGCCCGTTTTCTTTTATTCCCTGAATTCTTTCAGGGATAGGGTTTCCCCGTCAAATACCGCGTAGGTAAAGTGCGTCAGCCAGTCACCCAAAACAAGCTGTACCGCTTTTCCCGATATTTGTGTTTCAACCGGGTAATGATAATGCCCGTAAATAAGGTAATCCAAATCGGGGTGCTGCATTACCATCTCCTTTGAATGAAAGGCTATCCTTTCGTTGATCAGCCTGAGGTTTCTTTCTTCCTCCTTTTTTTCTTTCTGCAGGGCTGCACTGCGGCTCTTCCTTGACCAGAACAAGGCCATGCTTATGCCCAGGTCGGGATGTATCATCCTGAAAAGCCATTGGTTGACAGGGTTTGCAAAAACTTTTTTTATGAATTTATAACCATGGTCGCCGGGGCCCAGGCCGTCACCATGTGCCAGGTAAAAGTTCTTCCCGTTAAAGGTCCTGAATTCAGGTTCCCGGTGAAGCTGAATGCCTGTCTCTTCCTGCAGGTATGAAAAGGCCCACATGTCGTGGTTCCCCCTGAAGAGATGAACCGGGATACCGTGGTTCGTGAACCGTGAACCGTGATCGGTGATGTCGGCCAGTTTCCCGAGAAGCCTTGAATATCCCTTGGGAACGGCATGCCTGTATTCAAACCAGAAATCAAAGAGATCCCCCATAAGGTAAATCTCAGTAGCATCCTGTCTTGCCATTTCAAGCCAGCGAACAAGTTTTCTCTCCCGTTCAAGGCTTTGCTTACGGTCGGGGATCCCTAAATGAAAATCTGAAGCGAAATATATCTTTCCATCCATCTGAAGCACAAATATCGGAAAATTATCTGGTTTGCTTTTTTATGGCCTCCATTTCTCTTTCCCGGAGTACACGATTATGGTGAAAAACAAGGTGCTTATTCCCTGGAAATGACTTACTGAGGGAGCTGTCGATCTTCAAAAAATAAACTGAATCGTTATGAAATGTCAACACAGGGCTTGTTCCTATGCCCTGGTTTAGGACCAGCAGGGACGTCAGGCTGTTCAGGTGGCTGTCGACATACGAGGTTTCAAGTGCACGCTGATTTTCCCAGATTGGTTTGAGAGATTCATCCAGCTTCCTTGAAAGTTCTGCAAAACCAGGGTCATCCTGGTGTGACAGAAGGCTGCCCTTCAGGGAATCGTAAATCCTCCTGTTCCCGGCGGTTAAACCAAAGAACTTCTTCATATCGCTGCTGGCAGGCGATCCTGTAATAACGGCATCTTCAAGATTTGATCCGTCTGCAGCTTTCACCCTTACCGTATTACCCGGCATGAGTTCCAGTAAAAGCCGGTTCTTTCCCGAAAACCCAAGCAGGTAAAGTCCCGGTTCTTTTGCATTGAAGCGGAATTCAAAATTTCCCGGTTCACCAATGATCACCGAGTCAAGTGTCAAAGAATTCACCGGGCTCAAATCCTCAAGTTTCAGCATCTGGCCCGAAGCCCTGCCTATGTTCCCGCCAACAGTGGTATTACCTTCCCTGGCAGTATGACAGGAGACCAGGCCAAGCAGGAGGGTAAAGGTTAGAAACAAGCTTCTCATTTTAATTCATGTTTGATCTTATTCACAATGAACCTGTCAATAGGAAACGTAAAGTCCTCCTCTTTTAGTTCATCAGTCTGAAGCCACCTGAAACTCTGGGCGCCATCAACAGCCGGGATATCAAATTTTTTGACGGTTGTGGTAAACCTGTATGGCCTATCGATATGCACCCTGTAATATACATTGAAGAGTTGCATATCGGTGGGCAGCAGGGTGGTCGGCTGGTAAAAATCGGTGGTGTAAAAATGAGAAATGCCGCTGATCTCAGAGCTCAGCTCTTCCATGAATTCCCTTCTCAGGCAGTCGATTGTACCTTCGCCGAATTCAAGTGCCCCTCCTGGGAATTTGGTCATGAAAATGCCAAGCCGGAATTCGTCGGAGACCAGTATTCTGCCATCCACCGTGAACAAGCCATAGATTCTTATGTTAAATTTTTTTTCAGGCATGGTTTTTTCTCCCCTTCAGGTAGGTTTCCGGACTCATGACAGCCATCCTGCTGTGCCTGAAATCCCTGGTATTACGTGTTACTATGATTGTTATCTGAGGATGACTTTCTGCTGTATAATTCTGCAGTGCGTCTTCAAAATCAGCGAACCCTGAATAAATAGCCGAGTTTACGATCCCTGGTGGCATAGAGAGTGTCTTTACTATACTCTCAAGTTTAATAAACTGTGCAATGATTTTTTTATGAGAGGCTGATTTATAAAGTATATAATAAGCGTTGCTGTAAGTCAGTGCGGAAGTATACGCGATGACTTTGCCTTTCTGAGCAAGCATAAAGATATCTGCAGCCTGTTCTGAAAAAGGCAGCCGGCCCGTTAGCAGGTCTAGAATCACATCGGTATCCAGGAACAGATGATCCATTTACCTGTATTTATTTGTTAAGGCAGATTTCAGTTCATCTTTGTAATCAAGTCCATCTGCCAAGGGGATTGATCCTTTCAAAGATGTGATCAGAGGAGAGTATGCTGATTGCTGGTCTGCCTCCTCCTTGCTTACCTGTGTCTTCAAATAGGTCTCTACCATGTTTGACAGGCTTCGTCCCGATTTATGTGCAGCAATTTTAGCTTTCATTATTACACCTTTATCTATTGTCAAAGTGAGCTTAACATTCATACACGTGTGTTTATAATTGCAAAGATACGTATAATGATCTCGGAATGCAAAAGTTTTACTCTCTTAATCCGGGAATTTTCAAAAAGTGATATTGAATGCAGCTTATTTTATTGCTCTTGTGATCTGTCTTTTCCCGGGAGGGCCGGGAATTTTTTCGGTGCTGAACCCCGCGGCTTTCATCGACCGTACAACATCGCCTTTAACAGAATAAGTAGTCAGGACTGCCCCGGGTTTCATAGCCCTGAAAAGTTTCATGAAGATTTCAGCAGTCCATAATTCAGGCTGCACAGCAGGCGAAAAGGCATCAAAATACACGAGGTCGAACTGACCTGGTTCAGGTGAGTAATCCTCGAGTTTACTATAAATTTTATGTATGTGGAAGAAGTTGCTGAGCACCTCCGTCTTACCCCATTCAGCAAGGTGAAGCTTCTCGAAAGTCCTTGAATAATCAATGGAACACAGCATGCGTGGATAATTGAGCTCCGACCATACCTCTTTTCCCAGGGGAAAAGCTTCAATAGCAGTGTATATAACATGTTTCCCCGTCGTTTCGGCCTCGGCTTGAGTAAGCAATGCATTCAGGCCGGTGCCGAAGCCTATTTCAAGGACATTGATCGTTCCCGCAATTGCTTTGACATGCATGAAGCCTGCATCAATGAAGACATGACTGGATTCCTGAATCGCGCCGTGAGTTGAGTGGTACGATTCGTTCAGGTCAGTATTAAGTAAGGTATGGGAAGAATCCCCGGTGACTATCAGCTGCAATGATCAATTCAATTACAATTCGGGAACGAAGACAATAGTAAATTTCAACGCTCTCTTATAAACCTAAACCTTCTGTAACCTCAAATTCGTATATCGCACATCGTATATCGCACATCGTACATCGTTCTTCACCACTACCACAGCCTCACATATTTATTCGGGTTGTATTCATGCATGAGTTCGTAAACTTTCTCGAATACGTTCTCGGCATTGGGGTTAGAGAAATAATCCCCGTCGTTGCTGTATGCCGGGCGGTGGTCTGTGGATGTTAGCGTGCGGGGTTCAATATCGAGGAAGCGATATCCTTTCTGTTCTTCAAGTACTTTCTGCATCATATAGGCGGTTGCGCCTCCGGGGACATCCTCGTCAAAGAAAACGATCTTGTTGGTCTTTTTGAGTGAATTGACAATTACACCGGGAATATCGAATGGGACAAGGGACTGCACATCGATAAGCTCAACCGAAATGTTGAAGTCTTTCAGTTGAGTCACGGCTTCCTGGGCGATGCGCACACAAGCTCCGTAAGTTACCAGTGTTACGTCGCTACCTTCATTAAGGATCTCAGGAATTCCAAGAGGGATCCGGAACCTGCCAATATTGGCAGGCATTTTCTCTTTCAGGCGGTAGCCGTTGAGAGGTTCGATAATCAGCGCAGGATCATCCGAAGCCATCATGGTATTGTAAAAACCAGCAGCCTGGGTCATATTCCTCGGTACAAGCACGTGCACCCCGCGTATGGAGTTTATGACCATGCTCAGGGGTGAACCTGAATGCCATATCCCGACCAGCCTGTGTCCCCGGGTAGAAATGATCATAGGCACTTTCTGGCCGCCTTTGGTGCGGTACTGGGTTGTTGCAATATCATCGCTCAGCACCTGTAAACCGTAAAGAAGGTAATCGAAATACTGTATCTCGGTGACCGGCCTGAGGCCTCTCAATGCCAGGCCTAAGCCCTGGCCGAGTATGGTAAGTTCACGTATGCCTGTATCCCAGACCCGGTTCTCGCCATATTTAGCCTGCATGCCTTCAAGGGTTTGGTTCACACCGCCGATCTTTCCGACATCCTCCCCGAAATATACCATCAGCGGATTGTTCTTAAGCAGATAATCGTTGTTGGCGACAAGGACTTCACGCCCGGTGACCACAGGTGAATTTTCATCAAAGACAGGAGGAATACTTTCAACTTTAAGGGCAGCTTCTGAAGATTCGCTGTACAGATGTGAACTGTATCGGTTGGTGTTGATCCTTTTCTGTTCATTCATCCATACTTCAAGGTCGGCCTTCATAGGCTTTTTCATGCTGCAGGTGGTACAAACATCCCGAAGGATTTTTTTTGCCGAGGAGATCACATCTTTTCTCAAAGGCTCAGCCACCAGCTGCAGGTCGGCAACGATTTTATCTATCCTGTCCTGCTTTTTACACGGGCAGTTCGTGGTTTTGACTATGGATATAAGATGTTCGCGTTCGGCCTTTATGGGCTCCTGGAATGCCTTCCAGGCTTTATCCCGGGCAGCCCTTGCAGCTTTCACTGCATCGGCTTCAACCTGGTCAAGTTCAGCAGCAGTAGCCAGGGAACTCTCGATCATCCATTCCCGCATCTTGCGGATGCAGTCGAATTCTTTCTCCCATGCAAGGCGCTCAGTCGATTTGTAACGTTCATGAGATCCTGATGTGGAGTGGCCCTGGGGTTGTGTTAGCTCGGCAACATGGAAAACTACGGGTATATGTTCTTTCCTGCAAATGGCGATTCCTTCCCCGAACATCTCAAGCAGGGCTGGATAATCCCAACCCTTGCAGGAATAAAGCAGAATTCCGCCAGGCTTATCTTTTTCTTTTACAAAACCCTTAAGGACCTCGTAAATGCTTTCCTTGGTGGTCTGGTATTTTTTAGGCACACTGATACCGTAGCCGTCATCCCAGATGGCAAGCGCCATCGGGACCTGCTGGACTCCCGCGGCATTAATGGTTTCCCAGAAATGACCCTCGGAAGTGGAGGCATCACCTATCATGCCGAAAGCAACCTCGTCACCATTCACAGTAAATATTTTGCCTGCTTCCTGCATTTCCCTGCTGCTCCTGAATGTTTTCGAGGCCAGTGCAAGGCCCAGCAGGCGGGGCATCTGGGCCGCAGTGGGGGAGATATCGCCCGATGAATTCTTCTGTTTTGTAAGATCCTTCCATTCCCCTTTGTCATCGAGGCTGCGGGTGGCAAAATGATTATTCATCAGCCTGCCAGCATTATCGGGATTCCTGGTTATATCGGTATCACCGTAAAGTTGTGCAAAAAAACGCTCCAGGTCCGACAGGCCTGCAGCCATCATAAAAGTTTGCTCACGGTAATAGCCCGAACGCCAGTCACCGTTCCTGAAGAACTTGGCCATTGCGATCTGCGGCACTTCTTTCCCGTCGCCGAATATCCCGAAATTAGCCCTTCCTCCAAGCGCTTCACGCCTGCCAAGCAGGCTGACCTGCCTTGATTCACAGGCCAGTTTGTAGTCGGCAAGAACTTCTGCTTTGATAAATTTCCTCGTTTTGGTCATTGCTCGTGAGAGTTATTGTCAAATTATTTTAAGATGACTGGGTTACTGGGTCACATGAATGCTAAATTACCGGAAACTTAACATACATGATTAAATGATTTTAAGAATTCCAGCCACCCAGTCACCCAGCTACCTGTTTAAAAATTTTCTCCCAGTAGTTCAAAATACGCCTGGGGGTGCTGGCATGCAGGGCAGTTCTGAAGCGCTTTAGTCCCGAAATGAATATACCCGCATTTCCTGCAAATCCAGTAAACCTTTTCTTCTTTCTCAAAGACCCTGTTTTTTTCCATGTTATTGAGAAGTTTCCTGTACCGTTTTTCATGATGCTCCTCAACCTGGGAAATCAGTTTGTATGCAGTGGCAACTTTGGGAAAACCTTCTTCGGCTGCAATCTTTGCAAATTCAGGGTAAAGCATGGTCCATTCCTCGTTCTCGCCGTCGGCTGCTGCTTTCAGGTTCTCGGCAGTGGTTCCGATTGTCCCTGCAGGATAAGTGGCAGTTATCTCTACAGGCCCGCCCTCAAGGAATTTAAAAAATATCTTTGCATGAGCTTCTTCGTTCAGGGCAGTCTCCATAAATAATGCTGAGATCTGCTCAAATCCTTCTTTTTTTGCCTGCTTTGAGAAGAAGGTGTAACGGTTCTTTGCCTGTGACTCACCTGCGAATGACTTCAGCAGGTTCTTTTCAGTCTGGCTCCCTTTGATCGATTTTTCCATATAGTCTGAGTTTTATAGCAAAGATAATACAAGTACCACATTAATAAAAGTAAAAGGCGTTTACCGAAGGCGAAATGAGCACACAAATGAAATACTCAATTGGTGCGAATAAAGGCGAAATCACAAAAATCATTCGTACATCGTACATCAATAAAACAGGAGTCTCCCCTTAATCCATCAAAATGTAATCTTCCTTGCCAACTCCGCAAATAGGGCATACCCATTCATTGGGAATATCTTCGAAAGCAGTTCCGGGCGCAATCCCGGAATCAGGGTCTCCTTCTGCGGGATCATATACATGGCCGCAAACAGTGCATTTGTACATTTTGTTATTTGTTTTCTATCCAGTTAACGATTTTATCGCAGGATGGCAAATCGCCCGGAGGCACCATACCCACCAGCTTCCCGTTTTCATCTATCATGAACTTCTGGAAGTTCCACTTTACCGGGGCGTCCATCAAACCGTTCTCTTCCTTGCTTGTAAGCCAGTGGTAAAGAGGGTCAATATCCTTCCCTTTAACCGAGATCTTCGCCATCATAGGAAAAGTAACTCCATAATTCTTTGTGCAGAATTCCCTGATCTGAGTGTTGCTGCCGGGTTCCTGTGAGAGAAAGTTGTTTGCGGGAAAACCTATAATCACAAAATTTTTGCCCGAATATTTATTGTACAGTTCTTCAAGCTGGGCGTACTGGGGAGTGTAACCACATTTTGAAGCAGTGTTGACTACCAACACTTTCTTGCCTTTGAGGCTTGAAAGATCAAAAGCATCCCCTTCAAGAGTGTTTGCCTTGAAATCGTACAATGTTTTGTTGGACTGTGCCTCAGCTATATTTGTCATGGTCATGATTGCAATGATAAGACTTAAGAATTTCATATAGTGAATTTTAATTGTTTATTTATTTTCGCCCGGTAACTCCCCGCTCCCAAGTGACGGAACCCGGATCAAGGTTTCAGCCATGAGGTTGATCCCGAATTTTTCTCCAGGTAAGTTCCCGTCAGCGCGCTGCAGAAACCCGGGCTTGCCAGGGTTAACTTTATTTATTTCGGCAAAGGTATAAAAAATTATTTCTATTTATATTAATTCTAAATTATTAAGTACTTTTGCATAATGAAAATCTGGTCTCAGATAAGAAAACATTATTTCATTACGATCATCACTGTCATCAGTTTTATTACTGTCATCACGATTTTGGAATATTCAAATTCAGGAAAAATGGAAAACGTAGCAATAAAAGAAGGGGTCAGGGCTCCCGATTTCACACTGCCATCGCAGGATGGAAGCATGGTAAGCCTTTCACAGTTTGCCGGCATAAAATCGGTGGTATTGTTTTTCTATCCCAAGGATGAGTCATACGGCTGTACAAAGGAAGCGTGCAGTTTCAGGGATAACTACGAGGTCTTCAAGGAGGCCGGAGCTGAAGTCATTGGCATCAGTGCCGATGATGAGGCCTCCCACAAATCATTTGCATCAAATCACAAGCTGCCATTCATCCTCCTCAGTGACAGGGACAGAAAAGTGGCGGGGCTTTATAAGGTAGGCAGGACCCTGGGTGTGCTACCCGGCAGGGTCACGTATGTCATCGACAGGAACGGGATCATTAAAAAGATATTCTCCTCCCAGTTCAGTTTTGAGAAGCATATCGAAGAAGCTCTCTCTATCCTGAAAAACAACCCCTGAGATCAGAATGTTTCGTTAATCCCCAGCCCGAAGAGGGCAAAGTCATATTTTACAGGGTCCCGGGGATCGAATTTCCGCAGGGCTGATGTAAGTTCATCGGCAGCCTTCCAGTCGTTGGTTTTAAGCTTCAGCAAACCGAGCTTCCTGGCAACAGTTGCCGTATGCACGTCGAGAGGGCAAATGAGATCGGCCGGGCTGACCGATTTCCATAATCCGAAATCAACTCCCCGCCCGTCATCCCTGCACATCCATCTGAGAAACATATTGATTCTCTTGCACGAAGCTCCCTTCATGGGGCTGGCAATATGTTTTTCATGTCTCTGCGGATGAGGGAGCGCGAGGAATTTCATGCGGAAAGCGTTGATGCGCGGCTTGATGCCTTCACCCGGCAGTGGAACGAAGCAGCTCTCCAATCCGCCGTAATTAGCATAAATATTTTGGAGGCTGTATAAAAAATAGATGCAGTCATCCCCGTTAAAGGTGCGGTGGACAAACTTCGTGAAGGGCTTCAGATCAGCAGTGGTGAAAGATCTGATAAATTGTGAAGGGGAGGAATCCATCATCTGCATAAGCAGAGCTGCATTACGGATTATGGTCTTGCGCTGTCCCCAGGAAATGGTCGCTGCAAGAAATCCAGAGATCTCTATATCCTCTTTGTCTGAAAAACTATGAGGTATAGAAACCGGGTCATTCTCAATGAACGCAGGGGTGTTGTAATGCAGGTACTTCTCCTCAAGGAAATCCTTTAATTCGTGATGGCGTAAGAATCGTGATCGCGTGATGATGGTATTAATATTTATTTCGCTATTTCGCTATCTCGCTATTTCGCTACTTATTAAAGTACCTGCACCGCCTGGATCAGTTCCTTGCCGATATCAATAGCTTTTTCGTTGTCGGGGATCATCTTATGATGACGTGCCGGGAGGGATTTTTCCAGTCCTTTGTGAATATATTCGGGCTGTACCAGAGGTTTAAGTTTAAGGAATCCTCCAAGGACCACCATATTGAATATCTTCGACAGGCCCTGTCTTGCGGCTTCATCCGCGGCAGCAATGCTGTAAATATTTATGTCTTTGCGTACAGGCAGGCGGGTGATACCGTTGGGGTCGTAGATGAGTAAACCGCCAGGTTTCACTGCTTTTTCGAATTTATCAAGTGACTGCTGGTTCAGGATGATAGCTGTGTCGAAGGAATTCAGGATGGGTGAACTGATCCTTTCATCGCTTATGATTACTGTGACATTAGCTGTTCCGCCACGCATTTCTGGACCGTAGGAGGGCATCCAGCTGACTTCCTTGTTCTGCATCACACCCGAATAGGCCAGGATCTTTCCCATGGAGAGAACTCCCTGTCCGCCAAAACCTGCAATGATAATTTCTTCTGTCATAACAATAATTTTAAGTAGCGAAGTAGCGAGGTAGCGAAGTAGCGAAAGCTATTCTTTACCGGCAGCTTCTTTTTTCTCAATTAATTTTCCGTCAACCTTGATATCGCCAAGGGGGTAGAACGGGAACATGTTTTCTTCCATCCACTTGTTCGACTGCACCGGGGTCATTTTCCATCCTGAGTTGCAGTTTGATACAACTTCGACAAAAGTGATCCCCTTGTTTTCTTTCTGGATCTCAAATGCTTTGCGGAGGGCTTTCTTGGTTTTACGTACATGGTTGGGTGTGTGAACAGCCTGACGGGTTACATAATGCACGCCAGGGAGAGTGGCGATGAGTTCGGTGATCTTCAGGGGGTTACCCATAGTGGCAACATCCCGTCCGTAAGGAGAAGTCGAAGACCTCATCCCCGGCAAGGTGGTTGGTGCCATCTGGCCTCCGGTCATCCCGTAAATACCGTTGTTGATGAAGATAATTGTAAAGTTCTCACCCCGGTTACAGGCATGTATGGTTTCGGCAGTTCCGATAGCTGCAAGGTCACCGTCGCCCTGGTATGTGAATACGAATTTGTTCGGCCACAGGCGTTTGATTGCTGTTGCCAGTGCCGGTGCGCGGCCATGTGCAGCTCCCAGCATATCGATGTTCATAAAGTCGTATGCAAGCACCGAGCAACCGACAGGACCAACTCCTATGGTGTTTTGCTGGGCGTCCATCTCTTCGAGAGTTTCCATGAGCATGCGGTGCACAACTCCGTGTCCGCAACCCGGGCAATAACTCAGCGGGCGGTCGACAAGGAGATTCGTACGTTTGTAAACGATATTCTCATCCTTGCGTATTTCTGTTTTTACAAAAGGTTCTTCCATAATCAGCCTCCGATAATTTGGGTTTCCAGGGCTTTCACAACTTCGTCAGGGGTTGGAATAATTCCGCCGAAGCGCCCGAAATGTTCTATTTTGATGCTGCAGCCTACCGAAAGCTTCACGTCTTCGATCATCTGGCCTGCATTCATTTCAACAACCAGCATCCCTTTGACTTTTTTGCCAAGGTCATTCAGTTGTTTCACAGGGAACGGGAAAAGGGTGATGGGCCTGAACAGGCCTACTTTAATCCCCCGGGCACGTGCCAGGTCCATGGATTTCTGACAGATCCTTGCCGAAAGCCCGAATGCAACGAAAGCGTATTCGGCATCTTCGCAGTTCAGGGTTTCATAGAGGACTTCGTTCTCTTCCATCGTCCTGTACTTGGCCTGAAGTTTGAGGTTTACTCTTTCCTGTCCTGCCGGGTCAAGGTCAAGCGAAGTGATGATGATATGCTCGCGGTCTTTGGGTTTGCCTGTAGCCGCCCATGGATTCTGTTTGATGAGTTCTTCATCGGTACGCCGTGGAATGGGATCGAAAAGGACAACCTTTTCCATCATCTGGCCAATGGCACCGTCGGAAAGTATCATAACCGGGGTGCGGTATTTGAATGCCAGGTCGAAACCGGTTTTAACATGGTCGCACATTTCCTGGACCGATGCGGGAGCCAGGACTATCATTTTATAATCGCCATGCCCCCCGCCCTTTACTGCCTGGAAATAATCAGCCTGGGATGGCTGTATTGTTCCAAGGCCCGGGCCTCCGCGGACAACATTGACAATGACTGCAGGAAGCTCAGCTCCTGCCATGTATGATAATCCTTCCTGCATCAGGCTGATGCCGGGGCTGGAAGATGAGGTCAGAACCATTTTACCGGTCCCTGCCGCACCGTAAAGCATGTTAATGGAAGCTGTTTCACTTTCGGCCTGAAGGACAACCATCCCGGTGCGTTCATGCGGCTTTTCAGCCATGAGATACTCCATCACTTCAGACTGAGGCGTTATAGGGTACCCGAAATATCCGTCGCAGCCTGCCCTGATGGCAGCCTCGGCAACAGCTTCGTTACCCTTCATCAATCGTAATTCACCCATGAGATATGTAGTTTAAGATTGTTATTCAACTTTGCCACGGAAAACCGTGATCACCCCGTCGGGGCATACCAACGCGCAATTCATACATCCTGTACAGTCGTTATTGACTTTCATTGCAAAATGGTAACCTTTTCCGTTCACTTCCTTTGCCATAGCTATCGTAGCGGAAGGACAAGCGGCTATGCAGACTTCGCACCCCTTGCAACGTTCAATGTTTACGAGGATATCTCCTTTGATCTTAGCCATAATGAGAAAAATTAATGGTCGGTATTTAATACCAGAGCGAAATTATGGAAATTTCTCCGAACGAAGGCGGGGTACTGTTAAATTTAGAACAAGTATAATTAGCCGTGATCCGTGATCCGTGATCCGTGAATGGTGATATTGATTACTGATACTGTTCACGGTTCACGATTCACCGTTCACCGCTGTGCCGTGGCTCCGTATGTGAAACTGCGGAAATAGGACTCGGTGAATACAGGATTGATCCTGTGGTAAAAACTGATGAGCAGCATGGTCTTTTTACGAATGGCTTCGTTGGTTTCATAAACTCTCCAGAATTCACGGTTCCCAGTGAAAAGGTTCTGAGCGACTACATTGATGTCTTCTTCAACTGAGGCTGTAGAATATTGTGACAGGAATCCCTGTTTGATGGTTTCAGGATCCAGTGCCATGCTTGCCACACCCTGCTGTATCGCATCGGCTCCTCCTTTACCGTACCTGAATGAGGGGGTATTAAGGGAAAGCCATTTGGTTTTATCAAAATAATCAGGGAAATCACGCAAAAGAATGCTTGAAAATTCGTGGTGAAATACCTGTTCAATATATTCATCTGAAAACCAGGGATTGTCGGTATCGTCAGATATGAATACAGTATGCTGGTAATTGGTCCCCCCGTAAGGGAGTCCGTAAAAAGTCATGGATTTTACCACGTAAACCTTGTTCAGCCTGGCATTCAGAACCGAAGCAGGGTATTTTGAAAATGCAAAAGAGAGAAGATCTTCAAGCCTGATTGATTCTTCAGGAGTAAGCGGTTGTAAAGAAGGGTTTACTTTTTTGCCCGACCATTGATGGGGAAAAATCCCTGTATTCTCAGGAAAAAGAATTTTTACCCCGGTACGGTGGTCGGTATAATTTTCCTGGGCCTCGGTCATCGGGCACAGGAATACAATTAAAGAGAACCAAAGCCAATACCTGTAAAGAAAAGCCATTGAAGGGGTTTTCGACAGGCAAAGAAAGTGAGGGGAATGACTGTTGTGGATGCTAAAACCGGGAAAATATCAACCCACCCTTGTTAATAACTTGTTGAATTTTGTTGATAAGTTTGCCCTTCAGCTACTTAGAATGGCACAAAGTCGTGATCCGTGATCCGTAATCGGTTCACGGATCACGATTCACGGATCACGGATCACGAAACCACAGGGTGGTTCTCGGAAAACTTCTTAAGCCTGACTTCAAGATCGGGGAACTGTGATCTCTGGACAAGGGATACGCAGGCGCGGAGTCCTTCAAGGCGCTCGCTCCCGGTGATGCTCAGGGCTATTGCACTGATCCCGTAATATAGCAGTTCTTCAAGCAGTTTTTCACCGCTGAAGCCGGGATAGGATATGGTGAAATAGAATCCGTCGGCGATAGGGGCATTCTCATCCTTGTCATAGACTATCCTGAACCCGTTGTCGAGGAACATTTTTTTCATGATCTTCGCTTTCTCTCCGTACTCTTTGACCACGTCCACGAAATTATAGGTGCCGTCATTCGCAGCTTTAAGCAAGGCTGCCATGGCAAACTGGGTGGAATGTGCGGTGCCTGCACTGAGTGCATAAACCGTACCGTATATCAACGCCCTCCCGAAAATGTTAGTGGAATAATACCTGAGGAGATCATCCGAAACCATATTGAACAGCTTGTTCGAAACCAGCATAAGCCCGATTCTTTGTCCTGCGTAACTGAACGCTTTTGAGCTTGAAACCAGAAGCAGGTAATTATCAGTGTATTTTGCGACGGTAGGCTGGTAGGGAGGTTGGCCGGGATGCCCGTAATCTTTCCTGAAATCCATACCGAAGTAAGCAAGGTCCTCAATGATCACCACATTGTATTTTGTAGCAAGTTCACCTATGATCTTCAGTTCTTTCTCAGTAAAACATATCCAGGAAGGGTTGTTCGGGTTTGAGTACAGCACCGAATGGATCTTGCCGGTCGAGAAATAGGATTCAAGTTTGTCTCTGAGCTTTTCGCCCCTGTATTCATATATGTCGAAACTTTGGTACTTGAGTCCCAGTACGATCTGCTGCTGCCTGTGAACCGGGAAGCCGGGGTCAATAAAAAGGCTGGTATCGCGTTCTTTGTTTAGTTTTGAAAGAGTCAGAAAAGCTGCAAAACCACCCTGCATTGAGCCTACCGTTGGAATGCAGTTGGCTTCATCCACATCAATATCGAGGAATAGCTTTGCAA
>Ga0118677_10004665_pt1 | contig 24717 bp, 17 predicted proteins | sample AliMusrvi5mmetaG_FD_86154 | JGI IMG/M metagenome (GOLD analysis project Ga0118677, IMG submission 86154)
TGGCGGTGAATCCCAGGGGGCGGTGACAACTCCGGTGACAACTCGGAGGGCCGCATCACTGTTGCGGTTCGGAGATCGACTACGCCGGAGATCAGCGCCAGTGCTGGGTTTGAATGGGGCGACAAGTCCAGGAGACTTTCCTCTAAGTTCTAGGGGGCGGGGCCTGTATGTAGGGTGAAGGAAGCCACCCATGACCCCATCGCTTACGGCCCATCCCATCACACCTTTCAACCGTGACCGTTCGGCCTGGGTGTCTCTGGAGGAACTCTGCACCGCCATCGAAGTGGAATTCGGTTTCCGCCCCTGCGAGAAGACCGTGATCCGCTCGGCGTACGGCATCAGCTACGTGATGATTACCGGCGTGGGCTCCGGTGCGCAGGGCTTCGGTTCGGACGGCTTTTCGGCGCCGGCGTATGTGCAGATCCGGCCCTCAAGCGGTCTCGACATCCTGCAGAATCCCTACACCAACGCCTATAGCGCAGGTGGCGTGACGGCCAACGCGAATCCGTTGAATCCGGTGCTGCTCGGGCAGAACGTCACCGCGATCATCCGCGCAGACAACCACATCCCCTACGTCCAGCAATGGAATGTCGCGGTACAGCGTGACCTGCCGCTGCGGCTGAACTTGCAGTTGGCCTATGTGGGCACCAAAGGGACCCACCTTGCCATCCAACAGCGGCCGATGAATCAGACCGACGACATTCCGCAGTCCACGCTCACCTCGGCCGTGAACACCTATATCGCCACCGGTGCGAATCCGCTCACCACCCTGGTCCCCAATCCGTTTTCCGGCGTGATCACAAACAACACCAACCTGAAGAACGCCACCATCCAGCAGCAGTTTCTCTCCCTGCCGTATCCGGCCTATGGAACCGTCACCCAGTTTCATGGCCGCATCGGCAGTTCCACTTACCACGCGATGCAGATGACCGTGAAGCGGGCTTTCCATCAGGGTTTCCAGATCATGGGGACTTACACCTGGTCCAAGAGCATCGACTTCGGCGGCGCCTATACGGCGCAGGTTCAAACAGGCTCTTCACAGGGTAGTACATTCTGGAATCCCAACAACATGGGGCTCGACCGTGCTGTGTCAGCCTTCGACAAGACCCAGGTGGCGGTGCTCTCCTATGTCTGGGATTTACCTTTCGGCAAGGGGAAGAAGCTGGTTGCCAATACGCCCGTCGCGAAGCAGCTGTTGGGCGGCTGGAAGATCGGTGGTATCAGCTCATTCACGGCCGGCTTCCCTCTGGGAGTGACCGGTTCGGGCTTTGGCCGCCCGAACGTGATCGCGGATCCGATTCTGCCGGCTGAGGATCAAATCATCGGCGACGGCAAAAAGTCAGTGACGGTGCCGACCGGCCAGACGGTGGTTCCTCCCGCCGGCTACAAGCTCATCTTCAACCCCTACGCCTTTGCGGCGCCGGTCCTGACCGTACCGAGGGTCGGCACCCCCGGAGCCACCGTGAACGTCGCGAATCCGTATTACTACGGTAATGCTCCCCGTTTGTGGGGCAACTTGCGAGGTCCGGGAATCGAAAACTTCGACATCACCGTTTCCCGCACTTTCAGGATCACCGAGAAGATGAGGCTCGAAGCTCGCGCTGATGCCTTCAATGCGTTGAACCGTGTGCAGCCGGGAGTCCCCGGCCTCGGCTTCGGAGGTCCGAACCTGACCACCGCCGGCTCCATCGGTCTGAACACCAGTTCGACGTTCGGCATGATCAACACCGCCACTATGCAGGGCGCGCTCGGCTCGAATACGAATATTCCGCGTTACATGCAGGTATCGATGCGGCTGCACTGGTAGTCAGCCCGCAGCCTTCGTGGGTGGGGGGGGACACAGGTGCCTGACCGCATGTTTCCCTCGCCTGAACGAAGCAGAATCTCCACCTCGACTGCCGGTATCGATGCGGCTGCATTGGTAGTGAGCCTATGGCCTTCATGCGAGGGGACACAGGTGCCTGACCGCATGTTTCCCTCACTTGCAAGAAAGACAATCTCGACTTTGACTGCAAGTATCGAGCGGCTGCACTGGTAGTCAACCCCCGGCCTTCGGGCGAGGGGACACAGGTGCCAGACCGCATCTTTCCCTCGCCTAAACGAAGCATAATCCCGACCTCGACTGCCGGTATCGATGCGGTTTTGCTGGTAGCGAGCCCGCCGCCTTCATGCGAGGGGAAACAGGTGCCAGACCGCATGTTTCCCTCGCCTGAACGAAACATGATCTCGGCCTTTCAGCCGTTCCCAGCGTCTCTCGCAATGTGAGAGTCCTCAGAATCCTCCGGCTGCTTCACATCCTGTTTGCGCCAGCACTTGCTCCCATCGCGAGGCCGCTTCTGTGTCTGACGAAGATGGTGGCCGGCCTCATTATTCTGCTTGATCCGTTTTCAGAACCAGCCAGGTACTACAGCGGAGCGCGAGTCATCTCCGCTCGCTTCCAAACGAAAGCCTTCGCCGAGGCCCTCAGCCGCTACCACAAAGACTGCCAAGACTACCCATCGGACCAAGCCGGCCTCTTCGCTCTCCTCACCGACCCCGGAGTTGCCGGTTGGAACGGACCCTATCTGAACCTGGACTCCATCCCCACCGGCCCCTGGAATCGGCCCTACAAATACTCACGCGCCTCCGCCCCGGAAATCCCCATCCCGGAACTGCCTACTAACAAGCCCCGCAAGTACGCCCTCCGCTCCGCAACGTGGCTCTGCCTGCTCGGATCGGCAGTAATGCTCATCAAACTGCGCCGCGCAGGCTAAAACCTGCACTACATGCGCGCGATCTTTTTCAGCACATCCTCCGCCAACCCAATCCCATAATCCTCGCTATCCCCGCGTGCCGGATACTGCGCGTACATCAGATAGCTCCGCAGCGCATCCTCATAGAACACCCGCCCCGAATCCACATTCCCAGCCGCCACCGCCTCGTCGCCGCGGGCCTCTGCGCTATACCCCACCGCGGCATAAAACCCCATCCCCTCCATCCCCGTAGCCTCCGGCGCCAGCAATACCGAAGCCTCCCACAACTTCCCCTCCGCAACCAACTCCCGCCACGGTTCCATCGCCATTCTCCTCTCTCACAAGATAGACTATTAGAGCATTCCCATGAACCGCAAAGAAGCCATCCGCGAATACAAAGAGCGCAAGACCGAAAAGGGCATCTTCAGCATCCGCTGCAACGCCACCGGCCGCCAGTGGATCGAATCCTCACCAAACCTGGGCGCCGCCCGCAACGGAGCCTTCTTCACGCTTCGTGCTGGAGGCCACCGCGACAAGGCGCTGCAGGCCGAGTTCACCGCCAACGGCGAGCCCGCCTTCGAATTCGAAGTCCTCGAAACACTCCCCGACGACGTCCCGCAACTCAACCTGCGCGACCTGCTAAAAGAACGCAAACTCCACTGGGTCGCCGAGCGCAACGCCGCTCCCATGCGCAACGAATAAAATGCTGACCCGCCGCGAACTCTTACTCGCCCCCGCCGCCGCGCTCGCTGCCGGCTCTCCCACCATGCCCGGCACCCAGCCCCTCACCTGGGATGGCGACCTCTCCGAACGCATGATGGACGGCGCTCACCATTTCGTCGAGCGCCAGATCGCCGAATCCCTCACCCGCCGCAAGCAGTACTGGCATCGCGACCCTGCCGCCTACGAAGCCTCCATCCAGCCCAACCGCGCCCGCTTCCTCAAACAAATCGGAGTCGTCGATCCGCGTGTCCCCACCGCCTGCGAACGCTTCGGTGACGACGCGAACCCCGCCCTCATCGCCGACCTCCCGGCCTACACCATCCATCAGGTCCGCTGGCCCGTGCTCGATGGCGTCACCGCCGAAGGCCTGCTGCTCTCGCCCAAGCGCCCGCCCGTCGCCTCCGTCATCGCCCTCGCCGACGCCGTCAACTCGCCCGAACAACTCGCCGGCCTCGCCGAAGGCATCTCCGCCGCCGGACAGTGGGCCCGCCACCTCGCCGAAGACGGCTTCACCGTCGTCATCCCCGCCACCATCGACCGCACCTCGCGCTGGTCCGGCCACCCCGATATTCAAGTCACAGACCAGACCCACCGCGAATGGATCTACCGCCAGGCCTTCCAGATGGGACGCCACATCATCGGCTATGAAGTGCAAAAGGTCCTCGCCGCCGTCGACTGGCTCACCCGCGCCAAACCCTCCACCAAGATCGGAGTTGCCGGCTATTGCGAAGGCGCGCTCGTCGCCTTCTACGCCGCCGCCGTCGACCCGCGCATCGATGCCGCCCTTGTCAGCGGCTACTTCGACTCGCGCCAGCGCATCAGATCCGAACCCATCTACCGCAACGTCTGGGGCCTGCTCCGCGAATTCGGTGACGCCGAAATCGCAACCCTCGTCGCCCCACGTCCCTTGATCATCGAATACAGCCGCCCCACCGATATCACCAATCACAAAGGCGACGTTCGCACCCCGCCGTTCCAATCCGTCAAAGCCGAATTCGATCGCATCGCCACCCTCATCCCCAACGGTTTCCAGCACCGCGAGCTCATCTCCGCCAATGGCCAGCCGCCGCCCACGCCCGGCTCGCCCCAGGCTCTCGAAGCCTTCGCCGCCGCACTCGGCGTCACCGCGAAACTGCCGCTCTCTGACTTGCAGCCGCGCGACTCCCGCGCCGCCTTCGACCCCGCCGATCGCATGCGCCGCCAGGTCCGCGAACTCGAAGCCCACGTCCAGTCCGCCATCCGCGCCTCCGAGCGCCTTCGCGAGGAAGCCTTCCTCTATAAGGTGATGCCCGAACTTGCCGACAACGCCTGGACCACCAATCTCCGCGCCAAAACGCAATCGGCGGCTAAGTTCATAGCAGGCGCCAAACCCTACCGCCGCCAGTTTCGCGAAGAGGTGCTCGGAGCCTTCGACGAACCGCTCACCGCGCCCAATCCACGCACCCGCCGCATCTACGACAAAGAGAAATGGAGCGGCTACGAAGTGGTGCTCGACGTCTGGCGCGAGGTCTTCGCCTGGGGCGTCCTCCTCATCCCCAAAGATATCAAGCCCGGCGAACGCCGCCCCGTCGTCGTCTGCCAGCACGGCCGCCGCGGCGTCCCGCAGGACGTCATCGAAGGCGACAACGGCTACTATCACGACTTCGCCGCCAAGCTCGCCGAGCGCGGCTTCATCACCTTCGCCCCACACAACCTCTACCGCGGCGAAGACCGCTACCGTTACCTCTCGCGCAAGGCCAACAGCGTGAAAGCGTCGATGTTTTCTGTGATCATCAGCCAGCACGAACAGATCCTGCGCTGGCTCAAATCCCTGGCTTATGTCGATCCCGCCCGCATTGCGTTCTACGGGCTCAGCTATGGAGGCGAATCGGCAGTCCGCATCCCCACCGTGCTCGAAGACTACAGCCTCTCCATCTGCTCCGGCGATTTTAACAGCTGGACAGAAAAGGTAGCCAGCACCGACCTTCGGTTCAGCTTCATGTACAGCATCGAGTGGGAGATGCCGTACTTCAACATGGGCTCCACCTTTGACTACGCCGAGATGGCGTACTTGATGGTGCCGCGCCCGTTCATGGTTGAGCGCGGCCACAACGATCGAGTCAGCCGCGACCAGTGGGTCGCCCGCGAATACGCCAAGGTCCGCTGGCTCTACGCCCAACTAGGCCTCGCTGACAAAACCGAAATCGAATACTTCAACGGCGGCCACACCATCAACGGAGAAGGTACCTTCCGCTTCCTCCACAAGCACCTGAACTGGCCGGAGAGATAGGCTGCCCACCTTCCGCATCAACGCCTGAAAGCATTGGACCTAAAACAGCGTTCCAGAACCTGATACGATTCACATGACGCAACACCTCAATGCCGTCCGGAATGTGTTCGGCTTGTAACCCAAAAGTAGGAGCCTATGAAGAATACTCTCATCACCATGTTGTTGATCGCGGCCTTGCTCGCCGTCTCGTCCACTGCCTTGGCCCAGGGCGTCACCGGCCAGATTTCGGGAACCGTGACTGACTCAAGTAACGCCGCCGTGGCCGGTGCTTCGGTCCAACTGTCGAACGATCTCACCAGGCAGCAGCGAACCGTCACCACTGGCGCAAATGGCAGCTTTCTCTTTGTCGAACTGGTGCCGGGCGAGTACAGCATTCGCATCTCCCATGCAGGTTTCAAAACGTACGCGCAGGACAAGATAGCGGTCAGTTCCAATGAGAAGGTTGCGCTCCATGACCTTCGTCTGGCGGTTGGTGATGTGAATAGCACGGTCACGGTTCAAGCGGATACCGCCCACGTCGCCACCGATAGTTCTGACCGTGCGATCCAGGTCAACAGTACGCAAATCGTCAATACACCGGTGCGCGGCCGCGATTGGATCGGTGTGCTGCAAACCCTGCCCGGCGTGGTGGATCTGAATAATCACGATTCTCCCGGCTGGAATTCCGGCATGCCCACCATCAACGGTGGACAGACCGGCCAGGTGTTCATCACGCTGGATGGCGTTGGCAGTCAGGATAGCGGCGCCCCCACACAGAATGGCTACCTCGCCCCCAGCGTCGATGCCATCGGAGAGGTCAAAGTCCTGGTCTCCAACTATTCCGCCGAATACGGCTCGCGCGCAGGCGGACAACTGGTCGTCACCGTAAAGAACGGCACTAACCAGTTCCATGGCAGCGCTTACTATTTCTACCGCCACGAATCTCTCAACGCCAACGAATATTTCAATAAACAGGCCGGCCTGCAAACTCCTCTCTATCGTTACAGCAATGAGGGTGGAACCATCGGAGGACCGTTGCTGATCCCTGGCACCAACTTCAACAAGAGCCGCACCAAGCTGTTCTTCTTCTTCTCCGAAGACTATCTTTCGTTCCTTACTCCCGGCGCCCTGAGTAAGTTCACCATGCCGACTGCGCTGGAGCGCACTGGCAATTACTCGCAAACAAATACGACAACCGGAAAACTGATTCCAGTTAAAGATCCAGCCACAGGAGCCGCCTTCCCGGGCAACATCATTCCCGCCAGCCGCATCTCGCCCGCCGGCTACTCCATGCTGAATCTCTTTCCGGCGCCCTTCACCACGGACCCTACCGGCCAACACCAGTACAACTCCATTTACCAGACAAGCCGCAATGATCCGCACGAAGACCGCATCCTGCGTATTGATTACAACGTCGCATCAAACACGCAGGCATTCGTGCGCCTGCTGAACGACTATCAGGCGGACCGCGGACCCGGCAGCACTCTCAACACCAGCGGACTCTGGGGGCAGCTCTCCACTGACTATGGCATCCAGGGTGCCGGCGCCGTCGCCACCGTCATCCACACCTTCCGCCCCAACTTGATCAACGAATTCACGGCAGGCGTCAATCGCGCCCGCCAGAGCGTGACTATCTCTGACCCCGCGAAGTTCGCCACCAACCAGCTCCCGGCGCTGAAAGGCCCCAACGGCGAAGCCATCGCGCTGCCGAAGATCTACAACGTAAACAACTACAACTTGATCCCCAATATCCGTTTCACGAATCTGAATCCGCAGTCCGCCGGCCAGGGCGTGACGAACCCGCCAGCCTTCACCTTTGATGCCCGCTTCCCTTTTCAGGGGACGGACCAGTTCACCAACATTACCGACAATATCTCCTGGATCAAGGGCAGCCACAGCATGAAGGCAGGCTTCTATCTCGAACACACCACGCGTCAGATGACCGTTTACAGCACTTACGGATCAATGGGCTCCTACTACTTTGGCTCTGACACGGCAAACCCATACGATACCGGTTACGCCTACTCCAATCTCCTCACCGGCAGCGTCCAGGCCCATGGCGAGGATAACAACAGCTTCTTCAATCACGGCCACTACAACCAGTACGAATGGTTCGCGCAGGATTCCTGGCGTGTCAACCGCCGCCTCACGCTTGACCTCGGCGTGCGCTTCCAGTTTCTGGGTGCGCTGACCTCCGCCGGTGCCACCCTTGGCATGTTTGATGCCAGTCAATATAGCGCCGCCAAGTCGGGAGTGCTCTTGTTTCCCGCCGTCGTAAGCGGACAGAGCGTAGCCCAGAATCCCAAAACCGGCGCCGTCTATCAATTGGCGCGCGCAGGCTTCTTCGATCCCGCCAGTTACGCCACCAGTGGAAACCCTTACTCCGGAATTGTGCAGTATCAGGGACAGGCCTTCAACAACCCCAGCCTCGCCCTCGGCCCGCGCTTCGGCTTCGGCTGGGATGTGCTGGGTAACGGTAAGCTGGCACTGCGCGGAGGCTTCGGCATCTTCTATGACCGTGCACAGGCCACCAACGCCAATACCGGCACCGGCTCCGGCGCCGGCCTGATCACCGCGCCGCCCTCCTTCCAATCGCCGGTCTACTACAACACCACCTTCACCCAACTGCTCGCCGCCCAGAGCTTCTATGGCCCCGCCACCGTCTTTTCAGGCCCCGATTTCAAGAACCCCGCAACGTACAACTGGAGCCTGGGAATCCAACGTTCCCTCGGCCTCGGTTTGATCCTGGACGTCGCCTACGTCGGCAACTCGGTCCACCACAAATACCAGCAGATCGATGGAAACGGTGTCGCGCCCTACACCGATTGGACGCCCACCGGAGGCGCCAAAACCGCCTATCTCGATCCCACCAGCGGAGGTAAGGCCTTCTATACAGCCAATCTGCTGCGCCCCTATGTCGGCTACGGAGCGATCAACTATTCGTGCAGCTGCGGCTCAGCCAATTACAACTCACTCCAGACGCAACTGAACCGGCGCTTCAGCAAGCGGCTCCAGTTTGGCGCCAATTGGACCTGGTCCAAAACCATGTCCTACGGCACCAGAAGTCCCTGGACTCCGGACCGCCTGCAATATGCCGAAGTCACTACCAGTCGCCCGCAAGTGGTCAACGCGAACTACTCCTATCAGGTTCCCGATGGCAGCCGCATTTGGAAGAATCAGTTGACCCGCACTCTGCTTGATGGTTGGCGCTTCAACGGCGTCGTCAAGTTGATGTCCGGCACGCCTTTGACTGTTGGATGTACCGCTGCCGGTGCGCCCATCGGTTATTGGACCGGTACCCCTACCGGAGGTATCCCTTTCCGCTGCCAGATGGCCGATTCGAATCCATTCCGGTCGCAGCAGGCCGGCAAGCTCTACTATCCGCTCAATGCGGCGAACTTCAGTCTGCCTGCGGCAACATCGTTGGGTATCGGCAACACGCCGCCGACGCTTTTCCTCGGCCCCGGCTTTGAGAGCTTCGATTTCAGCCTGTTGAAGGACATCAGATTGGGCAACGAATCCAACCGCATCCTGGAATTCCGGGCGGAGGCCTATAACGTTCTCAACCACTTTAATCCCGGCAACCCCAACACGTCACTGAATCTGAATTACGCGAATGGGGCCAACACCAACGCCAATTTCGGCAGCATCACTTCCGCCGTCGGACAGGCGCGCCACGTCTCACTGGCAGTGAAATTCCGGTTCTGATCTCCATCGGGACTCTCACGCGCCGGGTTTATTGGAAGGCTGCGGACTTTCCATCTGCCCCGGCGCGGCGGTTAGCTTGAAAAGGGGGAAGCCTCGGGCTTACTTCTCTGTGCCGCGTTGACGCACCGGATTTGCGGCGCGTCACATCGCCGTGCCAGACTCCCTACGCCTAAGCTATCCTGCAAGCGGAGCCGTCGCCGTGAGACGGTGGGACAGGCGGTTCCGCCTGTCCGATTCAAATGAACCAGGCCACCCTCTATCACAACTCCAAATGCGGAACCTCACGCAACGTTCTCGCCCTCCTGCGCGAACGCGGCATCGAGCCCGTAATCGTCGAATACCTCACCGCGCCCCCCACCCAAGCCCAACTGAAAGCCCTCATCGGCCGCTCCAGCCTGGAAGTCCGCGCCTTCATGAGGGCCAAAGAAGCCCTCTACACCCAGCTCGATCTCGCCAACCCCAAATGGACAGAGGCTGACCTGATCGGCTTCCTCGCCGACTATCCGGTCCTCCTCAACCGCCCGGTAGTCGAAACGCCCAAAGGCGTCCGCCCCTGCCGCCCGGCGGAAACAGTGTTGGAACTCCTGGATTGAATACGCGCACGCGCCACCACTTGATTAAATGAACAGTTCCGCCGAAACCCGGAACAATCCACCCAGCTTCTTCGCCTGTTCCTTGCTAATTGACCGCTTCCCGCTCATTACCTCCGAGACGTGTCCCCGCGTCCCCAACACCGGCAGCAGGTCCTTCGCCGTCCGCCCGCCCGATTCCATCAGATAGGCCAGCATCTCATGCCCGGGCACCGGCGTCTGTGCGTGCGCCCGGTCATCGTAAGCCTGAATCAGGATTCCCATGGTCTCCAGCAACGCCGGCTCCTCAGCCGAAAGCCGCAATTCGCCCTTATCCATCAGCGCCGCCGTTGCCGCCACCATACGGTCGTACTCGTACTCGTCCTCGGTCTCAATGGCTTTGATCACCACGCTCCTTTTTGTACTTTCGTAACAATCCATTTCCAGAACTGTATTATACCGGCAGCCTTCCCATCGGCGTCCATCGGCGTGAATCGGAGGCCGGCACTCTTCAAAGACAATCCCCTACATGCGATGCTAACCTCCTGCCCATCCGCATACCGCACAAACACGTCGGGTCATCACCGCGAACTCCTCGCCGGGGACGTAGCTTGCTGCGTCCCCAATAACGACGCCTCTTCAGCGAAGCGGCATTAGCCCCCTTCGGCGCAAGCATGCATCTAGTGTATGATCGACAGAACCGCACAAACGAGTTGAGCACTTTGCGACGATAAAAGGACCAAATAATGCCCCGCAACGCCTACGGAGAATTGGAAATCATCCTTCGCCGCACCTTGCCCGAAATCTATGACGTCGAATTGTCCGTCACCGACTCCGCAAACGCCGCCAAAGCCCCGTCAGCCAGAGGCACCGCAAAACTCTCTCTTCCGGCATTGCTCGAACTGCATCGCGACCCACAAAAGTACGGCCAGCTCCTCGCAGAACAACTCTTTTGCGATCCCAAATTAAAGGACTTCTACCAGACAAAAAAGGCAGCATTTCAAAGCCGAGGCTGGAAACTCCGCATTCAAATACGAATCGATCCGAGCGTGCCCGAACTTCGCGATCTGCGATGGGAACTCCTCCACGATCCCGAAACAAACCTACCCATGGCGACCTCGGAGCGGCTTCTCATCTCCCGCTTCCTGCCTAGCCGCACGGACCGTGTCGTAACGCTCCGGCCAAAGGATCAACTAAAGGCGCTGATCGCCGTGGCCTCTCCTTCCGATTGGGATGCCCTGAACCTGGCCGAAGTGGTCCACTCCGACGAAGTAAACCTCGCCCGCGAGGGTCTGGCCGGCATCCAGACAGCCGCTCTCGAAGCGAAGGTACCGCTCACGCTCGATCGCCTCATCGAAGGCATCCGGCAAGACATCGATATCCTCTACCTGGTCTGCCACGGCACCTTCCCCAAAGGAAAACAGGCGCATCTTTGCCTTCAGGACAAGTATGGCCATGCCGAATTTGTCCCGATAAGTAAACTCATCGAACGATTCCAGGACCTCTCGGACCTGCCGCGCCTCATCGTCCTCGCCTCCTGCAAAAGCGCCGCCCCCTGCGATGGCGTCTCGGCCCACTCCTCACTGGCGCCGCTGCTTGCCGAAGAAGGTGTTCCGGCCATCGTCGCCATGCAGGACAACATCAGCATGGAAACCATCCAGATCGCCATGCCCGTCTTTTTTCGAGAGCTGGTCGAAGATGGCCGGATCGATCGCGCCATGGCCGTCGCGCGTGGCGATGTACGGGGCCGCTCCGATTATTGGATGCCCGCCCTCTTTCTCAGCCTGAAGGAAGGCGTGATCTACCGTGCCGATGTTCCCCCGCCCACATCGCGGCTCAGTGCGTTGGCGCTCCTGTTTCCCACCGCCCTGATTGCCACTCTGATTCTCGCCTTCAGCTACGTGCCCATGGCCACCAGGGTGGATATCGAAGCCGTGGTGAATGGGATAAGCGTCACCACCGATGCCGCCAAAGAACAGCAGGTCGTATTCGACAAGCAGCCGGACGCCACGTCACTCGCCTTAAAGGGCTTCCGCGAAGTTCGCTTCACCCCCAGGAAAGTCTTCAAGGCCGACCCTGCCCGCCTCAACTTCGAAAGCAATCAATACCCGGAGGATGCCTGGAAATCGATCCCGGTAGGCGGCGAATTCGTCCTCACACCCAACAACCGCCCAGAGGACGCGCAGATCATGCTTGAGCCGCTAAAGAACTCAGGCAATCTGCCGGTTGGCCCGTTCTCGGCCTTTCGCAACACCGGCGTCACACTCTCCATCTCAGAACCGGGCGATCTTTCCTTGAGCCTTCGCGCCAAAGAGGAGCAGAAGGGTAGCATCGAGCTTCCACACCGCTTCACCCTCGAGTTGAGTTCCTGCTCAACGAATAGCAGCGCCATGCCCAACGATGGTTCAACCGTCCGCCTGCGCGTGGAACTCCCCGATCCGTCAGAGCCGCTCCAGTACAAAACGGCGCCGTCTGGCACCTCCTTCTTTCCAAAATTCGCCGCGAAACGTGATCTGTCCCTGTTTTCAGCCGAAGGGCTCGACGTAACAGCCGTCGACTTTTCCACTCCGGGCATCGCAACGCCGGAGCGACAATCCACCATCGAGGGCACTGGAAAGTTCGCCTTCGAGGGCCACCCGCGGAGCGAGGCCGTACCCTTCGCCGCAAAAGACTGGCTGATCTTGAATCAACTCCAAAACTTCAAAATCGCCAACGCGTCGATCTCCTCGCAGGATCGCGATCGAGGTCTCTTGCATTTGAAACTCAGCGGTACCGCGGGCGTATTGCGCAGCGGTAAGCAGGGCTTCATCCAGGATCGCCGCCTCTCCGCGTTGAACGTAGCCTGGCACGACCGGAAACTCATCGCGCTATTTGCCATTCTGCTGCTCTGGCTGGCGCCAACCGTAATCGCCGGCCGTAGATTTCTTCAAAGCCGGTGGCACTCTTGACGCCTTCGTGTATAATCTCCCCTATGATTCATCGACTCGCCCTCGCCCTCACTGTGGTTCTTCTGGGCAATCAGTCACTCTGGAGCCAGGCCGAAAGCTGGAGAGCCGGCATCGTGAAAATCCAGGCAAAAGGCCTGGCAGCCGGAACGGGCTTTGTGGTTGCCCTTCGGCCCAACCTCGCCATCATCGTCACCTCCGCGCATGTGGTGGAAGGAGACAACCAGCCGGAGGTACGTTTCCATGCCAGAGAATCAGTCAAATTCACAGCCAATGTCAGGGCGCATCCACCTGTCCAGGAGCCTCGAGGCATTGCACTGTTGTACGTGAGCGACCCTCCCCCGGAGGTCCGTGTCATCCCGCCTCAGTCCAAGCTGGAATGGAAGCCCTCGGAGGGCACTCCCGGTTCGGTTGCCGGTTACCCTATGCCGCGCGCCGCCTTCAGTGTATTGCCTGCTTCTGTAAGCAGTTACGCCAGCGTCGATCTGATCGTCTCCGCGGCAACGGGTGAAGGGTTTTCTGGCGGGCCCGTCCTGATTGATGGCAAGGTAGCCGGCATGATCTATGCCAAGGAGGGTGCCACAGGATTGGCCGTGTCAGCCGCCGCGATCAACATCTTTCTGCGGCAGGCTTTCAATAAACCAATCGAATGGGGAACGCAGCCTGCGGCCTCTCCCGCCGCCCGCACGGACAAGCCAAATTCCAAAATCGCGAGCGCCGCCAACTGGAACCAGGCTGGCCAGGTGACGCCGCAAAATGTCACGGCCATCTCCTGGTCGGGCCCCAATCCGAATCTCCCCTACGGGATGTTTGTCCGGACTGGCCAGACCACCTGGAAGGACGATAACTACCAGTACAAGCTGCTCAAACAAACCGGCCAGACCCTGCAATTGCAGACCATTGGAGCAAACTACGTTCTCGCCTTCGATCTATCGAGCGGCGCCATCCAGCAGTACGACCCCGCCATCAGCTCCTGGCAGGCCACTGGCCGCATCCTGCAAACCTCCACTGCCGCAACCGGTTGGATGGCCACACGCTTTACCCTCGGCAAGTCGTCTCGTGTTTTTCAGTACCAGCAGAATAAAACCTGGCTTGACGGCCAGGTCCAGTTGCAGGAGGTCCAACGGACGGATTGGTCCGTTACTCTCAGTGGCACTTACCCATCTTCACGAAACCCCATCGACATTCATTTCGACCTGCTGACCCTCAAGGCCTTCATCACCACCAACCGCGCGGCGCCCACGGAACTCGGAGCCATCACACAATGGCAGTAAGCCGCGCGCATTCGGTATAATCCCACCTATGCACCTCCCGATGGCCTCTCCGTTTGTATTGGCTTTCTTCGTGACTGTCGCGCTCCTTGGCCAGACCGGCGACCCCGCGGCCGGCATCGTCAAAATCCAGGCCGCCAATCTCGCCGCAGGCACTGGCTTTGTTGTCGCACTGCCATCCGGTCGCGGAGCCCTGATCATTACCGCCGCTCACGTGGTGGAAGGGGACGATAAACCCAAGGTTACCTTTCGCGCAAATCCCAATAGCGAATTTACCGCGAAAATTCTCGATCAGCAGGCGGCGGAAGAGCGAGGATTCGCCCTGCTTCTTGTCAGTAATCCGCCCCAGGAAGTTCGTATGCTGGCCCCTCATCCCGGCTTCTCCAAACCCCAGCCCGGAACCTCCACCAGCGTGATCGGTTACCCTGCGCCCAATGCTGTTTACAGTGTGAAACCATCCTCCGTGGAGTCCTGGGTCGGCACCGATCTCCTCATTACTCCTGCCACCGGCCCGGGGTATTCCGGAGGGCCCGTCCTTGTCGATGGCCGCGTAGCCGGCATGATCTATGGCAAAGCGCAGGATAATGGCAAGGCCGTTCCAGCGTTGTCTATCAATACCTACCTCCAGGAGGTTGAGGATAGCCCGATCATCTGGGGGCCGGCCCCGGCTCCGAAAACGGCCAGTAATCCTCAGCCGCGTACTGAAGCGCCCCCTCCCGCGCCTGCCTCCGCCCTCCTCAAAGGCAGAATCACCGACACGAGTGGGAACGAACTTCAGGGCAACTTCCTGCTGAAGATCAAGTCGGAGCAAACCGGAGACACCCTGGAGAAACAGGTCCTGTCAAACTTCCAGATCCCCGTGCCCGCGGGCAGCTACACCCTGCAAATTGTGCCGCCTAAAGAACATAGGCCATGCACCGTCTCCGGAGTCGTCGCGCGGGATCCAACGTCCTCAGGCACGCCGCCGATGGCGCAGGCGCATCCTATGAACTGCGGCTTCCGGCACGGCATGGGAGGGGAACCGCAGTTTCGCCTGATGGAAAACTTGAGACTTCGCTAACCTATGAACACAAACATCTTCCCCATTCTGCTGCTCTGCGCCACCCTTCCCGCCGCCGCGCAAAGCCAGGATCTTACCTATATGCGCCGTAACGGAGGCGCTTTCCGCGAAGGCATCCGCCCCACTCCCTCCACTGGCCCACTGCTGACGCTGATCGCCGCGATGATCGACTATTCGGAACCGGACCAGGGCTTGCCCAGGCAGTTCCGGGCGGGTTTCTATCTGCCCAACGGCCAGGATGCCCCCGATCTGACCATCAGGGAAGTCACGGCTCCCCGCTACAACTATTGGCTCGGCGAGTTGAACAGGCAATGGCAGCCGGGGTCCATGAATGAGTTCGCCTGGGAAACCGATACCGTGGTGCGCAAACTCAACTGGGATGACGCACTGAAGCTCTCCGACCTGGGCGCCGCAGTCCGCCTCGGCCGCACCGCACTCGCCAGTGCCAGGGAAGACGTAGTTCCTGTTGCTCTCTATTCCGGCGGCCCCCCAACCTCGGCAGATGCCTACCGCTTCGTCTTCCTCTCCAACCAGAGCATGCGAATTCAATACGATGTGCTGAGCGAAGCAGGCCAGGGCCAACTCCAGGGCGCTCTGCCAACCCTCAACGTCATGGCCGGATCGCCGCAGGCCATCCGTTGGAAGATGAGCGGCCAGCAACCCGACGGCTGGTACCTCCTGCGAATCAACGGCTACGCAACCTCGAACAACGAGAGACTCAGTCACACCGTCCGCTTCTACCACGCAAGACGCTTAGGGAAATAACCTGGAAGATTTGTTTTAGGAATCAGCGTCCATCGGCGTGCATCGGCGGCCAATACTCTTCAAAGGAAATCCCCACTTGCCCTACTCTCCTCTTGCTGAAAGATGTTGCGAAAGGGAACCAAGACTCCACCCCGGCAAAGAAATCTCCCCCCCTTGACCTCATCCCAGAACAGGGGAACTATCTACATGGAGCTTGAACCCATGCCCTACGCCGCGCTCTTGAACGCAACCGCCCGGTAGCGGAAACACCGCTTAGAGTCCTCCCCTCGGCGGAGCCAACCCGAAGGGTTGCCTTGACATCGGTCCCACCCCCGCCCTATTCATACTTAAGAGGGTGAAGCGGACTCACTCTACGCTTCCATTTGGCGGCTATTCACCCACTAATTCTGCAATAGATCCCGAATTCAACTCAACGTGCCTCCCCAAGAATTTGAAACGATTAATCGCCGGGCGCGAGGAAGCTGTGGGAGGTGAATCTTTCGCCCATGGTTCAGAATGCGAGGCCCAACACTTGTTGAGCGTCTATCGCCTCAACGCCTCAAGCACTCCCATGTCTCTCCCTACACAAAACCCTCGTAATACCAGACGTTCTTGTCCTCAAATGTCAGACTTTCTTGCCGGTAGGCATTGCAGAGGAATTATGTTCTCAAAACAATCTCTTGGTTTCAAGCTTCCTAGCTGTGCTGGAACTCCATTCGCCCTGACTGTCGCGCTGTCTGACTTCGGATTCTCCTCGAACACCATGTTCAAGGATCTGTTCGATACCACTGTCGATAGAACAGGCGCAAAGAGGACATTGGCAGAAAGAATTTCGCTGGCGAGAGAAGGAATGGTCGCCGATCAGCGTGCAATCGTGTTGGTTTCGGCCCGTTTTCCTCATGTTCCCGAAATCAACGCTATTGACCGGAACGCCGTTTGGGCCAACTTCCGAATCGGCGCTGTCTAAATCGGCCATTGCTCGGCGAGAGTTCCGCATCTGGCCAACAGCCCGGTGGCGCAGAAACTCATGAGCTACTCCGATCCGTACCAGAAAGAGATTGTGCGCGGTCGGCACCATTTCATATGCGGTAAAGGGTGTCAGGACCGTAGCGCCGGCGCCCTCACAGGGTGCGAAAAACGGAGTCTTTAGTTTGGGGTGCCTTTATCAAGGACTTCTAAGCGTAATTCTACGGGAATGTTTTCGCCCGGATTGAGATGAAATCAATGCGAGGTCTTTCAGTACTTGGCAACTGGCTTTGTGCTCTACTTTTGCACAGCTAGCCTAATGTGCCGCCCACCAACTCCAACAATCCGCGCGCGGTGCTTTCCATATCCAGCGATTGGGCCGTCATTTCGTTGCCTGCGGCGGCACTTTCCTCAGCCCCGGCAGCCGTTTCCTGCGTCACCGATTGCATGCGAAGAATTGCTTCGGCGATCTGGCCGATTCCCAGCGCCTGTTCCTGCGCGGAGTGATTCACTTCGTCAATCAAAGACTTCATCTGTGCCGAGTTTTCCGTGATCGACTGCACCGCCGATGCCACCGTTTTGGCTTTGGCGTTTCCGTTTTCGGAATTGGAAATGGACTCTTCGATCAGTGCGGTCGTCTCCCTGGCCGCTTCCGCACTGCGCTTGGCAAGACTGCGCACCTCATCGGCGACAACCCCGAAGCCCATTCCCGCTTCGCCGGCGCGGGCTGCTTCCACCGCCGCATTCAGCGCCAGAATGTTTGTTTGAAAGGCAATCTCGTCAATTACTTTGATGACGTGCGATATCTTGCCGCTGGACTGGCTGATCTCGCGCATGGAGTTCATCATTTCATGCATCGCCTGGCTCACATTGGCTGCAATCTTTTCCGTTTCACCCATGCGATTGGCCACCACTCGCGTGGTGTCCGCGCTCCTTCTCGTTATGCTGGTGATTTCCTGACTGGAAGCGGAGGTCTCTTCCAACGCCGCCGCCTGGTTGGAGGCCGACCGCGCTACAGATTGCGAAGCTTCCGAAATCTGATGCGCCGAACTGGCCACCTGTTCGGCATGTCCGTTCACTTCCGCCGCCACGCGGCGCAAGGTTGAACTCGCGTTGTTCACAACGAAATAGACTCCGCCCGCGCAACCTAGCGCCAGCAGCGCGACCAAAGATGTAATCCACAAACACGCCGCCTCGCGCGAGCCGGCTTCATCGCGGGCTTTCAGCAAGGCCGCAGTCACGCTCTTGGCGTAGTCGCTGGCTTGCGAAACCAGCCGCTCGCCCGCAGGAGTGATCCTGTCAGACAGCACTTTTTGAGCCGTGTCGTACTCCTGCTTATCTAGCGCGGCAATCATGGCTTCATGCCCTTCGGCCCAGGCGCGCGCCGTTGCCTCCATTCCTTCGATGGAACTGCCTCCCTGATCTTCTTTCACTAGAGGCTTCAACTCGTCGAAGCGGGCGCTCAATTGTCCCTGCGTCTCCTTGGAGAGCCGCCGGTAATTTTCTGAACCTGCCGCGTCCTGTGACATCAATCGGAATATGATGCCGTTTTCCAGCCGCAGCAGATCCGCTGACGAATACTGGATGTTTCCAGCCAAGGCCACCTTGCGTGCGTCGCGGTCTGTCACCGCGTCCACAGTTGCTTTCAGGCTGCGGATGGAAAGTGCCGAGACGCTTCCCAGAACCAAAGCGCAGGCCGATAAGGCGATGAAACCGGCCTTCAGTCTCGTGATTACATTTACCCGATGCTGCATCCGATGCGCTCCTTGTACATTCCTTTTCGCCAGCTATTTAACGTTCAATTTCTTGACGCCCATGGGGATAGCGCTGGCGCTGACATAGGCAATTGCGCCTTTGCTCATGGAGACAAATGCGATGACGGCCGCATCGGAGGCTAGCGCCTTGGGCGCGTTGCCCTTTCCGGTGAAAACGATTTCTTTGTACACTTCCTGCAACTCTGGGTCGCTCTTGTGAATGCATTCTTTCAGGAAAGCCTGGTGTGCCGGTCCGCCTTTTTGCAGTACCGGAACCACATGTCCCGAACCGGGCAGAGAGGTTTTTGAGAGAACGAAAATGCGGCTCAGGTCGTCAGCGGAGATTTCAGTGGCTGCCACATCTTTGCTGGCGATTACCTGGAATTCGGCGGCTGTGGCGGCCTGCACCGCAATGGCCAGCAATGCGCCGGCACGGAATAAGTGGAGAATTCTTTTGCTCATAATTTTGATTCCTCGTTTATGCGGCCTACATGCTGAAGCCGAGCCGGACTACCAGCAGATTCGTCTTGTTCTTCAGCCCTTGCGGATTGTCGGAAACGTAGAACCCACGGGCGGAGATCGGGCTGCCAACGCCATCCATGAAATGGCCTTCCACCTTCAGATACCAGTGTTTTTGAAAATCGAAGCGTCCTGTTACGGCCTGGTCGTAGACGTGCGATTCTGCTCCGGCAATCACTCCCGGAATGGCATTCGCGGTGAAATTGAAGCGCGAATGATAGGTGCCGGCCTGGAACCACTTGTTGAAGCGGTAGGTTACCGATCCAAACATCGAGCGCAGATCGGCGGCCCGGTTAGGAGTAGGGCGGCCTCCTATCAAAATTGCGTTTGCGCGCGATTCGGTCTGATATTCGCCTGCGAATCTCAGGTTCTTCCAGCCGTATTGCCCATATCCGTCCCAAATGTTGTCATATTGCTGATCGGCTTGTGCCGGGATTCTCTGTGGCAATAACTGGCCGACAAGGTGTTGGTCGAGGCTTTCATGAGACATTCCGATCAGCAGGCCTTGAATCGGAGTCCGCCAGCGAATGTCTTCGCCGATTTTCGTTCCATTGGGCAATTTCGTTGCCGGAAGATTCTGGTCCGCCAGTCCGTAAATATCTCCGCTGCGCCAGTCGTAGGTGCGCACTCCGCCATACATCTGATAGGAAACCGTGCCCATGCGGTTCATCGAAATACCGCCATACGCGCTACCGCCAATCTGCGCAATGTTGACCGAGCGCAAATCGGTGGGATATATCGACTGCGGAAGCAGTGCCCAGGTATGCAGGAAGTCCATGTCCTGCGTATCGTTGTAGAGGCCCATTGCCGTCTTGATCTTGCCGCCGCGGAACCCCAGCCAATCCTTCACGCGGTAATCGGCATACGCCCAGTCGATGTCCGCCTTGCCCTTGCCCAGGCGTCCGATATAACGGTCGTAAACCTGCGCCCCGATGTGCAGCTTATCGGTCACGTTCATGCCGATGTTCAATGCGCCATCGGCCATCAGGCCTGTGCCGTTTCCGGTCTGCGCCGTAATGAAATTATTGCCATCCGATTTCATGAATCCTTGCGTCAGAAAGCCGTGAATCGAGACCGTGCGTCCCTCAATCGGAAACTCGACGATCTGTGCTCGCGCGCTGCTGGAAATAGCAGCGAGCGAGAGGGCCGCCAGCCCCATGTGTAAAAGTTTGTTCATAACTTGGTTATTCCTTCCTCGTCCGGAGTGGCCACACCATTCTGACGATCCTCTGCCGTTCGGCCACAGCTTCCTTATCGCTTGATTATGAGGGTACTTTAATGATTTACACGGGCTTACGTGCAATGACGCTAGAATGAAGTGTTATGCCAAATGCTTCGTTATGAAATCCAGGCTACCTGTGCGGAAATTGGTGCGCGGACTGGCCTGCTCCACACTCCGCACGGCACCTTCGAAACGCCCGCAAGCTACCGTCAAAGGCCTGACGCCGCGCGACTTGATCGACCCGATCGACGCGCGAATCATCCTCTCTAACACCTACCACCTGTTCCTCCGCCCCGGACACGAACTGATCCGCGAAACGCGCGGCCTGCACAAATTCATGGCTTGGCCACGGGCAATTCCAAATGTTTCCAGCGACTACCATTTCTGCAGGTTTAATGAACTGCGGAAAATGACCAACAAAGGCGTTATGCGCCATTCCCATCTTGATGGCTCCCGCCGCATGTTCGCGACTAAATCAATGCTCGCCTTGCTGGCGCACACTTGGTGAGCGTCGTTGCTGCGACTTCCAGCAGGGCAACTTTATAGTGCTCTATCCCGGCGAACTCGACCGGGCGCGAAGTGAAGGCCACTCAACATCACATCTGGAAGTTCTCGACCCCGACTACCATGGCGGACAGAAAGTCACCTGTGTGGCCCGCAATGCCGCGACCTGCGATTGTGTTGGTTCAGCGTAAAGCTGAGTCGGACATTCTGCCGAAAGCATCGATTCCACCTTTCGGACGGGGATTTCCACGGCATGGGGATCTATCGATCCGGTATCGATTCAGCTGGTCGGCATATCCAATTTCTGTCTGCGATTGTCGTCGACTTTGTTAATTTGCCAATCTATTCATCGGCAAGGTTGAATGCGGCGTCACCTCAAACCCCAATCACGCGAGCCTCTTGCAAAACTCCCCTACGCCATAGCCGTTGGTTGTCTTAGCGTCTTTACGCCCTTGTAGGGAAACTTTCTTCCCGCGCCGAAAACGATCCGCGTTCATCCGAAATCATCCGCACTTAACTCGGAACAAGCACCGCGCTCTACCTTCCCAAGCATGCTTAAGCAATGGAAGCAAGTCTGACCGCCAACCCAATCAGTATCCGCGTTCATCCGTACGAATCAGCGGCCATTTCAGGCGTAGCAAGGGGCTTCCTAAGCGCCAGGCAGCATCAATGGCAGGTCGCGTGTCGCACCCTCGATGAAAACTCAAAAGTCAAGACCCTTTCGAGAGGGTTCTGCAAGTCATTCACGCACACTCCATCGAAATATCTCCAATAATTCCAATCTATTCCCATAAATGAGCCATTAATCCATCCCCAGCCCATGGTAAATATAAATCGGTTGAGCAGGCCTCCCCAGGTCGCCCGCCGCAGCCAACAGTTCCTCGAAATCCCGACTGCCCTGACTTCCCCCGCCTCAGCATAGGTGTGTCCGGCGTTCGGCAGGGAGGGGGGAGTGACTGAAATATTTTTCGAAAGGAACCCAAGCATCCACCCCCACAAAAAACTCTTCTCCCCTTGACCTCCTCTCCAAATAGTGTAAACATTTACAGTATAGCTGGAGCTTGAACCATGCCCTACGCCGCCCTCTGGAACCACAGCCACTACTCCATCCTCGATAGCACCATGTCCGTCGATGACCTCGTCGCCGCCGCCGTCGAAATGGAGATGCCTGCCATCGCCATCACGGACCGCAACTCCGTCGCCGGCGCCGTCCAGTTCTACAAAAAAGCCAAGGCCGCCGGCCTCCACCCCGTCATCGGAGCCGAAGTCAGGCCCGCCAAACACCCCATCGTCCTGCTTGCCGAAAACGCCCGCGGCTACTCCAACCTCTGCCGCATCATCACCGCCGGAGCCACGCTCGAAACCCTCTCCACCCACCGCGACGGCCTCATCTGCCTCACCCCGTCCGAAGAAAACCTCGCCCAGTACCGCGAGATCTTCGGCCGCAACCTCGCCTTCGCCATCTCCCCCCACAACGAGCCTGACCTCCGCCTCTCCCGCCTGCTCGTCGCCCAGGGCCGCAAGCTCCGCATCCCCATCGTCGCTACCGCCAACGCCCACTACCGCCGCCCCAAAGACCGGCTGCGCTACGACATCCTCTCCTCCATCCGCACCCTCACCATGCTCCGCCAGGGCCACCCCGAAAAGTTCGGAGAAGGGAACTACTACCTCCACTCCCCCGAAGAGATCGAACGCCACTTCGGCGCCCTCCCCCAGGCCATCGACAACTCCCGCCTCATCGCCGAACGCTGCCAGTTCGAATTCGAGCTGGGCGACATCCACTTCCCGAAATACGAAGCGGAGCCTGGTGCCCTCAGAAAACTCGCCATGGAAGGACTCGCCACCCGCTACCCCGCCGGCCAGCTACCGGTCGAACGCCTCGACCGCGAACTCGCCATCATCGAAGACGTCGGCTATGCCGAATACTTCCTTATCTTTGCCGATATCGTCCGCTGGTGCGCCTCCCAGGGCATCGCCACCCTCGCCCGCGGCTCTGCCGCCGGCAGTCTGGTCTGCTACGCGCTTGGAATCAGCAACGTCTGCCCCATCCGCTTCGGCCTCATGTTCGAACGCTTCCTCAACCGCGAACGCATGCAGTTCCAGAAGCTCGCCGATATCGACCTTGACCTCCCCTGGGACCGCCGCGACGAAGTCATCCAGTACGTCTTTGACCGCTACGGCCGCGGCCACGTCGCCATGATCGGCGCCTTCAACACCTTCCAGGGCCGCTCTACTCTGATCGATATCGCCAAGGTCTACGGCATCCCCGAACGGGAAGTGCAGCGCTTCACCGAACACCTGCCGCACTTCCGCGGCGACGTCGGCGCGGCCGTCCGCGACACGCCCGAATGCAAGAATCTGCCCTCTGAACAGGAGCCCTATAAGACCATCCTCGCCATGGCCCTCGAATTCGAAGGCATCCCCCGCCACGCCACCATGCACCCTTGCGGAGTGGTCATCGGAGCCCGCCCCATCACCGACATGATGCCAGTCTTCACCAGCGCCAAAGGCATCACCACCACCCAGTACGCCATGGACGACGTGGAAGAACTCGGCCTCCTCAAAATGGACCTCCTCGGCCAGGCCGGCCTCAGCGTCCTCCGCGACGCCCTGACGAACATTGAGGGGACAGGCTACTCTGTCCCAAGCGAAGCGCGCGGACAGAGCTGCCTGTCCCCGTCCTCTCCGGATGAAACATCTGCGCGGGGACAGGTACCCGTGTCCCAAGCGAAGCGCGTGGACACTGGTGCCTGTCCCCTTCACTACGCCTCTGCCGTAAATCTCGAATCCATCGACCAATCCGACCCCGCCACCTGGGACATGATCGCCACCGGCCACGCCCGCGGCGTCTTCCACATCGAATCCCCCAACATGCACAACCTGCTGCTCGCCACCGACTGCCGCACCATCGAATGCCTCACCGCCCTCGAATCCGTCATCCGCCCCGGCGCGGCGAATGAAGGCCGCAAACGGTCCTTCGCCCGCCGCCATCAGGGCCTCGAACCCGTCACCTACCCCCACCCCTCGCTCGAAGAGGCCCTCAAAGACACCTACGGCCTGCTCGTCTACGAGGAACACATCCTGCTCGTCGCCAACGGCTTCGCGGGCATGCCCTGGGGCCGTGCCGACATGCTCCGCCGCGCGCTGGTCAAAAACCGCGACACCAAAAAGATCGACGATCTCGGCGCCGAATTCCACACCTGCGCCCTCGCCCGAGGCCATTCCGAAGCCGAAACCCAAACCGTCTGGGAGACCCTACGCGCCTTCGCCGGCTACATGTTCAACAAGGCCCACTCTGCCGCCTATGCCGTCGAAGCCTTCCAGGGCGCCTGGCTCAAGTGCCGCTATCCGGTGGAGTTCCTCGCCGCCGTGCTCTCCAACCGCCGCGGCTTCTACTCCCCCATCGTCTATGTGCTCGAATCGCTGCGCGCCGGAGCCGAGTTCCTCCCGCCGTGCCTCGCAACCTCGCACCCCACCCACTTCCTGGTGCGCGATCAAACCGTGCTGCTGCCGCTCAATCAGGTGAAAGGACTCGCCGCCGCCACAGTGGACCGCATCGCCGCCGCCCGCCCGTTCCGCGATATCGGCGACTTCTTCCGCCGCGTCAAGCCGCAGCACGCCGAATGGATGTCATTAATGAAGGTAGGAGCGTTCGACGCCTTTGACGAACCGCGTGGACGCCTCTTCTGGCGCCTGTGCCGCCTGGAATCGGTGACCGGTGTCGGTGGCAACGGCGCCACCCTGTTTGAACC
>Ga0118677_10004666_pt1 | contig 24716 bp, 11 predicted proteins | sample AliMusrvi5mmetaG_FD_86154 | JGI IMG/M metagenome (GOLD analysis project Ga0118677, IMG submission 86154)
GAAGTGGGGCAGGGGCATTGGGGTCGTGAGCCTTATGTGTTCACCTCGACCGTGGTCGGGCCGGCGCAGGGTCATGATTTCGGGCGGGCGGGGATCAGTTGGCTGACGGGTACCGCCAGTTGGACCTACATTGCCGCCACGCAGTATTTGCTGGGGATACGGCCGACCCTCGACGGACTTCAAGTGAAGCCCTGCTTACCGAAGGGGTGGCATGGAGTAACAGTGACACGCCGCTTCCGCGGCAAGGATTACAGGATCGAATTATGACGATGACAAGAACATTACATGTGGCGGCGGCGCAGATTCATTCAGGCGGGCCGATTGAGCGTACATTGCAGAGAGTGGAGGGACAGGTTATTGCGGCGGCGGCGGCCGGCGCCGAAGTGATCCTGTTCGCCGAGGGTGCGCTGCACGGTTACGATTATGATATGACGCCTGAATCGGTGCGTGCCGCTGCGGAGCCGGCGGATGGTCCGCATTGCCGCCGGATTCTTGAAATGGCGCAGCGGCATCGCATCGCCATCCTGATCGGTTTCTTCGAACGGAACGGTGAGGCCATTCATAACAGCATTTTGGTGGCGCGTCCGGATGGGACCTGTATAACGGCACGGAAACACATTTTGACGGAAGGGGAAATTCGCGCCCGCCTGACGCCGTCGCCCCGTGAACGGACGATTGTCGAATTCAATGGGGTGCGCTGTGCCATCATCATCTGCGCCGATGGCGGGATCGACGGATTGCATGATGAGTTACTCGCTCGGAAGGTGGATTACCGGTTCTGTCCGACCGGTGGGGGCGGAAAAATGAGTGACATGCTGCATGTCAGTGACCTGCTGACGGCTGAAGGACGGGCCCGATATACAGAAAACCGTCCTCGGGTGTTTAAAACCGAGGCCATCCTGGATGAAAAGGAGTGCCCTGCCACCGGATTTACTTCGGCCAATGCCCTCGGGCCGGTGGGACATCAGACCTGCCACCAAGGCCACTGCATGATTGTGGATCATCAGCGTGTGATGCGCGCTCAAATTCCCGGAACCATCGTCCTTGACCACATGGAAGACCAGATGATCCACGCCCGGCTTCAATTCTGAACAGCAAACTAACAGAGGAAAAATCATGATTCTTAAACTGGATTACAAAGATTATCGCGCCAAAATTTACGCGGGCTGGATGGGGAAAAGTCTGGGCGGCACCATTGGGGCCCGCATGGAAAATCACAAGACCCGCATGCATCTCACCCGAGAGGAACTCTGGCCTGAAAAGATCATGCCGAATGACGACATGGACATCCAGATCGTCTGGCTGGAAGCCCTGCAGGAACGCGGTATCTGGATTGAGTCGGATGATCTGGCCGAATTCTGGCAGGATCGCTGCTGGTATAATTTTTGCGAGTACGGTGTCTTTCTCAACAATTTCCAGCGCGGTATCCATCCGCCTCTATCCGGCACTTGGAACAACCGCTTTTTCTTTGAATCCGAGGGGTGTCCCATTCGCAGTGAAATCTGGGGACTCGTTTGTCCCGGCAACCCTACTCTTGCGGCGGAGTATGCCCGCAAGGATGCCCAACTCGACCATGGCGGAGCGAGCGAACTTTGTGAAATGTTTCTTGCCGCTTCTGCGGCGGCGGCATTTTTTGATGACGATTTAGAGCGCGTGCTGGAGGCCGGTCTTGCGGTTCTTCCTGCCGACAGTGTGGTGCACCGCATGGTCAAGGAGACGCGCGCCATTTGTGCCGCCCATCCCCGCTTTGAGGATGCCTGGCGTTTACTGGTACGCCGTTTTGGTGATCGTGATGCCTCCAAGGCCATCATGAACCAGTCGATTGTGGTCATGGCGCTCATTTTTGGACGGGGTGACTTCGCCGAGACCATGCGGCTTGCCGTCAATAGCGGGTGGGATACGGATTGCACGGCCGCCACGGCAGGCGCCTTGCTGGGGATCATGAAAGGCGCCTCCATTTTCCCCGCTGATTGGGTTGAGAAAATGGGCAAGACGCTTTCGTGCGCCATCGAGGTCAAACATAAGCAGGCCACCTTTGATGAACTCAACGAAGATACCGCCCGGTTGGGTGTAGAGATCGCGCTGCTGCGCAGCCGTCATGTCGAGATTCTCAACGCGCCGCAAGTCACCTTGCGGCCGCGGCCCGCACCGGGAATCAAACTGGACGTTGCTTATCCTGCCGACCCCTGGTTGCGTGCCGGACAAAACACACCGGTGCGACTTCTGTTTGTCAATACGGCCAAAACATCGGTAACGGGCAACTGGCGGGTGGAGGTCCCTGCGCGACTTGGTTGTTCCTGCACGGATGGCCAGCTTACCTTGGCGGCGGGCGAAAAGGCGGCTGTGGAGATCCAACTGGCTCCCCAGCCCGGTCCGCTCTGGGATAAGAATTTACTCACGCTCCACTGGGAGGGCAGGGGAGGCGATTCACGTGCCTTTCAATTCGGGCTTGGCGGCGCCCGCTTGTGGCGCGTCTATGGGCCTTACTTTGATATGTGGGATACCACGAAAAATGAAGTCTGTCCTTACAATCACGATGGCATCTTTACCTTCCCGCAGGATGGCGATTCGTGGAATCACCACGTCCGGTTGGACAAGGCGTATCTGGATGAAACGCGTCTGCTTAAAGAGGACATCCCTGAAGAAATGCCGGAGGAAATCCAGGTGGGGGAAGACTATCTGGACGGCCGGCAAATCGCCGGTTTCCGCGGGCAGGCCTGTTTCTATCTGGTGCGCGAGCTGGTCTCGGAGCAGCCTAGTGACGTTCCCTTCCACATTACCGCCAACGCCCCGCTTGCCGTCTGGTTTGATGGCAAGGAACTGGCCCGGCGGGAACGACCGAAAGAAGTCGCATCACAGGATGGATTTGTCGGCCCGATGAATATCGGCCCTGCTCCGAAAAGGCTGGTGATCAAAATTGCCCGTCAAATCGATCCCCTCTCGCTCTGTGTCATGGCGGCTGGCTGGTATGGCCCAGCGCGTAAATCCGGTGTCTCGATGTTTGCTGACTGGCTAGGCAATATGCCGAAAGGGAATCGTTGATGAGTCACCCGAAGGAAAAGGAATTGATCCAGGTCTGGCTTGATAGAATCGTCAAGGGCGGCCTTCCCGGTACACCTCCCCCTCGTTACTCACCGGATGCGCCTTTTAGTTTCCGCTGCGGTGAACGTTCGAGTCGTGACTGGCTACGCCTGGAAGATGCGGCTCGTCGGAGTTCACCGTGGAAAGACGGTTCCCGCACGCATACGCTCTCCTGGCGTGATGACGTGAGTGGCCTCCAGTGTGAGATGGAACTTTCGGAGTTCGCGGGTTTCCCGGCCATGGAATGGGTTATTCGCCTTCGTAATGACGGATCGAGTGATACGGGGCCGATCCATGATTTTAAGGCGCTTGACACCATCTGGCAGGCGACGGCGAAAGACGTGATGCCGGTACTGGAACGGTCTTTTGGGAGTGATGGGCGAGAGGATGACTTTCAGCTGGTGTGCGAAGAGTTGCGCCACTCCATGTGGCATGCGCCGCGCACGGTTCGTATGGATAGTGCCACCAATGCCACTTTCCGCAAGGCGCGTAACGCCTCATACCTTCCGGTTGATGGTCGCCCTTCCGCCACCTGGTTGCCTTTTTTCAACCTGCGGACGGGGGATGACGGACTTGTGCTCAGCATCGGTTGGTCCGGCGAATGGTTTGCGGAATTTGCGCATGATGGCGCCGGTGCCACAAAGATCAGCGCGGGGATGGAGCATGTCAACCTCGGCTTGCGTCCGGGTGAAAGTATCCGCTCGCCGCGCATTCTGGCCCTGTATTGGCAGGGGGAATCGCGGCACGCCCACAATCTGCTCCGTCAGTTTATGCTGGCCTGGCACTGTCCCAAGGATGCGAAGGGGACGCCGCTCATGACCCCGATTTGTTGTGGCACCTGGGGCGGCATGGTGACGTCCGGTCATCTGGATCTGATCGCCTTGATCCAGCGGCAGAAGTTGCCTTATGACTACTATTGGGTGGATGCCGGTTGGTATGGCACTGCTACAGAGCCCTGTCCCGATGTGTTCAGGGGGAAGTGGTGGATCGTAGGCGATTGGCGCGTTAACAAGAACTATCATCCTGACGGACTCAAGCCCATCAGTGAGGCGGCGCATCGGGCAGGCATGAAGTTTTTGCTCTGGTTTGAGCCGGAGCGTGCCAAGCAGGGGACTCCCGTCACCCTGGAACATCCCGAGTGGTTCCTGCGAACAACGTCGTCTCCGGTACAGGAAGGTGAAGACCTCCTGCTGAATCTGGGGAATCCCGCAGCCTGGCAGTATGCCGTGGACACCATTTCCGCCTTGATCACGGAGAACGGGATCGACGGCTATCGTGAAGACTTCAATTTTGATCCTTCTCCCTATTGGCGTCATGCCGACGAAACGAGGCGTCAGGGAATTGTCGAGATTCGCTTTGTGGAGGGCTTGTATGCCTTCTGGGACGAGTTGCGGCGCCGTCATCCCGGGCTGCTGATCGACAATTGTGCCAGTGGGGGGCGCCGCCTGGAGTTGGAAACCCTCAGCCGCAGCCTGGCCCTGTGGCGCACCGACTATAATTGTTTTCCGACCATGAAGCCGGAGGCATCACAGTTACACACTGCCGGTCTGGCCCAGTGGATACCGCCTTCCTCCACCAGTCCCTTTGCCACCCCTGGTGATACTTACCAGATGCGGTCCGCGTATTCTTCCGGGTTGGTGTTCAATATTGGCGAAATCGGGTTGCGTCCGGAGGATCTTACCCGTCCTGACTACCCCTGGGATTGGCATCGGCGAATGATGGAGGAAGCGACGCGATTGCGTCCCTATTTCTATGGCGATGTTTATCCGCTGACTCCCTGTACGATGGTGCCGGAGGTTTGGAGTGTGTTGCAGTTACATCTTCCCGCAAGTGACAAGGGAGCGATGCTGGTGTTCCGCCGCAGCGAAAGCCCGTTGACGGTCGCCAGTTTCCGCTTACAGGGACTGTCTCCGGAGCACAACTATGAGTTTACAGATGCTGACACCGGGGAGGTTTTCCGTCTCCCCGGTCGTCAGTTGCTGGATAGCGGTCTGCCGATTACCATGGCCCTTCCGCGTACCAGTCGCCTGCTTTTTTATCAAGTTTAGTGTGCGCCTTTGTACTGGATTCCCTGCGCGGGCAACCCATTGGCATCGGCCAGGCGGAAATAAAGCCGCCAGGATTCGTGGCCGTGGCTCGCCTTGATCAGCACCTGGTTTTCGCCCTTCTTCAGCTTGACGGGCGCCCAGTCCTGATCCCGATAGGCCAGCCGCCAGCCCCGGTTGAACACCAGGCGTTCGCCATTGATCGCCACGTTGAGGCGTTCGTCACTGCCGGTCAACAGGTAAACGGTCTGGTTGGTTTCCGACACAATGGAGGCCGCCAGGTAGGCGATAACACCGCGGGGCGGATCGAAATATTTCGTGAGCGAAAGGGCCTGTTCGGACATCGCCGGTTGTCCGGCCGACAGAAGCGGTCGCCATTTCACCGGTGTGGGGATAAACCCATTTGTCCCCTGCGCCACTCCCTGATAGGTGGCTTTGAGGTCCAATCCCTTTTCAGGGCCGAAATCCACCAAATGGAAGTTCGTGCTTGAGAAGGCGCTGTTGTCAAACGGGCCGACGGCATACCAGTCCTGGAAGAATTCCGGCTTGGAGTCCGTGCTGATCTTTGTCCAGATTGCATCTGCCGCGAGAAGTCGGGGGCCAACCTCTTTGCCTTTCACCCCTTCGTGCAGGGGAATGAACCAGCCTTTGCGATCCGTCAGGTCGACACGGCCCAGTTTCGGGACGGGCTGATTGTTGAGGATCACCGTGGGCGCATCGCGGAACCCATCCAGCACCAGGGCCTGGGCGAGGTCTGTCCGTTGGTCCTGGCCCGGCTTGAGGCCATAATCAATCCACAGTTTGTTTTCCTGGGGACGCGCCCTGACGCGCAGCAGGCCAACGCGGCCGTCGGCGCGGATGGTGGCTCCCCCCGGCAGCGTAAACTTCCAGAAGATGGGATCGGGCAGGGGATTGTAGCCGGTGAAGGTGCCGCTCTTGGTCTCCGCCAGGAGGTAGGTGCGGTGATTCTTTTCAGACTCCACAACGGCGCCCGCCTTTTCGATCCGGCCACCCATACCCTGAATGCTCCAGGGTGAATCACGCTCAATATCCAGGGGATAGCCGTAGTCTTCGCGCCCGTTGACTCGAATGTATCTGGGGCCGGCATCGCCACTGTAGAAGGTGGAGGCCTGATCCCAAGTCCGGTACCCCATTTCGAGGGTGTCTTTGCCGCTCTGGTACGCCATATCGTAGTACCGCTTGGCCTCGTTCCACTTGTAATCGAATTTGGCCTCGGCGATATGTTTGCGGAAACTGTCGAACGAGCCATACTCGGTCTCGTCACCGACCTCCATCACAAAACCGGCTGTCGGCCGCCGGTCTTTGCTGTTGTACATGTCGTCCAGGTTCAACCCCTTCGAATTCCGGTAAACGAAGGCATAGATATAGATCATCGGCCATTCGTAGGCCACTTCGACTTGCTGGTCGCGATCCAGGGGATCCAGCACCACCGGACGAATGGCGGCATAGCTGACGCCATCCTTGACGTAAATCGTCTCCCCGTCTTTCGCGAACACCGAGTTGGAGCCCGTGACCAGGCATTTTTCCCACTTGTATTGCGGATCGGGGTCGGCGGGCGACGCATTGCCGGAAAGCGTGTCGACCTTGCGATTACCGATCCAGATTTCGCGTTTTGAGACGTCGCCAAACGACGTGATGGTGACCGCGGCCCCGGCGGCGCTGATCGATTTGGGATTGTAATTCGGGTCTTTGGCTCGCCATCCACCGGCGTAATCCGGATTCGGCAACGAGTTCATGTTGCCGCGGGGCGGCTGGCTGGCGATCGCCAGGATTTTACCGCCGTGTTGAACCGCGGCTACCTGAATCATCGCCTGGGCGAAGACGCCATTGACGGTGTAATTCATCTGGAGCGTGGAAAGCTGTTCCATCTTTGTGACCACAACGGGATCGCGCCGCCATTGGGCCGTGACGGGTGTAACCGCGTTGTACCCGTGCTGCTCGACACGGGAACCGAGCGCGTAGTGTCGGCCCAGCGACTGCACATGCCAGCCCGAGGGCTCATTATCAGGTGAGAAATGCCACCACCGGGCGTAGGTTGTCCACGGCAACGGTTTGTCGTCGACGATATTGGCCCATTCCTCAGGTCCCCACGGCATCAGCAGCGCGTAGCGGGCCGGCGGTCCTTCCCCGCCGAAAACCTGGATATGGTGCAGGCTGTCCCCGTTTTTGTTCATGTCGAGATGAATCAGGGCGCCATTTCGCGAGAGCGAATGTACCGCATGGTAAGGGCCGTCCTGATAAAGCATCTGGTATTTCAATTCCCCGCGGCCCATGGGATAGGTCAACCGCTTGAGGCCGGGATGGAAAACGCTGATCAACTGTTCAACCTGACGGTCCCGGGCGATTTCGCCCATGAGTTTGATAAAGGGGTCATCGGCGTATTTCGCGATGATCCCTATTCCCGCCACTGAAAGCGCCTGGTAATACGTATCCCCCACCTCCTGATTGGCGCCGTTGTAGAACCCCCAGTTGCGGAGCACCAGATTCTCAACGCCGTAAAGGGAATCGGCCTTAACCCAAGGGGCCTGGAGCAGGTCGCCGGCCAGGGTACAACCGGCAATGGAGTTGATGCTGAAATTCTGTGTGCCGACACTGCGGGGATAGCTGCGGAAGTAGGAGCGCATCCGGGGATTCTCGATATCTTCGACCTCGGGATGTGTCCAGCCTGCCCAGTACACCTTGGCAAAATCCGTGACGGCCGGGGGGAAGAAATCAGCCAGGGCGCGGGGAGCCAGGATAAAATCAGTGGTGAGATGGCCTTCCCAGTGGTGTGGGGCAAGGAGGAGATATTGCCCAAATTCCTTGAAGAATTTGTTCGTGTCCCCATTGATCAATCCGTCGGCCGTGAACCGTCCCAGGTTCCAACCCCAAATGCCGACGAGTTCGTTGCGGCGGGCCCACATCCAGTCGGGCATGTCGGCGGGTTTGGTCTGGAACTGTTTCATTTTCACCGCCCAATCGTCGGGAAGGCGCATGGCCGGGCGCCCATCGGGTTTGGCTTTCAGTTGGCTGACGAGGGTATCGAAGTTCAGGGGCGGCGGGAGCTTTACGCCATCGCCTTTCGCCTTGCGGAACGTAAGACGAAGAGAAGGCGGGCGGACCCAGATTTTCATATAGCCCGTGCCGACGCGCCAGGAATAGACGTCGAACCAAACGCCTTCCTGACTGTTGTATTTCACGTCAGTAAGTTCCAATTTCTGCACGGCAAAGCCCTGCTGTTCCAAGGCCCGCAGGCGGGCACCCAGATCGCGGCCGTAGAGCGGATCCGCAAGCACTGGGGTGACATCGAGTGCGGCCATGGGACTTTTTGCATGAAGGGGCAGGGGCCCCAATACCTTGGCCAGACGGTCCTTACCGTCCGACCAGCCGCAGATTTTATCCCAGAACCCCCCGCCCTGGATATAGGCATTGGCGGTGGGTGCATTGTTGCTGGTGGCGGCATTCCAGGGTTTCAGTACGCCCCGTGCCAGAGCTGACCACTCACCGGGGTTTTTGGCATAATCTTCCTCGGCGCCCCAGCCATGCCGTCCGCGCTCAGCCGAAGCGCCTTCCTGCTTGGCCCATTCAAGGACCAATTCGGCTTTTTCAATGGTATAGCCTTCGCTCAGTTTGGCCTGGATGGTTTCGGCGGCGCCGGGAAAACGGACCAGCATGGGCCGGATGGCGTCAAAATACCGTTCACCTGGAAAACTCTTGTCCCACTTTGCAGGGTCCAGGACTGCGGTTTCCGAGTTGGTGAAGGTGACCACCGATTCGGCAGCCTCCGTCATCGTTAGGCTCAGGGCCATCATTCCTGCGGCGGCTAAAGCCATTCCTGTCTTCATTTTTCGCGTTGTTTTCATGGTTGTTGTCCTTTTCATCCTGTTAGTCATTGAGTCAATTTGTAAATCGTTAAACCGTTTGCGGGAACACAGGTTTGTCTTTGCCCCGGAATTTATTGGGAATTTCGAAGCAGGCGAAGAAGCCCCACCCATTCCCGTTGGCAGTGTCAAAGGCAATCATGATCTCATGTTTCCCCTTGGACAACGGCAAGTCGACTTTAGACCGGCCGGGTACCGCCGGGTTCGAGCGCTCCGGAACGGTCAGCACGGTTTTGCCATCCACGAATACGCGGACGCCGCCATCATGGCCAACGTACAAGGTCCAAGTCCCTGAGCGAGGGATGGTAAAGCGGTTGCCGATATAGACGAGCCCATCCTTTTCACCATACAGATCATGAATGTTCAGGAATCCTTCGGGTTGACTGGTTTGAACGTTTTTCCAGTCGAGTTTGCTGCCGAGTGTGACGGCTTTCACCGTGGTCACATCCCCCGTCTTGGGCAACAGCTTGGAAACCTTCCAGGCATTGACGTAGGGTGAAACCCATTTGCCGGAGAGATCCCGCGGGGGAACATCCGGAGCAACCGGGCCGGCATTGAACATTTGGTACGGAGGCCATTTGAAGGTCATTTCGATGACCCCGACCTGATTGGTCTTGTCCGGACATTTCTCAGGCAGGCCCTTGATGAGCAACCGGTCACCGATCTGGGTGAAGGGCAGTTTCCTACCATTGGGATAGATCTGGGCGGAGACCAGTTTGCCCGTCAGGGCGCCGATGGCCAATTCACGGCCCGGCCAGCGCGAGCACCAGAAATACATCGTGTTCCCCTTCCGTGTCCAGTTGCCAAGGGCAGAGGTCAGGCCAGTCGCGCGATCTACCTTGCCGTAGATGACGCCGCCGTAGGTCTTGAGCCATTGGCCGACAGCGGTCAGGCGTTCGGTGGCCTCATGAGGAACCGAGCCGTCCGGGTGGGGTCCGATATTCAGCAGGAGGTTTCCGCCCCCGGCGGTGCAGGTGCGCAGCATGTCGAGCACCTTGCGCGAGGAAAGCCAATCCTCCGGTGGTGTCTGCTGCCAGCCCCAGGAGCCGTTGAAGGTCATGCAAGCCTCCCAGGAGCGGTCGCCGGCGGCCGGCTTGATGTGCTCCTCGGGGGTGCCGAAATCCTCGGGGATTTGCGCCCGGTCATTGATCAGGATATGGGGCTGCAACTGGCGGGCCATGGCGTTCAGGCTGTGGCTTTCCCAGGCCTGGGGCGAAGTCAGCGGCCAAGAAACGTCGTACCAGAGGATGTCGATCTTGCCGTAGTTGCTCATCAATTCGCGGACGCAGCCCTGGGTGAAGGCCACAAACCGCTTGCGGGCCTCTTCGTCCTTGGCGCAACGGATGCCATCGGGGTGATGCCAATCCATTAACGAGTAGTAGAGGCCGACTTTGAGGCCGGCTGCACGTGCTGCGGTGACATATTCCCGGATCAAGTCACGCCGGGGGCCGCGCTGGACGGCATTGAAGTCCGTCATCTTCGTGTCCCAGAGGCAGAATCCTTCGTGGTGTTTGGCTGTCAGGACCATGTATTTCATGCCGGCTTTTTTCGCCAGGGCGACCCATTCCCGTGCGCAGTTGGGTTTCGGTTTCCAGGTATCGGCGAGCGGCTCATACTCCTTGATGGGAATACGTTCCAGGTTCATGACCCATTCGTTGCGGCCCAACTGGGTGTATAGCCCCCAGTGGACGAACATGCCGAAGCGAGCCTCTTTCCACCACTTGATGCGCTGGGCCTGTGTTTTTTCGACACTGTCCAGATAGTTTTGTTCATTCTGATTGGGAACAGGCATGATACTCCTTATGGTGCTATTTGGGGTTTTGTTTAATTTCTTCTTCAAATTCAGCAGGCACAATCACCGGCTCCGGCACCTTGGCGCCTTGAATGCGCTGATCCAGGGCATCGAGGCAGGTGGTCAATACACGTTGCACATCGAACCCCAGTCTTGCCACGGGGACTGCGCTGGGGGTTGGCAGTGGGAAATTGGCGTGGGCCACAATGGTCAGGTCCTCGGGAACGCGGATGCCGGCTTCGGCGAGGCCGGCCGTGGCGTCGGGCACCAGATTGTCGTCGGTGATGATAATGGCATCGGGCCGGTCGTTTGCCGGTAACCGGCACAGCATCTGCATGACAGGCCGCAACGCGGAAGAATAGAGAATGGTGGCATCGATCCGCAGCCAGGGGTGGGTTTCAAGACCGTGGGCGGCGAGGGCGGCGTGGGCGGCGCTCCACATGCCATATCCGGCGTTGACAGACGAAACCAGCGCCACCCGGCGTCGGCCGTGAGCCTGAAGATAGGCGCAAGCCCGTTCCATGAAATCGGATGTACGCATTAAGACGCGAGTGGTTTCCGGCAGCTTCACTTCGGCTAACAAGGCGGCAACGGGGATTTTGGAGGCGCGCTGCAGGGTGGAGAAATGAGGCCCATCTGCCATGTACCGGTCGGTGAGAATCAACCCCGCCACCCGTCGCGCATTCAGGTCGGCGGCCAACTCACGGAACTGCTCTTCACGATCCCCCTGCACCCCCTGATACAGGGTTATCCGGCGCGGGCCGATGCGGTTAAGCTGGAGCGCCGAGTAGGCGAGGGTGGTTTTGAAATGTGAAGAAAAATGGTTTAAGGAATCGCTATGATCCGTGAATACGAGCCCGAAATTGAAGCGATGCGGAGGGAATTCGACCACCCGGATGCCGTGCCAGCCGCCACGTTGGATATACCCGTACTCCTCGAGCCGCTCGAGGGCTTTCTGCACGGTGGCCAAAGTGGTTTTGTAACGTGCGGTGAGTTCGCGCCAGCGCGGCAGTCGGCTGGTTGGCGGATAGTGCCCCCGTACAATGTCCTGGATCAGGTCCCCCACGATTTCGCTGTGGCGGTCGAGCGGGTGATCTATTTTTCCGTATTTTTTGCGGGCAATGGCACACATAATGATGTATGATGCAACGATTAAAACATAGAACATTAGAAGGGTTTGCGGAGTTGGTCAAGTGGCGAATTCAACCATTTGACATGACAAAAAAATCATGAGATGGTCTGTCATAGTATATGGAAAACATGCCTGAAATGAAGCCCATCCGTCGCCCGAGCAAGGCGGATGTTTTGTATGCCACCCTACGGGATCTGGCCGTCAAGTTGGGACCGGGTGCGCGCTTGCCGACCATCGAGATCCTTTGCCGTCAGCTTGATGTCGCCAAGGTCACGCTGGACAGGGCGTTGCAGCGTCTGGCGTCCGAGCAGGTGTTGGTGCGCGAACCCCGCCGGGGAATTTTTGTATCTGCCAGCATCGGTCAAAAAACCATTGCCGTAGTTTTTGGCGGAGATATTTTCAGCGCCTCGTTTTCTCCCTTCTGGTCTCTCCTGCTCCAGGAAGTACGCCAACAGGCATTGGCCCGCAAACATCGCGCACTGGCCTACCTCGATATTACCCATACCGGTGAAGGGATGGGTGGACACGAACAGTTGGTTGAGGATCTGGAGAAACGGCGTATTCATGGCATTCTGCTGCTGGCCCCTCCATCTGGAACGTTCAAACCGTTGGATGCTTCTGGTGTGCCTTGGGTTGTGTTTGGGGGACGGTCATTCCAATGGTCAGTTAACCATGCTTTGAATCCGGTTTTCACTATTGCGGCCAAGGAATTGATGAAGAGGGGTTGTCGTCGGATTGCCTTTGTAGGACAGATCAGTGAACGATTTGATGAATTGCTTTCCTCTGAGTTGAAGGAGGCAGGGTATCAGGGGCCATCGATTTTGGATTGGTCTTATGATACCTGGGTGTCCCAATTTAACGGGGGTATGACGCGTGAGTCGGTCAGTCGCGAACTTGTGCAGCGGATGATTGCCGGGCGGGCTGAAGTCGCCCTGCCTGACGGCTTATTGAGCCTTGATGATACCATGACTCGCGGGGTCGTCCAAGCCTGCGAAAGTGCAGGGATTCGAGTAGGACGTGATATCCACATCGTCACGATCGCGAACAAGGGGTCACTGGTCCTCGAACCTTATGCTGACAACTTGATCCTGCTGGAATACGAGCCTGCCGCCATCGTGCGGGCTGCGCTCGACATGTTGGAAACACTGATGAATAAGGGAACTCCTCCGGAAAACCGGGTGCTCATTTCTCCGGTGATCCGGACGGGGAACGCTTCATAGAGGGAGATGCTTATGTATATTGGAGTTGATTACTATCCGGAACACTGGCCGCAGGCGCGTTGGGATTATGATGCCCAGGCCATGCGCAAGGCGGGATTCAACGTGGTGCGGCTGGCCGAATTCGCCTGGGTTTTCATGGAGCCGGAGGAGGGGCGCTTTGAGTTCGGGTGGTTGGACAAGGCCCTTGCGGTTCTACGCAAGAACGGCATTTCGGCTATTCTGGGAACTCCCACGGCCGTGATGCCGGCCTGGTGTGCCCGCAAGTACCCGGAAACGCTGGCTATGCAAAAAGACGAAACGCGCGTGGTCTGGGGCGTGCGCAAAAATAATTGTTTTTCTTCCGGGACCTACCGCCTGTTGTCCGAACGCATTACCCGGGCCATGGTTGAACACTTTGCCGATACGCCGAATGTCATCGGCTGGCAAACCGATAACGAGTTTGGACACCCGGTCTGTTATTGTCCCTCCTGTCGTGCGGAGTTTCAGCAATGGCTCCAACGGAAATACGGGACACTGGATGAATTGAACCGGGCGTGGGGAACCCACTTCTGGGGGCACCGCTATGGGCAGTGGGCGGAAATCCCCATTCCCGTGGAGGCGGGGGGGAGCAATCCCTCAGCGGGACTGGACTGGCAACGGTTTTTCTCCTGGCTCAATGTGAGGTTCCAGGCGGATCAGGTGCGCCTCCTGCGAAAAGGGGCGCCCGGACATTTTGTGACGCACAACTTCATGGGACTGTTCAGTGACCTGAACTATTACGATCTGGCGGCCGATCTGGATCATGTCACCTGGGATAACTATCCTGTCTGGGGCAAGCCGGACATGCATTACGGGGCCTCTGCCGGTGCGGATGTGACGCGCGGTTTGAAGAAGAAAAATTTCTGGATTATGGAGCAGACGGCGGGGCCCGGCGGCTGGGGGAGTTTCGGTCGCAATCCCTGGCCCGGCGAAATCCGCAATGTGGCCTACCAGCAGGTGGCACACGGCGCGGATGGCATGATCTGGTTCCGCTGGCGGACATGCACCGCAGGCCGGGAGCAGTATTGGCATGGCTTGTTGGGCCACGACGGCAAACCCCTGCGCCGGTATCGCGAAGCCGCGCAGACCGCCAAGGAATTGCATAAACTGGCCAAAGTGATGGACGGCACCACGGTTCAGACCAAGGTCGCCATGATCTATGACTATGAGAGTATCTGGGCGTTGCGGCTTCAACCGGGTTTTTCCCAGAACAACTACCAAGAGGCGATGCACCGCTATTATAATGCCTTGTTAAGGGCGGGTGTGAATGTCGACATGATTCAGCCTACGGATGATTTTTCGAAATACCGGGTTGTCATTGCGCCTGATCTGTTCATTCTGCCCGACCCGGTGGCGCGGGCCTTGAATAACTTCGTGGCCCAGGGCGGTGTGCTGTTAACTGATTGCCGCAGTGCGGTGAAAGACGAGACCAATCTCTGTCACGCCCGAACCCTGCCGGGGTTGCTGTCGGATGCGTTGGGAATCACCATTGAGGAATATGAGACGATTCCGGATGAGATTCCTTATGCCGTGGTGGGAGGTGCCGGGTTTCCGGAGACCCTGACCGCCATCCAGTATGCGGATTGGGTCAAGCCCGGCAAGGCCGAGGTGTTGGCGGGTTACAGCCAGTGGCACATGAAGAAATTTGCCGCCGCGACCCGTAACCGTTATGGCAAGGGGCTGGGTTACTATGTAGGCGCCGTATTGAAGGGAACGGAATTCTATGACGCGCTGATGGCGGATGTGCTGAAGGCCGCTCGCATCAAGCCGGTGGTCCGGCCTCCCGCAGGCGTCGAGGCGTCCCTGCGGCAGGGGAAAGGGCGGAAACTGTTGTTCCTGATTAATCATACCGAGACGACCCAGACCGTGACCGTGCCGACCGGGAAGATCGAGCTCTTGACCGGAAAGAAGACCGGGGACAGCCTGCGGTTGGAGACGTTCGGCGTCGCCGTGATAAGGCTGTAAATTTTGAGAAAGGACCTATGCAATACGGACACTTTGACGACAAGAACAAGGAATATGTAATTGATCGACCGGATACGCCCAAGCCGTGGAGTAATTATCTTGGCTCCACCGAGTACGGCGCCGTCATCACCAACCATGCCGGCGGTTACAGCTTTTTCCGGTCCTCCGCGGCAGGCCGGTTTACGCGCCTGCGTTTCAATGCCGTACCGCTGGATCAGCCTGGCCGTTACTTCTATTTGCGCGATCAGGAGAGCGGGGACTATTGGACCACCTCCTGGCAGCCGGTGGGCAAGCCGCTGGCGAAGTATAAGAGCGTCTGCCGCCATGGAACGGCCTATACCCGGATTGACTCCCGCTACAACGGGATCGCCAGCGAGACCACCTACTTTGTTCCGTTGGGTGAACATTTTGAGTACTGGTTGCTCAAGTTGACAAACAAAACCAAGAAGACCCGGAAATTGTCAGCGTTCACTTTTGTCGAATACGCCAGTGAATGGAACGCCAAGGCCGACATGATTGACATCCAATACTCCTTCACCATCGTGCGCGCCGATATGGTCGACAATATGGTGGATCACATTATTTGCAATGACCTGCCGTTGGTGACGTTGGGCCTGCCACGTCAGCGCCTGCACACCTTCCTGGCCGCCACTGGTGCGGAGATCACCGGTTACGATACCGATCGCGAGAAGTTTCTGGGCACGCCCTATCGTACTTATGCCAACCCGCTTGTGGTGGAGCAGGGGCATTGTACCGGTTCCCTGGCCTGGGGTGACAACGCCTGCGGGACCCTGCAGATGGAGGTTGAACTGGCGCCCGGCGAGTCGCGTGAGATTGTGGTGATGATGGGGATGGGCATGGCCGATACCGAAGGCCGCCGTATCCGGGCCGAATTTGGCACTCCGGAACGCGCCCGGCTGGAACTCTCTAAACTCAAGGCCTACTGGCATGGCCGGCTTGGGAGTCTGACTTGTTCCACACCGGATGCCGAATTCGACAGCATGATCAACGTCTGGAATGCCTATAACTGTCTCATCACCTACGCCTGGTCGCGGGCAGCGAGTCTGATCTACAATGGGGAACGCGACGGTCTCGGTTACCGGGATACCGTTCAGGATCTGCTGGGGGTGATGCCGCTGATTCCGGAAGAGGCTGGCAAACGGCTGGAACTCATGATCACCGGACAATGCGCCAGCGGCGGCGCCATGTCGGTAATCAAGCCCTTCGAACACCGTCCCGGCCATGAGAAGACCCCGGCGGAGAATGAATACCGCAGCGATGACTGCTTCTGGCTTTTTGACACCATTCCGGCCTATGTGAAGGAGACGGGTGACTTCGGCTTTTACCAGAAGGTTCTGCCCTATGCTGATCAGGGTGAGGACACGGTTCTTGGTCACCTTAGGCGGGCGATTGAATTTGGCATCCACTACAGCGGTGCGCACGGTCTGCCGGCGGCCATGAGTGCCGACTGGAATGATTGTCTCGGTCTGGGGCGTCATGGGGAGAGCGTTTTCGTTGCCTTCCAGATGCGCTACGCCCTCACCGTTTACGCCGACATCTGCCGGCGTTCGAACCTCCCGGCTGAGGTGGCCTGGGCCGGGGAATGCCAGCAGATTCTTGATGCGGCGATTCAGAAACACTGTTGGGACGGGCGCTGGTTTGTGCGCGCCTTCCGCGATGACGGCACCGCACTGGGGGTGGCGCGGAACCAGCAGGGCCGCATTTTCCTGGAGTCGAATTCCTGGGCTGTGATCAGCGGAGCGGCAACACCGGAGCAGGCCAAACTCACCATGGAGGCGATCCGTGAGGAACTCTTTACGCCCTATGGCCTGATGCTTTGCTCGCCTGGTTTCACCAAGCTCGACAGTACTGCGGCGGCCAACATTCTGGGCAATCCCGGCATCAAGGAAAACGGCGGGGTTTTCTGTCATACCCAGGGTTGGGCCATCATGGCGGAGACGCTGTTGGGGCATGGTGATCGCGCTTACGAATATTTCCGTGCCTATATGCCGGCGGCTTACAATACCCGGGCCGATGTCCGTGAGACCGAGCCCTATGTCCAGAGTCAGTCCACCCACAGCCGGTTCAGCCGCAAGGAAGGGGTCTCGCGCCTGCCCTGGCTGACCGGGGCTGCGGCCTGGTCATACTATGCCGCGACACAATATTTGCTGGGAATCCAACCGGATTATGACGGTCTTCGTATTGCGCCCTGCCTGCCATCGGACTGGCCGGAACTGACCGTCAACCGGCGTTTCCGTGGCAAGCGGTTTAAAATTCAAATCCGCCGGCGTGGCCCTGGCAATGAGGTGGCTCTGACCTTGAACGGCCAGGCGATTCCCGGGAACCTTGTACCAATCAATCAATGCCGCGACTCGAACGTAGTCAACGTCCAACTGGGTTAACGGGGTCCCGTCCTGTTATCTGGGTAAAATGATTAAAGGTGGACGATTATGTTGAAATACGTGGACAAGCAGAGGGAACTGTACACCATTGCTGACAAACGTGCGGTTTTTCGCGCGACCTGGGAGGCACAGCCCCGTCAGTCCGATGTATTTGAGGCGCCGGGTGGCGAGCAGATGAACAATATGCTCCGGGCGCTGGACTTCGAGCGGCCCTTCCCTTATTCATTCAATTGGGTGGTGCGGCGAGAACCTTCATTTATGGCCGGGGGCGACATGCCGCGCTATGCGCTGGTCACGACCCGGGCCGAGCATTCCATTAATCCTCCTTTTCTCAAAGTGGGCGACTTGCGGTTGCGGGTGACGGCGCAAGGCCAGACGTTCTGGCTGGATGAACGCGGGCACGTGCAGACGGAATATCACCCCTGGGGCCAGATTCATGAGGTGGATTGTGCTTCAGGGTTGGACTTGCAGTTTTCGATCCGGGCCGCCTTGGTGCAGTCGCATGCAATGGCCGTGGAAATTGCGGTCAGGGGGGCGGCGTTGTTGCACGGCGATGTGGTGCTGGATCTTTATTATGGCGGGATGGTGTCCAAGACGCCGCACTTCCTCCCGGAATATTTTCATGCTTTGCCCGGCGATGAGGCGAATAACACAATCCAGCTGGACGCAAAGCAGGCCCGGTTGAGCGTAGCGGATTTCCCGTTTACGGCCGTGGCAATGTGTGCTCCAGCGGGTGATATCGCGGTGGAGGAAAATACGGATCAAGTGGTTCGTCGTGTGCGGTTCCGTCACTGTCTTGATGCGCAGAAGGCCTGCGTTTCATTCATGGTGTGGATCCCCGAACTGGGCGGGGCGCAGAATGCCGGGAGTGTGTCCGGGGCGATCAAGAACGCCCGGGAGTATTATGCGGAATTGCTGGCCCCCTATGATATGGAAACGCCCGATCCGATGGTAGACACGGCCTTTCATTGCGGTGTGGTCAATATGGATTACACGCGGCATTTGGGCAGTTGGCTCGAAGGGATCCACGAGTGGAACTGTTTCTTTTCCAGCAACTACCAGATTTCAGCCGCCTTATCGCTGGGGCAGTATCGGGAGGCTCGTCAGGCTCTGCGGTTTTTCTGTGACGCCGTTGTGGGGCCGGGCGATTGTTATCTGGCGGATGGGCAGTCGTTTATGGATCCAGATGAGCATCAGTGCTTTGCCCCGCATATTCACGAAGGACTTCCTTACTACATTTTGCAACTCTACCGCTATTGGCAGGCAACGGGCGATGTTGAAACCCTGAAGTATGTGTGGGAAAAAACACGCCGTAATTTTGAGCACAATCTTGATTTTCAAGACCAGTGTGGCAGCCTGCTTTTAAATTTCAAGTTGGGCTGCAATGTCTTCATGTACCAGGCGGATCATCTGCACCTGCCCGGAATGGGATTCTCGCCCTCGGTAATGGCCGTTGGATCGTTGGAGTTAATGGCCCGGTTGGCGGAGGCGCTCGGAGAAAAAGCCTTGGCGCAACCATGGCGCCGGCGGCGCGACTATATGCAGGATGAGCTGATGCGCCGCTTCTGGAAGCCGGAAGAGGGGCGTTTTGTTTCCGGGATCGACCCGGAAGGGCATCGGCAACAGGCGGCCTTCTATACCGACTACATCTTTCCTGAACTTTATACCGATCTCCCCCGCGAGGCGACGTGGCTTTCGCTGGCGGCGTGTGACCGCGATTTGTGGAAGGACGCCGAACGGATGCGCATCGGCAATTACTATCCCGTTTTATTCGGTAACAGTGCGGTTCAGCCGGCGCAGTCGTGCGAGGCTGCGGAAGCGTATTTTCAGGCTGGCAAGGCGGATCGCGGGGCGTTGCTGCTTCATGACGCCGCGAGATCAACCACGGTCTACACGGATTCGCCCGGAAGTTTTGCTGAATACCAAAGTGAATCCGGCTATGGCTTGCCTGACTACGGCTTCGGGAATCCTACCGGCTCCTATGTCCATGCGGTGATCAGTGGCCTTTTCGGGCTGGAGAAGTGTGCCGGTGGCACGACGTGGCATTGGCATCCCGCCTTGCCTGCGGACTGGGACAAGGCGCGCCTGCGTCTGCCTGAATGTGAAGCCGCCATTAAGGGGATTGCCGCTGAGCGGTGTTTCACGTTGAATTTGAAGGTGGCGGCGCCGGTGGCTTTTTCGCTCGTCACTCCGGGAGCGCGAGTGGCGACGGTTACCGATGACAGGGGGAACGTTTTGGAATTTCAGCGCCAGTCGCATCCGGCAGGAAGTCGGATGACGTGTGAACTGCCCAAGGCGTTGTGTCACCAGATCACCATCACTACGGAGTCGTTGCCGGAGACCCAATCCCTGGTCCATCGGGAGGCTGGCAATGAGGTGAAACTCCGGTTACCCGTTGAAGGCTTGCGTCTTCTTGATCCCCAAGCCGGGTTCGCTGGTTTCCGCATTGAAGGCGGAACACTTACGGCGCAATTCTTGCACGGGGAGGGCTGGCCATTTACGTTCTTCCTCGAGAATCGGCAGGAGGGGTATACGATTCCGGTCAGGGTGCAGGAATGCAAGGAGGAGTGTGTTTCTCAGTTGCCGAAACTGCGCGGAGCACGGTTCCCATTGAACGTGGCGCCGTTGTGCAATTCCAACGGGATTTATCTCAAGAACTTGTGGCGGGGCTGTCTTTTTGCAGTTTATGATTTAACCCCGCACCTGGATGAGCCTGCTTCGGAGTCACGTCTGAGTCTTGGCGGTATGATTTTCCATATCGTTTCCAAGGGTCAAAATGTGATCTGGCTGGATCGGGGCGGCTATGGGGCCAAACTGAAGATGGGTGTGCCCGGGACGACTCCCGCCCGTGTGAGGATTCCGGTTCAAGCGGTGGTGGGCGGATTTGAGTTGCTGATGGCTTCGGAGGCCCCTGTCCGTGTTACCGGAATGGAAGTGGCCAGTCTCATTGCGCATTATCCCGATGGCGGTTCAGAACGGGTGCCGCTGGTCTATGGCCGCGAGCTGGATTGTGCCAGTCAACCCTTTGCCACCTGTGCTGTTTCGCGCCATATTGGTGACCGCCAGCATTATATGGCGACGGCCGTAGCACTTTCTGCCCGTCGCTGGGTCGAGTCGTTGGAGTTGGTCATTGAGGTGGGGGATTATAATGCCGGAATTCTGGCCATCAACGGGGTGGGGTAATAACGTCAATAACATGATCTAAACCGGTTTATAATAATAATGCTCACCAATTGACCGATTCGCCGCAGGAAACCAATCCGCCTCATCCTGTAATCGTTACCGCGGAGCAAGCCGTTTTTTGTGGTAACAGTTCGTTTCGCCCTTGACGCACAATCTCATAATCGTCAATATTGCCAAAATCTTAGCGATAAGAATGCGGATAAGCTTTGATTGAGGCTTGAACCTCAGGACAATGCACATGATCGAGTCCCTTGATAGAAGCAGCACTTTGAAAGACATCGCGCAGAGTTGCGGAGTGTCCCTGACCACCGTCTCCTACGCGTTGAGGGAGCATCCCTGCGTCAATTTGAAGACGGCGAAACGCATTCGGTCTGCTGCGGCCCGGTTGCGCTATGATCCAGCGGCGCACACCGCCGCCCGGAAGATGGTGCTGCGGCAGCACGGGCGGGAGGTGTTGAACCATGTCGTCGGTCTTTTCATCCCGCCTGCGTTCCACACCACGGCCTACTATGCCCGGCTGTTCGAGGGCATCATGGAGGTGCTGACGAAGGAAGGCTACGCGATCCTGATTACTTACGATTACAGCCCCCACGATCCCCAGCCGACCCGGATTCCACCCGCCTTTCTCGCCGGCAACATCGATGGGCTGATTACCTTTCCGCGCAGCGAGCCCTTGTTTCTGAACAAGTTACGCGGGGCGGCCGGGTTCGGGGCACGCCCCGTGGTCTCGCTCCTTCAATCTCAGAAAGACTGTGCCGGGGTTATGGCCGGCTATGCCGCCGGAGCGGAAGCGGCAGCAGCACATCTCCTTGATCTTGGACATCGCCGGTTCCTTTTTCTCCGTTGGATCTACGAGGCGCCTCCCAGGGGCTTCGAATCTGAATTCCTGAAATGGGAGGGACTTTGCCGGGCGTTCTCCGCCCGGAGACTGAAGGTCGATCACCATGTTCAGGTCGCTCAGATCCGCAGTTATCACTGGCTCGATCCCCGCATGTTGCATGACTTGAACGCCGAGGAGTTGACGACCGTCGAGATTGACGGTTGCTACGTGGGGTTGGCTTCCTATTTACGTGAGCATCCCGAGATCACGGCCGTTCTGGCGATGAACGATGCCAGCGCCTTACGCGCTTGGGCGTTGCTGGAGCGCGAGGGCATTCGCGTCCCCCGCGATGTGAGCATTGTCGGCTTTGATGACACGGATCCCAAACTCGACGCCGACGGCAAGAATCTGCTGACGACAGTGCGGCTTCCGCTTGAGGAACTTGGGCGCGAGGCGGCGCGGCAACTCGTGGGCGCGATTACGGGACGGACGAAGAGGGAGGAACCGGTCATCCTGCCCACGGAACTGGTGGTGCGCGGTTCGACCGCTGTGCCGTGCAATCAGAGGATGGCTGCGATAGAAGACAGGAGGGTGAACCAATGAAACGAACAATCCGGACGATGTTGGGACTAGTCATGACGTTGTTACTGGCGCGCGCGGTCCCACAGGCGCTGGCGGTGTCGGTCACGGGCGGTACGATCACAAACTATACCGACGCGGGCGGTACGAACTGGACGGCGAACATTTTCACCAACGTGGGAACCACCAGCCTAACTGTCACGTCCGGCGGCAATGTACGGGTGCTGGTTGTCGGCGGTGGCGGTGGCGGCGGGAGCGGGCCAGCCAGCTTTGGCGGTGGTGGTGGCGGCGGTGGTGGTGTCATTTTCACCAACATTCTGAATCTTGCGGCCGGGACCTATGACGTCGTGGTCGGGTTCGGTGGGCCGGGTGGTGGGACCACTGGCCCAACGGGGAACGGCACCAACGGCGGCTATTCTGCTCTGTCCAATGCCACGCTCAACCTGACGGCCGGCGGCGGTGGTGGCGGCGGCTACTATGGCCAATCGGGTCTGACGGGTGGCACTGGGGCGACGGTCGGCGGTTCCGGTGGCGGCCACGGACGCGATGGTGGGAATCCCGGTGCGGCGGGCGCTACGCTCGGCAACGGCGTCAGTACCTTCAACAACGCCGGCGGCGCGTACAATGGCAACAATTGGCAGAGCGCCAGCGGCGGTGGTGGCGCTGGCCAAGCCGGTTTTCAGGGCGGGACGGATAGCGGTGTTCACAGTGGCACCTACGCCCAAGGCGGCGCCGGCACGAACATCAACATTGGCGGAACGAACGCGTGGTACGCCGGCGGTGGCGGTGGCACATGGGCGACCGGCGGCGGTACGGCTCCGGCGGGCGGTATCGGCGGCGGCGGAGCTGGCGCCAACGGCAAACCTGCCTCGGGAACCGCGGGAACGGCCAATACGGGCGGCGGCGGTGGCGGCGGAGACAACGCGTTGGGCGGCGATGGCGGCTCAGGTATCGTGATCGTGAGTTATCTGAAAGATACAAGTGCACCCATGATCCAGAATCTGGACGTTTCGAATGTGACGACTAATGGGGCGGTGTTCAATGGGTATCTGGTCAGCACCGGGGCCTCGGCCGCGACTGTGTATGTGCTCTGGGGCACGAACAACGGCGCCATCAGCGGGGGATGGGCCAATACCAACGGGTGGAATCCAGGCGACTGGACCAACGGCAGTTTTCCCGGCACGAACATTGGCCTGACCGCGAGCCAGAACTACTACTACACCTACGCCGCCTCCAACGCGACGACCAACGTGATGGCTTTATCCCCTCAGTACCTCATTACGGGGGAATTGAACGTTCAGGTCTCGGACCCGACGGGACGCGTCAGCGCGCTCGACTTGGCTACGTTTACGGTGACCCGGCCCGCGTCCTGCACTAACGCGGCTCTGGTCGTGAACTATGCGTTGAGTGGCACGGCCACCAACGTGACGGATTACGCCATCGGGCCGGTCAGCGGGGCCGTGGTGATTGCGCAAGGCCAGACGACCGGGGTGGTCACCGTGACGCCGGTGTTCAGGATGGATGCGGCGAAGACCGTGATTCTGACGCTGACCTCCGGCCCGTACGCCATCGGTACGGCGAACAGTGCCACCGCCATGCTGGCAGCGGTAACTTCTATCGATCTCACCTGGACCGGCAATACCGACACCAACTGGAATACGACGACCCCCAACTGGAAGAACGCTACGGGTGACGCCCTGGCGTATGCCGATCCCGATACCGTTACCTTCAACGATTCCTGCGTTCGGTCGAACGTGAATATCGTCGGCACGGTCGGCCCCGCTTCGATTTTGGTGACCAACACGGTGAAGTCCTACACCTTTTCGGGCGGGGCCATCAGCGGCGCCTGCGGTCTGGTCAAGAGTGGCGCCAACACGGTTTTCTTCAACAATGGCCAGTTGCTCCATAGCGGGAGCACCACCATCAACGGGGGCCTGGTGGAGTACGATTTCAATATTTCATCGGGCTCGCCGTCCACCATCGGCGGCTCCGTCACGCTTAATGGGGGCGCGTTGCGCTATCAGAATTACTACGGCGGGAACTTCATGGGGAATATCAACGATTGTTTTACTGTCAGCTCCAATGGCGGCACGATTGGATTCGAGTGCACATCTGGCAGTAATGCCAGTGCGGGGCCTACGCTGACGGGAACGACGACGCTCAACGGGAATCTCGCGTTCGTTGGTAACGTCACCCATACCAAATTTGGCGGAACGATTACGATCGCCAACCTTGTCCTCAACAACTCCGTGACGATTTCCAACAATACCAGCAGAAGCGATGGCGGAAGTGGCGCCTACCCGGACGTTGCCCTGCCGACGACGAATTCGGCGCCGGCGTATACGCTCACGATGGCTGGCACCTCGGGCGGCGGATTCCGATTCACGAGTCTGGTCAGCACCGGACTGAATCTGAGCGGGCTGGCCATCAACGCACCGCTATTCATCGACAACAGTGCCTACGGCAGCACGTTCCCTTACACCGACCCGTTCACCCGGATCGTCGCCAACGGCGGCCAGGTTACCGTCGGCGCGGGGCAAACCCTGACGTTCTTAAGATGCGGTTATTTCGCGCCAAGCAATATCGTGTGGGGTGCAG
>Ga0118677_10004667_pt1 | contig 24714 bp, 15 predicted proteins | sample AliMusrvi5mmetaG_FD_86154 | JGI IMG/M metagenome (GOLD analysis project Ga0118677, IMG submission 86154)
GTCATGTACGTCCGGGAATACAAGTGATATCTCGGATAAGCCGCAAAAACACGGATTAGGCCAATATCATTGACCATGTCGAATGTTCTGTTATTTAGTGAGCAGTAATCGCTTAGGCAATCAGTGATTTTTTGAGCAACCCTGTGCTCAGGCATTCTTTTCATATTTTCCATGCTTTTGATGATGGTACCCTTTGGAAACTGATCCGTTTTGTTCATTCCATAATACCATCCGTTCACCTGAAAAAGGACATGGGTGTCGAATTCAGGAACGTCGCAGGTGAACACTTCCTGCATATCGAAATCGAAAGATGTCGGACGGAAAGCGCGGTTAAAGTTTTCCTGGGCAAACAGTTTGGTGAGGTCCGTGTATTTGTAGTTTTCGACCCTTCTGTCGGGAATCCCCATGCGCAGGAATTCTGCCATCGCCTGCTTACGCTGATTCTTCAGAAAATCGGGTGAGCCTTCATTCAAAAGGTGCCCGTTTTCAAGAAACAGGTCAGACAGTCTCTGATCGGCAGTTTCTATAGTATTTTTCTCTGTCATGGTTTACTCTCCCAACTCTTTTTTGATCCAGTCGTATCCCTTCTCTTCCAGTTCGAGGACAAGTTCCTTCCCTGCTGATTTGACGATCTGCCCCTTGTATAGCACATGCACAAAATCAGGAACAATGTAATCCAGCAGACGCTGGTAGTGCGTTACCACGATGGTTGCGTTTTCAGGTTTCTTCAGCATGTTGACTCCGTTGGCAACAATTCTTAGCGCATCTATATCGAGACCACTGTCGGTTTCATCAAGAATGGCAAGTTTCGGCTCAAGCATGGCCATCTGGAAAATCTCGTTCTTCTTCTTTTCTCCTCCTGAGAAACCTTCGTTGACGGAACGGTTGGTCAGTTGTGAGTCAATCTGGACCATCTCTTTTTTCTCACGCATCACCTTCAGGAAATCACCTGCTGAGAGTTCTTTCAGATTGTGGTATTTGCGTGATTCGTTCACAGCAGTTTTCAAAAAGTTGATCATGCTGACACCCGGGATCTCCACAGGATACTGGAAACTCAGGAAGAGTCCCTCCTTGGCACGAACATCGGCAGGCATGGCGAGAAGGTCTTTTCCGAAGAAAGTTACCTCTCCCTTTGTCACTTCATAACTGGTGTGGCCTGCCAGTACATTGGCAAGCGTACTTTTTCCGGATCCATTGGGTCCCATGATGGCATGTACTTCTCCGGCATTGATGGTCAGGTTGATACCGCGCAGAATTTCCTTTCCCTCTACGCTGGCATGTAAATCTTTTATAATAAGCATATTCTCGATATATTTATAACTAATAAGTTTTATTAAATTGACAATTGACAGTTGACAATTGACAATTATGTTGAGAGCATCGTTAACTTAAAAATAGATAGCATTTGGGTTGATATTACAAGCCCAAATACTGGATAGTTCCTAATTCATTGTCAATTGTCAATTGTCCATTTTCAATTTATCCTACGCTTCCCTCCAGGCTGATCTGCAGCAGCTTTTGAGCCTCCACCGCAAATTCCATGGGCAGTTTGTTGATCACCTCGCGGGCGTAGCCGTTCACGATCATGCCGATGGCATCCTGCGTGGAGATTCCGCGCTGGTTGCAGTAAAATATCTGGTCTTCGCCGATTTTTGAGGTCGTCGCTTCGTGTTCCACCACAGAATTGGGGTTTCCTACCTCAATGTACGGGAAGGTATGTGCACCGCAATGATCGCCCAGCAAAAGGGAGTCACATTGCGAATAATTCCTTGCATTTTCGGCTTTTGCAGCCACCCTGACCAATCCCCGGTAGGAGTTGGAACTGTGGCCGGCTGAGATTCCCTTGGAGACGATGGTGCTTTTGGTATTTTTCCCAAGATGGATCATTTTGGTGCCTGTATCTGCCTGCTGGTAATTGTTGGTAAGAGCCACGGAATTGAACTCAGCCACAGAATTATCACCAAAGAGTATGCAACTGGGGTATTTCCAGGTGATGGCTGAACCTGTTTCCACCTGGTTCCAGAATATTTTAGAGGATATACCCTTGCAAAGGCCTCGTTTGGTTACGAAATTGTAAATGCCTCCTATTCCGTCCTTGTTACCCGGATACCAGTTTTGCACGGTAGAATATTTCACCTCTGCCCTGTCGAGCGCAATGATTTCCACCACGGCAGCATGCAGTTGGTTTTCGTCGCGCATCGGTGCGGTACAACCTTCGAGGTATGAAACATAGCTGTCATCGTCGGCAATAATAAGCGTCCTTTCAAATTGCCCCGTATTTTTGGCATTGATCCTGAAATAGGTCGAGAGTTCCATGGGACACCTCACTCCTTTCGGGATGTATACAAATGAACCATCAGAAAAGACGGCGCAGTTGAGGGCAGCAAAAAAATTGTCGTTGGGAGGAACAACCATTCCAAGGTATTTCTGTACCAGGTCGGGATGGTGTTTCACCGCTTCGCTGAAGGAGCAGAAAATGATTCCGAGTTCAGCCAGGTTTTCCTTGAAAGTAGTCTTTACAGACACACTATCCATGACCGCGTCGACTGCCACACCGGCCAGCATCTTTTGTTCCTCCAGCGGAATTCCGAGTTTGGCAAAAGTGCTCAGCAGTTCGGGATCCACCTCATCGAGGCTTTCATATTTGGGTTTCTGACGAGGAGCAGCATAATAAATAATATCCTGGTAATCAATTTCCGGGACTTTCAATTGTGCCCATTCAGGCATTTTCATCGTCAGCCATTTGCGGTAGGCCTTTAGCCTGAATTCGAGCATGAATTCAGGCTCTTCCTTTTTTGCGGAGATGATTCTCACCACCTCTTCGCTCAAGCCTTTGGGGATCGTATCCGTTTCGATATCCGTTACGAAACCAAAACGATAATCCCGGCCGGCAACTTCATTGAGTAATTTATTTTGATCATCCATTTGAATAAGTGCCTAGAGTGAACTAAAGTGAACTAAAGTGCCTAAAGTATTTAGGGACTCCAGACTTTTGTCCTGTTAAATTTAAAAATACCGTGAACCGGAGAACTTTTTTATAAAATTGTCTGAAGGTTCATCTCTTTGTACGAATTTTTAATAAGACTTGATACAAATTGGTGCAAAGATATAAAATGCACTACTTTTGAGGTGTGATTTAACAATTAAATCTTAAAGAAACATGGCGGAGGAAAGGGCAAAGCGCGTTGAACTTGCTGAAATAGGTGAATTTGGTCTGATAAAAAGGATCACGGCAGCTGTCAAAATAAAAAATGAAAGTACCCTGAAAGGTGTTGGCGACGACTGTGCCGTTCTCAGTTATCCGAATAATAAAGTGGTTGTAACCACAGACTTGCTGATGGAAGGAGTGCACTTCAATCTGGTTTACGTACCCCTGAAGCACCTCGGTTACAAAGCTGTTTCTGTCAACATCAGCGATATCTGTGCCATGAATGCCATTCCCAGGCAAATTACTGTTTCCATCGCGATCTCTTCAAAATTTACAGTAGATGCAATCGATGAACTTTATGCGGGAATCCATCTGGCATGCGAACGATATGGCGTCGATCTGGTTGGGGGTGATACCACCTCCTCCCTCACCGGACTGACCATTTCAATTACGGCCATCGGCGAGGCGGAAGAAAATGAACTTGTTTACCGCGATGGAGCGAAACCGACCGACCTTTTGTGTGTTACCGGCGACCTTGGTGGCGCTTACCTGGGACTTCAACTGCTCGAAAGGGAAAACGAACTGTTCCGGTTGAACCCGACTGTTCAGCCCCAGCTTTCTGGGTACGATTATATTCTTGCAAGGCAGCTAAAACCCGAAGCCCGTGTGGATATGCGGGAGATTTTCAGTACCCTGGATATCAAACCTACTTCCATGATTGATATATCCGACGGATTATCATCCGAAATTTTGCACCTCTGTGAGGAGTCAGGCGTTGGATGCCGACTGTTTGAAGAACGCCTGAGTTTTGATCCGCAGGTTCGGAAAATGGCTGAAGAGATCCTCATTAATCCGCTGGTAGCTGCCCTGAATGGCGGCGAAGACTATGAACTCCTGTTTACCTTGCCCATAGCTGACCATGAAAAGGTCCGCAATCATCCTGATATCACGGTTATAGGTCATATGACCAAAAAGGAAGATGGCTGCAACCTGGTTACCATCGGTGGATTGCAGGAAATTCCGCTTACGGCGCAGGGGTGGAATCCTTTGAAAAGTGCCTAAAGTGCCTAAAGTGAACTAAAGTGCCTAAAGTGCCTAAAGTTATGTGGCACAAAATTCGCGCATTGAATTTGTAGAGACGTTGCATGCAACGTCTTTCTTTTTAATAGTCCTATTATTAATAAGAAAGAAATAGTTGGGACCGAATCGAAAATCGAAAATCCAAAATTTTCCAATTAATCTGTAACGTTTTGTACTAAGGTGCGTCTTATCTGAAGTTAGCAAGTTAAAGTCCAAAAGAACCTATCATGATCAGCATCGAAAATCTTCATAAATCATATGTAACAGGGAACAACAGCCTTCATGTTTTGAAAGGCCTGAACCTGGAAATCAAGGAGGGTGAATTTGTCTCCATCATGGGTTCATCCGGATCGGGAAAATCAACCTTGTTGAATATTCTGGGTGTTCTGGATGATTACGACAAAGGTAACTATTACCTGAGCGGCAAGCGGATCTGGGGATTGAACGAGACGCAGGCTGCCATTACGCGCAATGCAATGATCGGGTTTATCTTCCAGTCGTTCAACCTGATTTCATTCAAAAATGCAATGGAAAATGTGGCGCTGCCCCTTTATTACCAGAAAATCAACCGCAAAAAAAGGAACCTGATAGCCATGGAGTACCTCGACAGACTTGGACTCAAAGACTGGGCGCATCATCTTCCGAGTGAAATGTCGGGTGGACAAAAACAGCGTGTTGCCATTGCCAGGGCGCTGATCTCCAATCCGAAAATTATTTTGGCGGATGAACCTACCGGAGCGCTAGACTCACAGACATCCCTGGAGGTAATGGATATTCTGAAGGAAGTCAATGACCAGGGTATTACTGTCATCATCGTTACCCACGAGCATGACATTGCTGCCCTGACGAAAAAAATTATTCGTCTGAAAGATGGCGTCATTGGTGAAGTCATTACCAATGGTGATCTTCAGATGTACCGCGACAGAGTTAAACATGAATAAATCCAAGATATGTTCGATGTAGATATTTGGCAGGAGATTTTCAGTACCATCAAGAAAAACAAGCTCAGGACTTTCCTGACAGGATTTTCTGTGGCATGGGGTATTTTCATGCTGATGGTGCTGCTTGGATCCGGGAACGGACTTTCCAACGGAGTGAAGGAACAATTTGCAGAGAATGCTGTGAATGTCATGTGGATGTGGACAGGTGAGACCTCCATTCCTTACAATGGATTAAAAGAGGGAAGACCAGTAAAGTTCAACAATCAGGATTATGACTTTCTGACAACCAAATCCAAGGAGGTGGAGAAGGTTTCTTCCCGCTATTACCTTCCGAACGACATCTTATACGCTTACGGAAAAGAGTATGGCTCTTTTGAGACCAGTACCTGTTATCCTACACTTCAGGAAATGGAGATGATCAACATCAATTCCGGGAGGTTTATCAACGAACTTGACATGCAGGATTTCCGAAAAGTGGTGGTTATCGGCGATGAAATCCGTAAGGCGTTATTCAAGGAAGAGGAGCCAATAGGGAAATATGTCAGGATAGGTGGAGTTCCTTTTTATGTGATCGGTGTTTCAAAAGACAAAAAAAATTCAGATAAAAACAGGCAGGCTTATATGCCATTCTCGACTGCACAAAGAATTTTTAGCGGGGGAGACAGGGTGCATACATTTACCGTGACTTCCAAAATTGTGCAAACTTCGGAAGAGGCTGAAGCAATCTCAGATAAAATAAGGGATGACATGGCCAAGAGGCATGCTTTTGATCCAAAAGATACAAGAGCGATGGGGTCATTCAATATGCTGACACAATACATTCGCACCATGAAAATCTTTCAGGCTATTAACCTATTCGTCTGGATTATTGGAATCGGAACCCTCATTGCCGGGATTGTCGGTGTGAGCAACATCATGCTGATCCTGGTCAAGGAACGAACCCGTGAGATTGGCATCCGAAAGGCAATAGGCGCTACTCCGATGTCGGTGATCGGTTTGGTTTTGCTTGAATCCGTTTTGATTACAACTGTAGCAGGTTACATCGGACTGGTGATGGGAGTAGGATTAATGGAGTTGATAAATATGGGATTGGAAAGAGCTGCCGCAGCAGGTGGTCCGAGTAACAACACCTTCTTTTTGAATCCGACTGTGGATTTTAAGACTGCAGTTTCAGCTACGCTAATTCTGATCCTATCAGGTGCCCTGGCGGGTTACCTGCCTGCCAGAAAAGCTGCCAATGTAACACCAATTGAGGCTTTACGCGATGAAAATTAATGCTATCATTTTACTAACAGCTAATAGCTAACTGCTTAATACAAATGTTTGATCTCGACAGATGGAATGAAATATGGCACGCATTGGCCAAGAACAAGGTAAGAAGTCTTCTCACCGCCTTCGGTGTTTTCTGGGGTATCTTCATGCTGATTGTCATGGCCGGTGCCAGCAACGGATTGAAAAACGGAATCGTTGAAGGGGTAGCCAAGTTTGCCACCAATTCCTGTTTCCTCTGGACCAACCAAACAAGTGAACCATACAAGGGTTTCAAGCGTGGTCGTCAGTGGAACATGGAATCGGAAGATCTTACCTATATACTTAACAATGTACCGGAGGTGGAATACATATCCCCTAAGAATTTCGGATCCAGGATGAATGGCGGGCCAAATACCATCCATGGACTTAAAACAGGCGCTTACAATGTGAAAGGTGATTATCCTGAATACATAAAGATTGATCCATACACCGTTATTCAGGGAAGATGGATCAATGAAATGGATATACGAGACAAGCGAAAAGTATGTGTGATAGGCGAGAAAGTTTTCGAGCAAATGTTTGAAAAAAAGGAAAACCCGCTGGGTGAATACCTCAAGGTATCTGGCGTCTATTACCAGGTGATTGGGGTCATTAAACCGGAAACACAAATCAACATCAACGGTCGAGCAGAAGAATCAATCTTCCTGCCTTTCACTACCATGCAGCAGACTTACAACATGGGTAACATGGTTCATTTTCTTGCCTTAACAGCAAAGAAAGGAGTACCTGTCAGTGTAGTTGAGGAGAAAGTGAAAAACATCATCAAAATGCGTCACTCCATTGCTCCGACGGATACCCAGGCATTGAACAGTGTAAACATTGAAGAGCAGTTTAAGCAGATAAGCGGTCTTTTCATTGCCATTGGAGTTTTGACCTGGATTGTTGGTATTGGCACCCTCATGGCCGGCGTAATCGGCGTGAGCAACATCATGCTGGTAATTGTTAAGGAGCGGACCAAGGAGATTGGAGTGCAACGGGCGTTGGGCGCCTCTCCCCGGACAATCATCACCCAGATTATGCTTGAGAGTGTTGCCCTTACAACTGTTGCCGGGTATATGGGATTGTCGCTTGGCGTGGCGTTGCTGGAGCTCGTTAACATGGTGATTGAAAGTCAGCCTGTCACAACCGACAGGGCATTTTTCAAACACCCGGAAGTCAGCATTACAATAGCAGTCGCTTCTCTGACCATACTTGTTCTGGCAGGACTCTTCGCCGGTTCGATTCCGGCCAAAAGGGCTCTGATGATCAAGCCGATCGAAGCATTGAGAGAGGAATAGAAAGAAACTTTGAAACAAACAGAAATAAATTGAAACGAATAGAAATAAATTGATACAAATAGTAAAACGAATTGATGATCTAGCGTAGAATTCCTAACAACCTATTTCCAACAATTTCGATAAATTACAATCGTTTTTCCTTTATTTCCTGAATACATATCAAATTTTAAAATAAACATTGAATAAAAAATAAAATCAAAGGTTGCCATGAAAAAATTTTTCAAGATTTTCGGACTCAGTTTAATAGCGATCCTTTTTATTGGGACACTGGTGTTTTTGTATAAAAAATCACAGAAGAAACCTGATCAGTTCGAAATAAAGAGTGCATCAGTCAATAACATCATCAAGAAAACGGTCGCGACCGGAACGGTACAGCCAAGAAAAGAGATTGAAATCAAACCTCAGGTTTCCGGTATCATCGAAAAGGTATATCTGGAGGCAGGGCAGATGGTTCATAAAGATGATGTAATGGCGCAAATAAATATCATTCCTGATATGGTTACGCTCAATAATGCCGAATCCAGGGTTAAGCGGGCGCAACTCAACTACGAGGATGCGAAGATTGATTACGAACGTCAATCAACCCTTGTCGAAAAAAAGGTAATCTCCAAGGAAGAGTATCAAAAAGCCAAACTTTCCTACAATTCGTCCAGGGAAGAGGTCGAAGCAGCTGAAAACAACCTCGAGTTGATTCGCAAAGGCGTGACAAAAAATTCTGCGAAAACCACCAATACCCTGATTCGTTCGACAATTGCCGGAATGGTGCTTGATGTTCCTGTCAAGGAAGGTTTTTCGGTTATTCAGGCCAATACTTTTAATGCAGGTACCACTATTGCCATCGTTGCCGACATGAACGACATGATTTTTCTCGGGAAAGTCGATGAAACTGAAGTTGGAAAAATCAGGGAAGGAATGAACATTGAACTTACGATCGGTGCAATCGACAATGAAAAGTTCAACGCAGTACTGAAATATATCGCCCCCAAGGGGAAAACGGAGAATGGCGCCATCCAATTTGAGATTAAAGCCGACGTGCTGCTTAAAAAGGATCAGTTTATCCGTTCAGGTTACAGTGCGAATGCAAATATCGTACTTGATCGCCGCGACAGTGTCCTGACTATTCCGGAAGGTTTGCTTAAATTTGCCCATGACACCGCCTTTGTTGAGGTCCAGAAAGCTCCCGATCAATTTGAAAAGAGATTTGTGAAAACTGGATTATCAGATGGTATCAATATTGAAATAGTTTCAGGAATCAAAAAAGAGGATAAAATCAAGGGAAACCTGATTGATCCGAACAAAAAACCGGAAGAAAAGAAATAAAGTACTCTGATTGACAACGAAAAGAGGTAATTTAGTACAAAAATTTAAACCCATGATACGAACCATTTTTACCCTGGCTTACCTGCTGCTGCTTTCGCTTTTTGCCACATTGCATGCTCAGGAGCTATGGACGCTGGACAAATGCATCAATTATGCCCTTGATAACAACATCTCGATCAAACAGAGCCAGTTAAATACGCAATATCAGCAAAACAACCTTAAGGGGAAGAAGAATCTGAGATTGCCTAACCTGAATGCGCAGGTTTCGCAAAACCAAAATTATGGACGGTCTCTTACTTATTTGAATACCTACACCAATGTCAATTCAGCTGAGTCTGATTTTGGAATGAGTACGCAGACAACTGTTTTTCAGGGAATGCAGATCAACAATTCCATTAAGAAAACCGAACTGGATCTGAAGGCAAGCTTTGAAGATCTCGCCAAGGCAAAAGATGATCTTTCACTGAATATCGCTTCCACTTTTCTGGAAATACTTTTTTCGAAGGAATTGGTGAAAGTATCTGAAGACCAACTGGCAATAACCCAACAACAACTGAAGCAATCCCAGGAAAAAGTTAATGCAGGAAGTCTTGCCAGTGGCGCCTTACTTGAGATCGAAGCGCTGTCAGCCAATGAGGAATTGACCCTTACTGACGCAAAAAGCCAGCTTCAGCTTGCGAAATTGAAACTGGCCCAGATGCTTGAGCTGAATTTTACAGACAAGTTTGACGTACAGGTTCCTGTTTTGCCAGAAGTTAACAGTGCCGCAGCCGTTGCCTCTTCGCAGGATATTTACATGACGGCACTCAAGCAAAGACCTGAAATCAAAGGCGCTGAGTATCGCTACCAGAGTACCGAATTTCAACTTAAAATGGCGCAAGGTGTTTATTATCCTACCGTCTCATTTTATGCCAACTTTTATAATCTCTACAACAACAAATACAAGGATCTGAATGGCAATAGCATTGGTTTCAGCGATCAGCTTAGCAATAACCAGCGAAAGGGCCTCGGATTGCAGATGAATATTCCGATTTTCAACAGGTTCCAGAGTAAGGTAAATGTTGACAACGCTAAAATACAAATGTTGAATACTCAACTTGACCTGGAAGGAACCAAAAAGGTTTTAAGACAGGAGATCGAAACTGCACAGACAACTGCACTGACCTCTTTCAACAGGTATAACTCCACGGAGAAGGCAGTAATATCTATGTCCGAGGCATTTCGTTATTCTGAAGAGAAATTCAATGTCGGTCTTGTCAATGCAGTGGAGTACAATACGGCCAAAACCAATTTGGTGAAAGCTTCCTCCGATCTGCTGCGAGCCAAATACGAATTTATTTTCAGGACCAAGATTCTTGATTTTTACCGCGGAATACCAATCACGCTTTAAATCCGGCAGTTGGATTAAAGATCCAGCATCAGCTGATCGTTTGTCAGTCTGAAGGTTTTCCTGTGGTGTTCGCAGATGCCGAACCGGGATATTGCCTGACGGTGCTTTTCCGTTGGGTATCCCTTGTTTCTGTCCCAGGCGTATTGCGGGAAGTCGGTATGAATCTTCAGCATAAAATCATCGCGGCAGGTCTTTGCAAGTACCGAAGCTGCTGCAATTGACATAAAGCGCCCATCTCCTTTTACAAAGCAGGTATGCGGAATTTTCCCAAAAGCCTTGAAACGGTTTCCGTCTACCAAAATATGCTGAGGTTGTATGGCCAATTGGGCCAATGCCTTGTGCATGGCCAGGATGGAGGCATTCAGGATATTGATTGTGTCAATTTCATGCTGGTCGCAAATACCAACTGACCAGGCAAGCGCTTCATTGAGTATGACATCCCTAAGTCTATATCTCTGCAATTCAGTAAGTTGTTTAGAGTCATTCAAAATATCGGACCTGAAGTTCTCCGGCAGGATGACGGCGGCAGCAAATACCGGTCCGGCCAGGCAGCCTCTGCCTGCCTCGTCGCAACCTGCCTCGATCAATCCTTTCGTGTAACAGTTCAAGAGCATAAAAAGAGGGTTTTCTAATTTGCACAAACACATCTTTCATCATTTCAGCCTTCCGTCCGATCCTAAAATTCTGGCATTTGCAGGCACCCGAGCGCGGACGACTGACCCTTCGGTATTCTACGTCCCCCGGTCAAAACAGCGGGTTCCCATCTCAGTACCGATACGCGGTTTAATACCGGAGTCCAGTAATTTTCACATTTCCACATTTTCCAATTTTCACATTAATTACACTCGTCCCAGTCGATTCTACGGCAATAAAGTAAACCTGAAACTGACTCCCAAATTTGAGTTGGTTGTCCGGTAGGCATTTGAAATATAGGGACTATTTACGATCCGGTCGTAGAAAAGCCTGACCAGAAATACTTCACTCAGGTTATAATCTGCCGAGAACTTGAACGACAAAGCATCCTGCCCGGCTGTAAGCTGCATGTTCGATTCAACCAGTTTTCGCAAGACTGTTTTATTCTTGCCGTAGGTAATATCGGCCCGCAGGTTAAGGTCGTTGTTCATCATTTTGGAAGAGGTTTTTGTTTTAATGAACAGTTTCATGTTTTCGAAACGGTAACCTACTCCCAGACTAGCCTCGTTGTTGTACATTTCGGTTGTCTGGTTGTTGGTGAGGCTCATGGTAATGTTCCTCATTTTCCTGTATTCGATGCGGGTTGTAAGGTTGTTGATCCAGGTTACGTCGATGTCAAATAAAGGATTGAAGGTTTCATTGATATTGATGGCAGCAACATCATTGAAAGGCAGGAAATTGTTCTGCGCATCCCGTACGTAGCTGTATCCGTCATTGGCTGTCTTGAAATTCATGTTGGAAAGGTAGGTACCAACATTATAGGTTGAGGTATAATCATGTGAAATATTCAACGATTTCATAATCTTCTTCAGGCCGTCGATCTTGCTAACTGCGCCGGAATAGGTGATTCGCCAGTTTGGCATCATGAATTTGGCAGAAGGGAAAGCAGTTAGTTCAACCTTATTGACGTCTCGTCCGGTGTAGGCAGAAAAGAAGGCCGGAATCAGCACTTCCTGAGAGGTTGGCCCATATCCTGACGGGAAACCGGTACTAGGATCAATCATACCCGGTTGATAATTGTTTTCGGGGTTTGCAATCCTTTCTGCATCGAGTCTTTGGGCAATCACTTGTCTGTTGTTCTGCATGTCATTCCATCCTTTCGAATCCTGCACAAAGGCCTTTCCCAGTTTCTCGAAAGAAGTGCCAAGCGTGATAACAGACATGCTGAAGTTTCCCCCAAATGAGTTATTGTAGGAATCCCATCCTTTGCTTGAATTGTAAATTAAAAATTCCGATGCATTTCTTGCAAAAATGCGGTTCGCCCTCAGTTCAATTTTCAGGTCAGGCAGAGGAACCAGTTTAGCACGCAGGTTTAGCCTCGTATTGTGGCTCATCATGAAGGGCTTATTCACAATAGTATCCCTGGTGACCCAGTTATTACGGGCGGCATCAATCCCAAAATTTTCATTCTGCCATCCCATCACAAATGGAATTCCAGGAGCCAGGGAACTACCGTTGTTACCCGCATAGTTATTGAGGCCAAAGAACGAACTTCCGGGCATATAGCCCGCAAGGGAAGTTCCTCCCATCTCTCCGTAGGAAATATTCATGTCATACAACATCATCAAGAACCTGGCTGTAAGCTCGCCAATATGCAAGGCCACAGGAGAATCTTTTTCTTTTTTCGGAGTTATTTCGACCGATGCGGCATCACAATCTGCCTGGGCGGTAAAAATGATCCTGTTATCGTTTACAACCTTTACCTGACCCGGAATAGGTTTTCCGGTTAGATCCGAAACTTTAACAATTACCTCCGGAGTGGCTAATTTATGGAAGAATGAATAGGGGGAATTCTTCTTCATTTTCACATTTTGCTCCTGATATTTTTTGGGGGCTGCAGGAGGAGCCTTTTCTCCCCTGTATCTTTGTCGGCTTGCCTCCTGGCTTTGAATCCTGCCTCTGCTGAACTCTCCGTATTTCTGGTTCACGTTTCGCAGGAACGGCACTTTGTTGTACAATTGCAGAAAATTCAGTTGACCGTTGAACTGGAAAGTACTCATGTTACTGATGGTATTTCCTAATACGTAATTGGGGTTTGTAATCGGCGCAAGGTTCCAGTCGTAACCAGCCTGGTAGGTAAGTGAGGCCGAAGTCCAGTCAAATAGGGGTATTTTATTGATCGGTATGCTATAGGTGATATTCCAGGTGTGGTGGTAATGGGTGTTTTTACCTCCTTCAAGGATAGTTCTCCATATCGTGTCGCGTCTTGCCTCGTAGGTGGTTTTAGTCGAATTCAAAGTACTCGCAGGATCACCAATCCGGGAAGTATTGACCGCAGAAAAGTCAATTTTTAAAGCTCTTGTGAGATCAAACCGGAAATCATAATAACGGTTCCATATGAAATTTTTCTCCGATGAAATGGGAAGGATGAAATTAGGATTTGTAATATTTCTGTACTGCAATTCGCTTTGCATGTTGTTCAAATCCGAACGGAAGGAGATTTGAGCAGGCGTGAGGCTGAAATTGAAATCTCTGAACAGGGTTAAATATTTTGATTTCAGAAAAGGGATGCTTTTAAGCGGATCTATGGATTTTGGTTTACCTAAGAAATTGTAATTCAGCAAAGTTCTTGAATTTTGAGTTCTTTCGATCAGGGTGTTGATATCGCCGTGCTGGTACTGGTTGTAAGAATAGGACATGGAGAGGTTCGACAGGTCGTAGAACCTGGTTTCCCTGTTTCTGTTTTGTTTGTCGATCTGAACATTTGTAAAATTGATGCTCTGTCGCGAACTGTAATCCAGCGATATTTTCTTGATCGAGTCGCGTTCTGACTTTGTTGCAGCACTGTTAAGAGCGTCACTTAACTTGACATCCTTGTCGACAGGAGAGTATTCAGGTGTAGCTACGGTTTTTGAAAAACTCATGTACATTGGAATCCTGACTCCCGATTTTGGTTTAAAAAATTTGCCCAGTTCGAGATTGGTCGAAATATCATATTCCCGGGTATCTTGTATCGCACGTGTCGACATTTTTGAGTCAATATCGCCGAATCCGGAGGTCATCATTTTACCCGCGAAAGAGTAGCTACCCAGATCGGCCAGATTGCCCGAGACGCGCCCAATGGCCGCCCATCCGCCATTTTCTTCAAAATTGGTCAGCCTCAGCTCATTCACCCAAACAATGGCGGAGCGGTTCCCAGTTGTGTGCCCCTTTCGGTTGCTGATTCCTATCATCATCACGGAGACTTCAGAAAGATCCGGATTGCCCTTTATCTTAATTACATTCTGACCGTTGTTCACTCCCTGATGGATCTGGGAGTATATATCTCCCATGGTGACTGTGCCTGAATTGATCTCTTTGTTTCGAGTCAGTTTCAGTTGTGGAAGAAGGTCCAACGGTATGTACACGTGGTTTTCGGAAGGCCAGACAATATACCTGTCGCTTTCCAGGTTATTGTCGTAGAAACCCGGCGGTGTCAGTTTAAGCGGGATCTCGTACTCATAATAATTGTACTGAAAATCGGAACCAATCCGGAGGAAGAGGGATAGTTCATTGTCTCTGATCGGGGAACCATCTATTTTCTCGGCATGTACTTCCAATTTCAGATTCTTGTAACGCCGGAGATCAACAGAAGTAGTTTTATAGGCTGCTCTGGCCTCTCCTGGTTCCAGATCATTAACGCTCAGCAACATAGACTGTTCGTTCAATTGCCGGATCTGGGCGTTGTTGGGATCGATCACACGGTCAACGCCGGGAGGCAGCACATAGTTGACCGGTTTCCGGGTATTATTCTCTTCGATGTTAACAGCCGCAATGTCAAACTGGGAGTTTCCGGTGGGAAGTGATGTATCCGTATTTAGACTTTTTTCGTACTTTCTCCAGTTGGTCCGCACGAGGTCAAGGGTAGCAAAACGCAATACAACAGGCTTTTTCCAACCATTTACCAACATCCTCATAAAGCGGATCGACCTGAAATCACTGATTGATCCGTATGTTTTATCGGGTTCTGAGATGGGAACCTTGAACTGATACCAGGTAATGACGGATTTTTTACCGCTTTTCAGGGTGACCTCTGATTTCATTACATCCGTGATATAGTTTTTCCCTAGAATCATATTCGCCCTGTCGATCTTGAGGTCGTACTGGAAATAGGATTCATTCTCGTTCAGCGTGTTGTCGTCGTTGATATCTTCAACATCCGGGATGGAGGTGGCAGCCGTTGGATAACTTTCTGTCGATTGCTCATTGGTCGGGGAGTTGCCTTCGGTATTGCTGAAAAACTTGTAGCGTTCAAGGAGGTCTTTCTTCTGCTGGTCATAATCCGAACCCCTGAAGTAATGAAAATCATCACTTGAAGGGTCTTTTGAGGCCTGTGCGAAGGCATTCGCATCAACGAGCGGACTCAGGGAAGCAAGGAACTTCTGGTAAAACGTTTGTTCATCTTTTGAACTTAGTCCATCTAATCCGACATCCTGATAGATTCTCGTTTGGGGAGAATTGTCAAAAGCCTTGACGAGTGATTGCTGCACCGGAACCCGTCCCCAGGTTGTCACATCCATGCCGCTGTAATCTCCGTTTGTCGGTAAACCCTGTTCGAAGGATTTTCTTCCATCCCGCAGGACATCCTCAGATACCGATCCAAGGTGAAATACAAGGCTGCCGCCCGGATTTTCATCTCCTACCTTATCTTCAGCGAACGGATCCATCATCCAGAACTGGATGTATTCCACATTCGTCGCCTCAAAGTCGCTGTTGTCGAGTTTACGCATGATCCCGCCCCATCTGCTCTCAGGATGGGCCAGGGTACCGTCTTTGGCAACGCCGGAAGAGTAGGATGTAGGATTGGTGTCATAATTGTACGGACCCCTTTCCTGCGGATAAAAGGCAAGATCCAGGGTGGGGATGTTGGTTGGCTGTCCGACAGGATTCTCCTTGTTGGGAAATATCTCTGCCTGAAAGACTTCGCGCACACGATGATCGTCGAGCATATCCTCTTGCAGCAGATAAGAAGGAGCCGTGTTCCTTTGCATGAAAGGGTCAATCACATACCATGAAAGGCGGGCACGGTTGTAGCCATATGCCAGGTCGTTGATCAGGTTTCCTTCCGGGAAAAGTTCATTACCCTGGGGAGTACTGGCCAGAGACCATCCAATAAATGATTTCAGATTGACGGGCGTTGTGGTACCCTCAAAATCGTCCAGATAAACGGCTCCTTCCTTTGATATGGCTTTGGCGTGGCCCGGGAATAGCCTGGCCCATTCCATGTCGATGGCAATTTTGGATATCTCTTTTGTATGGAAAAACGGAAGTGAATTGACTGCCTTGGTTATAAACGGAGCAGTAGCGCTGTAAGAGCCGTTGAAGCCAAGCATGGTATTGGATATAGGATCTTCGCCATAATTTACTTTCTGTGTGAGCGGTTTCTCAAGCAGGTACATCACTGTGGATCCAATGTTGAAATTCTTACTGATTTCGTAATTCAAATGAGTGCCCAGCATGGTTTTCCTTTGCATGCTGAAAAGATCCTGGCTTTCAGTTGTGATGGATATCGGTGTGCCGGAATCCAGTAAACCCTGATTGATTACCTTTACGCGTCCCTGGGTGTAGTCCACAATGTAATCTACATCTTCTGTCAGTTGTCTGCCTCCTGCCATCACTTTCACGGATCCTCTTGCAATGTTGAGCGCGTCGAGTGAAATTTCAGAACTGGAAAGGCCTTTATAGCTTCCCGTCATGCTATACTTGTTCTTCTCGGCATCCTGTTCGGCGACTGTTTTTGTGTTATTGTACAGCGAAGAATAGACATACCTGGTGATTGCAGCAGCATCGCCGTTGAATTTTTTTTCGAGATTCGAACCGAACGGCTGAACTACCGGGAAGATAATCCGTCCCTTCTGCGCATCTACTGTAATCTTGTCGATGAAGTCAAAAATTCCGTCCGGATAGGGATCAAGTTGTTTATTGAGATTATCCAGATTCATCACATTCAGGAGGTTTTTCTCCTTGAGCGGGCCATCAGGAAGATAATTCAGATTAGTTCCGGAGGCATCATTCCTGTATAGGACATCCATCTTGAATTGGTCGCTCGAAAGACGCTGTGAATTGATGTTGTAGATATTTTTCATCATCAAATCCCAGTTCTTGAATTTTGGATTCAGATTTGTGCCCTTCAACATCTTTAGAACCAGTGTTTTTGGGGCTTCTATCCCATCCGTTGAAAATTCGCCAACCTGGCAAGTCTGCCCGTTGGAAGTGTATTGATAGGCAATTGCAAGTATTTCGTCCGAATTGAGTGCAGCACTCAGCGAGATGTATCCCAGCTGACGGTTGATGGTATATTCAGTTGAATCGAGACGTCGGGCATTTTCAATCTTCTCAAAATCACGGCCTGCGATGAAGTCCCGTTGCGACAAGGGTTTCAGTATCTCGTTCAACCTGGCAAAATCGCGGATTCCCGAATAGGTATTTGTCATCTCCTTGTAGAGGCCGTTGATGTTGTTGTTGGGAAGCTGGTTATAAGGATAGGCTTGACCCGGCGTATCGCCAAATTCAGGAATGGCGTGATTCTGCATGTCTTTGCTGTTCTCACCAAGGTCAAGCAGGGCAAGCACGTTGCGGGACTGGTCAAAGCGTGCGGATTTGTTGGTTACCCAAACCTCCACCTTGTTGATGGTAATGGATGATTTAATGACGGGGAGTTCAGAAAGGGCCTGGTCGTAATTGTTGTAAAAATGATGACCGAAGAAAAAATTCCTGTTGGCATCATAATTGGTAGCATTAATTGCAAACTTGGTTTGTTCGGCACCTCCCGAGGTATTGATCACTTTGGTTTCGCCTTTTTGCTGTGAAAAAAGTGTGGTAACTGATAATTTTCCGAACTGAAGGTCTGCTTTCACACCAAAAAGGTTTACCCCGCCGCGAATCAGGGTTCCTGTAAGAGGCATTGAAACATTTCCAGCCTCCACATTTCTTACAATTTCATCTTCACCACCTGAATAATTGAGCCTGATTTTATTTTCGAAGTCAAAGGTGGCATCTGTGTTGTAGTTGAACCTCAACTTCATTCTGTCGCCTATTTCTCCATCCAGACTCACATTGATCTTATTGGTAAAGTCGAAGGTGGTATTTTTCTGCATTCTGGTCGGAATAGCCGGATTTTCAATCTTGTTACTTTTCGCTCCAAGAGTCATCTCAACGTATCCCTGCGGACGAATGTTCACGACACTGCTTCCAAAAACCTTGCTGAACGCATCTCCCCCTATCTGAAACTGAGGTACAATCTGGGAGTGTTTATCTGAAGATTGTTGTGAGATTTTTTTCCTCCAATATCTGTCTACATATTCCTTCATATCTTCCTGGAGGTACTCATGCAAACTGAGTGCCCCAGGTAAACGGTATTCTATGCTTCCTGCCTTTTCAGTAATGAGATATTGTCCGGTAAGTGCATCGTATACCACTTCGGTCTTGATGTTGGAAGGTTTTTTCAGGTACAGTGAAGTGGTGTCACTGTTGTGAAGTTGGGAAAAAGGATTTGGCTTTTTTTTGGAATGAAGGCTGTTCACGGCTGTATCTCCCGGATCAGAATCCGCAGCCAGAAAATTTTTGGGATCAAAGTGCCTGGGCATAGCATTTACTGATCCAATGGATGGGTTGCTATGCCAAACTAATGCAAGACATGCGAAAAGCAATGTCGCAAAAATGGTATTGAAAAGTACTTTTTTCAATTTCGTCAAAAACTCTTTAACGCTAACTTGATCAGGTTTTCAACTGTTATTGCCGGTTGTTCGATGAGGACCTGATCCACTAGTTTTTCAACAGCTTTCTTGTTAAACCCGAGCATTTCCAAAGCGGCGACCGCTTCAGAGCGTACCGGACTTCCGTCTGGACGGAACAACAGATCTCCTGCGCTTGATTTACCGATTTTATCCTTCAGATCAATGATTACCCTTTGGGCCGTCTTGATCCCGATCCCTTTTATGTTCTTCAGTAATCCAACGTTTTCGTTCAGAATGGCATGCTGCAGTTCCTCCGGCTTGTGGGAGGAGAGCATCATGATGGCCGTATTGGCGCCAATGCCGTTCACAGAGATCAACAGCCTGAAAAGTTCACGCTCTGCCTGATCAAAAAAACCATAAAGAATATGTGCATCTTCCCGGATAACCTGATGCAGGAATAATTTCCCTTTTTCACTGCCGTGAAGCAGGGAATAGGTTGTGAGTGAAATATGAACAAAATAACCGATTTCACCTGCTTCAATGACGACGCCGGCAGGCGACAGGCTGATCACGGATCCTTTGATGTATTCAAACATAAACAGCGTTCTTAATTGTGGTTATTCTCCTCCTGTCCGGTCTATCTCGTGGTGCTTCAATGGATTTTTTGACATCTCCTTGTAAAGTTTTCGTGATTCAAAAACATCGATGGCCAGATAGATGGCATTTCTGAATGAATCCTCCGAGGCAACGCCAGTTCCGGCAATGTCATAAGCCGTACCATGACCGGGACTGGTTCTGACCACAGGTAAACCGGCCGTAAAGTTCACACCGGATTCAAAAGCGATTACTTTGAAGGGAATCAGACCCTGATCGTGATACATGGCAAGAACTGCGTCAAATTTCCTGAAATCGCCTGATCCGAAAAATCCGTCAGCAGGGAAGGGGCCCAGCGCGATAATGCCTTCCTCATTGGCTTGTTTGATGGCGGGTTTGACGATATCCTGATCTTCCATTCCGATCACTCCATTATCACCGGCATGAGGGTTTAGCCCCAAAACGGCAATCCTTGGCTTATGGAGCGAAAAGTCTTCCATCAGCGTCTTGTGCAGAATTCGAATGTTGGATAGAATCTTCTCCTTCGTGAGGCTTGGAGAGACTTGCTGTAGCGGAATATGGCCAGTAACTACCCCAATTTTCAGCTGGTCGCTCACCATAAGCATCATGTAGTTTTTGGATGCAAACTCACTGGCAAAATACTCTGTATGACCCGGAAATTTGAAATTCTCAGACTGTATATTTTCCTTGTTGATGGGAGCAGTCACAACCACATCGATTTCGCCGGCTTTCAGGTCTCGCACAGCGGCCTGAAGTGAAAGTAAGGCGGCTTCACCTGCTTCGGGAGTGGATTTGCCCAATTCAACCCTGATCTCCTCATCCACACAATTGATGATGTTGACCCTCTTTGAATTTGCCTCCCTCGCGTGGGCAATCTGGTTAAAGCTGAATAACTCAACATCCAGGGCCTTCCGGTGATAGGCGGCAACCTTGGGAGAGCCATAAACGATAGGGGTGCATGTTTCCAGCAATCTGCTATCGGACAAAGTTTTAATTATAACTTCATATCCTATGCCATTGATATCGCCATGCGTGATTCCTACTCTCAATTTATGTTGTTCCATACGTACATTTTATTGGTTTGAACGTCTGTTTACGTTCTCTTTATTTGTCAAATTTAAACTTTTATTCAAACAATCAGGGAAGTAAGCTTATGAATTCGGCCCCGTTCCCATTCCATCAGCCAAAAGCCTTAAAAAATCAGTCAAAAGCCTTACTCCTGTTGCAGTTCCGCCAACTGTCCGGTAATGATCCGCCGCATGAAGAAAGGCCGGACCGGCGATGTCCAGATGAATCCAGGGATAATCTGTAAACCGTTGCAGGAACTTCCCTGCTGAAATGGCCCCGGCCTCGCCTCCTCCTATGTTCTTCATGTCGGCGATGCTCGATTTAATCATTTCATCGTACTCTTCCCAGAGTGGCAACTCCACAATTCTTTCGTTTACCCTTTCGCCTGCTTTTTTCAGCAGATCAAATAAGTCTCCCCACTGGTTGGACATGGCTGCTATGCCATGTATTCCGAGAGTCATGGCAGCTGAACCGGTTAATGTTGCCAGGTCAATCACCAGCATCGGATTGTACTTTTTGGCATAACACAAAGCATCGGCCAGAATAAGCCTGCCTTCCGCATCCGTGTTCAGCACTTCGACTGTTGCCCCATTTGATATCGTGATGACATCTCCGGGAGTGATGGCATTGCCTCCGGGCCTGTTATCGGTTGCAGGAACCAGCGTCACCAGGTGTAGCGGCAGCTTATAGCTCGCAGCGACAAAAATGGCAGCAGCAACGGCAGCACCTCCGGCCATGTCACACTTCATGTAATCCATCGACTTGGCCGTGGGTTTCAGGCTAAGACCTCCCGTATCGAAAACGACCCCTTTCCCAACCAACACAATCGGCTGACGGTTAAGCGGTTTCTCGGGTTTCCACTCCATGATGGTGAAAGTGGGAGGATCCACGCTGCCCTTGTTGACGGCCAGCAATCCACCCATCCCAAGCGCTTCAATCTGGTCTTTGCCCAATACCTCACTGTGAATACCAACTTCGAGGCTCATTTGTTCAAGGATGGAGCTAAATTTTTCTGCATTGAGGCTGATAACGGGTTCATTCACCAGGTCGCGGGCTCTGAAAACTGCGTTGGTAAGGATGGAAAGCTGCTCTAAATCCTTGTCGGAGACGGATTTTCCGTTTATGATAATTTCACTGAGTGAAGTCCTCATTTTATCAGCTTTTGAATTGTATTTCAAAAACTGGTAGTTTCCCAAAATAGCCCCTTCGGCAAAAGCAAGAATAATTTCAGGGTTTTCGGGGAAGGCAGTTATTTCTATGGATTCAAATTTATTCTCCCTTGCCCATAGTGCCGCCTCATTGCCTTTTCTTCTCCATGCTTCCAGGGCATGGTTCGGTACTTCGAATGAAGGGATGGTCGCAATAAGCAACTTGCTTGTAAATCTGTTGATCTCAACCAGCCTTTGTTCGTTTTTCAGTTTATCGAGAAGGTAAATATGTTCTTCCTGACCAAGAGACAATTCAGGTAGGTCTGCTATTTCTTTCAAGAGAAAGATTTGGTTCCGCTGCGGGATTTCCGATGTGCTTTTAGTTAATATCATGGTTTTGAATCTGATGTTAATGAGCCATTCAAATGGCTTTGGCTCAAAATTACTACCTTTAGCCCAATATTAGCAGTGAAAATTTGAAATGAGAGATAAAAGTGAAAATTTGCTGTTTGAAAGGGCCCTTCGCCTCGAACATTTATCCCCCTCTGAAGGGTTGGAGCTTTTTAACGATGCCTCTACTCCTGATTTGATCTGGGTAGCCGATGCACTGAGGCAGATACATAAACCAGGGAAAGTCGTCACCTGGATGATCGACAGGAATGTAAATATCACCAACATATGTATATCGGGATGCACCTTCTGTAATTTCCACAGGAAAATCAACCAGGAAGGGACTTATACCACTACCATGGATGAATACCACCAGAAAATCGACCAGATGATCCAGCTGGGCGGATCTCAGCTTTTGCTGCAGGGTGGAATGCATCCCCGATATGGTTTGAAATTCTATACGGATCTTTTCAGCGAACTTAAACAGAAGTACCCCGGGGTGAAACTCCATGCACTTGGACCACCGGAAGTAGTTCATATTGCCCGAAAAGAGCGGTTACCCTACCGGGAAGTACTTATTAAATTGATGGAGTCCGGCCTCGACAGCCTTCCGGGCGCCGGGGCAGAAATTCTTTGCGACCGTGTCAGGAAACAGATATCCCCCGGAAAAGCATCTGCCCAGGAATGGCTGGATGTCATGAAGGAAGCACATCAACTGAACATGCTCACATCGGCTACCATGATGTTCGGCCACATCGAGACACCCATGGAAAGGATGGAACACCTGGTCAGGCTGAGGGAATTGCAGGAAAAGAAGCCGGCCGGAAGTCCGGGATTCAAGGCATTCATCCCGTGGCCGTTCATGTCGGAAGGGACCCTTCTGGGGAAAAGCGCTGAATTCAAATCCATACTTCCCATCGATTAGATCCGAATGATTGCCTTAAGCAGGATCATGCTCCCAAACATTGAAAATATTCAGGCATCCTGGCTGACTGTCGGCAGGGAAACCGGACAGGTTGCCTTGCATGCCGGCGCCAACGACCTGGGTTCAATCATGATCGAAGAAAACGTCGTTTCTGCTGCCGGCGCCTCTTTTTCGATGGATGCACAGCAGATGCAAAAATGCATTACGGATGCCGGATTCACTCCGCAGCTCAGGAATCAGGCGTACGAATTTAGCTATTAGCTGTTAGCTTTTAGCGATTAGCTGTTAGCTTTTAGCGATTAGCTTATAGTCGTGCGCAAATATAGATTTGAACGTTCTTTAATTTAGTCATTAGCCATTGTCCTTTTGCCTTATCGAAATAATGCCGTGCTTTTGCTAACAGCTAACAGCTAATAGCTAACAGACTTTTTAAATAAACATATTTTGTACATTTGCACCGAATTTATAACCGCGTAAAAAGAAGTCACCGAAATGAGAAAATGGCGTATTGAAGATTCTGCTGAACTCTATAACATCAATGGATGGGGCATCAATTATTTCTCCATCAACGAGAAAGGTCATGTGATCGTTAAACCACGTAAGGACAGTGTGGAGGTCGACCTGATGGACTTGGTTGAAGAGTTGCAGCTGAGGGATGTTTCTACACCTGTTTTGCTTCGTTTTCCTGATATCCTGGACAGCAGGATCGAGAAAATGGCCAGTTGCTTTAAAATTGCGGCCGAAGAATATGGTTACAAGGCGCAGAATTATATTATATATCCGATTAAGGTCAACCAGATGAGACCGGTCGTGGAGGAAATTGTCACGCATGGGAAAAAATTCAACATCGGACTGGAGGCAGGTTCCAAACCTGAACTTCACGCGGTGATCGCCATCAATACCGACAACGATTCACTGATCATCTGCAATGGTTACAAGGACGAAGATTACATCGAGCTTGCCCTGCTCGCACAGAAAATGGGACGTCAGATTTACCTCGTCATCGAAAAGCTGAGTGAGATGAAACTGATTGTTAAAATTGCGAAGCAGTTCAAGGTCAAACCCAACCTGGGCATTCGCATCAAACTTTCCAGTACCGGAAGCGGGAAATGGGAAGACTCTGGTGGCGATGGCAGCAAGTTCGGACTGACCTCCAGCGAACTGCTTGAGGCGCTTGATTATCTCGACAAAAACAAGATGAAGGATTGTCTTCGTCTGGTCCATTTTCATATCGGAAGCCAGGTGAACAAGATTCGCCGCATCAAACTGGCCATGCGCGAAGCATCCCAGTTTTATGTCCAGATGCACAAGAATGGCTTCCACATTGATTTCGTGGATATCGGTGGTGGATTGGGTGTCGATTACGACGGAACCAGGTCTTCCAGCGAAAGCAGTGTCAACTACAGCATCCAGGAGTATGTCAACGACGTGGTTTCCACCCTCGTGGATGTGAGCGAAAAAAACGGACTTCCGCATCCCAACATCATCACCGAGTCGGGACGCTCCCTGACGGCGCACCATTCAGTGCTTGTTTTTGAAGTACTTGAGTCCACTTCACTTCCGACATGGGACGAGGAGGAAGTGGTGAGTCCGGATGACCACGAATTGTTGAGGGAGCTGTATTCACTCTGGGATACACTGAATCAGCCCAGGATGCTGGAAACCTGGCACGACGCACAACAAATCCGCGAAGAAGCGCTCGACAGATTCAGCCTCGGGCTGCTGGATATTGCCACCAGGGCTAAAATTGAAG
>Ga0118677_10004668_pt1 | contig 24713 bp, 33 predicted proteins | sample AliMusrvi5mmetaG_FD_86154 | JGI IMG/M metagenome (GOLD analysis project Ga0118677, IMG submission 86154)
CACGAGAGCGTCGGCATCAGGCTCAGGTTGAAGACGCGTGGCGAAGGTATGGCGGCACTGGGCTACGTCCCTATTTTCGACCAACCGTCACAGTGCCCATGCCACAGAACCTCGACCTATCCACGAACGCGTGGCAACAATTGGTGTTCTGGGAAGCATTTGCCGCTGCCTTCAGTTACCAAGGCACAAATGCATTTCAGAACCGTCCAAGTATCCGCGACTATGGCTTTCGCATGGATGACCCCCGATGGTTCACATACGCTGACGAAGCGAAGGGTTGCGAGTTCGCCTACAAAGCCCTGTCGTTGCGGACAGGTGGGATGTCGTTTACTCAGCTCGTTGAATGGGTCGGGGCGAATTACACGAACAACGGCGATCACCGTTACTGCGAGGACAGTCTACAAATGTTTGAGCAAATCCTTTCAGCGAAAAGGAACTGATGAAGAGCGAATCGGATCGCCGGGGCGTGGCTGGTTGACGAACAAGTCCGTTAACTCCATCAGGGAAGACCGGGGTTGGCATAGCACATGACCAACGAGATGCAGTTTACGACGATCATACTCGACGGCGGTGGGTCATTGGGCTTCGGACTGTTGCCGTGGTTATCGATGCTGATCGTGCCCATCATTGCCATCAGGAGTCTGTTTCTCATCAGGTGCAAAAACTCTGACAAGACAGAGCGAATTGCAAACCGTTGCTTTCGGGTTCTCCATCTTCAGTCAGCTTTTTGCATGGTCACCTCCGTGTGGCTCTCGCTGGGCTTCTGGCTTTACGTGATACGCCATTTTCAACATGAGACAGATGCTTTCTACGCCATGCAAAACATCACCTTATCTCACACATTGTGGGCGGTGGCATTCCAGTGTTTCATCGCCACGGTAGGTGCCCTCGTTGTTGCGACATGCTCTGGCGTCCATCCCCGATTATGGCAACCCCGTTACACGATCACATCCATCGCCCTCTGTGCTGTGGCACAGGCGATATCATATGGAGTGTTCGTGATGGGCAGGAACTAATCAAGCAACGCCAAATGCACGGCGATTACCGTAGCAGGACATCGCGTTCCTGAACCAATAGACCGAGTTTTCCACGCTGTTCGTCAATCCTTGTCTGTAGCCGTTCCAAGGCGTCTTTGACCAGACGGGCTCCCCGCTCATCTACGGTGACGCACAGGAGGCTTCCGTTGACGTAGACCGACCAAGTCGCCTCCGTCTCTGAGTCTGTGTCCGCGTCCGCTTCCGAACATTTCCTTACATCAATCCTGTAGCCCGTTTCGGACTCCATTTGGTCAAGGAAGGAGTAGAACGGTTCGGGCAAGGCATCCTCTTCTCTCTCCGTCTCTGTTGTCGCTGTTCTTTGTTTGTATATTTTCATGCCCTACGTATTCGTGAAACGCTCCGCGAATTCCTGCATGGGACTGAAGCGGGACGGATAGCGTGACTCTTGAAGGTATTTCCCGCCCCCGTAACGAATCACTTCTCTGGCATATCTGAACAGCAATTGCCAAGGGAGGCTTATGGACAGCGACAACGAAACCGAATTGAGCACAAAACAGAAACGGGCGGATCTTCGGGACAGCCTGTATCTTCAGGAAGTCATCAGAGAACTCTTCCGCGAGTGTTCCAACGGGCTGAATGCAGGGGGGCTCCACCTGTCCCCGCAAGCATTTTGGGTGAAGATGAATCACGACATCATCTTCAAGCACCTCATGGGCTATCGGCAGACCTTCCGTAAGAATTGGGATCTGTTTACCGCTGAGGAGCAAGCCATCCTTCAAGATTTCATCACGAAGTCAGAGGAGTATGAGCGGGACTGGTGGGAGAACCATGACCACTCGATGCGGTGCCCACTGTTCCTCGACTTGGACAAGGTGCTGAAGGAATAATCCCTGCCCCAAGGGAACCCCTCTGTTTTAGAAACGCGTTTTGCTTTCCACAAACAAAAGGTTGCTGACTAGTCGCAAGGCATCCCTTTGAAGCCAAAATCGGTTTTTCGTACCCCCCGCCCCCCCCATAGGCTTGTCCCGCGATTCGTCGCGTCTCCCGCGAAATCGTCACGCATAAACTGTCAGCGTGGAACGCGATTTTCTTTCCAAAAAGCCCAATCGGAAGCCAGTCGTCACGCACTAATATATTGCATAAAGTGTTGCGGTGGTGCTTGTTGCACTTGACTTTAGGCTTGTGCTGATGTATCCTCAAAACATAATTGAGAGGCACGTAGCGGGGAAAATGTCCCCCATGCCTCCCAAGCAACCACAGGAAAGGGAGAGCACAATGACGGATACGGAAAAGAACGAGATCATGGCGAATTCCATCGTGGCGGCGGTCAAGGAACACAAGGTCGGCAACATGACGCAACTGGCGGTTGCGATGGGGCTCCTGAAAAAGGGGCAGTCGGTTTCGGGCTCCTTTGCCAAGAAGGTCAAGAGCCTCGTTCCGAACATCGGTGACCTATTCAAGGAGAATGGGGTTCAGGGTAAGCCGGCCGCGAAGGATGCCAAAGTGGTCAAAGAAGTCGCTCAGCCCAAGGAGCAACGCAAGAAGGACTCTGCCAAGCCTGCGAAGGCTGCGAAACCGGCGAAGACGGTGAAAACGCCCAAGGCTGCGAAGCCTCCCAAGGCTCCGAAAGCATCATCCCCCGCCACCGAGACCACCCCCGCTCTTTACCCTCGCCATGACAAGAACCCCTTCAGGGTCAATTCGAGCTATGCCAAAGCCTTCGACTGCTTTGCCAGCTTCAAGCATGGCGTTCGCCGCGATGAACTGCTTACCAAGGTGGCGGAAGCGGTTGGGAAGGATGTGAAACACGCGGGCTACGACCTTTCCGTAATTCTGTCGGCAAAGGAAAGCAACACCGGGGCTCGTCATCAGTCCTGTCGGGAAGGGTTCTGGGTTCGCCGCGAAAACGACCACCTGACAATCGTTATCGACTGATTTTCTGCGACCCCAAACCACCATTGAAGGGAGAACCCATGAAGACTCTGCATTTGCTGATGCACTGCTTTTTCTGCGGCTATGAAATGCTCGTGAAGCAGAATCACAACCCCCTGTGCGTCTCCTGCGGCAAGCAGAAGATGGTCGTTATCAAGCATGTCTTCAAAGAGGACTGAGGAGACATGCCCGACAAACCCATAAGAACTGCCAACCCGCGAAGAGCGTCGGGACGTTGTTAAGGCAAGCGGTGTGCGCAAGCGCAACGGCCAGGTGGGTTTTGCCCAGACCGACGCCGCCGATGAAGACGACGTTGCTGTTCTGCTCGATAAAGCGTAGGCGGAAGAGGTCCTGGACCTGAGCGCGGTTGATCTTCTTCGGCCATGCCCAGTCGAACTGTTCCAGGGTCTTGAGCACCGGCAACCGTGCGGCCTTGGTGCGACGCTGAACGCTACGCTCATACCGCCGATGGTCGGGGCAATAGAGCCTGTGACATTGAGACCACTCCCCGCAGGTGCCGTGAGGGCTTTCGGTATCGTGATGTTAATACCGTTGTTGTCAATCGTGCCGCCACCACTATAGACATTGGCCGCCGTGACGTTGGCGGTCAGGAACGTCGTCGTTGCGGCGTTTGCCTTCAGAGTGCCACCGTTGAAATTAACGAGGCTGGTACCGGTGGCGGAGCTAGGGGCGATACTGTTGGCCTGTAAGAGGCCGCCGGAGAGAAGATTTACTTCGCCCAAGTTCGCACTCGCAGCGGCGCGCATAAGGTCCAGGCTCGTAGTGTTAGCCGAGAGCAGACTCGCATTAGCGATGTTGAGAACGAATGTGCTGCCGCCAGTGTTCCAGTTTGCCGAAAACTCATTGACTCCGTTATAGTTGAGTGTGCCGCCCGTCATATTGATAATACTGATACCGGCACCCGTGCCGCGCGTCGGAACAAGCCAGTTGGCCACGGTCATCGTGCCGCCGGATATATCGAGGACACCATGGGCAAGGCCGGCTAAACTGGCACCCGGAGACACATCCAACTCCTTCAAGCTGACAGTGCCGCCGCTTAGATTGTAATAGCCATACGAGCCGCCGCTGGTCGCGCCGAGCTGAAGCTGATTGATTCCGCTGACCGTGCCGCCGCTTTGGTAAACGGCACCGATGCCATTGGCGGTGGAGGTGCCATTGCCTATCAGTATGTTGTCGCTGCCGTTCTGCGTAATAGTCGCCCCCGGTTGGATATTGAGGGTTGCGTTCGCCGCGTTCCCACTCTGCCCCACTTTGATCTGGCCGGCGTTGTTAGCAGTTCCGACCAGTGATCCCGATACTGTCAATATGCCGGCGTTCACAGAAGACGCACCGGTATAGGTGTTGGCTCCGGAAAGGGTCATGATGCCGTTGCCTGATTTTGTAATGCCAACGTTAGCCGCGTTTGAATTGGGAATCAGGTTTGCGGATACAGTCAAGTCGGAGGCCGGAGTTGCGCTGCCTTGGGTGACGTTGAACGTAATGGTTCCGTTCGCAGTATTTGTGTTCTGGAGGCTGATCGGAGTGCCGCTCATTATTGCCGCATTGCCGCTGGCGTCCGAAGTCGCGGTAACCGGCCCACTCAATGAATACTCACCATCTGAAGCGATTGTGGAGGCGCCAGTCAGCTTGCCGCCCGTCATGGTCAGACCGTTCCACAAGGTGACGCGTAAGTTGCTGGTCATATTGGTAATGGTGCCACCGCTGTTGATGGTCGGAACGTCCTTGTTCGAGGTATACCCAAGGGCGTCCGAGACGTTCAGCGCCAGTGTGCAGCCGTTATTTACGGTGACGGAAGGTGTGGTGTTATTGAGGATGTTCATCTGCAGCGTGCCGCCGTTGATTACTGTAGCGCCGGTGTATGTAATCGCGCCAAGGATCAGCGTGCCCGCGCCGGTCTTGGTCAGCGCGCCGCTGCCGCTAATACGTAAGCGTCCGGCGAACCCCGTCTGGTGCATTTTCTGAATCCCTGTCAGTTTGTCGCCATGAAGGAGATCATGGCGATGGACACCGACACGAAGAGCGAGAGCGGACGAGAACAACGGCGGGAAGAGTGGCGCAGGCATTTGGCGCGACATTCCCAGAGCGGCAAGACGGTACGAGCCTACTGCGCGGCGGAAGGGTTGAAGCCGTGGCAGTTCTGGTACTGGCGCAAGGCACTGAATCCCCAGGAGGCCCAAGGCGGGTTCATTCAAGTGACAGAGCGGCCGGCAGCGGGCGTGACGTTGGTTATCGGCGAATGTCGGATTGGCATTGAGCGCGGGTTTGACCCAACGTTGCTGCGTGAAGTAGTCGCGGCCTTGAGGGCGGGATGATTGGGTTGCCCGGCCAAGGCCGCATCTATTTGCATCGTGGGCCCGTAGACATGCGGAAAAGTTTCGACGGGTTGAGCGGGTTAGTCAGCGGCGCATTCGAGCAGGATCCCTTGAGCGGCGATCTCTTCGTGTTCATGAACCGGCGGCGCGACCTGGTGAAAGTGTTGTACTGGGATCGCGACGGTTTCGCGCTTTGGGCGAAGCGGTTGGAACGAGGCCATTTCACCCTGCCGGAGGGCACGACGCCGGAAGTGGATCGCGCCGCGTTGGTCCTGTTATTGGAAGGCGTAAAAGCGCGCATTCTTTTTCGCAGTGCACGCTACAAAGTCCACAATAAACCGCAGGGGCCACCCGTTTTATGAAGAGTGAACGCCACCGTAGCCGAAAGCCTCCCGCGAATGGAAGACCTGCCTGACGATGCGGTCGTTCTGCGAGGGGTCGTCAGGCAGTTGTTGGAAACGATCGGCTCGCTCAACGGCCGAGTCACCGAGCTGCAGCAGCAGGTCGAGCAACTGGTGCGGCGGCTCTACGGGCGCAGCAGCGAGAAGTGGGACCCGAATCAGGCGGTGATGGACGAGTTATTGGCGGGGGTTCTGGAGCAAGGGCCGGTGAAAGCGGCGCCGGCGGCCCCGGCCCCGGTGACGGTGGAAGCGCACACGCGCAAGTCAACGCCGCATGGCCGCAGTCTGTTCCCCGAAACGATCAAGCACGAGGAGATCGTTATCCCGGTGCCGGAGACGGAGCGGGTGTGTCCGATCACGGGTCAGGAGCGGCCGGTGATCGGGTACGAGATCACGAAGAAGCTCGACTACCGTGCGCCGGAACTGGTCGTCAAGGTCTACAAGCGCGAGAAGCGCGGCAGCGTGGCCAAGGCGGAAGAGACCGGCGTGGTGACGGCACCGCCGCCGGAAGGGCCGGTCCCCAAGGGGAAACTGGATAACGGACTGCTGGCCCATCTGGTGGTCAGCAAGTTCGTGGATCACCTGCCGTTGTATCGCCAAGAGAAGATCATGGGCCGTTGGGGCGTGGCCTTGACTCGCCAGACGATGGCCGACAACCTGCTGGCCGCGGCCGAACCGCTGCGGGGGTTGGTCGCTTTGGTCGAGGCGAAGGTGTTGGCCAGTCACACGGTGCATCACGACGACACGCCGGTCGACATGCAGACCGAGGGACTTCACAATTTCCACCATATCAAAGAAGCCCGGTTATGGGTGGCGACCGTACCCTCCCGCGATGGGCCGTGGACTCACTTTGAGTTTACGACCAGTCGGGAAGGTCGGCATGTGGAGGCCTTTTTCAAAGACTATCGCGGCAACGTGATGAGCGACGACTTTGCGGGGTATGGCCGCCTGGTCCCTGAATGGGTTCAGCGCTTGGCCTGCATGGCGCATGTCCGCCGCAAGTTCTTTGAGGCCAAAGACTCAAAACCGGCGGAGGCCGCCGAAATGTTGGAGCGGATCCGACTGCTTTACAAACTGGAGGCTTCTGTCGACTCCGACCCCAAGCACGACCCGCAACGGCTCCGCATGCGTCAGGAAATGGCATTGCCACAACTGCTGGCCATGAAAGAACGGCTGGACGCTTGGGCGGTGAGCATCTTGCCCAAGAGTCCACTGGGCAAAGCCGTCGGCTATGCCATCAACAATTGGGCGCGCTTGGTGCGGTATACTGAAGACCCTCGCTTCCCAATCGATAACAACGCGGCCGAACAAGCCATCCGGCCTGTCGCACTGGGACGAAACAACTGGCTCTTCATGGGCAGTGAAGCTGGCGGTCGGGCGGCCGCCACGTACATGACCCTGCTCGCCACCTGCAAACGGGCCGGCGTCAATCCTTTCGACTACTTCCAGGACATCTTCGGCCGCATCATGTCCCACTCGACACACAAGCTGGAGGAACTCCTCCCCGGCAAGTGGCGCCCCCTCTCCGCTCAGGCCTGATCATCCACCAACGCGTGGCGCTCCAAAAATGGGGGGACGGGGTTCACCGGACGCTTACGGCTTGCGCGCATTCGTCCTGGTGGGCTGGCCGGCTGCATTGTCGATCACCGCCTGCGCGCCATTAGTGAAATAACCCACATCGCCCACACCGTTGGTAAACCCTGGCGGATCCCAGTTGGCCGCATTTGTCCAGTTGCCGTTAACCGGTCCGATCCAGGTATAGGAGGTCGCGCCAGCCGTTCCCGCCAAGGTCAGCAGGCCCGTCATCGCCAGACCGAACAAAATCCGCCCACTTGGATTATGCATCTTGTACTCCCGTTTCCAGCCTTCTGCGCTCGTCGGAACGTCTATTGAACTACCTGTCAATATACACGGCGGCGGCTCCGGCTTGACAGTTATACACTGATGAGACAGGACAGCCGAAAGAACCGCGTTCTCAAACGGCTCTCAAGGGAATCATGGCGACAGCGTCCCTTGGCCGTAGGGTTATTGACCAGCATACTCAGTGCTTGACCTGTGCCGTTGGCGAATCGCCCGTGGTGTTCTACGGTTACATGAGAACCGGTGGGAACAACCAGTGCGATGGTGATGGCCTGGCCCGTCAGACTGTCAACCTGAAGGACGCTGGTTCAAGTCGCCAAAACCGGGGTGGAGCAACCCGAAAGATCATCAGGCAAGTTGCGAATCAGTTCACAGGCCAAAACGCCCCAGAAGATTCAACAGGGGAGGATTCTCGGCGGTTTGACGAGAAATCTTTGTATTGTAAGGGGTTGTGACCGAAAAAAACCTCGGCTCCGTGAGGAACCGAGGAATCTTGAAAGTGGTAGCGGGGGTTGGATTTGAACCAACGACCTTCAGGTTATGAGTGACCCCCTGAACCCAGGGAAGTTCTTCGTTGCCGCAACGCCTTTATAGAAAGCGGCTTATGACTAATCGCCGAAATTCTTCTCCGCCTGAAGTGTCGAATCATCCGAAGAATCATCCGGATACCGCGGCTCGCTATGTCTCGAAAACGAGTCACTGAAGGCCATAACCGGCGGTTGTGATGCCTATACGAGGCATAGCGCTGAATGGGCTCAGAATGGCCGTTGACTATAACATCTGCTTTGCTACATTTGTGAGGCATAGAGGGCATAGATCGAACTCTTTGAATCATATATGAGGCGTTATGAAGTTCGCAACCATGAACAACCAAGCGGCTCTGTACGAGATGGGCGCCAGGGTGCGTCGTGAGCGCCTGAACCAGAACATCACGCAGGCGGCTCTGGCCACCAATGCGGGGCTGTCGCGGCGGGTGATCGTTGACCTTGAGAGCGGCAAGGGATGCAGCCTGAGTTCGTTCGTCGAAATCCTGAGGGCGTTGCGCAAGCTCGACCAGATGGACGGGTTCCTTCCGGACCCCGGACTGAGCCCCATCCAGTTGGCCGACCTTCAGGGCAAGGAACGCCGGCGGGCGTCCGGCGGGCACACCGAAGCGCCGGGGAGATAGACCATCGATGCCTGCTTCCGTCGCAAACGTGACAGTGTGGGGCAAGCGCGTCGGCGCGGTCGCCTGGGATGACGGTCGCCGGCTGGCGTCCTTCGAGTATGACCCGACCTTCCTGTCGAGGGGGCTGAACGTCGCGCCCCTTACCATGCCGTTGGCACGCACGATCTACACGTTTCCCGAACTGCCGTTCCGGACCTTTCACGGGTTGCCGGGGTCGCTTGCCGACGCCCTCCCCGACTCGTATGGGACGAAGCTCATAGACGTCTGGCTCCGCAGGCAGGGCCGCTCTGCCGACAGCTTCAATTCCGTGGAACGGCTCTGCTACATGGGCTCTCGCGGCATGGGTGCGCTTGAGTTCCATCCGGCCATGGTGCATGGGCAGAAGTCAACCCACCTGGAAGTCTCCCAGCTCGTCGAACTGGCGCGACAAGTCGTTGCGGACAAGGAGAAGTTGCTTGTGAATCTGTCGGGGAACGAAGCAAAGGCTCTGGATGCGGTGATCCGTGTCGGGACCTCGGCCGCCGGCGCGAGAGCCAAGGCCGTCATCGCTTGGAACCCTGAGACTAATGAAATTCGGTCGGGACAGGTGAAGGCGCCGGATGGGTTCCACTACTGGCTGCTCAAGTTCGACGGTGTCTCAGGAAGCGCGTTGGGCGACCCCGAAGGGTTCGGGATGATCGAGTATGCCTACCACCTGATGGCGCGGGCGGCGGGCATCGAGATGACGGAGTGCAGGTTGATGAAGGAAGGCGGGCGGGCGCACTTCATGACGCGGCGTTTCGACAGGACGGAGAAGGGCGAGAAGCTACACGCTCAGTCTCTCTGTGCGATGGCACATCGCGACTTCAACGCGCCTGGCTCCTGCGGGTATGACGATGCGCTTTCGGTCTGCCAGGAACTAGGCCTCGGGCAGCCGGCGCTTGCGCAGCTTTTCCGGCGCATGGTCTTCAACGTCATCGCCCGAAACCAGGATGATCACACCCGCAACGTCGTGTTCTTGATGGACCCGGCGGGCACGTGGACGCTCTCCCCGGCTTTCGATGTCATTTGGAGCTACAACCCCAAGGGGGAATGGACCAACCGTCACCAGATGACGGTCAACGGCAAGCAGAGCGGGTTCACCGCCGCCGATCTCCTCGCCGTGGCGGCGCGGTTCGGGATCAAGAAGGCATCCGACATCGTCGCGCAAATAGGTTCTTCCGTGCGCCGGTGGCATGGCTTCGCGGAAGCGGCGGGCGTCAAGCCTGGGATGGCCGAGGCGATAGGCGGAACCCACCGGCTCAAGCTGGTCGAGTAGTCGCAGACGCCTCGAATTACGCGGTGGATTGATCGCCGGCCTCCATGATCGTGTTCTCCCGGGACAGACGGATCTTGCCGGTCAGTCATCGACGCGTGGTCGCGCTCTGCAAGGAAGTCCGGTATGATCCCGGCCGCGATGAGAGCCCTTTGGACGAACGACATCCACTTGGAGTTTCTGGACGACCGGGAGCGCGCCGAGTTCCTGCGACGACTTGCGGAGATCGAATGCGACTGCCTGCTCTTGGGCGGAGACATTGGCATCGCACCGACCATCCTTGGGTGCTTGAACGACATCCAGCGGACAGTGAGGAAACCGGTGTACTTCGTGCTGGGCAACCATGACTTCTATCATGGGTCCATTTCGGCGGTCAGGATGGCGATCCGGGAGTTGCGTGATTCTCCCCGATGGCTGGGCCGCATGGAGTTTGTGCCCCTGACTGGTGGACCAGCCCGGCCCGGCCAATGCCACGCCCACGCCAACCGCTACCATGGCCACACACGCCAGAATTCCCCGTTTCATGCCGATCCTCCTCACGGACTCAGAATGTCCGCGTCCAACACGTTCACCACGCCGCCGACCACGAACACCAACTGTGTGCCGCCGCGCACCATCAACTGACCCGCGCCCCCGACCCCCAGACCGCCGTCCACTGTCAGGTCACCGTGGACCTTTGAATTGGCGCGCGACGCCCACAACTCCGCCACCTGGCTTGACGCGATTTGATAGGCCCCATCGGCGCTGCTCGCCACGCCTCCCCACCATTTGACTGGCCCGCACGCCGTCCACGTCGCGCCGTAATCCCGCGATACGTAGACCGGTTCTCCCGCCACAATCGCGACCAGCATCTTGCCGTCCGCACTCCCGGCCACATCCCGCCACGCCCGGTTCTCGTCGCACGGCACCCAGGTGTTCCCGTAGTCGGTCGAAACGCACATACGGCTGCCGGAGGCGCACGCCGTCTGCCGGCAGCCATCCCCGGATACCGCCACGCCCACCCAGTCCTTTTCGGTCTGCTTCAACGCCCAGGTACTTCCATAGTCGCTGGAGACGTAGAGCCCCCCGCCGTATTTCTCCCCCGTTTCCCCATCCTCATTCCGCTCGAAAGCGAGCGTCTGATACTGCCCGTTCGTGCTCATCCCCACTCGACGCCAGTTCCGTTCAACGTCGTTGAGCTTCGCCGTCCAGGTACTCCCGTAGTTCGTTGAAACATAGACATACCCGTTGTCGACGACTGCGGTTTGCCGTCCCCCGTTGGCGCTCATCGCCACACTGACCCAACAGAACGACGCACCGCCCGTTGTCCAGGTGCTGCCATAGTTGGTCGAGAAATACATTTGCCCGTCATAGACACAGGCCGTCTGCCGCGATCCATCCGCGCTCACCGCCACGGCACCCCAGTCATGCGCGGTTTCCTTCGCCGTCCATGAGGCTCCATAGTCGCCCGATACGTAGATCGAACCCCACTGCACCACGGCCGTCTGGTGACGTCCATCGGCGCTAAGCGCCGCGCCGGTCCAGTTGCGGCTCGGCGCACACACCGACCAGGTCAACCCGCCGCCCATCGCCTTGAAATCCCGTGTGGGCATATCCGCAACGGCCGCCTCGACCACGGCCAGCCGCGTTGTGACACTGGGATCCCCGCCAGTCTGGATCACGATGGAAGCCCCGCCCGGCTTCAGCCACCCGGCCTGACACCCGTACGCCATCGCCGCCACCACCAAAACCAACCCTAGAACCTTCGTTGTCATATCGCCCTCTCTCCGACTTCCCGCGCCACGTACGAAGGTGTGCCGACCAATGTTGTGCCCACCGGCTTGACCGCACCGCTCGCCACCATCCGCAACCACACATCCGCCCGGTTCACCGGCCCGCTCACTTCCGGCGCAAACTCGACGCCCATTTCCATGCCCAGGGTGAAGATCGCCAGATTCAACGCGTGCCGAAACCCCGAAGTCGGGATTGTGTCGATGGCTGCGTCCATCACCAAATCCGGCACGGTCGCCACAGTCGTCCGGAATCGGGCCAAGATCTCCGCCACGATCCCGGCCAGGCGCGTTGACTTTGTGGGATTGGCATCGAGCCAGGAGGAATACAACACCGCCATGTCCGTCGGCATCGCCTCCCGGACCGCCGCCACGTCAAACTGAGTCCATTCGTCCATCCGGCACCCCGAAACAACGCGGGGGTTCAGAGAACTCCGAACCCCCGCGCGTCATCCGTTCGCACCCCCGATCCAGCCGTCCGCTCTACGGTCCCATTTCGCCAGTGAACCGAAACACCGCCGTTGTAGCGCCAGCCGTCTGGGCAATGTTGAGCACGTCCCCAGGAAATACCCAGAGGGCCAGGTTCGTTGCACTCCCCACCGAACTGGCCAGCGTGATCGTGGCCACGGCATTCGTCAGACCGCCAGCAATCTGCGTCACCGTGACCGTACCCGTGGTGGCATTCGCCTTGAACGCCTCAACGGCGACCAGTTTCATGGCCTTCTGACTGGCCTCATACGTGGCGTTACCCGGCTGGTTGACGACCATCCTCACCGGTTCGACGGCGAACACGGCCGCTGTCAACCCAACCACCAACAACGCGCCGATCCCAATACTCTTCAGTGTCTGCATCCCTGCCTCCTCCCGAAACCATGAACCCCGAACCAAGAACCGCGGCGGCCCTGCGGTGAGCCTGTCGAACCGCTACGCTGCCGCCACGTTCAGCCGCACGCACGCGGCGGAGTTCGTGACCTTCACGTCCTCCGACCAGTCAAACTTCGCCACCTCGACGCGGCCGTCATCGCGCATGTAGGACCCCGGCACCATGAACTTGTTCATGAGCCGGAAGGTCTTCATGAAACTCGGGTCACGCCGACTGGGCGCCGCCTTGCGCGCAAATACCAGGACCGCCGTATCCAGCAGGAAACTGATGCTCTCCGCCTTGCCCTCCGGATTCGCGTCGTAAATCATGTAGGACGTGCGAACATCGGGCGTACCGATGAACATCTGGCCGGCCGACTGCTCGGTCGGCACCGCCAGACCCAACTCCGACTTGCCCCGGCCATTGCCCACCACAAACCGGCCGCGCACCTTGTCCTGATTCTTGAAAACCTTCCAGGCCGTGGCGCCAAACAACACGCCCACCCCCATGAGCGACCCGTACTTGGCGGCCTTGATGACGCTCAGGATGGCGTCATCCACGTCTGCGATGGGATCGGCGGAAGCATTCCACGTCTTGCCCGTCCCGGCCCCTACGGCCGCCAGGGCCGCATCGATCACCGCTTTCTCATGGGACAGTGCGCCCACTTCCGCCACCGCCGTGGCGCCTTCCCGGAGCATGTTCTCCAATCCTTCCGACTCCAGTTGCTCCAAGTTATCCACCGGAAAATCCAGGGCATGCGGCTCGCAGTTGAAGGTCGCGTCCGTCGCCTCGAACCGAAGCTCGGCCGCGCGACCGCCCAAAGTCCGGAGCGTGTCCGGGATATGGAACCGGTTCTTCTCCGTGTAGGACTTGTACCGGCCCACGCTCGTCGCCACCTCAACCGTCGGCGCGATGAAATCGGCCACCGGCATAATCGCACTCTGTGCCGCGCCCTGGGCAAACTCCCGCAGGGTCGGGGACGCACTGATATCACTCAATCGGCTCATCGTTCTTCTCCCTTTCCTCGTCTCATCCAATCACCGAACCCCGGCGCGGGGCTAAACCGTCAGGAAACTCAGCAACGGCCGAATCAGCACCCACTGACCGGCCGCGTCGCCGACTTGTTCCGCGACACCGACGCAGAACACCGCCCCGGATCCCGCGTATTCCGTTGCCTCACCCTCGTGCCCGCTCGCATAGGCGACCACCTTGTCACCCCCGACCAACGTCGCGCTGTTCGCGACAATTCGCACCTGCTGCCCCGGTTCCAACGGCTGAATCGAACACAGCGACCCCGCTGCGGCGCCCTCGATCACCACGTACGCCGCCACGTCAAGCAACGCTGCCGGCAGATACGCGTTCAAGACACCCGCATTGTTCACCACCTTGACGAGATACCCTTCCTTACCCGTCAGGGTACTTCCCGCCACCACCCGAATCGCACCCCGCTTAACATTCGTCTGAATCATCGTCTTTCACTCCCTCTGGTAGGGCGACGGCCTCCGGCCGCGCCGTCTTACTGCCCAATCACTTCCCGCTCGGCCCGCCGGAACGCCACCGAGAACGGTACGGCTTCCGCCTTGGCGATCTCATGCGCCCGATTTCGGATCTTCATGGCCTTGCCATCACCCTCGGTCCTGGCGCCAGCCGCCCCCTGACCGGGCGGCACCGGCCGCGCGGTTGCCCGGTTGTGCAGGGGTTTCGGTCCCGTAGAGCCCACCTTTTCCGGCTCGGCACTCCCGCCGGCGTCGCGCAACGAAGCGAGCTCCGCGAGCGCAGTAAGTGCGCCCGCCCGATTGCTGATCAACTCGGCCGCCCAGAAGTCCCTCGACTTCTCCGTCACGATCCCCTCGAATTCTGCCAGGTGTCGGTTCACCAACTCACCTTCGACCGTCTTCAGGGTCGCGACCAGGGCGTCATGCTTCGTCTGCAAGTCCCGCAGCGAGTTCTGCAACTCGGTCACGACCGTCACGGCCGGCAACGTGCCCAACTTCTCCAGGACGGCGGCCTCAGTCGCATCCGCCGCCAACCCCAGGTGATTCAACAGCTTTTCGATAACGCTCTTCATGCCTCGATCTCCTTGCGCATTCGCCCCTCTATTCAATGTGACCAAATCAACGCTTGCGGCCGATGTCCGGACCGTCTCGTCTTCATTCTGACTTCTGGCTTCTGACTCCTGACTTCTGTTTGAAAGCGGCCGCATCCCCTTGAGGTTCGGGTCATTGGTGACCGCCGCATTCAACAGCCGCACCGGCCGCATTCGCGGCCAGCCGCCCTGTGGTGAGCCTGCTTGCCCTGAGCTTGTCGAAGGGGCCGAACCCATGGCCGGGTCCACGCCCAGTTCGACGCAGTCCGACCGCGACCAAACGGGCGACAAAAACCGATACCGCCCGCCTTTGACCGCCTCTTCCCCAATATCGCTCCATCGAATCTGAGCCCACAGCCCCGCGTTCGCCCTCTGCGATACGTCCGATGCGTCCGTTCCGTCCGACTCCCCCGAACCCTGAACCCTGAACCCCGAACCAGGAACACGGGCCTCAAGGCCCGTTATCCACCCCGCCGCCTCAGACCGTTGCGTCGAATCCATCGACAGATGATCGAAATCGATCAGCAACCCCGGAAAATTCGGCGTTGCCGCGTCGGCGGCAAACCGCGCCGCCATCGCAGTACACGCTTCGGCGTCCAACACCTGCACAACACCTGCCGCCGCATGCGCGAACTCACCCAGGGGGGCGATGTGATACATGCCGTCAGTCGGAATCTTGAACTCTCGATTCAGAATCAACCTATTCACTGCAACACCCCATCCATGTCCGACACCGCCTCCGGAAAATAATCCGAAGATATTTTCGCAAAACCCCTCTAACTCAACTCACCCCTCCGATCCGGCCGGTGCCGGATCGTCACGCCGTCTTGTCCGCCATAGCCTTGGCGACGGCGGAAGCCTTCGGCGAAGGCGGACCGTTGACCAATTCCAACTTGTAGCCGGTCTTTTCTGAGAGTTCCTCCAACTCGATCCGGACACCGGCTTTCGCCAACTCCACCGCATCCTTGACCACCCGCGACACCTCATCTGCTGCCGGTGGCGCGAACTCGAAATAGGCCAGCACCGGCTGATCCGGGAAATACTGGCGAAGCAGGGGCGTATCGAACTGCTCCTGGAAGATGCCGCTCAGGATCGCCGCATCACTACGCGCGATCTGGAGGAACGTGTCGGAATGGGCATTGCCGGCCAGTGTCCCTGACCCGGCCTCAGCCAGCATGGTCAGCAACCCGCCGGTGGCGGTCAGCGTAATCTGCCGGTCGATGTACTCGATATGCTCCAGGAAGGGCGGCTTGTTCCCGTACGCGTTGACATATTTCAGGTCACTGCCATACGGCAGGTACCCGCGACCATCCGAGATGATCGACTCCGCGATCTCCTGATATTCCTTCTCCTTCGTTTCCGGCGTGTTCGGTGGCCCGACCAGAAAAACCGACGGGATCCCGTACACCTCCAGAAACGAATCCCAATCCTTCTGGCTCAGGTTCTTCCGTAGGTACAGCACGGAGAGCATGCGGTTGAGTGGCACTGACTCAAAAATGACGAACTGCTCCTGCTCGATCGGTACGCCACGGAACCGCCCGCTCACCGCGTTCTGGTTGTACTCCCAGGCGCCAAACAACCCATCCCGCACCCAGAACCATTGCTCTACCGGCTCCAGTCGCGTCACCAGGCCCGACGACGCGAAATGCTTTTCCAGATGCCCGAATCCCCGGAAGAACCCCGAGGACAGGAATGCCACCGCATCCCGGAAGTTCTCCACCCGGTCATAGCACTCGCGCAGAAACGCCGCTTGCTCTGCGGCCAGCACCCGATCCGGATCCTGGCCGGATCGCCACGCCGTAGACCCGGAGGGCGAAGGCGGGTCCGGCACCTGCCGCACGTCCCAATCGCACCCCAACAACGCCGCCCGCCGCCGCTGCGTCACCGCATGCACCATGGCATCGGACCGCTCCATGTAGTGATAGAACCACTGCACATCGGCATACTGCCCCCGTTCCCCGGCATCCAGGAGCGAGACCAGTTTCGGCAGACTCATCCCGCGAAGAGGGTTGTACTGGTCCCGCCACCGGTTTGATTTCTGACTGAACAACTCGATTGCCACGACCGCATGCCCTCCAAGAGATGGGTTGAAATCAACGAGAAGGGCGCCGCCGACTTGTCCGCCATAGCCTTGGCGACGGCGGAAGCCTCGCGCGAAGGCGGAACGCCAGAGAGGCAAGCGTCTTCCGTCCGCCATCATGCAACCACCGCGTCCCTTGAACTAACCTGTCTTGACGACTGCACCTGTTGTGGTACACAGCCTCATGAACAAGAACAGGCACATCGGAAGCAACTTCGACGGCTTCCTTCAAGAGGAGGGGCTTTTGGCCGAGGCGGAAGCGACCGCGGTCAAGCGCGCCCGTGTGTGGGAAGGGGGTGTGGGGGTGCCGGGAGAGGATCGTGGTGACGGGAGGGTCCCGCACACCGCAAGTCAAGCACGTTTTGTCTCGTCATTGCGTGGCGTCTGTGCGACATTTCACCGCGTGGTGAGTCATGGCGACGTGCCGCAGTGTGTCGATAAAGGGGAATGACTGTGCAGGCTATCGAGAGCAGAGGTGTAGTCGAGTCGGATCATAGGGTCAGACTCGAAGAGTCGCTACCCGTTAGGGATGAAACGGTAGTGAGGGTCATTGTTTTTCTGCCGGAGCCGACCGAAACGGATTACGGCCATCGGTCCCTCTCGCCGTTGCCGGAATTGGAGGGGTCTGTTCCCTCCGGTTGGAAGGATGCCATCTACGAATGCCGGCGATGAGCGCAACCCCACCAGTCTTCTTTGACGCCGGCTTGTTTATCGCCGCTTTGTTGCGTGGGGATTCGCGACACGTGGAGGCGCGGGGCCTTGTGGAGAAGGCCCGAAACGGCGCGCTGAATGTTTGCACGACCGCCGGGGTTCTTACTGAAGTGTACGCCGCATTGACTTGGGAAAAGGCCACACCGGCGCACACTCCGGAAGAGGCCGGAACAGCGGTGAAATCGTTGATCGAAACCTCGTCGGCCATTCAGGTGTTGTCTGAAGACCGAGAAACGGGCGCGCTGGCCCTCGATATGGCCGCTCGTCACGGGCTGAAAGCGCGTCGGGTGCACGATGCCCGGCACGCTGCCACAGCCTTGCGTCACGGAGTGCGGCAGGTTTACAGTTACGACGTTGCCGACTGGCGCTTGTTCGAGACCGACGGCTTACTACTCGCCGGTCCGGAGTCTGTGGTTCGGACTCCGGCGAAGGCTGGATGCTGAACGAATCGCTGACACACCTTTTTGCTTGGAAAGCCTTGAACCCGGGAGTGACAACAGACTCAGTAACAGGAACGACAACATAAATTTTGCGGCTTCGGCTGCTGTCCAACACGAAACTGGTAATTTCAACTCATAGGACACGGTTCGAGGCACGCCCCCACCTGGGCGTGCCCGAAAGCGTTCCTATGAGGGCATACCAGTGCCTGTGTTGGGGCGTAAGTAGGACACGCCCTCTTTTTTCTAGAGAAAGGATCGCCATATGAAACGTCTCGCATGCTTGGCTGTCTTCATCTTCTTTTCTACTCTGGTCGCCAACGGCCAAACTTCTGGCGATTTCCAGTATGTACTGAATGGCGCCGCCATTACGATAACCGGATACACAGGACCGGGTGGAAACGTGACCATCCCTGGAAGTATCAGTGGACTATCCGTCACCAGCATCGGGGATAATGTATTCTACAATCGCGCTGTTACCAAGATCACGATCCCAGGCACTATCACCAATATCGGAGCAAATGCCTTCACAATGTGTCAGTTCTCCACCGTCACGATACCAGGTAGTGTCATCAGTATGGGGAACAATGCCTTCTCTGGATGCCAGTATTTGTTGAACGTCACGATCTCTTCCGGCGCCACCAGCATCGGGGTTGGGGCCTTTGCAGGATGCCCGTTACTGGGAAGCGTCACGATTCCCAGCACAGTGACCACCATAGGTGCTAACGCGTTCGGTGGTTGCGTCCTTCTGGGTAGCATCACGATCCCGGTGGGCGTGATGACTATAGGAGGGGGGGCATTCGCGGGGACCAGTTTGCACAACGTTGCGGTTCCGGGGAGCGTCACCAACATCGGGAATCAGGTGTTCCAGAACTGCAATATGCTGACCAACGTCACGTTGTCCTACGGCGTCATCAGTATCGGAGACGCCGCCTTCCAGAATTGCAGCAATATTGCCAACAGCATTACGATCCCAGGCAGCGTCATCAGTATCGGAAACGGGGCATTTGAACACTGTGTTCACCTGGCCGCCGCCACGCTTTCCTATGGCGTCATCAGCATAGGAAACGCAGCTTTCGACTATTGTGTCAGCCTGAGAAACGTCACGATTCCCGCCAGCGTTGGCACCATCGGGAGTGGTGCTTTCAGTAACTGCGTCAGCATGACCAACCTGACAATCGCAGGCGGATCCATCGGTAACGGTGCATTCTTCGGCTGTAAAAGCCTTACGGGGATCTCGATCACCGACGGGGTCACCAGTATGGGTAACAATGCATTCTTCGGCTGTGTCAAACTGACCAGTGTCACGGTCCCCGGCAGTTGCACTAGCATCGGCAACAGTGCATTCTCCTCGTGCAGTAATCTCGTCAGTGCGACCATCTGCAACGGGGTCACCAGCATAGGGAATAGTGCATTCTTCGGCTGCCCTAGTCTGTCGAACCTTGCCATTCCCAACAGCGTCACGAACATCGGCAGTTCTGCATTCAAGGCCTGCACCAGCCTAACCACCCTCATGATCCCCGGCAGCGTAAGCAGTATTGGGAGCAACGCATTCTACGACTGCTCCAACCTGACGACTCTGGACATCTCCAACGGGGTCGTCAGCATTGGAAACAGCGCATTCTACGACTGCTCCAGCCTGGCGACTCTTTCCATCCCCAACAGCGTCACCAGCATTGGTGCAAACGCCTTCTATAACTGCTACGGTCTAACTGCTACGTCCAACATTATTTGACCCGTGTCGTCTTGGATAATGTGGTTGAAGTGGCGCCGAATGGCCGCGTAGATAGCCCGGCACATGTTGTCTTGAGTTTCCTGATTTAACTGGCTTATGGGCGGATCCGTTTCGATGCGTTCTGAAGTGACGATCGGTTGTCGGTGCGTGCGAGTAGGTGATCGAGGATGGGCTGGAGGTAATGCACGGCTTGGATGAAGCTGTAGCGTTTGACGGTCATGACCAGGTCGATGGGGTTGAAGTTACGTTGGCAGCGGAAGCAGCGGGCGAGGTTGGTGTCGGGGTTGACGGCGGTGTCGAAGTCATGACACAGCGGGCAGAGGAAGCGGAAGCGTCCGTTATGGGTTTTGTAGAGCAGTTCGAGGATCTCGGCGATCAGCGGGATGATCTCGATGCGGTTGCGCAGTTCGCGCAGGTGGTCCTTGGATAGGGTGTTGAGCATCGGGGGCTCCTTTCTACAGCAGGCGCAGTTCGGAGGCGGCCTCGACGACGAGGGCCTCCGGGATGCGTTTGAGTTGCTGGGAGGCGGCGTGGATCAGGCAGGTGGTGGCCAGGTTGTTGATGGCCCGGGGGATACCGCCGGTGTGCTCGTGGATCAGATGTTTGGCGGCGGTTTCGAAGAGCGTCTCGGCACCGCCGACGGCTTTGAGGCGGCGGTCGATATAGCCGACGGTCTGGTCCTTGCTCAGGGGGCGCAGGGAACAGCGCACGCAGATGCGGTTGAGCAAGTCGGCCAGTGAGGCGCGGGCGAGGAGTTGGGATAACGGCGGCTGCCCGCAGAGCAGCACCTTCAGCGAAGGCGGAGCGCTGGAGGGGGCGCTGACCAGAAGCCTCAGGTCGGTGAGGATGGCTTCGTTGAGCAGATGGGCATCGTCAATGACCAGCACGGCGGCGTGCTCCGCTTCGCGGGTTCTATCCAGGATCTGCCGGAAGAGTCGGTCCCGACCCAGCGAGGGTTTTTCGCCCAGGGCCGCCACGATCATGCGCAGCATCGCGGCGGCGTCCACCCGGCTGAGGTGCAGATACAACGGCTGATAGCGGTGGGCGGGCAGCGTGTGAATGAAGCGTTTCACGAGGCAGGATTTGCCCACGCCGGTGGGGCCGGTCAGCAGGGCGACCAGGCCATGCTCGGCGAAGTACTGCAGGCGGTCGAGCGCCTGCGTGAAGCGTTCGTCGTCGTGGATTTGATCGGCGGGGATGTGGTCTTCAAACGGCAGGGCGGTGAGATGGAAGGCTTGTGCGAACATGGGTTCAGTCCTCTTTGGGGTTCTGCAAGGCGTAGACGATGGCCGGCAGGGTCGGCCGCTCGGCCTGTGCGAAAGCTTTCTTCAGCAACGTGCGCGTCAGGTTGGGATGGCGCGCATGGACTTTGCTCAGCGCGTCGAGTTCTTCGGCGTTGAAGGCGCTGAGTCCGCCCGGGCGAGCCAGTAGATCGGCCAGACAGGCGGCGAAGGCGGCGAACGACCAGCGGCTGGGCCGCTGCATGACGCTGTAGTCGATGCCGCCGATCTCGTCGGCGAGCTGGTGGCGATGCTTGTCGATCAGCAGACCCAGCAGATCGAACCGGGGAGCGGCTCGGCGTGGCTCAGGCGCCGGGTTCTGGCCTTCTTCCCGTTGATGCACGCGGCCCTTGCCCAGATAGACGTCCTTGAGGGAATACAGCAGGATTTCCTCGACCGGCCCGCGCAGGTCATAGCGCACCCGCAACCGATCGCCCCGCAGTTTCGGGTCCACCTTGTAGAAGCGGTTATCCAGGCGGATGTCGCTGAAAGTCTTGTCCACGGTTCGTTCCTCCTGCTGGAGGAAGGACTCGGCCACGGCCGCCATGTCCGCCTGACGCAGGGCGATCAGCCGCTGGTCATAACGCTGCCGGGGCGATTGCCCCGTTTCGGAGTTGGCGGTCTGATGGTGGACCACCTCCAGCCAGGCGGCGAATGCCTCATTGAGTCGATCGAGACCGAGCAAGTCGCCGGCGCGGACCTCGGCCTCGAACTGGCTTTGGGCTGTCTCGAAGAACCGCTCGATGATCCCGCCGGTGGCCGGATCGCCGACAGCCCGATGCAGCAGGCCGGTGCCCAGCCGGTAACAGGCCCGTTTCAGCGCCTGCGCGTGATAGACCTTGCCATTGTCCAGGTAGACCTTTTGCGGCACGCCGTGAACCTCAAAGCCGCGGATCAGCGTGTCGGACAGCACGTCGAAGTCCTGCCGCACATAGTAACGCCCCGCGACGATATAACGGCTGCACACGTCGATGAAGGCCGACAGATAACTCTGCACCGACTGGCCGTCCACCAGCACATAGGGGCCGTATTCGAAATCGCCGGCCCACATGTCGTGGGTGTGTTCGCAAGTCCAACGCTTGCGGACCTTCTCCTGGGTGACGCCCAACTTCAGGCGGGTGGCGCCGGCTTCCTTCAGATGCCGGTAGAGCGTCGAACGCGCCACCGTCTGGCCGTGGTGCTGCGCCAGGATCAGGTTCAGCATCATCGGCGAGCGTCTCGGCTGCTCCTTCTTGGCCGCAATGGCCGTGGCCATCACGGCCGCGGGCACGACGCGGGGTTCGCCCCGGTCGGATCGCGCCTTGCGCCCCAGGGCGTTGAACCCACCACCCCGGTACTGCTTGAGTTTGCGCTTCAGCGTACTCAGCGACGGCTTGCGCTTGCGACCGCCGGGAAAAACCACCTCCTGTTGTGACAACTCCCTGAGCCGTTGGCGTTCCTCGCCTTTCTCCAGTTTCTCGAAAAGCACTGAAGTCAACAGCCCGCACCAAAATACCGCTCCGTCTTCCTGCCTCGCATTCATTCGCCCTCCTTTTGACCGCGGCCGACACCCAGTGCCGCTCAAGTGAAGGGCAGTATCGCTCACGGACTCGACCCCAGCGTTGCCAACTGGGTGGGATTTCTGCGGGTCACGATTTTCAGGACGCGCAACAGGAGGCCACAGACCTCCAACACGCGCTTTCGGGCATCGCTGCGGTATTTCGCCGCCGATATCATGAGCGAACTCAAGCGCGCCTCCTGATGAATCTGGCGGGCCAGCCGGACCGCCGGTTGCCACTGCTCGCGCCTCTCCGCGATCACGCCGATCCAGCGATGCACCGTCGAGGGCGCCAACTCCCGAGCCGCTTCCGCTTCCTTCTCGGCTTCCGTCGACTCGGCCTCCGCGATCGGATCGGCGTAGACCGCCGCCGCTCCCCGCTCCTTGACCGCCTGGCGGTAGCTCAGCCGTTCGGTTTCCACGTAGGTTTCCGCCCGCGTCTCGATTTCACAGCGCAGATACCGCTTGAAGGGCACGCACAGCGCCGAGAGGTGGGTAAAGGTGGCCCCGCAGTTCACGCAATGCCAGCGAATCAACAGGCATCGAATCGGCCAGACAATACATTCGACCACCGGCAGAAACCACCGCAGGCGCTTCTGATGCCGATGAAAATGACGCCCCTCGCAATTCGCGCATTGCTCGACGGGCACCCGCGCACTATCGTGCTCAATGCGATCCTTGTATCGCTTTGCTTCGGCAGGCAACTGGTCGGCCTCTCTGAGTCTGGCCATGGGTCTGGGAGGATGTTCCTGATGTTTGGTGATGCTTGCAAAGGGCGCATCCTCCTCTTTCTTGGCCTTCAGGACAACGACACGGCAGGATCCGATTCAAACGGGGCGGGGTACGCGGGATCCCTCTCTTCGGAGGAACCAGCGGGGTAGACGGAATCGCGGGGTCGCGCAACCGCTATTGCGGGATCACCCAGGCGGGTTCTCTTCAGTCATTGTGAGACGTGGCACCCCATCACCGGGCACAACAGACGAACCCTCTCTAGGGAAAGCCTCCAGGAGAGTCTTCCACTCCACGATTCCGTCCTGGTCGAAAGAGAGCTTAGACTCCTTGGGCAGCAACGGCATGATTACCGTCCGGAAGAACCGGACCGGATTCGCCTGAAGCTCCTTCTCTAACGCCAGAATCAACGCCTTTTGATTCTTCTTCCTTGCCAACAACTTATCCAGACTGGCCAACGCCAGCATACGACCACCGAACGACCCTTTCGGTCGCCCACCCAGATTCCCAGATTGTCCTGCCTGATATTTCATCATCCACCTCCATAATATGGGCCGTAATCAACTGGGACATGGCCTTCCTACGCTCCGGGGTATGTCACGGCACCTGCTTACGCACGTGCCGCGCCAACCCCTCCGCTGCTGCGGTGCGCCGCCGGATGGCCGTGATCCTCGAACCAACCGTTGTGACGGCGGCGCTCATCACATCTCGACGCTACGCCCTGTCACGGCACCTGCTTACGCACGTGCCGCGCCAGGGCTCCGCTCTCCGCTCCTTCGTCGCTGCCGGAAGCGCTCCGGCCTACGGCCTCCGCTTCCCTTCTACTCGGCTACGCGCATCGAGTGCCGTCTGTTCGGTCGTTCCACCGCCGAGATGTTCCTCCTCGCGTCCGGAACACGTCGGCGGTTCCTCTCCCGTCACAGCCGGACACTCCATGCGCTCCGCAATACCTATGCGGAACGCGGCCTTCAAGTGCCCGTTCCGGGTCTCCGTTCGTACCTCTCTCCGCCCCGGCCCGGCCACTTCAAGGCCGCTCCATCACAGCGCTTCGCTTAGACGCTACGCGGTTGTCACGGCACCTGCTTGAGGCCAGGTGCCGCGCCAACCGCTCCGCTCAGACCTTCGGTCTTTCCATGAACACCACATTCGCCCCCGACTCCAGGCCGGACGACATCGGCTACGCCCATGCCGACCGGCCTTACGCCTTCCTTCGGTCACGCTCCGGGCGGACTGCGACGGTCTCTACGCGACCGACGCAGACCGCCCTACGCCATCCTTGAACTTCCCATGGACAAGACGGGCCACGACGGCAACTCAGGACTTCGTCGCCGGCAGGCCCGTTGTCGCGCCATGAGATCTTCGAACATGGAGCGACACTCCAGTCACAACACAACCCCCTACGCGCAACGGCCTTCGGACTCTCTATTCGCCCCACAGGCACGACGCTACGCCCTGTCACGCCCTGTGCTTTTGAAGGCCACAGGGCGTGACAGGGCGTAGC
>Ga0118677_10004670_pt1 | contig 24710 bp, 19 predicted proteins | sample AliMusrvi5mmetaG_FD_86154 | JGI IMG/M metagenome (GOLD analysis project Ga0118677, IMG submission 86154)
GAAGCAATCTCTGCGTGTGTAAGCACTTGAAAAACCGAGATTGCCGCGTCGCTCCGCTCCTCGCAATGACACCTGCTGGGACTTTTTACGAAACCATCAAGGTTGTACGTTCAAGGTTTCCGCTACGGCGAACCTCGGCTGACCCTTCGCGCGTTCCAGTTCGGAGATCGGAGTTCGGAGTGTAGGGGCGTTCGGCTGAACGCCCTCTGGTTCGGAGTTTGGAATTCGAAATCCTCAATTGAAAGTGCCCCTGCCGTAGTGGCGTGAGTTTTTTGTATCGTGTTTGGCTGCCTGGCAATCAACAGCTGAAAAAAGAATATGTATTATGAGTGTGTCCTTATTTGAAAACATGCACAGTCTGTACGGCGACGGGGAAACTCCGCAGGCCTATTTTACCCATGACCTGGATGAGAATCTCCGCTACGGCCAGTCCGAGCTTATTCTTACCAACCAGCGTTTGCTGCACATGGCGCTAAAACCCGCGGGCCCTGCTGTAAAAAAAAACGGGGATGGCCCGCCGCCCGATATCGCTTCCCGGCAAGACTGGCCCCTGACCGGTGATCTCACGGTAACGGCCTGCGCCTACTCGGGCACCGGCGCGATCGAGTTGCGGGATGCCGAGCGGCTGCTGGCACGCTGGCAGTATACTATAGCACGCCACAATGATGCCTGCGCATTTGTCAAAACATTCACGGCGCTTTCAGCAGGCGCAGACCCTGCCGACAGCGGCAACGGCCCGAAGGAGCCTGCAGAGCCCGCGGCAGAGGGTGGCTTTGAGATAACGCCGGCAACCACCATGCAGTCCCTGCGCCGGCTTATCAGTTTTTCGCGGCCGTGGTATCATCTCTTTTTTCTCAGTTTTCTCCTGAGTCTGGCCTGTACGGCAGCCGGCCTCATCCCGCCTTATATTACCATGCCCCTTATCGACAAGATTCTGATTCCGTTTCAAAACGGCACGCCCATAGATTCATCCCTCGTGATCTGGTACCTGTCGGGCCTGGCTGGCGCCGCGGTGTTCGCCTGGCTTCTCGGATGGGCGCGTACCTTTACCCTTGCCTGGGTGAGCGAGCGGGTGGCGGGCGGGCTGCGCGATACCCTGTACAGCCATATGCACCGGCTCTCCCTTGATTATTTCAGCGAAAAGCGCACCGGCGATCTGATCGCGCGCGTGAGCACCGATACCGACCGGATCTGCTACTTCCTTTCGGTTTATGTGCTTGATTTCGCCGCCGATGTCCTCATGATTCTCATGACCGCGGCCATACTGTTCTACATCAATCCCGTGCTCGCAGCCGTTACGCTGTGCCCGATTCCGTTTGTTGCCTGGCTGACGAATTATTACCGGAACATACTGCGGGGCGGCTTTGCCAAGAGCACCCGCGCCTGGTCGGATATGACAAGCGTGCTTGCAGATGCCATACCCGGCGTGCGGGTCGTGAAGGCCTTCGCCCAGGAAAATCGCGAGACCGATCGCTTCAAGGAGGCCAACCGCCTGGTGGTGCGGGCAAACGGCCGCGTCAATAAGGTGTGGGCTTTTTTCGGCCCCATGGTGACCCTGTTTACTGATTTCGGCATACTCATAATCTGGGGATTTGCCGTCTGGCTTATTTTTAAAAAGCAGATTACCGTGGGCGTTCTGACGGCTTTTGTCGCCTATATAAGCAGGTTTTACTCGCGCATGGAATCCATGATCCGCATGGTGAGCGCGGTCCAGCGAGCCGCGGCAAGCACCAAGCGTATTTTTGATGTCATTGATGTCGAGCCCAAAATCGTCGAGGCGGCAGACCCGGTCATGCCGGGCAAGTTGCGCGGGAAAATTGAATTCAGGGATGTCGCATTCTCCTACGGCAAGCGCGAGGTGGTGCACGGCGTGAGCCTCGCTATTGAGCCCGGCGAAATGATCGGGTTTGTGGGCCCCAGCGGCTCGGGGAAAACAACGCTCGTGAACCTCGTCTGCCGTTTTTATGATGTGTCCCATGGCTTGGTGCTGGTCGATGATACCGATATCAGGGATTTTTCCATCGAGGGGTTCCGGAAAAACATCGGCATCGTGCTGCAGGAGCCATTTCTTTTTTACGGCACCATCGCTGAAAATATAGCCTACGGAAAGCCCGGCGCCACGCGCTCGGAAATTATCGAGGCTGCGCGGGCCGCCTGCGCCCATGATTTCATCATCCGCCTGCCTGACGGCTACGACACGCTGGTCGGGGAGCGCGGCCAGCTGCTTTCGGGCGGCGAGCGCCAGCGCATAAGCATTGCCCGGGCCATTCTCATTAACCCGTCGATTCTCATTCTTGACGAGGCGACTTCATCGGTTGATGTTGAAACGGAAAAGGAAATACAGCAGGCCCTTGAGAATCTGATCCACGGCCGCACAACGCTTGCCGTTGCCCACCGCCTGAGCACACTGAAACAGTCCGACCGGATTGTCGTGCTTGAAAACGGCAGTATTACGGGCGTGGGCGGCCATACCGAGCTTTTGAGCATCAACGAGACCTATGCCCGGTTTCACCGGACCAATGCCGAAATGTATCTTTCAACCGTACGGCAGCTGAAGGAGGCTGAAGCGGCAAAGGAGCGTGAGGTTGACTATGAGTAGCAATTCGACGCAGATAACCGCCTGTTTTCGGGACGGGCAGGGCATGCTGGTCGTCAGAGACGCCGCCGGCGCCGAGTATCGTGATGTGCGGCCCCTGCGCATGTTCCCTATTACCGATCCCGACGGGTTTATTTCCATCTGTGACGCCCAGGGCAGGGAGCTCGTCTGCATCGAAAATATCGATGCGCTGCCGCTGGACTCGCGCGAGCTGATACTCCATGAGCTGAAGCGCTGCACGTTCACCCCCGTTATCCTGCAGATAACAAAGGCCCTACCGTTCGGGGAATATGCGCGGCTGTTTGTTGAAACCGACCGGGGCGCAACCGACATTACGGTTGACACCGAAGAAATTTACCGGCTGTCCGATAACCGGATACTGCTGAAGGATGTGAACAAAATCCGCTACCTCATCCCCGACTGGCGGAAAATGAGCAGCCACAGCCGCCGGATTCTGGATGCGTACCTGTGATATTTTGAATTGTGGATTGCCGATTTTGGATTGAGAAACAAAGACGAGTTGTGAAGGGCGGGCGCCAACCCGCCATTTTATATTTGCGGATTAATCACCGGGTTTGATTCATTAAATGCGGAAAATCTTTAGCCAACGCCTAGTTGGAAATAGCCGGCGCCTTCTTGCTGCGGTGGAATCAAGGGTTAGAATCCTGTATGCACACCAGGCGCCGAATAGCCCAGCCATATAACCAAGAATGACATCTGAAAGAAAATGCATGCCCAAATTTACGCGAGAGATCCCAACCCACATAACCACAAGAACGAGAATGGATCTGAGTAAATGGCCCGAGAACCGCCAGAGCGTTGCGGCGACGAGCATTGCAAACGCGGAGTGGCCACTTGGCAGGCTAAATGGTGAGTCTGGAGACTCTAAGGAGTGGATTATGCCGTTACCGTAGACAACGGAAGGGCGTGGCATATGTAGACCAAACTTAAGCGCTGAAACAATAAGACCAGATACGATATACCCAATGATTAGAGCCGAAATCATTTCAACGAGCACGGGTGCGGATGGAACAATCGAAAGCCTATCATATTTTCGCCGAACTACAAGCACCACCAGCAGAAGAGCGACTAACCAAAGCATATTCCAGAAGTTGCCAAGCCTGGTTCCAAAATTCATAAATTCGTCAATGAATGGCGATCGGATGGAATTTATCGCAAGAAATAGCTCTTGATTCATTGATTTTGGTTTTCTCTTTTCGATCTCAAGGATTCTAACGCTCAAGTTCACTGGCGTGTTGGAGCGCAGCGGAACCACGTCCAGTGCAGCGCCATTATGCCGCTCTATGAATTTCTATTGCTTCGTACTCTGGAAACATAATAATTGCGGGATGTACATTAAATGCTTTAGCAAGCAGCTCCGCCCTTTTTTTTCCAATTTCCAGTTTATCGTTTTCAAGCATGCTGATATTTTTTGCATTGATAGAGCAATATTTTGATAATTCCTCCTGAGTCCAACCTTTTAATTCACGCAGCATTTTTAATACCTCGCCGGTGGTTAAGGTCGCATGCTGTTTTGCCGGTTTGAAATTTGATTTATTAACACCCATGTTGTATCTCCTCAATATTTATGCGGCGTAATATCAATCACATAAACTGTAATAATATCTTTTTCGACGAAATAAATGACCCGATATTGAATATTAAGCCGTGAAGATCGTTGTCCTTCCAGCTCTCCTTTTAATTTTCCGTCATGAAATCCGGGGAATTCGCGTAATTTTTCCGGCCCATGCCGAAAAACAATGTCTTTCCAAAGTTCGTATTTTTTAACGACTTGTAAAGGCAGTTTCTCAATTATCTTATTCAGGCTGCGATGTTCCTGTATGTGCCACATTATTAATTTTAATAACTTATTATATTTAATAAGTCAAGGTTTTGTTGAGGCACAGTGGAACAAAAAAGGTCACATCTTCATATGTCAGATAATGATGTATGCCAAACATTCAGAATATGACATATGAAGATGTGACCCCTATCCTCCCCTACGAAGTCATCCGAGATACAAGCAGAAGCCTCAGGGAGCGGCCAGGGGCGCCCTACAAACTGATTGGTGCAGACTGCCGGCACACCCCTTTTTTATTCTGAATATTTTTTGTGCAGCTCCACCGGCTGAGCGCTTTTGCGCATCCGCATGTTCAGCATTTCAATAAAAATGGAAAAAGCCATTGCGAAATAAACATAGCCTTTCGGGAAATGGATATCGATGCCTTCGGCCACCAGCGTCGTGCCGATGAGCAGCAGAAAGCTGAGGGCAAGCATTTTTATGGTCGGGTGGCGGTCGATAAAAGCGCTGACTTTTCCGACCGCAAGCATCATGATAATGACGGAAATGACCACGGCCAGTACCATGATGATCAGCTGATTTGCTAGCCCGACCGCCGTAATGACCGAGTCAAGAGAGAAGACAATGTCCAGTAGCATTATCTGCACCAGTATGCCCGCAAATGATGCTGCGGCGCGTTTTACTTCGGCATGCTCTTCCTCGCCTTCCAGCTTTTCATGAATTTCAAAAGTGCTTTTGCCGATGAGAAACAGTCCGCCGATAATCAGTATCAGGTCGCGCCCGGATATTTCATTGCCCATAATAGTAAAAAGCGGAGCCGAAAGCCGCATTATCCAGGTAAGGGAAAAAAGCAGCAGTATGCGGCTGATCATTGCAAGCCCGAGGCCGATGACCTTGGCTTTTTCCCGCTTCTCGCGGGGAAGCTTGCCGGCAAGAATCGTTATGAAAACGATATTGTCGATGCCGAGCACGATTTCCAGAGCTGTTAAGGTGAAAAGCGCTATCCACGCCTGCGTTTCAAAAATCCATTCCATGTGTTCCTCTTTCTGTGCTACAGAATTGGGGTAGGGGATTGCGGTGGACATTATTCATAAATTTTTTTCTCTTTTTTGTCATCAAAAATCAAAACTTTTTTTTGTGCACAGCCATTTGTTTTTGCCCGATTGAATTATATGCGGACTTTTGGTAGGCTTCATTTTTGTTAATCAGAGGTGCTGTTCGTTAAAAGCCAATTAACTGTCATTGCGAACGCAGTGAAGCAATCTCGCCCATGCACTGGCAGAGATCGCCACGTCAGTCGCTCCGCTCCTTCCTCGCGATGACAGGTAGAGAGGGCAGTAAGACTGAAAGTTCTTTACATGACCAACCCTGGAGCGCAGCGGAGGGGTCAGATGCTCGCGATGACAGGTAGAGGGGCAGTAAGACTGAAAGTTCTTTACATGACCAACCCTGGAGCGCAGCGGCGGGGTCAGATGCTCGCAATGACACTCGTTAGGACTTTTTACAAGAGTAACAGAGGTTGAGCGCAAAAATTAGATACTTAAGAAAAGACACTTGCATAAGGTCGAACCCACCAAATCCCTGTCCCCTGCACTTTATGGAAAAGGCTTCTGTATGAAAAAAAACACGATAGTTTTTTACTTTATTGTCGCTGTTGCGCTGGCCGCCTGCGGCACTCGGGACAAGGAAGTTACGGGCCTGTATCATATAGGTATTGTACAGATTTCCGAGTCCGTGCTTCTTGATGATGCCCGGCGGGGGGTGATCGACGCTTTGCGCGAGGAGGGCTTTACCGACGGCAAAAATATCCGCATCAGCTATAAGAGCGCCCAGGGCGAGCTTTCCAACATTCCGCTCATTATTAAAGAGTTTGTTGCAAGCAGGGCATCCATGATCATTACCGACAGCACGCCCTGCATGGTGGCAGCCGCCCAGATCGTGAAAGATATCCCGGTCGTATTTACGGTAGCTTTCAGCCCGGAGCAGCTCAAGATGAAATATCCGCCTAAAAATCTTACGGGCGTTGATGATCCCGCAACCATGACAAACATGGTCGGGCTGATAAAAACCTGCCTGCCCGGCATACGGCGCCTCGGCATTCCCTTTAACCCCTCGGAGCAGAATGCCGTGCTTGCCGCGGAGAATATCCGCGCGGAATGCCGGAAAAACGGCATTGAACTTGTTGAAATGAATGTCTTTTCAACAAGCGACGTGCAGCAGAATGTGGGTGCTCTTGCACAGAAAAATATCCAAGCCATGGTTGTGTCGGCAGATAATACGCTGGCGACCGGCATGTCCGCTGTGGTGAAAATCTGCACTGAAAGAAAAATACCCCTGTTTGTCACCGAGCCCGGCGAGGTGGAGCGCGGGGCCTGCGCAGGCATGGGCGCTGATTTTTATGAATGGGGCAGGCAAAGCGGCAGGATGGCCGCCGAGATCATCAGGGGTAAAAAGCCTCAGGACATACCGGTTCAGAAGCTGTCGGCGACCAAGCTGTATCTGAACCTAACGGCAGCAAAGGCGCAGGGAGTCACGTTCCCGCAGGAGCTATTAAAAAAAGCGACGAAAGTGATAAATTGAGAGGTTCTTGTTACAAGCGGGGTCAAATACAAACAGGGAAGTTTGATCGGTGCTTCACAGCGAGGCCTGTCCGAGACCTTCGGAAACGATCAGATTTCTCATAAAAAAGTGATGGCCCTTTTTTACGTGATGCATGTTGAACTGTACACGCATCAAGGTCGTTGAGCATTCTAGTAGACTGTCATGCTTTTATTTATCAGTTGTAATCACCCTCCCCTTAATCCCCTCCCATCAAGGGAGGGGAAACAGTAAGGGCTCCCTCGCCCCTTGTGGGAGAGGGTCGGGGAGAGGGGGGGTACAATTATAAATTTGACAGGCTACTACTCGCGGCTTCAACTCTTTCGTTCGCAATGACAGTTACTGTGACTTTACGTGGCCAGCAGTATTGACGCCTTAATAATTAAATCGTATATAAAAGACCTATAATTATGTAATTATGCTCGATACTATAAATCAATGAGGGGGTACTTCTATGTCACCTGCCAAGCTGTTTATAAAAATCATTACCTGCTGCGCCGCCTGGGCTGTTATTGCCCAGGCAACCAGTACTTCCGCGGAGCCTGTGTATCCGAAAGCCTGCTACAGCGGCGACGAGCTTGCCGCGGTGCGCTTCTGGGAGAAGACGTGGGCCGGGGAGAAAATCACCACCGGCAATGTGGATGAGGTCAGGCAGTTTGTGCTGGAAAGCCTTTATAATCTCATGAAGGATGAAAAGCGCTGGGGCAAAAGCTGGTTTATCATAGTTCCCTATAGCCAGATTCTGCCCACGCCGGGCACGGTAGACTGCACCAGGAAGTACTACGGCCGGTCAAAGCTTCATGAGAGCGGAGAGATCGTGAACTATGTGGCCGGCGTGCCGTTTCCCGACACAAAGAACGCAACCGAGATGGCCCATAATTTCCGTACCCGCAATAACGGCGATTCACAGAAAACATTTGAGCAGGGCTATATCGTCGACGGCAGGCTCAAGTACGACATGAACCTGGAGATCAACAACAACTTCCTTTTCTTTTCTGGCCGCACCGATATGCCGCCCGTGCCCGAGTTGCAGGACAATACGGGCCAGATATGGCGGGCATTCTCGATGCTGCAGAAGCAACCCCCGGAAACACGCAATATGCGCATCATGGAAATTCATTACAAGGACCGTTTGAAAGCCTATGATTCCTGGATATGGAATCCCACCATCAGGCGCGTGCGCCGCCGCTCCACCAGCGAACGGCAGGATGCGCAGGGCGGGGCCGACTTCTGCGGATTCGACAATATGGGCTGGGACGGACCCATATCGGCCAACACCTATAAATATCTTGGCGCAAAGGAGCTGCTGCTGGCCCGGCATAATGACGCTGCCAAGCTTGAGCATACCTACGGAGACTGCCTGTGGGACGGCTCGCAGCGCGAGCGCATCAAGGCCCATGTGGTTGAAGCTGTCAATCATGACCCGAATTTCCTGTACAGCAAAATGATCTGGTATCTTGATCCTGAAACCTGGCAGATACTCTATTCCGACCGGTTTGACCGGGATGGCAAGCTCTGGAAGGTTCTTGATCAGTTCGGGGTCGTGGCAAAAGGCCATGGCGGCTGCGACGTAAATTTTTTTTCCGGCAGCCAGATGATCGATATTCAGCGCACGCACGCGACCCTGGCAACTGGCAGATACGAATTCGGTATTGATTTGCCGCAGAGCATGTTTAAAATCGACTATCTCCAGAAGTATGGATACTGAGGCATGAAAATAACCACCCGGCTGATTGTGCTGCTGTGCATGATTACCTCGCTTTTTGTGGGGTGGGTTCTCTATGTCCAGCGCGCCGCGCAGCAGCAGGCCGAGCTTATTTTAAGCATTAATGTCAACAGTAAAAATACGGGGCTTGACCGTATTCTCAAGCTGGAAGGCGCGCCTTTTGAGACGTTTGTCTATGATTATTCCTGCCGGGATGATCTGCTGGTTTTCATGCGGAACCCCGACGCCGCGTGGGCCGACCAGTATCTTGCAAGTCTTTTGCCAAGCTATAACCTGAGCGCGGTATGGATTTATGACCGCAGCTTCTCCTGCGTGTATGCGGCATCGCGGCTTGAAGGGGATACTCTGCGCGAACTGCCAATCCCCATGGACAGGCTGTCGAAGCTGCTTGGGAAGCGCTATTTCCATCATTTTTTTGTGCAGCTTGCCGCGGGCATGCTTGAAGTGCGCTGCGCACCCGTTCAGCCCTCCTCCGACTGGGAGCGCAAAAGCAACCCCCGGGGGTATCTATTTATCGGTCGCCTCTGGAACAGCAGCTACCTTGAAGAAATTTCCACCCTGACGGACAGCCAGGTCACCCTTCGATCCATTAGTCCCGGCATGGCGATTCGTGAGCCAACATATGATTTTACCAACGGCAGAATAAGTTTTTTCCGCATTTTCAGGAGCTGGGATGATCAACCGCTTATGGAGCTTGCCGTCCAGAGTGATTCCTCTTTTCTTAAAGAACTGGCCAGCTCATCCAACAGACAATTTCTGCAGCTTTTGAGTGTTCTTGGTCTTGCCCTGACAGCCCTTTTCATGGCCTTTTTATACTGGGTGCGGGTGCCGCTGCGAAGGCTTTCCGCAAGCCTTGCCGCGGGTGATCCGCAACCTCTTGCGTGGCTGCAAAAACAAAAAACCGAATATGGCGACTTTGCCCGGCTTATTATAAATTTCTTCAGGCAGCAGCAGGATCTTTCCCTGGAAATAACCGAGCGCAGAAGCGCCCAGGAAGACCTTAAAAACACTAATGAAATGCTGTGGGCGCGGGAGCAGAATCTGCAGTCCCTGAATGAGCAGTTGCAGGCAAATATGCACAAGCTGCAGCTAAGCGAGGAGCGGTATCGCTCGCTGGTAGAGCATATTGAACTCGGCATAGCCCTGATGGATGCAGATTACAAAATAGTCATGGTCAACAGCAAGTGCGCCGAAATGTACGGCAGGCCTGCGGAGTATTATGCCGGCAAGTACTGTTACGGCGAATTTGAAAAAAGCGGTGCAGTCTGCGCCGGCTGTGCCGGCACGGCAGCGATGAAAACAGGGGCCATGGCGCGGATCGAGCGGCAGTCCGTTCGCGCTGACGGGAGCCGGTGGCATGTCAATGTTATGACATTCCCTGTTTTTGAAAACGGCGCGGTCAAGGGCTTTATTGAGGTTATGGAGGATATCACCAGCCGCAAGGAACTGGAAGAGAAGCTCGGCGAGCGCGAAGCCTTTTTTCGCGCCCAGTTCGAGCTGGGCAATATCGGCATCGCCATCATCTCCGTCGACGGGGTCTGGCTGCGCGCCAACCAGAAGCTTTGCAGCATGCTGGGCTACACGGAGGCTGAGCTGTGCGGAATGACCTGGGCTGACGTTACCCATGCCGATGATGTGGCAGCCTCCGCCGATCAGTTTGACAGGATGCTTGCCGGAGAGATTGAAGCCTATGATCTCGACAAGCGCTATGTGAACAAAAACGGCGATATCGTTTGGGCGCATCTTGCCGAATCCTGCGTCCATGAACAGGACCGCAGGGTGCGTTTTGTCATTGCCTCCATTCAGGACATAACCCAGCGCAGGCAGATGGAGGAGCAGCTGCGCCAGTCGCAGAAAATGGAGGCAATAGGCACGCTTGCCGGCGGCATCGCCCATGACTTCAACAATATCCTGGCCGCAATTGTGGGCAATGCTGAACTCGCCCTTTTAGAGCTGCCGCCGGATACCCCCGCCGGCAATATGGTGGCACAGATACTTAAGGCCAGCGACCGTGCGCGAAGTCTCGTGCGCCAGATTTTGACCTTCAGCCGCAGGCAGGAGCAGGAGCGCAGGCCGGTGGATATCTGCATGCTCGTCAATGAGGCGGTAAAGCTGCTGCGCGCCATGGTTCCCACAACGATCGACTTGCGCCACAAAGTGCCGGAGGATGCGCATATCGTCCAAGCGGACCCCACGCGCATTCACCAGGTAATCATCAACCTCTGCACAAATGCGGCGCAGGCCATGGAAGCCATGGGAGGTGTGCTTGAGATCGAAGTTGCATCGATACAACTCACTGCGCGCAATCAGGCTACCTATCCTGACGCAACCCCCGGGCACTATGTGCGCATAACGGTGAGCGATACGGGCACGGGCATCGAACCTCAGCACCTGCAGCGCATTTTCGATCCGTATTTTACAACAAAGGCTGTCGGCAAGGGTACGGGCATGGGCCTTGCCGTGGCCCACGGCATCGTTAAAGACCATGACGGCATGATCGAAGTACAACGCCTGCGGGGTAAGGGAGCAAGATTTACAGTATTGCTTCCGCGGATTTCCGGAGAAATCATTGAAAAACCCCCTGCGCCCCTGAACATTCCACGGGGCCGCGAAACGGTTCTTTTAGTAGACGATGAGGAAATGCTTGTTGTAATGGGAGCATCAATACTGGAATCGCTGGGGTACAGCGTTGTCAGCAGCCAGAGCAGCGTTGAGGCGCTGAAAATTTTTACGGCCGATCCCAAGAGCTTTGATGCCGTAATTACGGATTTTACCATGCCGTATATGACCGGCTATGAACTGGCTGAGGAATTTCTGCGCATACGGCCCGATACCCCCATTGTTTTATGCACCGGGTTCAGCAGTCAGATTTCAGAAGAACAGGCTCGTGCTGCCGGCATACGCGCTTTTGTCATGAAGCCCTATAATATTAGCGAAATTGCCGTGGTGCTGCGAAAAGTTCTACACACGCACGGTTGAATTGCCAGCAGGGAAATGTTTGTCCGGCTGCCCGGGCGCAGTAAAAAAAGAAGGATCAACTGACCGGCCTTTGTTCGGGGCGCTTGCCGCAGGCTATGGCTTCCCCCCAGGCGATACATGGGGAAATGTACCTGCATAATTTCAGGGAAAAAATCATGTGCAAAACATTTACCGTAACAATTCCACCCGGGGATGATGATTTTCTGGAGAATACGCGCAGGGCTGTGGAGGCAATGGGTGCAACGCTTGAGGGGGACGACAAGGCCGGCACATTTTCAGGCCGGGGGGTCGAGGGTGAATACAGAATAGAGGGTGATCAGGTAACCGTAACGATTGCAAAAAAGCCCACCCTTGCCCCGTGGCCGCTTATTGAAACAATAGTAAAAGATTTTTTCAGCTGAAGCATGCGTGTGCGTATCTCAAAGCCTGAATGATTCCCAATGAAAGCCACCGCAGGCAGGAAGAAAAGGGGGAGGGGAACTTCCTGCCTGCGGCGCTTTTGATGAATCTTAATTTTCAGCTGCCAGACGCATGTCTTCCACCAGTGATGTCGTGTAATTTCCTGCGATAAAATCTATATTTTCCAGCACCCTGAAGAAATACGGAATATTTGTCTTGATCCCGTCAATCCGGTATTCCGACAGCGCCCGCTTCATGCGGCTGATGCCTTCCTCGCGGTCGCGGCCCCAGGTAACCAACTTGGAAATGAGCGGGTCATAGTGAAAGGAAATATCAGCTCCGGCATGGATGCCGGAGTCTGCCCGCACGCCGCTGCCGCCGGGAGCATGGTAGTTGCCCACCGTGCCGGGCGAAGGCATGAAGTTATTATCGGGGTCTTCAGCGTAAATGCGGCACTCGATTGAAACGCCTTTGGGCTGTATGTGATCCTGCGTGAAGCTCAGGGGCTCGCCGCGGGCAATGCGTATCTGCTCCTTGACAATATCAACGCCCGTCACCATCTCGGTGATGGCATGCTCAACCTGCAGCCGCGTGTTCATTTCAAGAAAGTAGCAGTTGCGGTTTTCATCCACGATGAACTCAACGGTCCCGGCATTGACATAATGCACGGTTTTAGCGGCCATGACGGCTATTTTTGACAGCCGCGCCCTGGTTTCCTGATCAAGAAACGGCGAAGGCGTTTCTTCGAGAATTTTCTGATACCGCCGCTGCACCGAGCACTCCCGCTCGCCAAGGCTGACGGTATTGCCGAGCATGTCCGCCAGAATCTGCACTTCAATATGATGCGGATTGGGGATGCATTTTTCCATGTAAATCGTGTTGGTCCCGAAGCTTGAGAATGATTCCGAGCGGGCAAGATCATAGGCTGCGGCAAGCTCCTGCTCGCTCCCGACCTTCCGCATGCCCCTGCCGCCGCCGCCGCCGGAGGCCTTTAACAGGAGCGGGTAGCCGATATGGCGGGCGGTGGCAAACATATCATCGCGGTTTTTTATTGCAGCCATGGCTCCCGGCACGACAGGTATGCCCGCGCGCTCCATGATTGAACGCGACAGGAGCTTACAGCCCATGGTTTTGATTGCTTCGGTTGTCGGGCCGATAAAGATCATATTATTGCTCCTGACCGCTTCGGCAAATACGGCGTTTTCAGCCAAAAACCCGTAGCCGGGATGAATGGCATCAGCTCCCGCATCTCGTGCTGCCTGGAGAATGTTTCTAATTTTCAGATAGCTGTCGCGTGCAGGCGAAGCACCGATAAAATAGGCCTCGTCAGCCATTTTGACGGCCAGGGAATCACGGTCGGCATCTGAATACACTACTGCAGACTGCAGGTTCATTTCCCGTATCGCCCTGATGATGCGCACAGCAATTTCGCCCCGGTTTGCCACAAGAATCTTTTGAATTTTTTTCATACAGTTGACCTCCATCGTTTTCGCATGCAGTTAAGTTTTGCATGTATTCTTTGCACTTTGTATGCCAGTATAAGGTGTGTTGAAAAATCAAGGGGTTGGCCGTATTCACCAAAACTTTTGCGTGCTATGATTGGTTGAAATTGACCAAAATTACATTTAAAAAAATAAACTATTGGCTCAGGTGAACCAAGGTTGCTGCGGTCGGCATAAGTCATAGTTGATAAGTGCCAGGACAGTTTACTTGACCATGATATAAAAAGTTTTCACTACTTTGTCTTGGAAATATACGACGGCTTTTAAACCCGCCCCTACGCGCAGAGATTGTGTTACTTCGCCCGCAGTGACAATTATTCCTACCCCTCGATGACTACATAAGGCCTTCTTTTGGAAAATTCCACGGTACAGGTACATACTCTCGTATCTGCAGATTAACAATTGATCGCAAAAAAAACCGGCTCTGGAACGAGCCGGTTTTTTTTGCGATCAATTGTTGTGCGGTAATCAGCCCTTAAGAGAGGCAACGACATCCTTGATATCATCAGGAGTGTCGACTTTCTGCATCGGTATTTCCCGGCTGATTTTTCTCATGAGGCCGCAGAGCACATTACCCGGGCCGATTTCAAGGGCGCGGTCGGGCTTCTGCGCGATGAGCTTTTCCATCTGCTCGATCCAGCGCACGGGCGAGTTCACCTGCTGGGTGAGCAGGCGCCGCACGTCGTCTTTGGACGGATAGAAATCAGCCTCAACATTTGACAGCACCGGTATTTTAAGGTCGCTGACGGTTATGCCGGCAAGAGCTTCGGCCAGCATATCAGCCGCGGGTTTCATGAGCGCGCTGTGGAAGGGTGCGCTTACGGGAAGCATAATGGTTTTTTTTGCGCCCAGCTCTTCAGCCCTGGCAGCAGCGCGCTTTACGGCTTCCATATGGCCGGAGATGACGATCTGGCCCGGGCAGTTGTAATTTGCCGGCGCTACATGCTCGCCCTGCTCGCACTCGCGGCAGGCCTGCTCGACAAGCTCGGTGTCAAGCCCGAGAATTGCCGCCATTCCGCCCATGCCCACCGGCACTGCCTGCTGCATGAACGTGCCTCTTTTGCGAACAATCCGGACGGCATCGGCAAACGCCAGCGCGCCGGCGCACACTAAGGCGCTGTATTCGCCGAGGCTGTGGCCGGCAACGATTGCTGGCTCAAGACCGGTTTCCTGCTGCAGCACTTTCTGCGAGGCAATGCTTGCAGTAAGGATCGCCGGTTGCGTGTTCATGGTAAGCTTCAGATCGCTTTCAGGCCCTTCAAAGCACATTCTTGAAAGATGGCCGCCGAGAGCTTCATTGGCCTCGGCAAAAACATCCGCAGCGATCTTAAAGTTGTCTTTCAAATCCTTGCCCATGCCTACATACTGGGATCCCTGTCCCGGGAAAAGAAAAGCCCATTTTGCCATTCAGTTTTCTCCTGTAAGGTTGTTGTAATAGTTTGGTATTTAAGGAAAAATATAGGTTAAAAAGTCCATTCGGTCAATGGAAAACCCGGGAACGGTGACCTAGAGCATTTTTCAAAATACTGTAGACATACAGGCACAGGTGAGCTTTTGGTGAAGGCAACCCGTGCGGTTCGAGCCATTGGCATTCCACTATCGCCGCCTTCTTTTGCGAGAAGCATAGCACGGGCTAACGAAGCAAAAGCTTGCCTGTGCAAACGGCTATGAAAAAAAGAAAAATGCTCTAGCGCGCAAGGAAAATGCCGGTAAAAACGCAGCCTTCATGAACGAAATACCGGCCGGTCATGCAGGCGCAGGCAGGCAGGCTGACTGCAATGCCGGAACTCATGCGGACCTCAAAAGATGACGGGCTTGCCTGCTGTACCTCGGCATCCATAAAGCCCATCGGGACAGGCACAAGGGAAGAAAGGCATTTGTACACGGACTCCTTGGCGCTGAATACCAGGGCCAGAAACTCCTTGTGCCGTGAGTCAGGGATTTTTTCCATGACAGCGGTTTCAGCCGGCGTGAGCACCTTGCGGGCAATGGGAAGGCTTACCCGTTCAATGGTTTCAATGTCAAGCCCGATACCGGCGATAACGCTACTGGGGGCTACAGCAGCACCGGCCCAGGTATGGCTGTGAGATATGGCGCCGATAATGCCCTCGGGCCACACGGGCGCTGAAAGCTCATTGCGCAGAATCGGTACTCCTGCAATCCCTAATGCGCCGAGTGCAGCGCGGGCACAGGTTCGTCCCGAGGCAAATTCCCAGCGGCGCTTCTCAACGGCTTTTTGGATGAGTTCCAGTTCCTGTGGGTAGAGCGCGGGCACATCATCCCCGATGCGCATGCAGGCCGTGGCGATGCAGGCTGGGAAGAGGTCGGCAATTAGGCTTCTGTCCGGCATGGGTTTTAAGCGTGCAAAGAAGTGAGAGTCTTAAAGTAAAAACGCCAGCCCTTGTTGCGGCCGGCGCTGGTGCTTTTATTTGCGTCTGTTTTTTTTTCGCGCCTGCTTCTGGATTTTGCGCTTGTCCCGGTTCTTTTTTTTCTCTCCCGCGGACATTTCCCTCGGCGGCGCATTGAAGGTGCTCATGGGCGTGGAGCTGCCCATCATATTTCCCAGGCCCGCAATATCTCCGGCACCGCCCACGCCCGGCAGATTTGACAGGCCGCTGGCCATGCGGCTCAGCATGCCGGAGCGGCCCATGTTTTTCATGACGTCGCGCATTGTTTTAAAGCGCTTCAGGATTTCGTTTATGTCCTTCACATTACGGCCGCAGCCGCGGGCAATGCGTTTTTTACGGCTGTCATTGAGGATATCGGGATTGACCCGCTCGGCCTTTGTCATGGAGTGAATGACTGCCTCGACCTTCATGACCTCCCGGTCGTCAACCGAGGCATTGCCGGCAAGCTGGCTGAAAAAGGGAATTTTTGCCACGAGATCCTGGAGCGGGCCCATTTTCTTTATGGCCTGTATCTGCTCAAGAAAGTCGTCGAGGGTAAACTGCCCTTTGAGCATGCGCTTGGCGTCGTCTTCTGCTTTCTTTTCGTCGACGACATCTCCAAAATCCTTCATGAGGCCGACGACATCGCCGTAGCCGAGTATGCGCGAGGCAAGGCCTTCGGGCCGGAACTCCTCAAGCCGGTCCATCGCTTCCCCGGTGCCCAGGAACTTTATGGGCCTGCCGGTTACTTCCTTTATCGACAGGGCCGCGCCGCCGCGGGCATCGCCGTCGAGCTTGGTCATGATAAAGCCGGAAATGGCGAGCCGCCGGTTGAATTCCTCTGCGGTTTTGACCGCATCCTGGCCGACCATGGCATCGCAGACCAGCAAAATGTTTTCGGGCTGCGTGGCCGTTGCGATATGCTCGAGTTCGGTCATGAGCGTGTCATCGATGGCAAGACGGCCCGCGGTATCGAATATCGCCACATCGCAGCCGATTTCTTTTGCATGGTCAAGTGCGCGCTTGCAGATGACGGGCGGCAGGGCGTCTTTTGCGGTATAGACCGGGATGTCGAGCGATTTGCCGATGACCTGGAGCTGCTCAATGGCCGCGGGCCGGTAGATGTCGGCGGCAACCAGGAGGGGCTTTTTGTTCTGGCTGCGCAGGAAGCTCGCGATCTTTCCGGCCGTGGTCGTTTTGCCGCAGCCCTGAAGCCCGAGCAGCATGATGGCTGACACGGGCCTGGCGCCGAATTTGATGCCCGTGTCGACGGGGCCCATGAGCGCCACGAGCTCTTCATAGCAGATATTGATGAAGTGCTCGCCGGGTGAAACCTTGAGCTTTTTGCCCTTATGGGCGACGCGGGTATCCACGACCTCACCGACGGCCTTGTCTTTGACGCGGCTGATAAAGCCCTTGACGACGTTTAAGTTGACGTCTGCTTCGAGCAGCGACAGGCGAATGTCCTTGAGGGCATCCTCGATGTTGGCTTCGGTCAGCTCAACGCGGCCCTGAAAGCGCTCGCGCGCTTTGTTGAATCCACTGGTAATTGTTTCAAGCATGTTTATTCCTGTTGTAGAGACTTTTAGACTGTAGTGGTTTAGGCAATAGGTAAATCAATAAAGTGTTTTAGACTTTAGGTGAATCAAGGACCAATTACCTAAACACCTACTGCCTAAATGCCTGCGGCCTTTTATTTCTTTTTTATTTCTTCTTCCACCGCCGCTGCAAGCGCGTCGGCTGAAAGTCCGGCTGCCTTGAAGATGTCGGCCGTGGGGCCGGACATGCCGTACTCGGCAACACCGAGTTTGCGCAGCCGGGCGGCAATCCCCCGCGTGGCAAGGTGGTTGGCGACGATGCTCCCGAGTCCCGTATGCACATTGTGATCTTCAAAGGTAATAATACTGCCCGTCGCGGCTGCTTCCGCCATGATTTTTTCATCGAGGTCCTTGGGGCAGCTGACATTAAGAATCCGTGCGCTGACGCCTTTTGCTTTCAGGGCTTCCCAAGCCTTGAGTGCCGGGGCGAGCATGCAGCCGCAGGTCATGATGGCGGCATCAGTGCCCTGGCGCACCACGTCGATGGCGCCGTACGCAAACGTGTACCCATTTCCGAAAAACGGGCTGCCCGCTTCGTCAAGGATTGTCGGTGTTTTTGACCGGCCCATGCCCAGAAAGAAATTGCCGGGATGTGTTGCGATGAAACGCGTGGCCCTGTCTGTCTGGTTAGGGTCCGCGGGCACGATGATCTTGAAACCGAACAGGTTCTGGAACAGCCCCATATAATCAATACACTGATGGGTTTTTCCGTCCTCTCCCACATCAAGGCCCACATGGGTGCACACGAGCTTGATATTGGCGTGGTTGATATCGCTCAGGCGGTGCTGGTTATAGGTTTCGCATACTCCGAAGACACCGAAATCGGCAAAAAACGATACAATGCCGTCGGCGGACAGGGCCCCTGCCATGGCGGCTGCATTGTGTTCTTGAATGCCCACCTGGAAGAAGTGGTCGGGCTGAACGGAATCGAACCCGTCGACCTTCACCGAGGTGGCAAGATCGCAGTCAAAAACAGCTATGGGGCTTGCGCCTGGCCGGTCCTTGTTTGCCAGGGCAATGCTTTTCAGGGCGCTGCCGAAGCCGGAGCGGTTATCGGTCTTGATATCCGCCCCGTAGATGATGGGCTCGCCGGGCTGAATATCGATTTCACAGGCGGCAATGCGATGCTCGTCCAAGGATGCAGGTGCTTTTCGCTTTTCCTTGTATGTCTCAAGTTCGGATGTCAGGCCCAGTTCGACCATGGCCTTGAGATACTGCTCCTCCGAAAGCGGCGAGCCATGGAATTTGGCAAGGTTTTCCATGAATGATACGCCCTTGCCCATGACCGTTTTTGCGATTATCGCCATGGGCGCCGAAGTGTCATGTACCGCGGTATGGAGCGCATAATACACTTCCTGCAGATCATGGCCGTCGATTTCCATAACCTTCCAGCCGTCGGACAGGAAGTTTTGCTTGACGTTCTGGGGCATGACCTTGTGGGTTTCGCCAGAAATCTGCAGGTGGTTGTAATCGATAAGAACGGTAAGGTTTGAAAGATTGTACTTTACCGCGAAGCGACGGGCCTCGGATATCTGGCCCTTCTGCTGCTCGCCATCGCCCATGACGACAAAGGTGTGATATGTTTTCTGTTTCAGGCGTGCCCCGAGCGCGAATGCGCAGCCGACGGACAGGCCCTGGCCGAGATTGCCCGTGCCCCACTCGATGCCGGGCACCGTGCGCTCCACATGGCCTTCAAAAATGCTGCCTGCCCGGCGGAAACCGGCAAGAACGTCCTCGCGTTTGAAAAAGCCGGTCGCTGCAAGGGCCGAGTAAGCACCCGGTGAGGTGTGACCGTGGCTGATAACTATGCGGTCGCGGTCGGGATGATGCGGATTATCAGGATACACAGTGGCGCAGGCATACAGGGTCAGGTACATCTCAAGGGACGACATGGATCCGCCCGGATGGCCGGAGGCCGCAAGTGTTGTCATGGTCAGAATATCGCCGCGCGCTTTGCGGGCCCGGGCCCGAAGTTCCGCGGCGGTTGCCTCATCCAGTTTTGTTTGGGTGAACCCGCGCTCTATCATGATGTGCCTCTAGGTAAAGATGCGATTTATATAAAATAAAAAGAATAGGAGATTATAAAAGCCTGCGGCGTATATGTCAACAGAGAAACCGCCGTATGCACGGTTACAGGATGGGTGTTTTTGCAGGGTGGGCTGTGCCCACCGATTGAAGCAGTAAAGAAGGGGGCTTCGATGTTTGTAAATCCGGCGTCTATGCAGCGATGGTAACGAATCTTACCCAGGGAGAGCTCTCATGCGCCACGGGAAGTCGCGTGCGACGGAAACTGGCTGAGGGAAGAGCAATCTAGAGCATTTTCTTTTTTTTTCGTAGCCGTTTGCACCGGCAAGCTTTTGCTTCGTTAGCCCGTGCTATGATTCTCGCAAAAGAAGCCGGCGATGGTGGAATGCCAATGGCTCGAACCGCACGGGCTGCCTTCAATAACCTCACCTGTGCCTGTATGGCTAGAGTATTTTGAAAAATACTCTAGCCTCATTGCTGTAAAGGCGGCAAACCGGAAAGGTATTGTCTATACAAGGGCTGCGCATTCCCGGGCATCTGCCCCGACGGACTTTGCCCAGCCTGCAAATTCATGCTATAATCTGCCTATAGAATTTTTTCTGGCTTCTGTTTTTAGATTGAAGGGATACCACATGTGCGAATTCTGCTCACAGCATGGCGACGGCAAGGTCTGGTACAAGAACGCAAAAAATTATTCCCAGGATCTTGTATCAGATATCGAACGCCGCACATATATTTCTCGGTTTCTCAGCCAAACAATCAAAGAAGGCTATGAAACGCTCGGCAGGCTCGAAACGCTTTTTCGGCGGCGGGGCCGGCTTCCTGATGCCATCAAAAAAGGCATGGAGGACCAGGCAAAGCGGGAGCATTACGGCCAGGTGCTGCCCATTGAAGAGATACGAGAGCTTGTCATGAAGGCCGCCACGATCGTGCGCATGCCCTGCGCCTGCCGCTGGACGATCAGCCGCGCTGAAGAGCGCTGCTGCTATGGCGTGAGCTTTACTCCTGAGGCATGGTATCAGGACCTCGATATGAGCTACTTCGGTAAAGCCGCAGATGAGGGCCTGGAAACCGTTCTTCGCGAAGAAGCTATTCGCCAGATGGAGCAACTGGAGGAAAAAGGCTCGGTGCATACCATCTGGACCATGATGTCGCCGTTTATCGGCGCCATCTGCAACTGCACCCTGAATGACTGCATTGCCATGAAAACGCTTTCGGGCATAAAAGTTGATACCATGGCGCGGGCCGAGTTTGTCGCGGTTGTTGACGAGAAGGCCTGCACCGGCTGCGGCTTGTGCCGGGAAAAATGCCAGTTCACTGCAATACGCGATAAAAATGTTGCCGGGGATTTTGTCGCCGAGATAGACGTGCAGGCATGCTATGGCTGCGGCCTGTGCCGCACTGCGTGTTCCTCTGATGCGATAACCCTTGCGCAGCGATAGGGGCGGGAAGATAGAGAAAAGAATTCTGGCCCCTGACTTCTATTTTTTAATTTTTGTGCCCCCAGAAATCAGCCGCGAAGCCAGGTCAAGGGCGTTGGCAGAACCTATAACGATGGCATATCAGAACCGGCGCCGATATTTTTAATGGCCGCCATCGCCAGGCGCTGAAGCCATATTCCCGAATGGCCCGTAAAGCTTATTCAAAAGATATCCGCTCGAACAGGTTCCGTTTTTTGAAGCCTGCCGTGAGGAAGCGCAGGAGCACTTTCGGCGTGGTCAGCCAGGCAATGCGGGCTCCCGGCTGCGTATTTGCAAGCACCTGCCCGGCTATCCAGGGCGTAACCGTTTCCACGGTGTCGGCAAGGATATTGAAAATTTTCATGTTCTTTTCCCGCTTTTCTTTAGGGTCATGCCTGAGCTGCCCCAGTATCAGATCGGTCAGAACGATGCCGGGGCTGATGGTCCCTATCTGAAGAGGAGTGCCCTTGACGTCCAGCTGCAGCGACTGGGTCAAATACCTTACGGCGCGCTTGGTTGCGCCGTAAGGGGCAAGGCCCATGGCTTTTCTGTCATCGCTGCCATGCCCCTCAAGGGTATATATCTGGCCGAAACCCTGCTTGCGCATTCCTTCAAGGGCGACTTTGCACCCGAAAAGCGTGCCGGTGAGATTGGTCGTCACGACGGCGGTGATGTCCCGGGCGGGCAGCTCCCATAGCGGCATCGACGCTGTATTCACGCCGGCATTGTTGATCCAGATGTCTATGGCGCCGAATTTAGCGGCAGCAGCATCCCAGAGTGCCTGCACGCTTTCATAGGTCCCCACATCGCAGGTGGTGCCGAAAACCCTTCCGGCGCCGAACTCCCTGCCCAGGCTCTCAAGTTCTTTGTCAAGGGTCGCCTTGGCGCGGCCGCTCAGCATAACATTGCAGCCGCGCTTGAGAAATTCCCTGGCGAGGCCGAGGCCGATGCCCCGCGTGCTTCCCGTAATAACGATTGTTTTCATGCCGCACTTCCTGAAAAATTGTTATTATTGTTAAGGCAACACCCGCGTGGGGTGATTCAAGGGATGCTCCCTGTATACCCTATTTGTTTTTCATATAGACGTCGCGAACTTCATGGTACCGAAGGGCCGCCGCCTTGATGCGCTCGCGGATGGGCAGCTGATAGGGGCAGCGCTTTTCGCATTCGCCGCAGTCACTGCAGTCGCCGGCCTTCTGCATAAACTTGTCCCACTGGCCCTTGAAGATTATTTCCGGATCATAGCGCTTGAGGGCAACCTCGGTATACATAATCGCTGAAATCATTATTTTCTGGGGGCAGGGCTGGCAGTAGTTGCACATGCGGCAGAAACCGCTCCCGAGCTCCTGCTTGATCCGCTCCATTTCTTCAAGCTCTGCTTTTGTCAGGGGTTCGCCATCTTCAACAATTTTTATGTTTTCCGGCATTTCTCCCAGGCGCGCAATGCCGATCAGAGGCAGCACATCGGTGAACTGCCGCAGGTATTTGAACGACAGCGCCGGATTTTCCAGCATGCCGCCCGCCATGGGCTTCATGATAATAACGCCTATGTCCCGTTTGCGGGCAAGCGGTATCACCTCGTCCGCGGCATCGGTATTGACAAAGTTCAGCCCCAGCATCACGGTCTCGAAGCAGTCTGTCAGGAGAGCCTCCTGGGCAACCTTGAGCCGGTGCGATGTAATGCCTATATGCTTTACCGTGCCGGCATCCCGGGCCTTTCGTACAACATCAAACGGCCCGCCGGGCGACAGCACGGACGTAAGGTCTTCGGGCGTGCTGACATTGTGAAACTGATACAGGTCGACATAGTCCGTCTGAAGGTTTTTCAGGCTTGTTTCCATATCCGCGGCAACGCCGTCGCCGGTTCTGGTGGCTGATTTTGTCGCGATGATGACCTCTGAACGCTTTCCCGCTATGGCCTTGCCGATGCGCTCCTCGCTGTTCGTGTACATGCGGGATGTGTCGATGAAATTTATCCCCAGATCAAGGGACTCGCGCACGATAGCGATTGCCGTTTCCTCGGGCGGCGTTTGAATGGGAATACCACCAAAGCCGATCTGCGATGCCATGAGGCCTGTTTTGCCAAGGCGTATTTTTTTCACGTTGCACCTCGTTTTAAATTCTTCTTCCTGCTCGGGTATACCACGAATTGTTTTTCCCTGCCACAACCGGTTTGGCGCGCTGCAGTCCTGCCTCGGGTAGGGCCGGCATTTTTTTGCGGATTTTTTGTTGCAGAGGGGCCTCAATACGTGTTTGTATTATATGGCTTCTGTTTCCGCGGTACTGCTGCGACACGACATGATGGACGGCTAGGGCATGTAACTTTATTCTGTAGCCGTTTGCATCGGGGAGTTCTTGGCTCATTCTTTATAGGGAGGTGCTGGTATGAAAAAAACCGTTTTTATAATGTGCCTTGCAGCCGCAGGGTTTTCTGCATCCTGCTCGCATGAAAGCGGCCTGCGATCGACCAGGGACCGCGAAATGACGCTCGGTATTGTACAGAAAGAAATAAGCGCGGGCATGTCGCAGGCGAGCGTTGCCGAAGCTCTCGGCTCGCCCAATATCGTCACGCGGGATGACGACGGCATGGAAACCTGGGTCTATGACAAGATCGCCACCGAGGCCTCCTACTCCCAGAGCAAGGGCGATATCTCAGGCGCTGCAGGGGCCGGCACCGTTGTCAGCAAAACCCTCATACTGGGCGGCGTGGGCGGCTCCTACGGGGGCGCCTCGGGCGCATCGAGCTCGACGCAGAAAACCCTCACCGTGGTCATCAAGTTCGACAGGAGCGGCAATGTCAGCACCTTCTCCTATCACATGAGCAAATTTTAAAAGGGGCGCCGATGAAACAAACAATGCTTGCCTGCTGCGCACTGGGGCTGCTGGCTGCCTGCGCGGCCTCCACCGGGGGCGGCATGGACCCGCGGATGTCGCAGCTGCAGATTCGGGAGTTTCAGACCCGCGCCTTTGAAACCGCGGATATGCTCCTGGTCATGAAGGCGCTGCTGAACGTGCTGCAGGACGACTTTTACATTATCAAAAATGCCGATGCCGCTCTGGGCCTGGTCACCGCCGCAAAGGAGGTTGATGTGGACGACCGCGGGTTCTGGAAAAGAGCTTTTTCAGACGAAAACGACCGCTATAAAAAGAATGCCGTTGTCGAGTGCTCCGGCACGGTCAGCGTCGACGGCAGGCAGATTCGCGTGCGGGTCAATTTTCAGGTGAAGACATATGACAACCGGGGCGCCGTCATGGAGGTAGTGCAGGTGCAGGACCAGAAGTTTTATCAGGAATTTTTCGCCAAGGTTGACAAGGGCATCTTTCTGGCCAAAGAAAAGCTGTAATGCCCCGCCCCGCAGGAGCTTATACGGTAACAACCCGCCTGGGCATTATTGTTTTCAGCACGTAGGCGTGGTGAAAAAAAATATAAGCCGGGGTTTGTATCTGTGTCAATAAAAATGAGGCTGAATAAAAAAATGTAAAAATTTAAATTTGATGGTTTCGTAAAAAGTCCCAGCAGGTGTCATTGCGAGGAGCGGAGCGACGCGGCAATCTCGGTTTTTCAAGTGCTTACACACGCAGAGATTGCTTCACTTCGTTCGCAATGACCACTTTTTTGACTTTTTACGGGACCATCAA
>Ga0118677_10004552_pt2 | contig 24709 bp, 23 predicted proteins | sample AliMusrvi5mmetaG_FD_86154 | JGI IMG/M metagenome (GOLD analysis project Ga0118677, IMG submission 86154)
CCAGTTCCACACCGCGTTTGAGCATTTCCTGCGAGCGCTGCTGCGTGCCGTATTGGAAAACCCGATCGTGCTTTTTCACCGCTGCCAGCATGGCCTGATTTTGTCCGAGGCTGTGGCCGAGCGGCTTCTCAATGTAAACATCCTTGCCGGCGCGTACCGCCGCCAGGCCAATCGGAACGTGCCAGTGATCGGGCGTGGCGATGACCACTGCATCGATACTCTTGTCGGCCAGCAAATCGCGGAAGTCGTTGTAGAGTTTGGGCTCCAACCCTTGCGCCTCCCGTACAAACTGGGCGGCATGCTCGCGTCGCTGACGGAATGGATCGCAAATCGCCACGGAAGCGGCGCCGTCCACCCCGAGAAAATTCCGCAAATCACTGGTGCCTTGTCCACCGACGCCAATGTGGCCGAGCTGGATTGTTTTGCTCGGAGTGTTTTCGCCCGCCAGCACGCGCGATGGAATGAAACTTGGAGCCACAGCCGCGGCAATTGCGCTGCTCAACATTCCGCCAACAAACGTTCGGCGGCTCAGTTCGGTATCTTGTTTCATGTTTTTCAACGTTCACTCCTTGTCGGCTGTGACTTTTCCAGTCGCTGCCCATTCGGTGCCGCGACAAAGCAGTAGTTGGAAGCCCTTCGCATCCATGGCGTGCCTGTCGTGGCCCAGAAGCAGATTGAAACTACGGCCCTCGCCAGATTTTGTCGTGAAGGCCACCGGCTCATTATCGCCGGTGCCCTTCCATTCCGGCGCGGAAAAAGCGGTCGCCAGAATTTCAATGTTCGTCTGCAAAGCCGTGCGGTGCCACAGCTCATCGGTGGTGACAAAATCGCTCAGGCCGCGCGTGATGGGATGATTTTTGGCCACGATCTTTACCGTGAATTCATGTTGTGGCCCGTGACCGGTCTGGCCGATCTTCCACGCTCCGCCGACGAGTTGTTGATACTCCGGCCAGTCATAAAACGATGAACTACCCGCATGGACAGAGACAAATCCTTTTCCGTTCCTCACAAAGTCAAGAAATGCTGCGCGCATCGCCAGCGGCCAGTTGGCTACGGCGGGTTGGCCAAAGGTGTTCCAGTTGCTCAGGATCACATCGTACTTCGCAAAAGTGCTTGCGTCGCATTGCTCAGGATGCTCGGTGACATCCACTGAAAATCGCCCGGTACTTTCGAGGATGGCTTTGAGTTTGGGCGTGGTCGCAGACCAGTCGTGATTATTCTGCCCAGTGAAAATAAGCACGCGCACAAGCGGATCAGCGGCGTACGCCGGCCCGAGGCCAAACATGACAAACAATGCTGCGATGATGATGCGAATTGGGATTGGCATTGGCATTGGCGTCACTTTCATGGAAAGCACTCCCACTATAAATGGCGATTCAAAAGAAATCTTGCTAGTTTCTTCACCGAAGGATTTTACAAGTTTGCCAAATGAACCTATTCTTGGCTGGAGCAACCGGCGACACCAAACTGAGATGACACCACCAAAGATAGGCGATGATCGCGCCAGCTACCGCGCAAACGGGCGGACTTTTGTAGCCGACAGTTGCCGCGCGCTTGCGAACGCGGCGAATGCCGGCGCGGTGCGTTTGCACGCAATTGGCCGCGGCGATTACCCGGGATGTCGATTACCGGTAAACGAACTTCCAGGTCTACGCAGTGTTGGGAGCTGGGATGCAAATTCGCCACAAACTTGGGGATTGCCGCTGCATCGCAACGAAGGCATCGAAATCAGTTTCCTCGCCAGCGGCGAAATTACGGCGGGGATCGAGAACCGAGTTGAGAAGTTGCACCATGGTGAACTCCTCATCACGCGTCCGTGGCAACCGCATCAACTGGGCAATCCCCACGTTGGCGCAAGCCGGTTGATCTGGCTCATTCTGGATGTGGGCGTGCGTCGGCCTCACCAGACCTGGCGATGGCCGTCCTGGATTGTTTTGAATCGCGCCGACCTCGCGGAGTTGACGCGCTGCCTGCGCCAAAACGAACAGTTTATCTGGCCGGGATCGCCGGATATTCGCCATTGCTTTCTTGGCATCTCTCGCGCGATTGAGAAGAACAAAAAGGACTGCGAAAGCTCGCGGCTGGCGGTTTTGATCAATGAAGTTTTGCTGGCGGTGCTGGACAATTTTCGCGCCCGGCATATCCCACTGCGAAGGTCCCTAGTATCAACCGAACGTACCCTGCAGCAATTCCTCGCAGAGTTAAGTGGCTCGTTGAGCGAACCTTGGACCTTGGGAAAGATGGCCGCCAGTTGTCACCTGGGCGTGACCCAGTTTGTGCACCACTTCCGGCAAACGACGAATTTCACTCCTGCCCGCTACTTGACGCAAGCCCGTGTCAATCATGCCGGCAAGCTTCTGCTGAGCGAATCAGCACGTCCAATCATGGAGATTGCCCTGGACTGCGGATTCTCTTCGAGCCAGTATTTCACAAACGTTTTTACGCGGCAGATGGGTTGTTCCCCGCGCGCATTTCGGCGGAATCACACACGAATAACTGACTGTCCGGACATCGGGGGAGGCATTTCCAAGTGATTGTCTTAATTCCCCATAGGGAATCATGGTCTTTGTTAAGCTTTGCGTCGATCCGGCGCTCGATTTCGGCTTCCAGAAGTCGTAGGAGCACCTATTCAACTTGCGGTAGTGGTCGGCTCTTACGTCGCCCTTGACACCTGTGCGCTTGAACTTCAGCTGCGGCAGTTTGTGCAACACATCTTCGAGGGAAGTAGTACCGATCGGCCGGTTCCGGCACGACCGCCTAGACGGCTAAGTATGGCGAACGTAACTCGCCGATGGGAACGCAATCTGGTCGGTCAGCTCCAGAGTTGTCAGCATGCCCAGGCATACCATGTTGCGCATGGCGCTGTTCGTCGCCTGCTCACTGATGACGACTGCTGTGAACCAATTTCCCTGGGCAACAACTTCAGCTGACGGTAACAGTCCAACTCGCGTTTCCACGAAGGCTTGCCCTCGAAGCGCAGTTTGGCGAGCTAGCTTGTTGCCGCAATTCCTCCCTGACCCTACGGTGTTTTGAAGGCTAATCAGGAAAGTCGAGCCCGTTTGGCTCCCGGCATGCGATAGACGAGGGCTTGGCTCGATGCTGCCTGCAGGTATACTGAACCCGCCGTAATTGAGTAATCCAGACTTCGAATACCGTATTATCTCGAGTGGGATGTTATGGGTCCTATCGCGGATTAGCTTCATTCCGCTGTCCCCGAAGACGCTATGAGTCCTGGTTTACTTAAACGGCTATGCGTAATCGATGTTACTGGAGGTGACGATGAGCCTTTCAGACGAACTGAAGCACTTGCTGCACTTGGGCAAAGACAAGTCGGCAGACGAAGAATCTGAATTGCCGGCCATTGCAGGAGAAGCGATAACAGAGGGTACTGGGGGGTTGCCGGCCCAAAGCGATAACTCGACTGTCGCGCCACAGACGCCCACGCCGGCAACGCAGGGTCGAGTGCTGTTGATTCACGGCTACTCTGCTAACTGGAAGGCATTTTTGCCATGGAAAGCGGCTCTTTCCGCTGCGGGGATCGCGACAGAGACGATTAGCGTGGGGAACTATGTGACACTGAACAACGAGGTAACGATCAAGGACCTTGGTGAGGCATTTGACCGGGCACTCCGCATGACGAAATTTGCCAAGGAAATCCCAGGAGATAGCTGGACGTTCGACGCGGTGGTGCATTCGACTGGGATGCTAGTGCTGCGCCAGTGGCTGACGAGCGATCCGTATCTGCCTGGCGATGCGCGGAGCCGGATCCGGCGGCTGAAACACCTCGTGGGACTGGCGCCGGCGACGTTCGGCTCACCGCAGGCGAAGAAGGGGCGCAGCTGGCTAGGGGCTTTAGTTAAGGGAAACCAGACATTAGGCCCAGATTTTCTGAACGCTGGCGATATGGTGCTCGATGGACTTGAGTTGGCCAGCAAATATACGTGGGAGCTGGCCCATAAGGACTTGCTTGGACCTACGCCTCTGTACGACAAGGGCGACGGGACGCCGTATGTGGCCGTGTTTATCGGGAACGTGCCGTACAGCGGCATCTCCGCAGTGGCGAACTCACCGGGATGCGATGGCACGGTGCGATGGGCGGGGTGTGCGCTGGATACGCGCAAAGTGACGCTGGACTTCAGGCGGCATCCGCAACTCGATCCCAAGGATCCCACGAAGAGGATGGTCATCTCCGACTGGTCGAGTGACCGGCTTTCCGCTCCGATGATTGCGGTGGACGAGCAAAACCACGGTACGATCATTGCGAATCCAAAACCTCCGGTTGTGTCGCTGGTACACGACTTTTTCGGGATTGGGAACAAGGAAGATTACGACACATGGGAGATGCGGGCTTTGACGTTTGGCGCACCATCAAAAGTGAGGATGGACACTTCTGATGGAGTTGCGGATGGTGCAGGCTGGCAGCAGTTGTGGATTCACATGGTGGATGATCACGGCGACGGGGTAACTGATTACAACATTCAGATCTACTACGGGGACTCACTGACAGAATCGGACGATCCGGAAAAGGAGTCCATGAAGCTGATTGCTGACACATACTCGAGCGACAGCAGTTACCGGTGTTTCTACATTCACTTGACGCAAGAGATGCTAGACCTGAAGGCCAACAACAAGAAGATGTGGATAGAACTGATTGCGTCGAGCGGTTCAGAGTTGATTGAATACGAGGCGTACACAGGCAGCGCGAACGATCCACTGCGCCTGGCAATCGGTTCCCACGATTCGGTGACGAACAAGCCGGTAAAGATGGATATTACTGAGTTGACGGCAGGGGGTGGATCGTTGTTCTACCCCTACACAACTACGCTAATGGAGATATTTGTGCAGCGGGAGCCGATGCCCCTGGGTACCTTGAGCAATCTGTTCACCTTTCCGGGCTAGAGATTTTGGAGGCGATCAGCAAACGGAGGTTGAACAGAAAGCCAGAAATCCTGTTGACGAGCCGGGCGGACATCTGACGCTGGAACATTTTGAATTGGAATCTTGTCCGAGACCTGCAATACCGTTGGCTGATACAGGCGAAGAGGAAGCTCCTCGGTTTCGTACTCGATTTTTCATCATCTGAAAATCTTTCGCGGCGACAACGACGATTTCGAAGACGTATCACAGGTAACCTGATTCTTTGGGCAAGTTCGACTTTTTTGCAACGCCCGTTCGGGCAATGAAATGGCCTGGCAATTTCAATTCCAGAACACCAGCACCCCTTGGACAGGGTTGAGATGATATAAAGCTTGCGAATTCCTAAGCCGCTAATCGCAGTGGCGTAAGAGAGGGTGAGGGTTCAATGAAAGCAAACCGCTTTTTCTCCCGCAGAAGTTTTCTCGGCAAGTCCACTTTGTGCCTCGGTGGAGTGCTCCTCCCTCTGAGGTTCGCGCAGCAGCTTCCGGCCGAAGGCCTTGCCCCCTTCAAGCCGAAGATCAGCGCTCATATTTGGGTCTACGCCAGTGCGTTTCCACCCAACTGGGATGCAACCCCGGTGCTGGAGAGGGTCTTCAGCGATTTGCACGCGGCCGGATTAGACGGCGTTGAACTGATGGAGGCTGTTCTACGCCACGACGATGCGGTAGAGCATCTGAGCCGGCTGGCAAAACAATACAATCTGCCGGTGACCGGCGCTTCCTATAGTGCGGCCATGTGGGATGCCGGGAAACACGCCGAGATTCTGGCCGATGCCGAGACGCCGGTCTCCGCGTACCAGAAACTCAAAAAGACCGGGCCATCGTTCCTGCTCGAATCGGTTGAAGGCGGCGAGAACATCGGCCGGTATTCTTTCCTCGGCGCGAACCCGCGCACGGTCATCCGCGTCGCGAAAGGCGACACCGACGCGCTCCGGCAAGTCGAAGCGGAAATGGCCAAGTTCAAGCCGGTCACCGTGCCCGGCCTGCCGCGGTTTACCGGTGGCGCCGTCGGCTTCCTCGGCTACGAATACATCCACCAGATTGAGCCGACCGTCCCGCAACCGAGCCGAGACGAACTGGGGACGCCGGCATTGTGTTTCATGATCACGGACACGATCCTGATCTTCGACCGCGTCAGTCAGACCATCAAGGTCGTGTCGAACGCCCATGTTGCTACCGGTCAAGCCGCCGCTGCCTACGACCAAGCCGTGGCGCAAATCGAGCGCCTCCTCGCGCAATTGGCCCAGCCAATTCCGCAACGACCGCTGGAATTCCAGCGTGACCCGGCATTGCCGGCGGTGAACTCCAATCTGACCCGGCCGCGCTACACGGAAATAATCGCCAGCGCCCAGGAGTACATTAAATCCGGCGACATCATTCAGGTTGTGCTCGGCCAGCGCTTCGAGACCAAGACGCAGGCCGCGCCGCTCGACATTTACCGGGCCTTGCGCTCGATCAATCCCTCGCCGTACATGTTCCTGCTCGATTTTGGCGACTTTCAACTCGTCGGTGCATCACCGGAAGTGCACGTGCGCTGCGAAGACCGGCACGTCGAGATTCGGCCGATTGCCGGCACACGGTGGCGCGGTAAGACGCCGGAGGAAGATCTCCGGCTCGAAAAAGAATTGCTCGCCGACGAGAAGGAACGCGCCGAACATTTGATGCTGGTCGACCTCGCCCGCAACGACATCGGCCGGGTTTGTGATTTTGGCAGTGTCAAAGTGGACGAGTTCATGATCATCGAGCGGTACTCGCATGTCATGCACATCGTCTCGAACGTCACCGGCAACCTGCAAGCCGACCGAAATTCCTACGACCTCATGCGCGCGACCTTCCCGGCCGGCACCGTCAGCGGCGCGCCGAAAATCCGCGCCATGCAAATCATCAGCGAACTCGAAGCCACGCAGCGCGGCCCGTATGCCGGTGCGGTTGGTTATTTCAGCTTCGGTGGCAACCTCGACAGTTGCATCACGCTCCGCACTGCGCTCCTGAAAAACGGCACGGCCTACGTGCAAGCCGGCGGCGGAATCGTGGCCGACAGCGATGCCAACTCCGAGTTCAACGAGACGGTTAACAAATCCAAAGCGATGCTCAAAGCCATCGCACTGGCCGAATCCTTCCGGTAAGCGCCACGAAACAGATGAAGACGACGGATAAAGTCTGGCAATCGCCAAAACTCACCCGGCAATTTCTGACCGGTGTGCGCGGGGCGATTCCACTGGCACAAACGCAAATCGAAGTGATGCTCCAACTGCTGGCGACGAGCCGGCAACCGGTGCGGCGGATTCTCGATCTCGGTTGTGGCGACGGCGTGCTCGGCGCGGCGATTCTGGAAAAGTATCCGCGCGCGACCGGTCTGTTTGCGGATTTCTCCGAGCCGATGTTGGCGGCATGCCGGGCCAAGTTGGCCGGCAAGCGCGCGACGACGCGGCTGATTGATTTCAGCAAACCAACTTGGGTGCCGGCAGTGGCGGATGCCGGGCCGTTTAATGCAATCGTCTCCGGCTTCTCAATTCATCATCAGCCGGACCGGCGAAAGCGGGCGCTTTACCGGGAGATTTACCGGCTGCTCGCGCCGGGCGGCTGGTTTGTCAACGTTGAGCACGTCGCACCAGCAACGCCGTTGACGACGGCCTTATTCGACAAGGTGCTGATCGAGTCGATCCACCGGCAGCAGCCGCAGCTAAGCCGGGCAACGGTGCGCCGGTGTTTTGTGAAGCGCGCCGACAAAGCGGCCAACATCCTCGCGCCGGTCGAGGAACAATGCCGGTGGCTGCGCAGCATTGGCTTTGCGGATGTGGATTGCTATTTCAAAATCTACGAACTCGCCGTGTTCGCCGGCCGGAAATAATAAACATGACCACCTATAACGAACTACTCCGTCCGCAGTTTCACTTCACCGCGCCGACCGGTTGGTTGAACGATCCGAACGGGCTGGTGTTCTACGCCGGCGAGTACCATCTCTTTTTCCAGCACAATCCGCACGGGACCGACTGGGGCAACATGACGTGGGGCCATGCGGTCAGCCGTGATCTCGTTCACTGGGAACCGTTGCCGCTCGCCATTCTGCCCGACGCCCGCGGGCATGCGTTTTCAGGTTCGGCGGTGGTGGACTGGCAAAACAGCGCCGGGTTTGGTCGCGAAGCACTCCTCGCATTTTACACTGCAGCCGGCGACCAGGTAAAACCGCCGCAGCCATTCACGCAATGTCTAGCGTCCAGCACCGACCGCGGCCGGACCTGGACAAAGTTTGCCGGCAATCCGATCCTGAACGAGATCGCGCCTGGCAACCGCGACCCGAAAGTATTCTGGCACGACCCGAGCCAGCGGTGGGTTATGGCGTTATATGTCGGCGCGGCCGGCCGGCACACGATTCAGTTTTTCACCTCCATCGACTTGAAGCAATGGCAGTGGCGGAGCACGCTCGATGGGTTTTATGAATGCCCGGACATTTTTGAGTTGGCCGGTCGGTGGGTATTATTCGGCGCGGATGGCCGGTATGTGGTCGGCGCGTTCGACGGGGAACGGTTCACCGTGGCCAGCGGCAAACACAGCAGCGATTGGGGTGCGAATTTTTATGCGGCACAGACTTTCAATGATATTCCCGCGACCGATGGCCGGCGGATTCTCATCGGCTGGATGCTCGGTGGCCAATATCCCGGCATGCCGTTCAACCAGCAAATGACTTTCCCGTGTGAGCTGGCGCTGCGGGATGGCCGGCTCTGCAAATGGCCGGTCCGCGAGATCGCCACGCTCCACGAAAAATCCGCTGACACGCCGGAACTTGAAGGTGAACTATTCGATATTGAAGCTGAGATCGACCCCGGTAATGCTTTAGAATGTGGCTTTGATGTTCGCGGCCATTCAATCCGGTATGTCGTGGGCGATCAGGAATTATTCAGCGGCAAACAATCAGTGCGTTTGCCGCTGGAAAACGGCCGGTTCCGAATGCGGTTACTGGTGGATCGCACTTCCATCGAACTTTTTGGAAATGGCGGTCGCGTGACATGCTCATCCTGTTTCTTGCCGAACCCAAACAATCATCGGGTGGAATTTGTCACGACCGGCGGCAACGCCCGGTTGATTTCATTTGTCGCCTGGAAACTACAATCCGCTTGGAATGGCAACGCCGGCCGGTAACTACTTGTTCTTCTCAAGCCAATCGCGGATGTCGCGCGCCATGGGGGAATTCGGGACGAGGCGCAGGTAGGCGTCGTAGTGTTGCCGGGCTTTGGCGCGGGTGGCCGGGTCGCGGGCGTACAATGTCGCGGCAGTCAGGCGGACGGCCGGCTCGTTAGGGTTGATCTCCAAAATCTTTTCGTACTGCGCCAGCGCATCCACGATGAATCCTTGCTGCTGCAACAAAATCGCATAGTTGAACCGGGCATCCCGGAAATCCGGCTGCGTGGCCAGCGCCAGTTCGTAGTTATCGAGCGCCTTGTCGGGTTGGTTCGCGTCCCGGTAGGCAATCCCCAGATTGTAATACGCCTGGGCGAATATCGGGTCGGTGGCGACGGCTTTGGCGTAGGCGGCGATGGCGGCCGGTAACTTGGATTGTTGTTGTTGGGCAATGCCATCATTGAAGAACGCCTTGGCCGCGGCACGATCACCGGCTTTGAGCGCGGCGGTGGTGACCGGAGCGCGCCGTTTCACGACCGGTTTGGGCGGGGCCGGCGGCTGTGGTAGCGGTGCCGCTGTCTTTGGTGTCTCAACTACCGGCAAAACTTGAAGTGGCGCGGCGGTGAGTGCCGGCGGTTCCGGTAACTTCGCCGGGGCGGCGACTGGTTCAGCCGGTTTCGTTGGCGCGACCAGTTTGGGTAGGTAGTATTGTTCAAGGATGGCGAGATTTTGCCGGGCGGTGGCGTGTTGCAGGTCGAGGCGCGCGGCGGTTTCCAAATATGTTTTCGCCTGTTTCGCATTGCAGAGATGCGCTTCGACAACGCCGAGGTCGTTCTGAATTTCAGCGGTGTTCGTGTCCGAAAGTTTTTCGAAAGCTTGCTTAGCTTTGAGCCATTCGCCGGCTTGGAGGTAGGCACTGCCGAGTTGCCGGTGGACGCTGGGCGGACAATTGGCAGCTTGCGCGAGTTGCCGGAGCAATGGGATGGCTTGCGCCGGTTGTTTGGCCTCGAGATAAGCCGCAGCGAGGTTGTACCGGGCGGCGGCGTGACCGGCATCAATCTTTAGCGCTTCTTGAAACGCCGCGATTGCCGCTTCGATGTCGCCGGATTGGAGCCGGCTGGCGCCGAGAAAATTCCACGCTTGTGCGGTCGGGACGCCGGTTTTGAGCGCCTGCTCGAAACAAACGGCGGCGCGGGCGAAGTCGTCATCTTTGAAATACGCCAAGCCGGTCTCGAAGTTTTTCGAGGGCGACCGACTACAGGCTGTCGCGCCGGTAATGACCGCGATAATTAACAATTTTCTCATGTGCGAACACAATAAAACTTACTGAGCATCTTATAGTTGCCGTAGATTTACGCAACAAAAATGACATTTTCACCGAATCATCTTCACTTTGTATTCAGGAAAAACCGTCAAGAATGATTCGCCTAGATGATACCTGTCGTCCGGCTGAAGTATTGCAAACGCCAGCGTTAGGTAGGCCAACTGAGTCACAGTATCAGCGCTAGGTTTTTCACTTTGAATCTGCGCCAGTAACGCCACCCATGCAACATGACGAATAAACAACTTGTCCTTGATTGTGTCACAACAGCCTGAAAGACGCTGACTCAATGACGGATTAACAACGGTCAGCCATTGCCAAATTGCATTATCCAAATAGGGGCAGCGGCCGGTTCCGCTTTGCTGTCGCAGTATCGTGCGCGCTACGGTCGAATTAAACAAGCTGAGCAACAGTTCCTTTAGCTTCTCGGGATCCACTGCATAGGAAATGGCCGGCTTACTAGGCCAAGCGGTTCGTTTGCAGAATTGCTTGATGCCGTGCCGCAGACTTTCTTCTGCGTAAAAACCAGAGAGAATCTCAGCATTGTTCAACAGTGGACATAGCGGGCCGTCCAAAGTGAATGGATAGTATGGTGTGTCTTGCAATTGAACATTCATCAATTGGTCGTATTACCGTTTCGCTATCGTCACGTCACGTTTAATCAGCAGAAAAATTACTGATTACAGAAATCGCAGCCGATAGTCGATTGTTCGTGCTTACGACAGGTTTCGGCTTGCCGTTACTAGGTAGTTCCCCCCACCACAAAATACATACTTCACCCGATTGTTGTTCCAACTAAATCAGCTATGGTCACATCAGAGAAAAGATTTAGGTGAGGTTGGGTCGAATGCAGAATAGCGGTGGGGGCACGGTGAGCCCCACCGCCGTTCTTGCCAGGAGATGATCATGAACTACAAATTAAACATCGAGAATGAGACCTATCAAGTTGAGGACATCCACTTCCTCAGGGAATCTACACTCGCACAGGAACCTGTCGGCAAGCCTTTTTCATTTGTGTCTCCGGTGCGCTTGACGATCGGGCAGCGTTGTGTGTTGCGCGGAGATTCGTGCGGTTACCAACTTTTGGTCAATGCCTGTTTAGGATTCACATATACACCGAGGTATTTTGTGTCGGGGATCATTGCAGCCAAGGAAGCCATCGTGGCGAGCGCTTCGTAAAGTAATTATGGAAAACTCTGAACCTGATTCCAAAGCTGTTGTGATGATCTTGTCGTTTATTATTGTCGGAGCAGTATGGTTGGGATTTGTACTCATGCGGTATTTTTGAGTGATAACAATTAACTTTGTATGAGATGAGGTTGGATGAACATAAACACGACAGGAAGACCGATCATGCACCGGCACCAACAGGCCTTGACACTTGGCGAGTTGATTCGCTTGGTTTCAGAATATGCCAACAATGATCATGAAATAGGTCTGGCAGCCGCTGACTTGATGCAACGCGGCGTAGTGGTCAGGGCACGCCCCTCGGCAATCAGGGCGATGTTGCGCATCGTGGTTCATTTTCACAAGAATTGACGAGCCGAAATCGGTAATCCCATGGATGGTCAAGAAAAGCGTGGTCGTGTTACAATCAACTTTTGAAAATCACGCACTTTCGCAGCACATAGTTGATCATCAAGGACACCGCGATGTTGGCGCCAAACGCCAGTGTCGTCAGCATACCGCAGTGATTGATTAGAAAACCCATCAGAACACTTCCGATAACCAAACTGACGCCTGAAACCGCGTAAAACATTAGAATTTCCAAGATGCGGTTATGTCGGCCTGCTTCAAATACCCAGTAAATGTTAATCACATAAGCGGTAAGATTGGAAAAAATGAAGGCGATGCCGTTGGCGCACATGGAGTTTCTGGCACGAATGGCATCCGAAATCCACAGAGGATGTAGGCCCAACAACTTGACTACAGGATCTTGCGGACTCAAGGCTGGAAACAGGATGAGTGCACAAACGTAGAAAATACAGATGTGCACTCCTGTCGCAATACCGCCTGCAATGGCATACTTGATGAACTGCACCACCGGCGTGTGCTGGCGACCTGTGAATTGCTCAATCAGACTCGGGCCGCTCAGTTTGTTTCTTTCATTCATGATTCAATATCTCACGCAACTATACGTCTGCTTATCTTTGTGAGTTCCTTATTGCCACGCATTGTAATCTTACAACCAAAAAAATGAAGCCGAAATTTGTAGATATTTTGACCGCATTCTGAGATTCCACATCTTCTACAACTTGTTTTAATGAGGGATGGCCAGTTCAGCACTAAGGAGATAGCAGATATTGGGAATTTTATATTCGGGTTCACTCACCGAAGTTCCAAAACTTCGTTTGATTTGCTTGCCATCATGGAAAATTTGCCTAATATTCACTCGAAAATTACTCCGATAGGTATCTTTGATAACGCGGTTTAGTAATTGTTGCACGGTGGCGCGCTTTCTTTCAGGTTCATTGTGTGGAAAATTATCTATGTATCTTATTATTGGAGATTTAAGAGAAAATGACTGAATGGGACATTCAACCACGAGCTACTGCCTGCACCGGTTGCCAGCAGGTGTTCGCGGACAAGCAGGCCTATCATACATTGCTGGCGCTGACGCCAGCTGGTTATGTACGCCGCGATCTCTGCGGTACGTGTTTTTCGGCAGCGGAACGCACCGGCGTTTTGTCATACTGGCAGGGTGAATTCAAAATGCCGGCACCACCGCCGCCGGAACCGATCCAGAGGGAAAACGCCGAAACATTGCTACGAAAGCTTGTTGAATCCACTGATCCCAACCACGCACCGGCCCGGTATATCTTGGCGGTAATGTTGGAACGCAAGAAATTACTCAAGCACCGCGACACTGTCACTGACGCACAGGGTAATGAATTGCTGATTTATGAACACGCGCAGACCGGCGAGTCGTTTACGGTGCCGGACCCGCATTTGCGGCTCGACCAACTCACCGAAGTGCAGGAGCACGTTGCAGAATTGTTGGCGCCATCTAGTAAGAAACCCACCACCGGATCATCCGCAATCGGCAACGCTGGATAATATAAATTGACCTTGAAAAAGGCCGATTGGAGCGTCATTATGACACAGATTGAGTGACGCTGTGAAGAGTACTTTCCTCGACAAACTTATTGGCCGTATTGACCGGGTGGATCCACAGAGCCTGCAAAGTTTCGTGCTGAAACTTTCGCGGGAAAAAGGTTTTCTCGAAACGCTCTTCAACACCATCCAGGAAGGCATTATCGTGGCCGGCCGCGATGGCAAAATCAGTTACCTCAACGCCGCCGCCGCTGAAATGCTCGGCCTCGACCCGGAGCGCGCCGTCGGCGATCCGCTGGCCCGGCATTTGCGCGATCTGGATTGGAAGAAGATTTTTGCGGCCGACAAAAATGAGTGGAGCAAAGTTCTCGCACGCGAGTTGGAAGTATTTTATCCCCGGCAACGCTTTTTGAGCTTTTATATCGTGCCGCTGGTGGACGAGGCCGACGACTCGGTGACTGGCATGGCGGTAATTCTCCGGGATGTCACCGAAGCCCGGCAACGCGCCGCCACGGCGCTCGAATCGGAAAAACTTTCCGCGCTGACGTTGCTCGCGGCCGGTGTCGCGCACGAACTTGGCAATCCGCTCAACTCGCTAAACATTCACCTCCAGTTGATGGAGCGCGAGTTGAAAAGCTTGCCGGCGGCGAAGGCCAGCCGGCTCCGGAAAGATTTGGGCGTCGCACGCGAAGAAATTACCCGACTCGACCGGATCATCAGTCAGTTTCTCCGCGCCATACGCCCGACCAAACCAGATCTGCAACGCGCCGCCATCAACGATATCGTGACCGAGTCGCTGGCTTTGCTGGAGCGCGAGGTGAAAGACCGCGACATCCTCGTCGAGCTCGAACTGGCCGATGACCTGCCGCGCTGCCTTGTGGACCGGGCGCAGTTGCAACAGGCGTTTTACAACCTGATCAAGAACGCACTGCAAGCGATGCATGCCGGCGGTATCCTCCGCATTCGCACCGAAGCTGGTCCGGACCATGTGGCGGTGTCGTTCATGGATACCGGCCACGGCATCGCGCCGGAACACATCGGGCGCGTTTTTGAGCCGTATTTCACCACCAAAACCACCGGGACCGGCCTCGGGTTGATGATTGTACAGCGCATTGTCCGCGAACACGGTGGCACGCTGGACGTCGAAAGCGATACCGGCCGCGGCACGACCGTTCGCCTGAAATTACCACTGACCGAAAAACGCACCCGTCTGCTCGAAGCCGGCAGCCACCATGAACGCCAATAAACGCCCGACGATTTTGATTGTGGATGATGACCGGCCGCAGCGCGACGGTTTGCAGCGTGCGCTCGCCGACCGGTATGCCGTGCTTGTCGCCGACGAAGCGCAAAAGGCCGGCGCCATTTTGGAGGCGCAGCCGGTGGACGTGCTACTCACCGATTTGCGGATGCCGGGCGACGATGGGCTGAAATTGCTCCGTCGGGCCGGGTCGTTGAGCAATCCGCCGGTCAGCATCATGATGACGGCATACGGTTCGATTGAAAACGCGGTGGAAGCGATGAAGGCCGGCGCGTACCATTATATCACCAAGCCGGTCAACCTCGACGAGCTGGAGCTGGTCATCGGTCGCGCGTTGAAGAGCCGGCAAATTGAAGCCGAGAACGCCAACCTGCATGAACAACTCGACCGGAAATTCGGTCTCGAAAACCTGATCGGCCAATCGCCGGCCATGTTGCAGATGTTTGACATCATCCGGCAGGTCGCCCCGACACGGGCGTCGGTGTTGATTACCGGCGAGACTGGTACCGGCAAGGAGCTCGTGGCGCACGCCGTCCACAACCTCAGTCCGCGCAAAGGCGGGCCGTTTGTGGCGGTACACGCGGCGGCATTGCCGACGACATTACTAGAGAGCGAATTGTTTGGCCATGAGAAGGGCGCGTTTACCGGCGCGGTCGAACGTCGGGCCGGTCGGTTTGAGATGGCCGATGGCGGGACAATCTTTTTGGATGAAGTTGGCGAATTGGAGCCAGCCATGCAGGTGAAGCTGCTGCGCGTGCTCGAAGAGCGGAAGTTCGAGCGCGTTGGTGGCAATAAAACCATTGAGGTGGACGTGCGGTTGGTGGCGGCAACGAATCGGGATTTGAAGAAAATGGTAGGTGAAGGGAAATTCCGGGACGATTTATTTTACCGGCTGAGTGTGGTGACGGTGAATCTGCCGCCGTTGCGGGAACGACGGGATGACGTGCCGTTGCTAGTCGCGGCATTCAACCGGCAATACAGCAAAGAGAATAATGTGCCGATTCGCGAGATCACGCAGGAAGCCGTGAACTTGCTGATGGCCTATGACTGGCCCGGTAATGTTCGCGAGTTACGGAATACAGTGGAACAGATGGTGGTGTTAGCACACAGTGACCGGCTGGCGGTTCGTGATATCCCGGCAGCGATTCGAAGCGGCGCTGATTTAACGAAGATTTCTGTGGTGCGGCCCGGCATGACGATGACAGTGGAAGAGGCCGAACGGCAATTAATTGTGCAGGCATTGAAGGAAACCGGCGGCAATCGCACGAAGGCTGCCGACAAAATAGGCATGAGCCGGCGAACCTTACATCGGAAACTTAAGTGCTACCGTCTGGAAGATGCGTAATGGCGCATCGACGTCAAAGTCCTGTTATAGCACTGGTTATGCAAAAACTTGACCATAGCTAACCCATGCGTTATAGTATTTCTTCTTATGCATAGAATTATTGTCATGGTAGGAATGGTTGGATTGCTGGCGGCGTGCCGCTCAAACGAAACTATCTACCTTTCACCGAAAGCCTTCCAAGAGGTATGCAAGGACGTTGCCGAATTGGACACTAGCGGTGATGCTTCGAATACACAAAAGAATGTGATTGGCACTGGCATGCAAGTTAGTGTGGCGGTCGCGGAAGATGCCTCACTAAATCGGGTTTATCCGGTCCCGCCTGGTTGCATGTTAGATTTGGCGGCAGCCGGACGGATTAAGGTCTGCGGATTGACGACGGATGAATTAGCCACGAAAATTAAGGCCACACTGGAGCGCGATTATTTTACCCACGCAACTGTGACGGTGACAATCGAAGGCACGCAAGGTGGAACGACTGGCAGTTTTACAAATGGCGTGGTGTATGTGTTGGGAGAAGTGGGGCGGCCGGGACCATTGCAGTTGCCGACGATGGACGAATCGTTCACGTTGACGAAATTGATCATTGCTGCCGGCGGTTTTACAACGTTTGCACGCGGCAATCATGTGCGGATTATCCGGTATTGCGGTGGATCAGAACGTAAATATGAAACCCACGTGGACGTAGAGCGGATTATGAAAAATGGTGAATTTGAGGATGACCTACCTGTCCGAGCCGGTGATTGGGTGATTGTGCCGCAGAAGTTTGTTTCATTCTTCTGATGCATGTTAAGCTGATGTTTTATGGCGAACTCTGTTAGCGAGAACAATACCGAGTCAGTTGATATCAAAGAATATCTGGCTGTCTTGCTGAAACGCAAGTGGCTGGTGTTGGTATGCTTTCTCTTGAGCATGGCTGGCATGACGGCATTTTTATTCACACGCCAACCGATTTACCGGGCCGCCGCTAAGCTGTTCGTTTCGAATATGGGCGGTGTGCCGACCACGGACATTGTGGCTGAGCCTGATCAAACCTTTTACACGACGGCGATCGAAGTAATGCGCAGCCAGACTATGCTGCGCCGGGTGCAAACACGAATGCATAAGATCCCCTCGGAAATGCGCGAAAACCTTGCGGACATGAAGATCGCAAGACTGGCGGGAGCTGATATCGTTTTGATCACCGTGGACAGTCCGTCGCGCGATTTTGCCCGTGATTTTGCCAATGCGTTATGTGATGAGTTCCTTAAATTCCGGGAAGAAGAGCGCGCCAAGCGCCAGGAGTCGGCTCTCCTCGGGTTAACGCGCGAAATTAACCGGCTATCTCAAGAGCTTAAATCCGCTAACGAACGCATTGTGGCATATACCCGCCAAAATGGCATTCCAATGCTGGAACAAGATCCACAATTGGGACAGACCAAATACTTGCAAGTAATCCAAACGCTTAATCAAGCAGCCATCGATCTTGCCAACGCCCAGACCCGCAAGACCAGCTTGGAAGCCCAAGCAGATCCTTCAGCCATCGTGGCCATGCTTGCTGCTGAATCGAAAACCGCGCCTGCCACCGGCCTGCCTGACAGCAAAGCGATGACTGACAATCAGCCTCTCGGCATCGGTTCGATTATGGATATTCAAGTCGACCAAGCAACAGGCTTAAACACCCATGCAACTGTCGGTCCAGACGGAATGATTATTTTTGGCCCACTCGGCAAAGTTCAGGTTACCGGTCTGACACCGGCAACTCTGGCAACAAATCTCCAGATGCGCCTGGCAAAGGAGGCACAAATCGCCTCGCCGGTCCGCGTTGTCAGCTTCGCCCCAATCACCGCGATGCAGCTGAACGTTCCGAACCTGACGTTGCCGTTAGACACAATACCTAATGCGGTAATGGGCAGTTCATTCCTCGGCAATCTACCAGAAAATCGCGCCGAAAGACTTTTTGGGTTGGAGAATCAATATCGTGAGCTCAAAGAGCGCTTGGCCGAAATGACAAAGAGTTACCGGCCCAAGCATCCGTCATTACTGCAGGCCCAAAAAGCGTTGGAAGATGTTCAGACACGACTCGATACCGAAATTTCATACCTGCGAGAAAAGGCTGGCGCCGACTTGCGCTTGGCCAAAGAACGCTATCAAAAACTCCAAGAGTCGCTCGATCCCATCAAGCAAGATGCCTTGAATGCCAACGTGCGTTTGATGGAAATCAGCGCGTTGCGTAATGATGCAGAGCGAGTCCGCACTCTTTACAACACCTTACTCAGCCAACTCTTGAAAATTGATGTCCTCGACCGCACAAGCAAAAACGTTACAGTTCTGGAATATGCAATTGTCGAAGACGACCCGGTCTATCCGCAAAAAATCAAAGGCTTACTTATAGCTGCTTTTGCCGGTTTGGGCCTCGGTTTAACACTCGCCTTTTTCATCGAATATATTGATGACTCCATCAAGCTAGCCGAGGAAGTTGAGCGTGAACTGCAAATACCATTTCTTGGTATGATCCCGGCCGCTCAGTGGAGCGTTAACGATCTCGTTGCTCACCGACTCGACAAACTCAAACAACAAGGTGGTGTTGCCGAAGCCTACCGGGTGGTTCGCTCTGCTGTAATTTTCTCAATGCCGCGCGAAAAATTGCGCTCGATCTTGTTAAGCAGCGCTGTGCCGCGCGAAGGCAAGACCACCACCTGCGTTAATCTCTCAATTGGCTTCGCTCAAAGCGAAGAACGCACCTTGCTCGTCGATGCTGACCTGCGCCGTGGCGAAATCCATAAATACTTCGGCTTGCAACGCGGAAAAGGACTGACTGAAGTTCTTACCGGCGAGGTCACGCCTGATCAAATCATTCAACATACCAATGTTCCCAGACTCGATATAATCACCTGCGGCACCTATCCAACTAATCCGGCCGAGTTGTTACTCAGCCCGCGGTTGAAGGATTTCTTAGATTGGGCGCACAAAAATTACGATCGCATTATCTTCGACTGCCCGCCAATCATGGGCATTGCCGACAGTTCGATCTTGGGTGCAGCGGTGGATGGCATGCTGTTCATCATCTGGGCCGGCCGTACTTCACGCCGGTATGTCCGCGTCGCCAAACTTACTGCCGTCAGTCGCGGTGCAAAAATCTTCGGATTCGTACTCAACAACCTTGAACCAGGTCGCGTGGGTTACTATCACTATTATCCATACTACTACAGCTACTACTCCCACGGCTACAACTACGCGCGCAAGAACGAGGACAAGGGTAAAGGCGGCGACATCAAAGGCATCGAAGTTCCGACCCCTGAGGGTGGCGAAGAAAACATCGACGACGTTTACTGACCGGCCAGTTGCCGGCTCCGTTTGGCCGCAGCGGTAACGGCTTCAACAAAAATCTCCGGCAACTTTTGCGCCAACAATACTGTTACTGCCGCTTCTGTCGTACCGCCCGGCGACGTAACCTTCCGGCGCAACTCCGCCGGGCCATCTTTGCCTTCCCAAAGCAATAGCGCCGCGCCGAGTATTGTTTGGAATGCCAACCGTTGTGCGATCACCGGCGCGAGACCTTCCGCGATACCGGCGGCAATCAATGCTTCGGCAACCAAAAATATATATGCCGGGCCGCTACCGCTGAGTGCGGTCACTGCATCCAAATCCTTTTCCTCGACTCGCACCACCGTGCCAACAGCCTGCAAAATTGTTTCCGCGATCACTAAATCTTCCAGCAATGCAAACCTACCAGCGGCAATGGCCGCTGCACCGGCGCCGACCAAGGCCGGCGTGTTGGGCATCGCGCGAATGATACGCGGCCGGCCACCGAGTTCCTTTTCGATCTGGGCTGTCGTGATCCCGGCGGCGATGGAAATAAAAAGTCCGGCCGGCTTGATACCAGACAGCGCCGTGCTCATTTGCTGTGGCTTGACCGCGAGAATAATAATATCGGCTTCGGGCTTGCCGGTGCGGATGCCGTATGTTTTGCGAAGCTCTTCCAACCGGTCCGTACGGATGTCGTGCGCGATGATTTGAGCAGCCGGCACAATTTTGGTCGCAAGCAAGCCGCGAATTAATGCTTCGGCCATGTTGCCGGCGCCGAGGAACGCGATGGTTTTATTCTTGAGATTCATGTTTTTTCCGTCCTCCAAAAATGGCAGTGCCGATGCGGACAATGGTAGCGCCTTCTTCGATGGCAATTTCAAAATCGTGGCTCATACCCATCGACAGTTCCGGTAAGCCAAATTGATCGCGCAACGTTCGCAGTTGTCGAAAAAATGGCCGTGTTTGTTCCTGGTCGATGCCTGCCGGCGGAATGGCCATCAACCCGCGTACTTCGAGATGGGTGAACTGGTTTATTTTGACCAACGTCGCCGGTACGTCTTCTGGGCGCAGGCCATATTTACTAGCTTCGCCAGCAATGTTGATTTCAAGCAAGACTGGCTGGGTCTTGCCGTCGTGCGCTGCCCATTTATCAAGTTCGCCAGCCAGCTTAATGCTATCTACGGATTGAATCACATCAAACAGCGCGACGGCAGCACGGGCTTTGTTGGTTTGCAGATGGCCGATAAAATGCCAGCGCGCACGACCGGTCACAGCCGGGATTTTGGCTTGCGCTTCTTGAACTTTATTTTCTCCAAAGACAGTCAGCCCGGCAGCAACAGCAATATCAACCATTTCTGGCAAAACGGTTTTAGTGACGCCGAGCAGCAACACGTCACCGGCATCGCGCCCGGCGCGCCGGCAAGCAGCAGCGATGCGCTCGCGAATCTGTTCAATGTTGGCAGCCAGTTCATTCATGCCGGCAAGTCTAAGAAATTGGTCGGGACGGCGAGATTCGAACTCGCGACCCCTTGCACCCCATGCAAGTGCGCTACCAGGCTGCGCTACGTCCCGAACCCTAACAAAATGGCACTTTCTAACAGTTCAGTATTGCCATTTGATACTGCTTTTATATACTGGGGCAATGAAACGCAGCAAACCCGAGCAAACAGGCCCGTGGCTGAAAACTTCGTACGCCAATTTGATTCGTTACGTTCCATCGGGGACATATTTCGCTCGAATCCGCATACAAGGCAAGCTCATTGTGAAGTCCCTGAAGACGGACGCCATCTCCGTCGCCAAGCTTCGCCTTGGGGATTTGGAGAAGGGCGAGCGTCAAAATGTCGAGCTTCGCGCGGCAGCGGTCACGGGAAAGATGACGTTTGGGGATTGCCTGAAACTGTACTCCGACCGGCGGAAGGCTGATCCAACTTTCAAGCCGAAAACGAAGGAGTATTACGAGTATCGTACCAAGGCCCTGCTCAAGTCCTGGCCCGGCCTGCAAGAGCAGGACGTGCGCAAGATCACGAAGACGGACTGCCTCGACTGGGCGGCGAGGTTTCGCACCGGGGTCAGCCCCTCCTCCTTCAACCATACCATCGTGTTGCTGCGTCATGTGATTGAGGTCGGGATTGAAGCCGGGGCGCGCTACGACAATCCCGCGCGGTTCATCAAGGCGTCCGCCGCGCGTACCACCCAACTCCGCTTGCCGGAGCCGGACCAGTTCGCGGCGTTCGTCAAGGAGGTCGAGAGCGATGGCAAAGGCTATTGCCGTCACAGTGCCAACCTGGTTCGTTTTCTGGCCTATGGCGGGTTTCGCATCCATGAAGCGCGCAACATCAAGTGGTCGGACGTGGATAGCAAACGGCGGAAGATTGTCGTGCGCGGCGATCCGACCACCGGGCTGAAAGGCCGCCGGTCGGGCGAAGTGCGGGAAGTCCCCATGATACCGGAGATGTATGACCTCGTGGAGCGACTGCGCCCCGACCGTCCCGATGATCATGCCGATTCGCTCGTGATGCGGGTTCGAGAATGTCAAAAAGCCATGGACCGGGCGGCCAAAGTCGTGGGGATGGAACGGATCACCCATCACGATTTGCGTCACCTGTTTGCCACGCGTTGCATTGAGTCGGGCGTCGATATTCCAACCGTGTCGCGCTGGCTGGGTCACCGGGACGGCGGCGCGTTGGCCATGCGCACCTACGGCCATCTGCGCGATCAACATTCCACGGCGATGGCCCAGCAGGTCAGCTTCCAGAAAACAATTGCCGGCGAGTCTGTCGCGCCCAAACCGACGCTGTCGGTGAAACCGTAGGGAGCTTGTGCCAGTCACCCATCGGGACTGTCGCTCTGGTCCGGCGGGTCGCATCTCGCGCCCCGAAGTCAGCCGGGCCTTTTGACTCACGGGATTCTTCATTCCGGCTGTCATCGAGGATGGCATCGGCCCACGGGAAGCGTCATCCAACACCCATCCCGCGGCTCTGTTTCTGTGCCTGAGTCGTGGCGTCCGTCAGCGATTCAGAGAAACCGAGGCGGGCGACTTTCTTGCACAGGCGGGTGATCTCGTTGGCCACGCGCCGCAAATCCTGTTTTGGGAAACGTTCCGCGATGATCAGACGGACATTGGCGGTGATGTCGTTGGTCATCAGTTCCAAAGTCTCACGCTCGCTCCGCAGAAAATCACGCAGCACTTGGCGCGGGTTGTCACCCGTGCGCAAGACATCGACTGGGCCGTGCACCTTGGCATAGACCGACGCGACGGGCGAATGATCAATGACGGCATATTCCAAGCCGTGTTCGCAGACGCGCTTGCACAGCAGAACTTCGTTGCGGTTTAGCCGCATCAACGACGTGCACACCTCCCACGGACTCCGATCGCCAACGGAATCCGGCAATTCCGTGTGGGTGTTCGGCACGGGCGGATCGAGCGGGCCGAGATTCCGCGCACTCGTTTCGACTTCGCGCAGCTTGTCGCCGATCAAACAGAGTGCCTGGTAATCGCTCTTGATGGCCCCGAACGCCTCGAAGTATGCCGCGTATTCCGTGTCGCTCATCCGCTTCAACGCGGGCGGCGCCACGCCCTCGCGATCTGGTTGGCCTTTTCTCTTGATCATGCGCGTCGTCTCCGTGGGCTCATTCGACCCTCAAGAGCTTGAGCAGTTCCGAGCGGGGCACGAGGAGTTTGCCCCGCAGCACCCGACACGGACGCAATTTGCCGCGCTGGATCATCCGATAGACGCTGAAATAATGGACGCCCAAAAGCTCGGCGGCTTCCTCGACGGAATAGGCAAGCCGCTCTGTCTGTGCCAGAGCTGGCGGCAGCGTTGGCGCTACGACGTTTCCCGATTCATTGTTCCCAGACATGCAAGGGGACTCTACTCGATGCCGTTCGTATTCCTGTTCGCGTTTGCGAACAGGTTGACATGAGTTCCAGCACCACCAAGCCCAGGCCGACGCCGAAGACGCTGGACGAGTGCTGCTGGCCATGATGAAACATGTAAACGCAAAAACGCCGTCCGAGTTGTTGCAGAAGGCGAGTCTGATGACGATTCGGTTTTCTGTGCAAGGGTTAGCAACACACCGGACAACTTGATGCGTTGGTATTTTCTTGTTGATTCGTTTTCGCGGCCTCAGATTCTACGAACCATTTAACCGAAGGTCTCAATCATGGAAGCAACTCTCAAAAACGTACATGTCTTGACATTAAAGGAAATAGCCGCCTGGCAGTTTCCGAAGTTGGTTGATTGCGACCCTACCAGACTGTCGATCAGGGTCGGCATTCCATCTTTGCAGCGCGGCGCAGTGTGGAAGCCTGCACAAATCGAGCTGATTTGGGACTCAATGTTCCGTGGATTCCCCGTTGGTGCTCTAGTCGTCTGTGATTTGCTCCAAGATCAGTCCTCCGGCCATGGGAAGCACGGCGAAGGCTGGAGTCAAGAATGCTTGAACCGCCACCTTTTGGACGGACAGCAGCGGTGCAATGCCATCGCCCTCGGTTTCATGGATCCATTTGTTGGCGATTCGTCCAGTACTATACTGTGGCTGGACATTAACCCGCAGGCATTCAGCGACGCGAAGATTACGCGGCAATACTTATTCCGTGTGACTACCAAAGCGCACCCTTGGGGCTACAGAATCGACGATAATCCAACTCCAGTGGCAACACTAGGGGCGGAAGGAATTCGCAGTGCGCTGGAGAAATATCAGTGGCCAAAGAAACCCACAGATGATGATTATCAGCGCCCCCCCGTCAATAAAGTCTGGCCGAGTGTTGCCGTGGCTCCTGTTCCTGTGGCGTGGTTGCTTGAAGCCGCCGAGGAACTCGAAGGAGAATCGCTTTGGCAGAATATTCTGCAACGCTGCGAAAGCCAATTGGCGCAGAAAGAAAATGCGCGATGGGCCAGCAATGCAAGAGAGGCGATCAAGGCAGGGAGTCCGGCACTGTTGAGGATCGAAAAAGGCCTAAGAAGGGCACTCGATTTGCATGTGGTGGCATTGCAGGTACCCAATGAAGCGATCACCGATGCCTTTATTCAGGACGAAACTGATGCGCAGACCGCGTCTGAGCCAAAACAGGATATATCCAACGTCGAACATCTATTCCAACGACTGAATAGAGGTGGAACTGTATTGGATGGGCCAGAGCTGGCATATTCAATGATCAAGGCTTACATGCCCGGCGTCGAAAACGTCCTTGAGGAGATGAAGACCAAGCCAATGATCTATTCGAGTCTGGCGCTCTTGGGAACGCGGGCTGCGCTAACGCAAATTCAACCAGAAAAACTGCCGATGGTGACGTGACCTCGCTTTTTCGAGCCACCTGTGGTGTTAGTCTGGGGGATAGAGAAAGGACCCAGAATGAAAGGCAAGCGGTATACCACGGAAGACAAGATTCGGATCTTACGAGCGGTGGA
>Ga0118677_10004671_pt1 | contig 24705 bp, 21 predicted proteins | sample AliMusrvi5mmetaG_FD_86154 | JGI IMG/M metagenome (GOLD analysis project Ga0118677, IMG submission 86154)
GAGCTATCTGACGCTCAACAACACCGGGGCCACCGGCACACTGACGTTCCCCGGCCTGACCAGCATCGGCACGTTGAGCATTCAATATCAAAAGCTCATGACCGGCGTTAACCTGACCGGCCTGACCAGCGCGAATACTGTCGAGTGCCTCAACAACACGGCTCAGACGTCGTTGAACATGGGGGCTCTGACGACCGTGCAGAACCTCACCCTGCAATCACTGGCCGCGCTCACCGCGCTGAACATTTCCTCGCTGACGTCGATCACCCAGACGTTCAGGCTCGAATCCTGCTCCTTGTTGGTGGCCGCACCAGTCCTGACCGGGAAAACTATCAACTCTCTGAATTGGGCCACTTTGATGTTCTCAACCGTGAGTTTCACCGGAGTCACCATTACCGGCGCGATTGCGTTCAGCAGCATGACGCTCAGCGGCACCGTCGCACTGCCGTCGTCTGGCACCTACTCAGTGACGTTTGTCATGGTAGGCGGATTTACCGCCCTGAATTTCGGTACTGCCAATGTGACGAACCTCACCCTCTACAGTTGCGTGAACCTGTTGGCTCTCACCGTCCCTCCTGGCAACAGCAGTTGTCAGATCAGTTATTGCAGCGCGCTCATGAGCCTGACCGTTGGCTCGCAGCCGTCCTGCACCTACTTCAACCTCATCTCGTGCGGATCCATTGCGTCTCTCAACCTGACCGGGATTGCGATGGTGTTGTACTCCTTAACCGTGACCTACTGTGGACTGCTGACCACCGGACTGACCCTCAGGAACGGCACGTTGATGCAGGGTTGGTACGGCTATATCGACCTGCGTGGCAACAACCTGACGACAGCTTGCATCAATGCGATCTTCACGGCCCTTGGTAACACCGTGTTGATGCCCACCATTCAACTGGATGGTAACGTCGGTGAATCATCGAGCAACGTCAGCATCGCAACTTCAATGGGATGGATCGAAACCCCTGGTGGAGTCGCCTAACTTATGACCATAAAACTGCCCAACCAAAAAGCGTTAGTCCTAAGTCCTGGCACTGTCGGACTGGCGATCTGCCGCGCCATCATCGAAACCCACTACCCCGACGCCTCGCGGGCCGCCCTGCCGGATGGCGTGACCGACCAACCGTGGCACGTCCTGTGTCCCCGTGGCGAGATCGAGGATGGTGAGTCCGTCTATGGGCTGATGCGCGACCCGTTCCATGCGTTCCGCCTCGCCTGCTTTGAGCGTGGCATGAGCGTTGGCGATGCCCTCGCGGCGGTCGGCACTCCGTTCGACGTGCTGCCGCTGGCGCTCGATTTGAAAGGTGGCATCCATTGGTTCCGCCTCGAAGACCAGGTCCCGGCGCTCTGTGCCGCCATCGGCATTCCTGCCCCCATGGTGACCGAGTCGCACCCGGACGACCTTCCCGATCTCGACACCGACCAGCGCGATGCGTTCGAGCATGCCTACGCCAAGTTGATCGACGCCTACGCCACCACCACCCCCCAAGTTGACGAGGTGGTCCCGTTTGCTGTCAGCAAGCTCGCGGTTCGCCGCAAGCTCCGCGAACTCGGCCTCGAATCCATGCTCGACGATTTCCTCGCCGCCAATCCCACCCGCCAAAAGGACTGGGACGACTCGCAAATCCTTCTAACCACCGACCCGCTGCTCGTCGCGTCCATCCCGGCATTTGCCGAGGCGACCGGAGCCACCGACGCGGCGATCACCGACCTGCTGAAATCCTGTCGCGAATGACCCACGCCTAACATCCATGCGCTCTCCCATCGACCTCGACTACGTGTCCAAAGCCATCATCGGCACCGCCTCGCCGGTGCTGGGCGTCATCACGTCCTATCAGGAGCAGATCGAATGGCACCTGCGGATCGTGTCGCTGCTGGTCGGTTTGTTAGTCGGCATTCTGTCGCTGGCGAGCATGGTCAGGAAATTGAGGAAGCGTTGACACCGTGCCCCGGTCACCATGAAAGCACTCAAATACCTCAGCTTCGTCGGCAAGGTCGCCGGTCTCGTTTCCGCCCTCAACGTCATCCCGTTCGTCGATCCCACCGTCGGCGTGATTGTGTTCGCCGCCGCTTCGATCCTCAAGGACGCCGTGAACCGCATCGGGGATTTGCTCGATGACGGCCAGGCCAACGCCAGTTTCAAGGGCTGAGTGGGCACCATTTTTCGACCGTCACAAATCCGGGGTGTGGAACTTGTTTTCCAGCCCCGGATTTTGCGTTTGGTGCCGCGTGTGGGCACGTCCCGGCCGCACAAGGTGTGGCAATATGGCCGGCCGTCTCATGCACCATCCGCGTCTAACAATCATCATTGGCGCGCGGATTGAACGGGGTGTTCATGCCTCGGATTCCGGCAGGGTAACGACTCGTGCGCGGTGGTCCCACTGATAGGTGGTCTCCCACTGGCCGACTTTCGGCAGGATGCCGAACCACTCGTCCGCCTGTTGCTCTGTGGTCAGCTCCCGGTAATGCTTGAAGATGATAGACGGCGAATTGCCCGCTTCGAGGGCCACTTGGTCGGCGCTCTTCACCTTGGCGATGCGGTAGCTGATGTACGAGTGGCGCAGGACGTTGCGGGGCCATTCCAGCTTGAGAGCGCGGGCCAGTGCCGTCACCTCGCGGTGCAGCAGGGCGGTTCTGACCACCTTGCCTTTGCGCGGCAGCGGTTCGATCCACGCCCGCAGGTTGTCGGTGATCGGGATGATCCGGCGCGATGCGGTTTTCGCCTGGCTGGCCCGTAGCTCGATGTGGCCGCGTTCAAGGTCCACGGCGGACCAGTCGAGCCGGTTGAGTTCGGCCATGCGGATGCCCGAGAACGCCCCGATGGCGAGGATGGGCACCAGATGGGGCGGGGCGGCGTGGAGGATTTTCGCCATTTCCTTCGGCGTGAACACCGACACGTCGTCATTCTTGACCTTCACCTTCTTGATCTGCTCGGCCGCGGTCATGCGCTCGGCTGGCAGGTAGTTGCGCTCGCGGGCGAAGGAAAAGAGGACTTTCACGCAGAGCAGCATGGAGTTGCGCGAACCCGCCGACACGTCCAGTCCCCGCAGCCAGGCATCCACGTCGGAAGAGGCAAGGTCGAGAATTTCGCCGGGGAAGGCGTCGGCGAAGCGGGTGAGCACCGTCTTGAGCTGCGACACGTAGGAGCGGCTGGCCCCGTCCTGCTGGCGGGCGGCGAGCAGTTCGTCCACCACTTCCCGGAGCGTGGCGCGGCGGGTGAGCGGCTTGAAGTGCCGGCGGTAGTCGCCGACCACGGTGCTGAGCGGTTCGCCGTCGGCGAGGCTGCGGGCGCGGGTGTAATCCTCGATGGCGGCCACCAGCGGGATGCCTGAGTCCGCGAGGAGTTGGAGCGCCTTGGCGTAGTTGTCGCGCTCGTGGGGTTTGAGGTCGGTGACGTGCTGCATCCCGGCCTGGATTCGCTGCGCCACGAACAGGCCTTCCTTCTTGGCCGCCTCAAGGGTGGTGAAGAACTGGCGCAGGCGTTTGCCGTCCCGGTAGTGGGAGATGGCGTAGCGGATCCGGCCGCCTGAATCACAGCGATAGATCGGCACGCTGGCCGAGCCGAACTTGGCCGTGGCGGCGGGTTTGCCGTGCTTGCCACGCTTGGGGGCAGGAGGGGGGCAGAGATGCGGATTGGCCGAATTGGATAGGTCCGCTTGAGTTGTCGCCATTTTGTCGCCATGGGCTACCATGACGCTGGAAATGGTGTCAAAATCAGCGGATTTTTCCGCTGGAACCCATTGGGAATGAATGGGTTGTGGGTTGGTACCCCGGCTAGGACTTGAACCTAGGACCAATTGATTAAGAGTCAACTGCTCTACCAACTGAGCTACCGAGGCATTTCACGGAAGAGGCTGCAGGGTACACTAGAAGTGAACCCGTCGCAGCCGCGACAGGGGGGTTGTAGCGTACCGAAGAGCAGGATGCAACTGGAAAAATTCAAAAAAATTTGAGGAACGCATCAGGATCAGAGGTTGGACAAATCGACCAGCAAACTCAGCGACAGGTAGTAGAATTCAGACAGGCACACCAAGATTCGATTGGCAAGAAATGTGGCGCAGATCCGTGAGAACCAGCCGTCATTGCAGCTCATAGCGCCGCGCTATTTGCGGCCACGATGTCCGGCGGGGTGCCGCGAGGATGGGCCGGTGAGGCGGCAAGGGATGCGGAGGCGCGCAGTTTACCAACCGTGACGGTAGCCGAAACCGAAGTCATTGATGCCGCCGCGGTCAAAAATGTGGCCACCGGACTGGTGCCAGATGAAGGTGGTGAGTTGATGCTGGGGGTATTGGGGCAGGGCGAGCGAGACCTCAGTAGGCCAGTTGATTTTCACGCGGGAGCGATAGCGCCCTGGATGGGTTTGGCGATCCATCAGAAAGATTTTCTCGGAATAGGCTAGCCCCACGCCCATCGACAGGGTGGTGCTCACCCACTCGTTCCAAGGGAAATCACGCCAACGCACTTGAAAAGAGGCTGCGTAGTTGGGAAACGGCGAGCGGGAATTTTCTTCAACGATACCCAGCGTGAGGGGCAATTCCAGCAAGGGTTTGAACTGATGGTCGTCGAATTGCCAATCCGGCTCCCCGAGTCGATAGGCGGCGGTGAACAAGTGCATGTGGCCACCAGCAGGGCCATGAGCGACGCTGGTCTGTGCTAGGAAGAGCTTATCGACCGTGTCGTGAGTGATGTAAGCATAGCCGTATTCGAAGGCCCAGTCGTGCAAGGGGGCTGGGCGTTCATCGAGCAGGGCGATGGCTCCAGACGCGGAATCAAAGCAGAGGAGGGGAAAGAACAGCAGTCGGAAGATATCGGCGTTCATCGGCGGGATTCCAGGCGAATAACGCCGCGCCCCCCACCCGTCAACCTCAATAATCGGGGGGGAGAGCTTCACGGAAATGCAAGAGAAATGGATTTTGGGGTTGCCGGACGGTGCCGAGTGGTCTATTCTAGCCGGGTCGGTGGCATGTGTTGTGCCGCCGGTTCTTTTCCTTGCCATTTCCCATGCCAGCTCGTCCTAAATTTTCCTCCCGGCGTTCCTCAAATAAATCGAGAGGTGGCTACGGGCCGCCGTCGCGTTCTGCCGTCAAGGATGATGAAGAGAAGGCAGTGGAAGTGGAGGGGGTGATTTCTGCGGTGTTGGCGGGAACGATGTTTCGAGTGAAGATGGCCAGCGGGCATGAGGTGCTGGCGCACATTTCGGGGAAGATGCGCAAGCGTTTCATTCGCTTGGTGATTGGGGACAAGGTTAAGATGGAAATGTCACCTTATGACCTGACCAAGGCGAGGATTGTGTTCCGGATGAACTGATCTCCCTCACTCGTCTGTGAGGGCCGGGTCGGAGAATGCGTGGAGTTCAGCGATGGCGTTGTGGGTTCTGCGCTCAATGGCGATGGTACCGAGTAACGAGCTTTGGCGGACCAAGAACTGATTGAGTTTCATGAGTTCGAGCAGGGCTAGGAAGGTCACAATGACCTCAGCCTTGGTGGATGCGGATTGGAAAAGGTTGTCGAAACTTTTGGTTTCCCCCGGAGCGAATTGCTCCAGCAGGAAGTCGATTTTGTCCGAGACGGTGAAACGATCGTCGATGATATCGCCGAAGTCGTGGCTTTCCTCAAAGCGCTTGAGAACATTCTGAAAGGCGCGGATGAGGTCGAAGATTGAGACTTCAGCGAGGGGTGCTGGCTCGTTGGTGGTAGGCTGCGGGGCGTCTGGTTGGTGAGCAAATCGCCCCTCCTGTTCGATGGCACGCAATGTGAGAAAGCCGGCTGCATCCTTGAATTTTTTGTACTCGATGAGCTGCCGGATCAGGTCCCAGCGCGGGTCATCCTCCTCGGCCTCGGCTTCCGGGGGTTGATCGACGCGTGGCAGGAGGGTGCGGCTTTTGAGGTACATGAGGTTGGCTGCCATCACGATGAATTCGGAGGCCAAATCGATATTGAGAAGTTTGAAGGTGTTGATGTAATCGAGGTACTGGCGAGTGATGCGCTCGATTGAAATGGCCTGGATGTCCACCTCGTCCTTTTTGATCAGGTAAAGGAGCAGATCGAGCGGTCCCTCAAAAATTTCAAGGCGTACTTTATAGTCGGTGGCGTCCACGCGGGGGTGGTAGGGCAAAGCAGGCGATTGTGCGAGGGGAAAATCCGACAGGTGAATTTTAGCTGGCGTCGGTTTGGAAACTGAGCGTTACTGGGGGCGCAGCAGGCAATCAACCTCCGTATGGCATCCGACCAGTCAAGCAACTTCAACGAACGTCTGAGCCAATGGGTGGCAAGCCAGGGGTTTTGGTTTCAGATCCGCTATTCCATGTCTGGAGTCGGTTCCAAGTCCACCTTGAGCTTTCATTTGCTGCGGATGGCCACGCGTTTGCTGATATTTTTGGGGGTGGTGGGCATTGGGCTGGCAGTCTATTTTGTGTGGCTTCCGAGCACTCCTGGGTTTAAGAAGAAGCTCAAGGAGGCCATCGGCACGGGCCTGGGGGCAAGCGAAGTGGAAATGGGCGGATTCCGATCGGTGGGAGGCAAGATGCAAATGGCGCGATTGGCCAGCAAAGGTGGCAAAGACACGTTTTTTTCGCGCATGGAGGCCCGCAATATCCAGTGTCGGATGGGCATGTTCAATGGATTGATCGGGGAGTGGCAACCAGGGGTGCTGCTGATTAACCAGTTGGATCTGGAGTTAAATGCGGGGGCCGACGACGAGAAGAGTGCGGGATTGATCGCCGAATCGGTGTTCAGGGATTTTGGGAAACTCAAACTGGAGACGGTGGAGGTGAAAGATGCCACGCTGCGTTGGGGGTATTCGGAACGCACACGCGGCAAGATTGTAGGTGGCCACATGAAGTTGCAGAGGGTGGCCAACGGCTGGCGGGTGCATGTGAACGGGGGGACGATGTCACTGGGATGGTGGCGCCATCTGGAAATTGTGGAGTTGGTGGCCAACTGCACGCGGGAGGGAGTGGTGTTTGAAAAGGCCGAAATGCGCAAGGGGGCCGGCAAAGTCACCATGGATGGGCTGCTGGTGCAGGCCGGAGAGCGGCCGGAGGTGAAAGGCACGCTCAAAATGCGCAAGATTAACATTGAGGACGTGGTGCCGGATGCAGCCCGCAACTTTATTGATGGGACCGTTTCAGGGGAGCTCCGAGTGTTTGGATCCACCAACACCAGCGAGGGGTTGGGTTTTGAGGGCAAACTGGTGGTGGACGGGGACAACGTCATCCGCATGCGCGAACGCTTGCATCTGCTCCGGGCACTCACGGATTTCGATGTTTTCAACAACTACCGGATGGTGGCATTCAACGAGGGCTCCTTTAAAATCAAGACTCTCAACGGGGCCATGGATGTCAGTGAAGTGGAATTGAAGGCAGGCGACCTGATGACTCTAACCGGGCAGATGCAAGTTAGACCACCCACAGCTGAGGAGTCGGCCGCAGCGCTCAAGCGTAGCGGAAGCGGCAATGCGGGGGCCGGTGCCACTCAGACCAGAGATCACAAGCCGTCGAAAAATCCGGATGAGGATTTGGAAATCACGTTGCGTCGGGCAGCGCGTGCCAAGGGCAAGGACAAGGATAAAGGCAACTCTGGAAGCGGAGCGAAGCCAGAAGATAGTTCCACGCTGTTTGACCGAATCGACCAGAGCTTTGAGACGAGTATTCTAGCAGAGCAGGCAGCCGATCGGGAATCGCGCAGCCTGATTTATGAAGGCCAGTTTCAAATCACGCTCTTACCTGACACCTTCGAAAACGTGCAGGCGCTGCGGGAGCTTTTGCCGGTGGACCCGCAGACGGGGCGGATCCCGCTGGACGTGCCGATCAAGGGGGATATCTATAGCATCACCTTCGACCAGGCGCAGGACCTATACCTGCGCGGGCAGCGCTACAAGGAACCTGAGGCACCGGAGGCAGCCGATTCGGAACCGACTCCGGCACCGCACTGAGGAGAGAAGGTGCCAGAGAGCGGCGGGAAGGACTGTGCGGGTAGGATTTCTCCTGCCAAATGAGCAGCGGCGTCACGCTGCCCAATGACCACGGCAGTGCCATCGCCCTGGGTTCCCTAATCAGGCAAGCAGCAGCACCCGATCGATCGACTTAAGAATACCGATGCGCCCGGCACCGGTTTTGGATGAGGAAAAAAGCAACTCCGGAGCTGCCCCGAGCCATGGGCCAGCCGCCTCTTGAAACAACTCGATATTTGCCTGGAGCTTGGCGGGTTTCAATTTATCAGCCTTGGTGAAAACCAAGGCGAAGGGCACGCGACAGCCTTCCAGCCAGCCGAGGAAATCCAGATCGATGCGCTGTGGAGGCAGGCGCGAATCGATCAACACAAACACCCCGGCTAGATTCGTCCGTTGCTCCAAGTACTCTTTGATGAGTGTGCTGAAATCATATTTCCGATCCTTCGTCACCTGCGCAAACCCGTAACCCGGCAAGTCCACCAAGCACCAAGCTTCGTTCATCAGAAAAAAATTGACCAACTGGGTTTTGCCGGGCAGTGCCGACACCTTGGCCAGATTGGCTTTGCCGCAAAGCATGTTGATGAGCGATGACTTGCCAACATTGGAACGGCCGACAAAGGCGAATTCACGCCACGCCCAAGCTGGACAAGCGCCAATGTCCGCCGCACTGAGTTGGAAGGTGGCCGATTTGATTTTCATGGATATTTTCAGCGCCGACGTGGATGCCCGGCCGCACCGATCAAAGCCCTCCATCCATTCCCAGGCGAGAACCAATTTTTCTCGCCCCGTGAAAATGCGGCACGCCCCATGCCAAGTGTCGTGCAAGTGAGAAGAAAACTCGGGCGCAACGCACCGGCTGCGACAGATTGCCGGCCAGCACCAGGTATCTGCCAGACCATGACCCGTTTTGACCTTTTGAAACCCCTGAGGCTCGGCTGCGCCGGACTGCTGTTGTTTCCTGCCATCATGGCTCAAGCCCAGGCCGCCGATAAACCCGTGGTACGCTGGTCCTTTGATGCCCAGAGCCCCTTGGATTCAGCCAGCGACATCACCGACACCCTCGAAGGCCATTCCAAATTCCTGCCAGAGGGCGTGCTCGGTGGCTGCCTGCGCTTCGACGGCTTCACCACCTTGCTGCGCCGCAAGGCCGACCAAGCCCCACTGCTGCCCCACGGTTTCACCCTGCAGGCATGGGTGGCGCTGGCCGCCTACTCTTGGAATTGGACGCCCATTTTTGCCCAGCGCGACGGCGACACCCGCGGGTATTCGTTTGGCTTCGATGGCACCGGGCACTTCGGCCTGCAACTCGCCGCCGACTACAAATGGACATCCTGCCTGAGCAAGCCGGTTCTCAAGCTCAAAACTTGGCATCATCTGGCGGCGGTCTATGACCCTCATTTCGGAGTGCGCTTGTTCCTCGACGGCCAGCCCGCCGGTGCCTTGCCTATCGAAAAAACCATCTCCTTCGCCAAAGATATAGATCTGTTAGTCGGCCGAAACCACGATAAAATGGTCCCCGAGCACCGCGTTAGAGACTGGGCAACATTCCCCTCCTGGTGGTCGCTCGACGGCCTGTTGGATGAACTCACGATCCACGACCGCGTCCTCACAGAAAATGAAATCCAGGTATCGGGGTCGTCGGTCAAGCCCCCTACCCTGCCTAACCTGCCGCCGCGCCATTTCCCAGATGTAACGAAAGGGACGCAGCGCTTCGGTGCCTATCCGGCCAAGCTGGAGTATTACGAGCAATGGGATGCGCTGTGGCAAATGGCGGGGGATCCCGATATTGTCGTCAAGTTCGACGAAATGCCGGTGCAAATGGTGTTTTGGCGCGGCACCCGCTATTCTCCGTGCTGGGTGACCGAGAATGGCAAGTGGATGGCCGACCAAAGCCTCGAAGGCGGCGTCTGGCCCGAGGAATTGGCCCGTCACGGCGGACAGGGTGCCGTCGGTTGCTGCGAACACATGTCCGACTCCCAATGCCGCTTCTCTCATGTGGAAATCATCGAAAACTCAGACGCCCGCGCCGTCGTCCACTGGCGCTATGCCATGGTGGACGCCGCACTGCGCTTCGAAAAATACGACGAGGTGGCTGGCCAAGGCCAATATGGCGACGAGTTCTACTATATCTATCCAGATGGTGTGTGCTCCCGCGATGTCATGGGTTGGTGGCCCGAACCGGTGCACCGGATCGACCAAGAGACGATTTTCCTCAGTGAGGCTGGCACCCGTCCAGAAGATAACTGTGAGCTGGCGGCCCTCAGCTTGGCCAACCTCAAGGGCGAGGCGAAAACCTATTCCTGGGAGAATGGCTATCCGACTTTGGATCTAGCTGAACCGGTGATCCAGATGGTCAATCTTAAGGCGAAGTATAGACCCATCATCATTGCCAAGCCCGGCACCAAGTTTGCCACCTTCAACTGTGAGGTGCGCAAGGAATTCTCGCATTTCCCGTGGTGGAACCACTGGCCCGTCGCCCGCGTCGCCAGCGACGGCCGCTATGCCATGACGAACGACCAACCCGCCCACTCGTCCCTCAGTTGGGTCACCCAGCCAGAGGGCGCTTTCCTCTACGGCATGACTGACCAACCGGCACTCGGAGTGCTGCCAATAGCCAAGGCATGGATCGCTCCTGCTACCCTGGTAATCACCGGCAGCGCCTTCGCCAGCGACGGATACAGCCAGAGCCAGCGTGCCTATCTGCTAAAATGTTTGGATCCATCTGCCACCCTCGATCTCAAACTGGCCGGCAGCCCCGCCTCCCCGGTGGTCAACCCACCGCTGGTCATCAAAAATTGGGGTGAGCGCGAGGCGGCATTGCAGCTTGATGGAGTGGCAGTGCCTCGCGGGAAAGCGTTCCGCTACGGCCTGCGCCGGACGCTCGAAGGAAGCGACCTGATCGTCTGGATCAAAACCACCGCCGAAAAGCCTCTGCGAATTTCCATTGCGGCTCCTAACTGAAATTCTGGTGAACGCGGAGCTTTGGGGGAAGCCAGTCTAACTCATAGTTGCGACAGGTGACGCCCTCGCAGAGAGTGATGGAGGTGCCGGAGGATAGGGTGAGGACGGCGCGGGGGAGAAAACTGGAGTTTAGATTTTGCACGAGTGCGGGAGGAGCGGTAGGTGGGATTTGAAATTTCATGACGCCGCGTTGGTGGAGGTCGAGGGCAGCGACCAGCAGCGGAGCGGCAAACGGCTGGGTCTCGAGCATCCGCGAACCCGCCAACAACAAAGCTTCGGCCCGGGCGAGATAGGTGTCATCGTCCAAGAGGGCAGCGAGTTTGAGGAGGTTTTCGGCGGCGAGGTGGTTGGGGGAGGGTTCGGCACCGTCGTAATCCTCGCGGATGACGAGCAAGGTATTGGGGCCGAGGGCGGGGCGCATGACGTAGCCGGTACGATCATCGTCCCAGAACTGGGAGTCTAGTTTTTGTTGGAGCGATTGTGCCCACTCGAGCCAGTCTTCGGACGGGGAGACGGAGTGAAGTTCGATGAGGCCAGCGATGAGGCAGGTGTAATCCGCAGGGAAACCGTGGACGGTTCCGCGGCGGCCGCAAAAACTGCGCCACAGGTCGCTCCCATCCCATAACTCGCGGCGCAGGAACGCCGCCGCCGCAGTGGCCGCCTCCGCCAAATCCGCGCGTGCCAGAACCCGTGCGCCGCGGGCCAGTGCTGCGATGGTCAGGCCGTTCCAGGCAGTGACTATCTTGTCGTCGCGATGGGGAGGTGGGCGGAGGGCCCGGATGTCCAGCAGGCGTTGCGATGCGGCTTGGAGGTGGGTGCGGATTTGCGCCTCAGTGCAATCAAACATCGTCGCCAGTTCGGCATCCGGCAATGCCCGGAACAACGTATTGTGTCCCGCCAGCACACCGTGAGGATCACTCGCAGGGCGGGCGTTGCCAGCCGCTTCCATGCCGTAGGCGGCGGCGAAGATCGCGGCGTCTCGGGCCTCGGGCAGCGCAGCGAGTTCCTCCATTTGCCACGTCCAATACGCCCCCTCGCGTTTTTCAATGGCCGCCGCCGAGGGGCGGCTGTCGGCATCCTCAGCGGCGTGATAGGCCCCGCCCGGGTCGCGCATGGTCGTTAGAAGGTAGGTGAAAATGCCTTCGGCGACGTCGCGGAAGAGTGGGTTGCTGGAGATTTGCCATGCGTCCAGATAGGCCAGTGCCAGTTGTGCCTGATCGTATAGCATTTTTTCATAATGCGGGATATGCCAATAGCGGTCCACCGAGTAGCGGTGGAAGCCTCCTCCGAGATGGTCGTGGATGCCGCCCAGCGCCATGGCGCGGAGGGTGCGCTCGGCCATCGACCAAGCGCTGGTAGCGAAGATGGAGTCGTGGCCACCGCGTTCGACGAGTTGCAACAGGGTGCGGATGACGGCGGGGCGTGGGAATTTTGGCGCGGTGCCAAAGCCGCCCCATTCGGCGTCGAACCCACTTTGGCAATCCTCCAGAAACCCGTCGAAGACGTCCGCGCCTGCCAGTGCGGTGGCTGAGGCGGTGGTAGCGGCGGTCCGTTGGAGTTGACCGAATATTCCGGCGGCGTTCGCTTGCAAACGGGCTCGCTCGTCGCTCCACAAGCGGGCGAGTTCGTTGCAGACGCGGGAAAATCCCGGTCGGCCGTGGCCATCAACGGGCGGGAAGTAGGTGCCACCTGCGAGCGGTTCGCCATCGGGAGTGAGCCACACGCTCATCGGCCAGCCACCCTGACCGCTGCTGGCCTGAACAAATGCCATGTAGGCGGCATCGAGGTCGGGCCGCTCCTCACGGTCCACCTTGATGTTGATGAAGTGCTGGTTCATCACCTCGGCGATGGCCGGGTTCTCAAAACTCTCGTGCTCCATCACGTGACACCAGTGGCAGGTCGAGTAGCCGATGGATAGAAACACCAGCTTGTCCTCGGCGCGGGCCCGGGCAAAGGCCGCCTCGCTCCAAGCCTGCCAAGCGACGGGGTTGTGGGCATGTTGAAGCAGGTACGGGGAGGTTTCGTCAATCAGCGCGTTGGGCATTTGGCAACCTATACCGGAGCCAACTATTTGTGAAATTTTTGCTTCGGGTTTGTTTGATGGGTGAGTCTGGGGTATTGGCAACTATCCAGCCCCATGCACCCTACGCTCTCAGGCGCGGCAAATCACCGGCGATGCGGCCGCCAACAAGCTGTTGCGGCGTCCCTATCGGCAGCCATGGAAACACCCGGAACATTGAGTTCTGGGCGTGGAAATTTTCCACTTGGCAGGGGCTTGGTGATGCGGCACCTTGGAAGCATCATGATCCGCTTTCTCCATACCCGCATCCGCGTCAGCAACCTGGACCGATCCATCGTCTTTTACACAGCCCTCGGTTATCTCGAGGGCGACCGCAAGGACTCGCCGCAAGGCAACTGTCTCGCATTTCTGCGTTTGCCGGGACAGGATGTTTTGTTAGAATTGTGTTACTCGCCGGAGTATTCCGCCACTTGTCCCGAGGATCTGATGCACACTTGCCTAGGAGTGCCGGACATCGTGGCCTATTGCGGCGAAGTGGAAGCGGCGGGCATCGAGATTTGGCCGGGTGGATGGCGCGAAAAATTCAACTCTGGAGGCCGCAAAATGGCATTCGTCACCGATCCGGACGGCTACGAAGTTGAAATTCTGGAATGTTAGCCATCCACGGCCCGCAGCAGCTTCAATCGGGTTGGGTGGCGAGGGCGCGGAATTCGTTGAAACGTTGGGTCCATGCCTTTTCAAGCTCGGAGGCACGGGCAGGTTGCTCGGCGGCGAGGTTGTGGGTCTCGGAGCGGTCGGCATGCAGGTCGAAGAGTTCCCAAGGTTTCTCGTGATCGGCGACGAGTTTCCAATCGCCGAGGCGGATGGCACGGTTGCCGTCGTGGTACCACCAAAAATAGTCGTGGGTGACCGTGCCGTCTTTGGAAAAGACCGGCACCAGGCTTTTGCCGGGCGGGACGGGCACCGGGTGGCCGGCGACGCTTGCAGGCCATTGGCCACCGGCGAGTTGCAGAATGGTGGGGGCGAGGTCGATGAGGTGGCCCGGGTTGTGGCGGAGTTCGCCGCGTCCTGAAAACCCGTTAGGCCAATGAACGATGAGTGGGGTGGAGATGCCGCCCTCGTGAACCCAGGATTTTTGCAGGCGCAGGGGTGTGTTAGAGGCGGTTGACCAAGCGGGACCGAGGCCGAGGAAGGTTTTGGCGGAACCGGCTGGAGCACTCGGGTCGTGGCCGTCGCCTCGGATGATTTGCTCGGCACTGGCACCATTGTCCGAAACAAAAAAGATCAAAGTATCGTCGAATTTTCCGGCGGCTTTCAGCTGGGTGATGACGCGTCCAATTTCGATGTCCATGCGGTGGATCATCGCCGCATGAATTGCCATCTTAACTGGCTGGAAGACGCGTTGTTCGTCGGTTAGGCTGAGCCAAGGCACGGCGCGGCCGACCTCGCCGGGGCTGATTTTATCGTGTTGTTCGGCGAGCGAGAGGTTATAGTTAGGCCAGACGGTGGGATCGGCAGGGGAGAGGGAACAATTGAGCAGCCCGAGTTGTTTCATGCGGGTGTAGCGCTCTTGGCGGAGGACGTCCCAGCCTGCTTGGTAGCGATCGCGATAGACGGCGATGTCATCCGGGAGGGCATGGAGCGGAAAGTGCGGGGAGGTGAATGCCAGATACAAGAAAAATGGCTCGTCCCGGTGCTCGGTCTGGTGGCCGGCGAGCATGTCGATGGCGTGCTGGGCGATGGCGGTGGTGGAATAATAGCCGTCACCGGGCTTGACCGGTGGCAGCGGCTTGTCGTCGAGTGTGTGGGCTTGCGGGTTGAAATATCGGTCGTGATCGTTGAGCGAGTAAGAATGGTCAAAGCCGTTCTTGAGCGGCTGGCCGTCCACATGCCACTTGCCGGAGTGATAGGACCGGTAGCCTAACGGACGCAACATCTCAGGCAGCAACCGGGCCCAAGCAGGGCGGGTGCCGTTGTTGCCGCTTTTGATGCCGGGCAGGGCGTCGCGGCGCACCTGCTGGGCGTAGTAGCCGGTTAGGATAGCGGCTCGCGATGGCCAGCAGCGGCCGGTGTTATAGAACTCGGTGAAGCGCAGGCCGTTGCTGGCGAGTCTGTCGAGGTTGGGCGTATGGATTTCGCTGCCATAGCAACCGAGGTCGGAAAAGCCCATGTCATCGGCGACGATGACCACGACGTTAGGCTTTTTCGGGAGGGATTGGGCGGCGGAGGTGGAGATGCCGAGCCATGGCATCATGGCTAACAAAAGGAGGAAAGGTTTCATCGGGCTGTTTTTTTGCGGGGAGATCCGGGTTCGGGGCCATCGTTGTCGTCCAGAGAGCCGCCGCCCCACAGGGGTTTGGCGAGGGTAGCGCTCCAGGCGTCCCAGTTGGCTTGGAGTTCTTTCACATGTTCGGGCTGGCTGGCGGCTAGGTCATGGCTTTCGCCGGGGTCGCTGGCAAGGTTGTAGAGGCGTGCCGGGGTGGCAGGTTGGTCGCGGCCGGTGAGGGTATCGGCGTTTTGGTCGTAGCGAACGAGTTTGAGGTCGCCCATGCGGACGGCCATTTGGCGGCCGAGCCGCCAGTAGAGAGCGGTGTGTGGGGCCGCGTCGGTCTTGCCGCTGAGGAACGGCAGCAGGTCCACGCCGTCGAGTTTCCACTCCGGCTGGATGGGCAGCCCGGCGGCGGCAAGGGCGGTGGCGGTGAGGTCGAGCTGAATCGCTGGTTGGTTGAACACCCCGGGCTTGAGTGTGCCTTTCCAGGAGACGAGGAAAGGCACGCGGATGCCGCCTTCGAGGGTGGTGCGTTTTGACCCTCGCAGTGGCAGGTTGCTCGAGCCGTTGATGGTGGTGCCTTTCATGGTTGGGCCGCCATTGTCGCTGATGAAAAACACCAGGGTGTTTTCCTCCTGACCGGTCTCCACCAATTTTTTTCGAACCCCGCCGATCGCCTCGTCGAGGGCCAGCAACATGGCAGCATAGATGCGGCGGCGGGGGTCGGTGATGCCTGGGAATTTCGCCAAGCGTTCGGCGGTTGCCTGCATCGGCGTGTGCACGGCATTGAAGGCGAGATAGAGGAACCATGGATGGGATTTGTGGTGTTCAATGAAGGCTTGGGCCTCGCGTCCAAATGCGTCGGTGGTGTAGTCCAATTCCTGCACCGGCTCGTTGCCGCGCAAAATCGCCGCCGGATCGATATAACTATGCTGACCCCCTAGAAACCCAAAAAACTCGTCGAACCCACGGCGTTGCGGGTGCATCGCTGGCAACCCGCCAAGATGCCATTTGCCGACCAAACCGGTGGCATAGCCGTCAGCCTTGAGGCGGGTGGCGAGGGTGGTTTCTGCCAGCGGCAGTCCGTCGCTCCCCCCCACCACATTGAATTCATGGCCGAAGCGCTGCTGGTAGCGGCCGGTCATCAAGCCCGCCCGGGTTGGTGAGCAATAGGGGCCGCTGACATAGCCGTTGCTGAAGCGCACGCCTGCCGCTGCTAGCCCGTCGAGCTGCGGGGTGGGAATGTCCTTGCAGCCGTGGAAGCCGACGTCGCCGTATCCCATGTCATCGGCGACAATCATCAGAATGTTGGGCTTGGCGGCTGCGGTGGCGCTGCCAAACAAAGGCAGCAGGGCCAATAGAAGCTGGATAGATTTCGGGATCATGGGCTGGCGGAGATTGATCTGCGCCAGGCTGCAATGCAAGCGTCGAGATCAACGATGCCAAGCGCCCAGCGCCCATCCAATATCTGTCACTCTGCACTGGTCGATCAAGGAGAGTGGGCATCTTGCCCACATCAAGGAGAGTGGGCATCTTGCCCACATTTGCCCATGAGATGTGCAAGAGAAGGCCGCTACAATGCTAAGAACACTCAGGGTTCGGCCTTTTTAGTAGCCTTCTTAGCGACCTTTTTGGCTGTCTTCTTAGCGACCTTTTGAGCTGTCTTTTTAGTGACCTTGGTAACGACTTTTTCTGGTAGCGGCTTGGCCAGGTGCTTTTTAGCAGGCGGCTTTTTCCCGGACTGGGTGGGCACTGCGGGCTTGGTGAAGCTTGGAGAGTTGTCCAATTCGATGCCAAAGATTCCGCCGACGTCGTCCAGCGCAATGTCATTGGAACCATCGGCAACGTGGGCGATAGCGGCATCGCCGGCACCGGTGATGAGTTCGGAATGATCCACGCCACGTAGCAAAAACAACAATTCCGGCTGATCGTCGAGGCGAACACCCACGCCATAGACGACGGCCGCGCAATGCTTGCAAATCCCGGCAGAGTCGGGACAAGAACACTTGAATGATATGTCTTTGGGCTCGGGGAATAGACCGCTGTCCCGCTTGATGACCGCTTCCATGACCGACGGCGGCAATTTGCCCTGAAGCAAGCCAATGAGCGAAGTGATCTTGCCCGAGCATTCCTTTTTTAAGGCATTCCAACGGTCCCTCTTGAGTGCCTTGATTGTGATATTGACCTTGTAGAGGGAAGAACCGCTGACCAATGCCTCGATGGCTCCGTCCTTCACCTTCAAATCAATCACCGCTCCATGTCGCAAGTAGCTGCGACCGCGCGGCAAACGGTTTTCGTAGTCGCGGTAACGCTCCAGGTTATCATTCCACGACTTGCCCCAAAATGTGCTGACAAGTTTGGTGCCGGCGACGGTCACGGGGGTGAGTTTCTCGCCCTTTTTCTCGAGTTTATTGGCTAGTTTCTCCGCGTTGATTTTCTTTTGTGCGACGGAGACATAAGGGGCGAATCCGTAATAGTTATAGCGACTCATGAGGGGACTATTCGTTGGTATTGATTTGGTTGATATCCAGCGCGACGAGGCGCAGCAACTCGCCATCACTCATTTCAGTCAAGGCAATTTCGCCCCCCCCGGCAAGCACTCCGTCAGCCACTCCGCGTTTTTCCGTGATGATGGCGTCAATCGTCTCTTCCAGGGTGCCGCGGCAGACAAACTTGTGCACCAGCACGTTGCGCTTCTGGCCGATGCGGAAGGCGCGGTCGGTGGCTTGGTTTTCCACGGCGGGGTTCCACCAGCGGTCGAAATGGATCACATGGGAGGCGGCGGTGAGGTTGAGGCCGGTGCCGCCGGCCTTGAGCGAGAGCAGGAAAAATGGCGGTCCGGCGTCACGTTGGAATTCATCGACGAGGGCACGGCGTTGTTTGACCGGGGTTTGTCCGGTTAGAACGAGTCCATCGCGTTTAAAAACGTCTTTGAGGTGGTGTCGCAGGGCGGGAATGATTTCGGTGAACTGTGTGAACACGAGGACCTTTTCCTGGCGTTCGGCGATGGATTCGCAGAGCTCTTCGAGGCGTCTGAACTTGCCGCTGTGGGCAGCGGTGTAGCCGCCGTCTCCGCTGAATTGTGAGGGATGATTGCAGATCTGTTTGAAGTTCATCAGGGCGGCGAGGATCAGCCCGCGCTTCTTGGTGCCATCGGTGGTTTCGAGTTGTTTGGCCAGTTGCTCGACCACTCCCTGATAGAGGACGGCCTGCTGTTTGGTGAGCTGGCACCAGACGTTCATCTCGGTCTTGTCGGGCAAATCGGTGATGATGGATTTGTCGGTTTTGAGGCGGCGCAAGATATAGGGACTCACCAGCTTGCGCAACGGGGCGTAATGGAACTCAGACTGTTGCGAGAGGGATTTGACGAAACGGGTGAACGCCGCCGCATTTCCTAGCAACCCGGCGTTGGTGAAGTCAAACAGCGACCACAAATCACCGAGACGGTTTTCCACAGGCGTGCCGGTTAGGGCAATGCGGATCTTCGCGTTCACCTCCTTGACGGCTCGGGTCTGGGCTGCGGCGGGATTCTTGATTGCCTGGGCCTCATCCAAAATTGCCAAGCGCCACGGGTAAGTTTTGAGGGCGGGCATCCGGGTGAGCATGCCATAGGTGGTGACGACCAAATCTGTCAGTGCCAGGACCGGGAGTTTGCCTTTGGCGAGGACCGCGAGTTTGGAGGAATCCCCGCCGGAGGGATGGGCGATGAAAAGGCGCAAACTGGGGGTGAATTTTGCGGCTTCCGCCTGCCAGTTCGCTAGCAATGAGGCTGGCACAACTAACAACGCCGGACCAGCCGCCGCTTGCTCGCGCTTCAAGTGCAGCAACAACGCGAGGATCTGGATCGTTTTCCCCAATCCCATATCATCGGCGAGGCATGCGCCGAGGCCGAGTTGGGTCATGAAATACAACCAATTGACCCCGACTGTTTGATAGGGCCGGAGCTCGGCGCGCAGGTCCGGGTGGCGGGTGATGGCGGCCACTTTTGCCGGATCGCGCAAGCGCTGAAGCATATCTGCCAGCCAGGAACCGGCCTGGATTCCACTCCATTCCCGGGCATCGGGTGTGAGTAAGCGCGTCTCGCCGGGTTCGATGCCCGAGCCAGAGAGCAAGCGCAGTGCCTGTTGGAAGGACACCCCGTCGGCAAAGTGCATCCGCTGCGCATCCTGCCAATGCTCGAGGACCGCTTGGATTTTTTCCGAGTCGGCCTCGACCCACTTGCCCTTGATCATGACCAGTCCCTGGGCGTTGCGAAGCGCCTGAAGCTCCTCTGGCGACAGGCGTTCACCATCGAGAGTCACCTCGATTTGGAAACTCAGCAAACCATCCAAACCCAGGCCAGACGGCCGGTCCCCGCCGACGGTGACGTTCACTTTTGGCCGCGGCGGGTTGGCGGGCTTCCACCAATCGGGGATGCGCACAGCCAGACCGGAGTCCTCGAACACCTTCACCTCCTTCAGAAACGCCAGCGCCTCGGCTGGCCGCCATGCCTGCTGGCGGTAAATCGCGGCGCTTTCCACTTGGTTAGCCAACCACCCGCTGCGCCCCGCCGCCAAGCTCACCGGTTCTAGCAAATGAAGCAGGCTCGCCCGGTTTTGACTGCCCGCATATTCCTTGATAGCCTGCTGCAAAAGCACATGGCGCGGCTTGCCCTCCGGGGTCAATCCACTGGTATAAGTTGCCAAAAATGCGAATGGCCGGTCGGCGTCCCGCTTGTTTTCCGCCAAATGAAACGTGACCCGTCCCACAACATGCCAATGCGGCAAGGTCTTGGCCAGCCAGCCATCGGCATCTGCCCCGGAAGCGGCGATCTGCCGCTCCACCTCCATGCCAAAATCTAGCCACAACCGTTGCAACACGGCCACAGATAGGTATTCGCTGCCACGCAGCGGCGGACATGTGTCCAAAAAACCAGTCAATTGGGCCACCTCGGGCCGGGCCATCCCGTCGTGGCTGCGATGACAATAGGCGGTGAGCCACAGGCCCGAAAAATCCCGCCAATAGGCTGCCGGAGCAGGCAATTCGGCGGCTGATGTCAGCCCGGCCAGCCACAGCAGCACGGCGCCATTGCCCGCGTCGCAAGCTCCACCGGCGGCACCTTCGAGCGCCTTGGAAAAACAAAATATCTCCTCCGCCCAATCGTCGATGATCAGGTGGCCCTGAGGCGATAATCCTAACGAGAATGGCATAAATCAACAAGCATCAAACGTCAATCAGTTCGGTTCTGGGAAACTTGACCTGCGGACTGCAACTTTGGCGTATTTTTAGGGTGCCCCAATGTCTGCGATCACAAGCTAAGCAAGCCAAAGCCCCTTGGATCGGGGCCTTGGCTGGGAAAACAAACAACAACACAGCAACGGTGCCACGGACGTGGTGCCGGGACCGCTGCTCAAAACTTATGACTTGTAGCGGAGACGCTTCTTATGGCGGTTCTGCTTCATGCGCTTTTTGCGCTTATGCTTGTTGATCTTCGTCTTTCGGCGTTTCTTGATGGAGCCCATGGCGTTTGTAGGTTGTGTTAGTTTGCGGTGAAAAGTGTCGGCCGTATGGCAACGGCGGTTTGTGAGGGAATGGTAGCGGCGGTCTGTGACCGCCGAAATTGGATCAGGGGACGAGTTTGTTGAGGGGGTATTCGATGATGCCTTCGGCACCCAAGCGCTTGAGATCGGGGATCATGTCTCGAACCACGATTTCGTCAATCACCGTCTCAACGGCGACCCATCCTTCTTCGGCAAGTTGCGAAACGGTGGGACGGCGCAGCGATGGCAACTTGAGCAGCAGCTCGGCCAAGCACTTCTGCGGCAGGTTCATCTTGAGACCGACTTTACCCCGGGCACCTAGCGCCGCCTTGATCAATAATACGATCCGATCCATCTTCTCCTTCTTCCATGGATCGGCCGCCGCCGCCGGGCTGGCATAAAAATGCGGGAACGACGTCAGCAGCGTGTCAACGATGCGCAAGTGATTGGCTTTGAGCGATGAGCCGGTTTCAGTGACATCGACGATGGCATCGACCAAATCTGGCACCTTCACCTCGGTGGCCCCCCAGGAAAATTCAACTTCGGCATGGATTCCGCGCTCCTTGAGGTAGCGCTGGGTGATGCCAACGCCCTCGGTGGCGATGCGTTTGCCTTCGAGGTCGGCCGGCGTGCGGATGGGCGAATCCTCCGGCACCACCAGCACCCAGCGGGTCGGCCGGGTGGTGGCCCGCGAATAGGGCAGCTCAGCCAAATCCACCAAATCCACGCCATTTTCGTAAGCCCAGTCGTAGCCGGTGATGCCGCAATCGATGAACCCCTGGCCAAGGTAGCGGCCGATTTCCTGTGCGCGGATCAGATAGAGCGACAATTCGGCGTCGTTGGACGCGGGCCGCAAGCCCCGCGACGAAACGTACACCTCGTAGCCAGCCTTGGCCAAGAGCTCGATCGTCGGCTCTTGCAGGCTGCCTTTCGGAATTGCAAATCTCAGGGAGGGCGGGGCTTCCATTGCGGGGACGGATCTTGTGGGCTATCCGGGCCAGCGAATCAAGCCGAGTTTTCCAAAATGTGATAAATTTCCTCAAATTGGCATCGCGTCGGCTCCATTCACGATGTAGTTACCCCCCCAGTGGCTATAACTCAGCCAGAGACAAACCGGTCCTTCATGCCAACGCGTGGCTTCGCGCTGGTAACGGTGTTGGCTTGCCTGGTCCTGCTGACCATCTTGGTGGTCGGCTTGCTGAGCCTATCCACCATTGCGCTGCGCAGTGCCGGCCATACAACCTATGTTGCGCGGGCCCAGGCCAATGCCAGAATGTCCCTGATGCTGGCCCTCGGCAACTTGCAGCGACAGGCCGGGCCAGACACCCGGACCACGGCGGCGGCCTCGATTCTGGGTACTGAGGGCATTTCCCAGCCGCACTGGACGGGTGTGTGGAGCACCCGCAACGCGGATGGCACGTCGTTGCTGACGCGCGACGACAAGACGGGCGGACTGCGCGACAGCCGCAGCAACAGCCGCGCAACTCCGGAAAAACTCGCCCTGGCTTGGCTGGTGAGTGGAGGAGAAAGCGGCGCACCCCTCAGCCCGCGAAAGCCACCGTTGGACGAGCCCATCAAACTCGTTGGCCCTGGCACCCTCGGCCAAGCTGCCGCGCTAGACGAAGTATCAGCTCCCCAGGTGGCCATCACCGCCACCACGACTGCCCCCTCCGGGTCCTCCTCGGAGCAGGCGTCCGGCCACTACGCATGGTGGGTTGGTGACCTCGGCATCAAAGCCAACCTTGCCACCCCGGATGCCTTCGAGGGCAAATCCCCCAACGCCAAAGCCGCTGGCGACGGCGGCTGGTTCCGTCTGCTCACCTCACAGGAAGCGGATGCCACGGCCATCGCTGCCGGAGGGCTGGATGCCTCAAAAAAGCGCCGCATTGCCTCGGAAGCCACCTCCAAAACCGGTGACTCGACGGGCAAAGCTACAGCGGCACGCATAAGTCCTTACCGATTAAGAATGGTGGAACTGGCGACCCAACTGGTCTCCGCGCAGATCTCTGCCTCCGCAAGCTACCAAATTGCCCTCGACCTAGCGCGAGAGCAGTGCGAGTTGATAAAGGATCTGAGCAAGTTATTCCTTTCCGGAGAGGAACCCAAAGAGGAGGAATTCTTCGGCCGTATGACACGGTACTCAGGGATCAGTCTCAGAAGACCGCGTGAACTGAAGCCATTGAGTTTCGGTGAATTTGACGAGTTATTCGAATCCGCGATGTATCGTGCGCAGTGGATGTTGAAGTCTCCGAAGCGAGACAACCGGGTTGTGTACGCGGAACAATTGTTTGAAGAGGATGAGGTTCTAACGGAGAACCAGATTTACGACCGGTTTCACGCATATGGGTGGCCTGCTCTGAAAAGTCGCAAAATGGTGACCGCGCTGATGGCCGATGTGGATTCCCTGTACAGCTCCCACTTCGAATATCTGAATACGCAACATGCGTCTGCGGAATTCTCTCAACGAAATGAAAAATGGACGAGGCAATACGAGGAGGATCTCAAGATCCTGCTGCCGGCACAGGAGCTTTGTCGCAAGGTTTCGCGAAATAGATTTGATTCCCATGGGAGGCGTTTTCGCGCTGCCGCTAGTGCAATTGATTATCTGATAGATCTCCGGACCGAGGGTGGATACGAGAATATTCTCCTGCCGATTGATTCCGATCGCGATAAAAAACTAATCATCCACATGTTCAACGATTCCGAACCTCGGCCACGGGAACAGATCGACGCCGAAAAATCGTCATCGGGCAAGAAGAAATCCCCCACCCGGTATTACCGGCCTTGGGGAATCTTCCGTTTCCTGCGGTTGCATGGGGAGACCTATCCGAGTTTTGACGGGCACGCGCTGAATCTCAAACTCAAAACCGAGAGGCGGAAATTGAATTCCGATATGGTTCCCAAAATCCGGCGAGTCAATTCGGAGGAATACCGTTTCGGCCCCCTCAGTGATTTCGTCGATAGATCATATCCGCCAGAGCCGGTTGACGACTCAATTCAATATGAAATGCAACAGGATGCAGGTGCATGGGTGCCGAGCCCGGTGGTTCAGTCCAAAGTTGAATGAATCTGCCAGTCAGGCTGTTTTTTTGCTAACACATCGGCCAGAAGCTTGTGGTTCGTCCGCAGCGGCTGCCGCCTTGGGTGCTTTAGAACTTCCACCAGTTCAAGGGCGACCCTCTCAAGGGCTGTCACGGATTCGTCGGCCGTGAGCATGAAACGCTCCATGCCCCGCCCGCTGGTCAGGCGCCAGATGGTTGCTTGCTGCCCACGTATTGAATTATCCTCATGCCTGAGGTCGGTGCGAGGCTTGTAGACGGTGTGTTGTGGCTGAATCCATTGGCCAGCCAGGAGGAACATGCCAGCTTCGTGGTTCCTTTCTGAGGGACTCAAACCCCAGCGCTTCATCAGGCGGAAAACCGACCTCCTGCCAAGTCTATGACCCGAATGCCCCTTGATGCAGTCCTGCACGCTCCGCCAGTCTTGAAAGCCTGAGTTGCGGAGCACCAACTTCAATACCTCTGACTCATTGTAACGCGGCAGTTTTCGAGGTCTGCCCATTACCGTCGGTTCCCTGTCCTCGTCCCATTTCTCCCACCAACCGATCACTGTCGTCCGCGGAATCCCGTGATCTTTGGCGAAGTCGGCAGGTATTCCGCCATCCCGAAAATGCAAGATTGCGGCACGCTTGAGGTCACTTCGATCGACTTTCGGCGATTTCGTCGGACTTTTGGCACTGTTATTCATTCGTTCATCGGCTGTCTCCCTTGGGGATAACGGATAGACCGTTGTCGTCCGCTTGTCACCCTCGGATTCCACTTCCCACCACCAGAGGAAACTGAGTTGTCACCCAGTTGTCGGGGCACTTTGGAATTTCCCATAACTAAGGGGGGCGTTCAATTTTCCGTTAATCTGCTAGAAGCCCGAAGGGCTGGCTAACGGGATGAGTGATGGCAGTTGCGGTGGCGATTGGGAAGGAGATTCTT
>Ga0118677_10004674_pt1 | contig 24697 bp, 16 predicted proteins | sample AliMusrvi5mmetaG_FD_86154 | JGI IMG/M metagenome (GOLD analysis project Ga0118677, IMG submission 86154)
AGGCCAAATAAGGATCGTCGCTTGCATCCCGACTGCGTGGCTTGCCCAACGGGGCGGGATCAACCAGCTTCACCCGGTCGTAATACCACGTCAGCAAAGTATGCGGCGCATGTTTGAATTTGCTTTCCCGCTCGGCGGTTAATGTCCGCACTTCTTCCAGAATTTCCGGCGTGGCAAAAGCGGTGATTCGCCTTTTGGCCATCGCCAGCAGGCATTGGTGAGCTTCACCGCGCCAGCCCACAGCGGCAAAGACGACGTTGGCATCAAAAACGACGCGCACGACCTTTCCTCTCGGTCCGGAGGCGATGCTGAGTTTTCACGATTTCGGCCATTGCCTCGTCCGAGGGATCGCCAATGGGCGCGCCCTCGATAGCCTTCTCCAAAAACGCCACGTCCTGCTTGATTTGTTCCTGTCGCCGGCTGCGGATCAAGTCGCGCATATATTCGCTCATGGAATCAAATGCGTGCGCTGCCGAATCCGACCGTGCGAACTCGGCCAGCTCCGGGTTCAATGATATATTAATGGTCACGGCTTTCATGACGCCACAATAGCTCATTGGCAATGTATGTCAAGGCTTGCCAATAGTCCAGTTAAGCAGCTTAAGTGCCAATGATGGAAAATGGGGGATGTTTTGGGTTCTAAAATCGCTCAATTATCGCAGAATTCCATTGCACCCCATTCAATAAGTGATATTCACGTTTATATGACGAAGGGTTTGGTAAAACACTCCGCCACAAATCTAAATACCTCTACTAAATATGCAAAAAGCGCACTCACCAGAAGATAATAGAACTGTCAAACGGCTGTTTTCGGCGACGTTAGTCGCGTTCGGTATCCTGGCCAGTCGCACGGTCACTTCGACGTATGCGAACTATGGGCCGACACCCACCCCGCCGAGCAATCCTTCGGCTGCGGGCGCTCCGGCTCTCCCTGGCACAGGTCCAGGAGCCTTTCCGAACACGAAAGTGCTCGCCGCCAACTTCAACGCCAGCGTCGCGGCAGATGGCATGGGCTATCCGCCCAATATTGTCCAATCCAACCAGGGCGCACCCCAGCAGATTATTTGGAATACCGGTGACGGCTTCGGCGGCGTGACGCGGGACATCATTGCCAGTATCAGCGGCCAAACCCCGGGCGGCTTCTCGTTTGCCCGTTATCAGGCCGGCGCGTTTGATTTCCTGCTCAATCCGCGCGACCCGACAACTGCTTTGCAGAACCTGGGCTCCTACACCAATTCCTTGCGCGAACGCTATTCAAATGGCGATACCACCGTCCCAGCATCGCAGGCTTGGGCTCCCTCGCCGAATTATGGCTTTGTCTATACCACGGTCCGTAAGAACGGTCAGCAGTGGAACGACACGTCCCCGTACTTTTACGCCGCGACTTACGTCCAACTCGACAACGTCGCGAGTGCCAATGGGTATGATATGATTGGCGGCCATTTCCGAGGCGGCCAGTTCTATACCCGGTCCACCAAATTGGTAACAGGCTCGCCGACCGACCCGAGCAGCAGTCTGGGGAATCTGCAGCGCTGTGCCATTCCGATATCCGTCGCCTGGTTCCCCTATGATCAGGGTTGGAAGGCGGGTTACATCGACGACCTCAACTCGGCTACGGGCATCCCCGCCTGGAAACGGGGTAACGGCGGTTCGGGAGGCGCAGGCGGCGTGGGCGGCCCCGGCTCCGACATGGGCTGGACCACTCCCGGTGCGCCTGGAACAAATGGGGCTGCATGGGGCGGTACGGTGTGCAGCGCGCTGGTAAACACCCTGATCGCCTCGAACACCCCGGCGGGCGGTGACAACTTCACGGACCCCAAACTCGGCCCTCTCGCCGACAACGGCGGTCCCACGCTGACCATGGCGTTGCTGCCGGGCAGCCCGGCCATTGATGCCGGGAATACCTCGCTTGCCCCCGCGACCGATCAACGCGGCGTCCCGCGGCCGTTCTCGCTGGCGGCGGACCTCGGTGCGTTCGAGTTTTGGCCCACCTTGCAGGCCAGTCTAACGGGGTCTGGCGACATTGATATTCTGGCCTCCGGTATCAGCGGTCAGACCTGCCGGCTGCTTGCCAGCACGGAGTTCTCCAGTTGGGTTCCGTTTGCCACCAACCAAATCGGCACCAACGGAATGGTTCTATTCTACGACACTTACGCTCCTGGCAACGCCTGCCGTTTTTATCGCCTGGTGATGCCATGAGCGCCGAACTGACAAACACGGATCCAGCATGAGAAAGGAGTAGTGGCGCACCCAAAAATGACAACACCAAAGGAGAGAAAGCAGTCTTCTATGAATACAACAGCAAACTCAAGGAAATGGTCGTGGATACAACTGAACGAACGACGGGCCGCTCGATCGGCCAGGTTGTTGCTGCTGTTGCTGGTCTTGGGGCCAGCCACTGGGGTGCAAGCCCAATTCGATTACACGACTAACAACGGCACGATCACCATCACGCGGTACACTGCGTTTGGCGGTGACGTGATTATTCCCGACACGACCAATGGCTTGCCGGTCACCAGCATCGCGGACGCTGCGTTCTGGGGTAAGACCCTGACCAGCGTCACCATCCCCGAGAGCGTGACGAGCATAGGCGACTACGCGTTCTATGAATGCGGGAGCCTGGAGAATATCACGATGGGCAACAACGTGACCAACATCGGCAGCGCGGCGTTCTATCGCTGCACGTGGCTGACGAGCGTGACGATTCCCACGAGCATGAACCGTATTGGGGACCATGTGTTCTCTGGGTGCAGCCGCCTGACCAGCATCATGATTCCCAGCAGCATCACCAACCTCGGAAACGGTGCGTTCTCCGGCTGCACCCGCCTGTCCAGCGTCACCCTCGGTACCAACGTCACCTGCATAGGCGCCAATGCCTTCGGTAGCTGCTCCAGCCTTGCCAGCATCACGATTCCCAACAGCGTCACCAACATCGGAAACGGTGCGTTCTCCACCTGCACCAGCCTGACCAGCATCACGCTCCCCGACAGCGTCACTAGCATCGGAGACGAGACGTTCCAATCCTGCACCAGCCTTATAAGCGTGACGATACCCGACAGAGTCGGCCGCATCGGAGACTATGCGTTTGATTCCTGCTCCAGTCTGACCAACGTTACGATACCAGGCAGCGTCACCAACGTCGCGGACTATGCGTTCTTCCAATGCCACAGCCTGACCAATGTAACGATTCCCGACAGCGTCATCAGCATCGGGGACGATACGTTCTATGGTTGCGACAGCCTGACCAACATCTCGATCGGCAACAGCGTCACAACGATCGGGAACTCGGCGTTCAATAACTGTGACAAGCTGACGAGCGTCATGCTAGGCAGCAGCATCACCACTATTGGGGACTCGGTGTTCGCATACTGCCAGACCTTGACCAGCATTACGTTCCCCGAAAGCGTCACCAACATCGGAAACGGTGCGTTCTATCGCTGTGGTCTGACCAGCATCACTATCCCCAACCGCGTCAGCAGTATCGGGGACGGGGCATTCCTCGAATGCACCAACCTCAGCGCGATCAACGTAAATGCCCTCAATCCCAGCTATAGCAGTCTGGACGGCGTCTTGTTCAACCAGAGCCAGACAATGCTTATCCAATATCCGGGGGACAAAGCCGGAACGGTCTATGCGATCCCCAGCCGTGTGACCAACATCGGAGCCGATGCGTTCGATCGCTGCGCCAGCCTCATCAGCGTCACAATCGGCATGAACGTCACCAGCATTGGGCGCGGGGCGTTTTATGGCTGTGCCAACCTGATTAGTGTCACGATCGGCACCGGCGTCACCACCATCGGGGGCTATGCGTTCAGCGGGTGCGGTAGCCTTTCCAGCGTTATGATCCCCAATGGCAGCATCGGGGGATATGCGTTCTATGCCTGCGGACTGACGAATGTAACCATCGGCAATGGTGTCACCGGCATCGCTTACTCGGCATTCTCGGGCTGCGCCAGCCTGACGGGAGTCTATTTCGCGGGTGACGCCCCCAGCCTTGATGTTACGTCTCCGTTTGGGGGTGACACCAATGCAGTCGTCTATTACTTGCCGGGGACCACCGGCTGGGACACGTCGTATGGCGGGCGTCCGACAACGTTATGGTTCCTTCCCAACCCGCTGATCCTTGACAACAGCCCCAGCTTTGGCGTGAAAACCAACGGGTTCGGCTTCATCATCTCCTGGGCAACGAACATCCCCGTGGTGGTGGAAGCCTGCACAAACTCGGCCAATCACACCTGGTCTGCCGTGAGCACCAACACCCTCACCAACGGCTCGTCATATTTCAGCGATCTACCGTGGACGAATCATCCCGCTCGCTTCTACCGCCTCCGCTCACAGTAGGGCAAGCGAGGCTGGCCCAGGGGCGCGATGCCGTCGTCGCCAGCAACCGGTTGGACGGCCAATGTGTCATGCTTTCTCCAGTATATCCTCCAGCTCTTGAAGCGGACAATCGCCGTGGCGGGAATCTGAAGAAAAACCGAGCCTGCCAGCAGGATATCGACGCAAGCACAAAGAGCGTTGAATGCAGAAACAAACGCGACCCAGTCAGAAGAGACTTGTGTCACAGCCGACACAAGAAGCGGAAAAATGCTGATGATGAGGAGAGGCATGAGCAGGCAGGCGACCAAACGATTGCGGCTCATCTCGCCGTCATAGTCTGCGTAGAAACCCAACGATGGCCAAAAGCCCAGAATGGAGTGCGGCGAAAGTCCCGCCATCGGGTGGACCAGGGCATGGATAAGCTCGTGAACCACCACGAGACCCGCAAACAGAAGCAGAAAAGTCGGCAGGGACATTGCGGGCGTAATGTCTCGCAGCGGCGTGACGAGAAACCAAAGCGCTGACATTGCCACTGCCCTGACGACACCGATCGGCAGTGCGAGAAGATTCTCCATCCAAGGCGACGGCGGCTGGCGCAGTAACCTCCACATCGCGTCAGGGACGAAGTCTGGCGAACTGGGGATAGCTCCAAAATGAAAGCGCATCTGTAGCGAGCGTCGTGTGGCCTGCTAACGAAAACTCTCAGCGATGCGCCGCAGGAGGAGCCGGGTTGAAACGGGAACGCGACCGGTGCATTCACTGCTGCAAAAGTTAGGCGGCATAGCTTGGTTTCCGTACATTCTATTCGTGGCCGCCTTGCTGGCGCAGCAATTCGGCCACGTCCTTGTGGCCAGTACCCGCTGCGCATTGCAAAGGCGTCCCGCCGCTTTTCTCCTTGGCGTCAACATCCGCATGGTTGATCAGCAGCAGTTCCACCACCTTCTTATGGCCCCCAAACGCCGCACGGTGCAATGGCGTCCATCCCTGGTTGTCCCTGGCATTGACCTCGGCCTTGTTTGCCAGTAGTAATTCTGCCACCTCCTTGTTGCCCTTAGCCGCCACCTCGTGCAAAGGCGTCTGGCCGTAACTGGCTTTGGCATTGACCTCGGCCTTGTGGGCGAGCAGCAATTCCACCACTTCCTTGTGGCCATTCATCGCTGCCCAGTGCAAAGGCGTTAAACCATCGTTGCCCTTAACATTGACCTCGGCGTGGCTGGCCAGCAGCAATTCCACCACGTCCTTGTGGCCATTAGCCCCCGCCGAGTACAAAGGCGTCACACCGTTGTAGTCCTTGGCGTTGACCTCGGCTTTGTTGACCAGCAAAAGTTCGACCACGTCCTTGTGGCCCCTATTCGCCGCTAAGTGCAATGGCGTCCTGCCGGTGGTGTTCGTGGCATTGACCTCAGCGTGGCTAGCCAGTAGCAATTCCACCACGTCCTTGTAGCCATTCATCGCTGCCCAGAGCAAAGGCGTTTGGCCGATCTTGTCCTTCGCATTGACTTCAGCCTTCTTAGCCAGCAGGAATTCCACCACAACCATGCGCCCCTCCCGCGCCGCCCAGTGCAAAGGCGTCCGACCGATGCTGTCCTTGCTGAAAACCAAGTCGGGATTGCCTTTGAGCAGAGCCTTGGCATTCTCCATGTCCCCCTTCTTGGCCGCGTCATGAATCTCGCCACCGAAGGCAAGGCTGCTCGAAGCAAGGCCCATCATCGTAACAGTAGCAACCAGTGTGAGTAGTGTTATTACCCGTTTCATCACCGTACCCATTCCTTTTAATTAAGCATCATCATTGCCAACCTTAACCGAGGTTGATCTTCAAGGCTTTGTACTGAGATATCGCGCTGGCACGCGTGATTTTCACGCATTCGGCGTCAATTCTACACTCCGCGATCATCGTATCCCCCACCCCGAGCGAAGTTGTCCGCATTGAACAATGCGTACCATTCAGGAAGCAGGTGATAGTTGCGAACGCGTCAAGTGCGTATGCCCAGATATCAGCAACGGGCTCGGCTGACGGACGGCGCGGCAAGTCCCGGGAAGGCTCAGTGAAGTGTATTCCTGCCTTTTCTGTGACCGAAGACAGCCAGCGCCTTGATCTGTCCCGTCCGGTTTTGGTAATTCTTAAGCAGTGCTAAGCCTGCAAACAACCCGATAGTCAAAGGAGCAAACCACATGAACGCCACTGAGAGAGTCCCCAAACAGGAACAGATCTGGATCCAGCAACTCATCGCGGGAGGCGGCATATTGTTGATGATGTTGCGACTTCAGGCGTCGGCCGTCACGGTGACCCCGGCGGAAATGAGCGAAGCGCGCGCTTGGGCCGCGGCGCATTTCGAGCTTGCCGAGGGCAAAACGGCCGCATTCCCCTTCTCTTTCATCTATGGTGGCCGCCCTTCGGCCGAACTGCTCAAGAACTGGATATTTGAGCGAGGCTCGAAGAAGCTCGATGAGCAACGAACCGGTCACACCCTCACCTGGACTGATCCCGAGACGCGGCTAATCGTGCGGTGCTTTGGAGTTGAGTATCACGACTTCCCCACCGTGGAGTGGACGTTGTACTTCACGAACGCCGGCAACGCGGACACGCCGATCCTGGAAAACATCCAACCATTGGCCGTGCGCCAAGAACGGGGTGAAAAGGGCGAGTTTATCCTGCACCATAACGTAGGCAGCCCGGCCGCCCCCAACGACTATCAGCCGCTGGTGACCCCCTTGGGACCGAAGGCGACCAAGCGTTTTGCGGCGGCCGGGGGACGCCCCACCAACACAGACTTGTCTTATTTCAACCTGGAATGGTCCGGGGAAGGCATGATCGTCGTCGTGGGCTGGCCGGGCCAGTGGGCGGCCGAGTTCACGCGCGATGAGACCAAGGGGCTCCAGCTCCGCGCCGGACAGGAGTTGACGCACTTCAAGCTGCATTCGGGCGAGCAGGTGCGCACGCCGCTAATTGTTCTGCAGTTCTGGAAGGGGGATTGGATTCGGTCGCAGAACATCTGGCGACGGTGGATGTTGGCGCATAACGTGCCTAAACCGGGGGGCAAGCTTCCCGAGCCCGAGTTGTTTGGCTGCAGCTCGCATTTTCATGCCGAGATGACTTTGGCCAACGAACAGAATCAGATCGAATGGACGGAGCGCTTTCTGGAGGAAAGGATCAAGATTGCTCATCGGTGGATGGATGCCGGCTGGTATGTGAACCAGTCCGGCTGGCCCAATACCGGCACGTGGGAAGTGGATACCAATCGCTTTCCGCGCGGACTGCGGGCTATTTCGGATCACGCCCACGCCAAGGGCATCAAGACCATTGTGTGGTTTGAACCCGAACGGGTCACGCCGGGGACGTGGCTAACCGAAAACCACCCTGAATGGATATTGGGCGGCAAGGGCGGCGGGCTGCTGAACCTGGGCAACCCGGCGGCGCGCACCTGGCTCACGGACCACGTGGACAAGCTCATGACCGACCAAGGCATCGACCTGTACCGGCAGGATTTTAATATGGACCCGCTCTCGTTATGGCGGGGCAATGATACCGAGGACCGCCAAGGCATTACCGAGATCCACCACGTGGAGGGCTACCTGGCCTACTGGGATGAACTGCTGCGTCGGCATCCGGATATGTTCATTGACTCGTGTGCCAGCGGGGGGCGGCGCAATGACTTGGAGACCATGCGTCGGGCAATCCCCTTGTGGCGGACGGATTACCGGTGTGAGCCGGTCGGCACGCAATGCCACACCTATGGCATCTCCCTCTGGATACCGCTCTCCGGCACCGGCGCAGCCGATGTGGACAGCTACGTTTTCCGCAGCAACATGGCCCCTTTCAGCAACTGCCTGTGGGACATGCGCGACAAAAAGCTCGACTACGACCTGATGCGCCGCCTCGCAGCCGAGTTCGCCAAGGTGGCCCCGTACTGGCTGGGCGACTATTATCCGCTTACTGCGTTTACGACGGACCAGGGCGCCTGGATGGCATGGCAATTCGACGCCCCGGAAACAGGGGAAGGCATGGTCCAAGTATTCCGGCGGGCGGAAAGCCCGTTCTACGGTCTGCAGCTCAAGTTGCAGGGGCTGGATGCCGCAGCCCGGTATGCGCTGACGGATTTGGATGTTCACCGACGACCGACGACACACACAGGACGGGAGTTGATGGACCAGGGCCTGGCCATGAACATCCCGGATCAGCCCGGCGCGGTGGTGCTCACCTACAAGAAGCTCAAATAGGTCATTGCTTAGGCCGATGCACATCATGAAGAAACCACGCGTGATGAACAGCGTCGGCAGACACCTTGCGGTACTGGCGGCGACCATCGGGGCCATGAGTTGCCAACCCCTCGGAGCTGGCACCGCGGCCAAACTGGGAGGCCGGGAAATGCCGGCCATCCCGGCGCTCGCCGCTGGAGCAGACGAAGTGACCTTGAACCGGCAATGGGCGAAAGCGGTCTTTAGCGGGACGCCAGAGCCCTTCTCGTTCACTTACGGCGGGCGTGCCTCGCCCGAGTTGATCCGGACATGGAAGCGCGTCGCTCAGGAAGAAAACGTTGATGCCGCCACACTCCGCCGCACGCTCACGCTTACCGATCCGGAGACTGGTCTTGAGGTGCGTGCCGTGGCCACAATCTACATCGACACGCCCGGGGTGGATTGGACCCTCCACTTCACGAACAAAGGGACCAACGACACACCGGTCCTGGAGCTAGTGAAGGCCGTTAACGTCCTGGTTGCGCCGGGTGCGGACAGCGCTGTGGTATTACACAGATTGCGGGGAAGCACTTGCAGCGCCGACGACTGGCAGCCGTTTGATGTGCCGTTCCCGCTGGGAGCTAGGAACGAGTTTGGAGCGGTCAATGGCCGGTCGTCAGCCGAATGCCCTTTCTTCAACCTGGATTGGGGAACCGGCGGCGTCATAACGGCTGTGGGCTGGTCTGGGCAGTGGCGCGCCTTGGTGGAACGGAGCAACGACGGAGCCGTGCGGATTCAGGCCGGGCTGCAGAATCTTCATCTCCGGCTCCGCCCAGGGGAAAGCATACGAAGTCCGCGAATTCTGCAAGTCTATTGGGTAGGGGGTGACCAGTTCCGTGGGTATAACCTATTTCGTCAGACGATGCTGCGCCACATTGTTCCTCGAATAGACGGAAAAGCGGTCACGCCACCGATAGCGCACCTGAGCACCTCGTTCTACGAATTGAACGGCAGCACGGAAACAAACGTCCTGTCACACCTGGAAGCGATCAAGGGGTTGGGCTTCGAGGTCTTTTGGCTGGACGCCTACTGGACGCGGGACGGCTTTCCCGCGGGCATGGGGCACTATGGCTTTCCGATTCAACGCGCTGAGCCGCCAGATCGCTTCCCTCGCGGGCTGAGAGCGATCGGCGACGCGGTACGCAGCCAAGGCATGGGTTTCCTGATGTGGTTTGAGCCAGAGCGCGTTCATCCCGGCACCGCTCTTTCAAACGAGCACCCGGAATGGATCATTTCTCTGCGCAAAGACAATGACGGCCTGTTTGACCTGGGAATTCCCGAAGCCACGGAATACATGACCCGATACCTGAAAACGGTGATCCAGCAGTACAGGCTGGCCTGCCTGCGGATTGACTACAACATCGACCCGCTTCCGTTCTGGGAGTTCCTCAACAATAAAGCCCCTGACCGCGTCGGCATGGCGGAGATTCGTTACGTCGAGGGGTTGTATAAAATGTGGGACGAGCTCCTGAGGGCGCATCCGCACTTATTAATAGACAACTGCGCCAGCGGCGGGCGTCGCATCGATCTGGAGACGTGCTCGCGGTCGATCCCGCTATGGCGAAGCGATAACACATGTGACATGCTCGACCTTAAGCTGGAGACCGTTCGCCAAGCGGCCATCAAGAACCAGTTGATGAGTGCCAGTCTGAATCGTTACCTGCCCTTCAGCACCGTCGGACAGATGGGAGCGACACCTTATCTATTCCGAAGCGGTTTTAACGGCGGGATCGCCTTCGCCGAAGACTGCCGTCCCCCGGACTATCCGCGCGACCTCTTGAAGGAAGCCATCGCGGAGGGCAAGCGTCTCCGCAAATACTGGTTTGGGAACTTCTATCCCCTCTCAGATGTAACAACCAACGCTGGGGATTGGTGCGTCATGCAGTACCACCGTCCGGCCGAAGGCGAGGGGATGATCGTCGCGTTTCGACGCCATGAGTCACCGTCTGCCAGTTTCGTGTGCGAACTACATGAGGTTGACGCGGCAGCGGACTATGAAGTCACTCGCTCCCCCCGGTACACGCCCACCGCGCCGGTGAGAATGAGGGGCGCTCAGCTTCAAACTCTCCGACTGGAGATTGATGAAATGCCCGGTTCGCTCGTAACTGAATATAGGCGGGTGGAGAGCAAGGGCCGTGCGGGTTTGGAAGGATCAAAGTAGCCAGTCGGGGCGCCTGCACGAACGGGATGGACCAACGGCTATTCTGCCACGTTGATGGAAATCGCTCTCTAATCTTGAATTCGGCAGTTGTTTAACCGCAAAGAGCGCAAAGAGCGCAAAGAGCCCAAAGAAGATGGACGTTTCTCATGCCAGGGAGACAACCAGGCTACCACCCTGTGGGTGAGCCGAAATCCCATGGAAATAAGCCTCATCCATTTGTCTTTGTGCTCTTTGCGTTCTTTGTGGTTATCCTTCACTGCTCTTTTCTTCTCAATTCAGGAGTGCCGACGGCGCTAAAGCCGAGTAATGTGGCCACGAATATGCAGCACGTAAACCACCGCCCCCTGTTCGGGACAGGAAAGGCCCATGGCGGAATCTCCACGCGGCTGATTTGTCTCTGCTGCCTGCTGGTGGCCGGACTGAGCGAACCATCGCTTAGTGGCGCGGCAGAGACCGTGGCCGTCAAGGCCGACGATTTTCTTAGCAGCATCGGCATCTGCTCCGCCGTATCCAGACGGGGCGAGAATTTGGCAAGTACTATTGACGTTGCCAGACACCTCGGCCTTCGTTGGCTGCGGGTGGGTTACGAAAGCGGCATTCCGATTGCAGATCTGATTGAGCTGCACAAACAAACCGGGGTTCGCTTCAGCTATGGACTGATGAGCGGGGGCAATGACCTCACCCGGCTCCTCGATGGCGCCCGGCAACTGGCTGCGGCCGGTGCGTTGATTGCCTTGGAAGGGAATAACGAACCAAACAACTGGGGCATCACCTATGAAGGCCAGCGAGGAGGTGGCACCAACACCTGGTTGCCCGTGGCGAAACTGCAGAGGGATTTGTACCGCGCCGTAAAGAACGATCCGGTGTTGAGAGATTTTCCCGTTTGGAGCCTCAGCGAAAGCGGAGCCGAGGCAGACAACGTCGGACTGCAATTCCTGACCATCCCGAGCAGCGCCGGCGCTTTGTTGCCAGAGGGCACGCGCTTTGCCGACTACGCGAATTGCCACAATTACATGACTCATCCCGCCTGGGCTGGGTTGCATGACAATCAGACGTGGGTGGCGGCGGATCCCACCCCGGCTTGCCGAGTGGACGGATTGTACGGGAATCATGGTCTGACCTGGGGGCGCCACTTCTCGGGTTATCTTGAGCCCTCTCTCATAACTTTGCCCAGAGTTACCACAGAAACCGGCATTACGATAGGAGGGGCCATCACCGAACAGATCCAGGCCTGGTTATATCTGAGTGTCTACCTGGACCAGTACAAGCGTGGCTGGAAACACACCGCCATCTACCTGCTCAGAGACCGCTCAGATGAGGGAGGAAATCAGACCTTCGGCTTTTACAAACCCGATTACACGCCCCGAACGGTCGCGACCTATCTCCACAACCTGACCACCATCCTGGCAGACAAAGCCTCCGAGGCGACTCCCGGCAAACTGGATTACTCCATCCCGAGCCAACCCGCGACCGTTCATGACCTGCTCCTCCAAAAGGGTGACGGCAAATTCGAGTTAGTAATCTGGGCTGAGCGGTTTACCGGCGGCTCGGATGAGGTCACCGTGAACCTCGGTGCGAAGTTTCCTTCGGTCACGGTATTTGACCCAACGATGGGCACCGCGCCGGTCCAAAGTCTGAGCAATGCGAATTCCATCAGCTTGAGCTTGAGCAACCACCCTGTGATCATCGAAATGTCCGGAACCATATTGAAATAGTCGTGAGAACCCCTTTGTTTTGCATTGGATTTGCTCTGTCCCTGGTCGCTGTGACGGCGCTGGCTGCAGCGGCCGAGAGTGGTGTCGGCGCGACGCAGGACCTGGCTCTGGTTCCGTTCCCCAAGAGCGTGAACTTAGAGGCGGGTCGCTTCTCCCTCACCAAGTCCCTGACCTTCGAAGTCTCCGGTGGCGAGGGGGATGGGCTGGCGCAACTCCTGAATGTCGAACTGCAGCGAGCCGGCCTGCGCGCCGCGCGAACAAGCGTGCTCAGGTCCACGATCCCCGCCTTCCGCCTGGCGGCCAGAAAGCACGCTCCCGTCCTGCCGGCTCTGCCGCAACAAACTAACTCCGAGAGTTATGCCTTGAGTATCCGGGCTGACGAAATTGTCTGTGCGGCACGCGATCCCGCTGGACTGTTCTACGGCCTCCAGACGCTCCGCCAGTTGATCCGGGCCAATCGCCAGGGAGACACCCTTCCCTGTCTGGAAGTGCGCGACTGGCCTTCCTTACGATGGCGCTGCTTCCAGGACGACCTGACCCGTGGTCCCAGTTCCACATTGGACACCTTGAAATTCGAGGCATCCCTGGCTTCCTATCTCAAGCTGAACCTCATGACTGACTACATGGAGTATCAGTTCGCGTTTAAGAAACACCCGAACATCGGCCCAACCAACGGCTCCTTTACCCCGCAGGAATTGTCGGCTCTGGTTGATTATGTGAAGCCGCTGCATCTCGATGTGCTCGGCAATCAGCAGTCGTTCGGCCACTTCGGCCAGATCTTGAGCCATCCCGAATACGCCGCGATGCGCGAGACGCCCGATGTTCTCACGCCAGTCCGCGAAGAAACCTACCGATTCCTGGACGACCTGTATTCCGAGGTCTGTCCACTCCTGCCATTTCCGTGGTTTAATGTCTGTTGCGATGAGACCGACGGATTGGGCACCGGGCCCGCGCGTGAACTGGCGGCAAGCATCGGCGTGGGGGGCGTCTACGTCCGTCACATTCGGCGCATTCACGACCTGCTTCGTGACCAACACCACAAGCGCATGATGATGTGGGGGGACATCATCCTGCAACACCCCGGCAACCTCGCGGAGATTCCCAAGGACACCATCATGCTCAGTTGGGGTTATGATGCCCGCGCAAACTTCGAGAGCCAAATCATCCCGTTCGCCAAATCGGGCTACGGGTTCTTCGTTTGCCCCGGCGTGAGCGATTGGAGCCGTATCTTGCCGGATTTCGGCGTGGCCGTCACCAACATCCACAATTTCGTCCGTGACGGCATCAAGCACGGCGCCCTGGGCATGCTCAATACGGATTGGGAGGACGATGCCGAAGCACTAAAAGCCGTCAAATGGCACGCGGATGCCTGGGCCGCGGAATGCGCCTGGAACGCCTCGACCACGCCGATCGAGGCTTTCAACCGGCGCCTCGGCGCGGTGCTATTCGGCGAACGCGGGGACGACTTCGGCCAGGCCGTGGAGCTGCTGACCCAAACACATCGCCTGCCTGGCATGAAAGACATGTTTAACTCGCGGTTCTGGGAACAGGACTTCGTGCCCAAAGCAAATCCTGTTGCGATCCAGGCAACCGCCTCGAACCTGCTGTCAATTGTGCGGCCTGCGTTGGGACATCTGGAAAACTGCCTCCGGCAAGCCAAGTGTAACCAACACGTTCTTGAGGTCTTCCTGTTCGGCGCCCGCCGCATGGAATTCATTGGCCAGCGCATGCTCGACGGACTAGAAGCCGCGCAACTCTACGAACAGGCCAGGCGAGCACCCGTTGGAGAGCCGAAGCTAGCGCAGGTGGAGCGGCTAATCGGCAAGAACCGCGACGCCTACGATCGCCTGGGCCGACAGTTCGCGGCGCTATGGCTTTCCGAGAGCAAGCCCTACGCCCTGGATTGGACCCTGGGGCGTTACACCAATGCGGTCAATGATGCCGCGGCCTTGCTGCGAAAACTGCAGGCCGCCCGCACGGCCGCAGCCGCCGGTCAACCGTTGCCCCCGGCGGACGAAATCGGGTTGGCTGCGCCCAAACCGCTGTTCCGCCGGGTGCGACCAATTGAGAATGCGCCCTCGGCGCTGGCACCGGGTTTGCTTTGGGCCGACCCGACCGCCACCCACCGAATCGGCCTGGTTGTCCGAGCAGGCACGACCGACCGTTTCGACTTGCCGGTTGAAGTCGAACTGCCGCTGCCGGTTGACCTGGCCGGCAAACCCGTGCGCGCGTTTCTCCTCGCGACCAACCAAGCCCCGCGTGAGATCCTGGCCCAGTTGGACCGTCTGGATTCCCAAGGCAAAGCCCGGCTCCTCCTGGTGGTGCCGGGAACGCTCTCCCAGGGAACGGAGGCCTCGATTCACGTCTACCTGGGTCTAACCGAGGTGCCTGCGCCTTTGGCCAACGCGGTCAGCACTACCGACGCCACCAACGGCATGAAGTGGATCGAGAACGACCAAGTCCGCTTATTGCTCGGACCCGAGGGCGCCCACATCTATCGCTGGGAGGTTAAGGCCGCGGGAAATCGCGACCTGACCATGCCAGGCGAATCGGACTGGCACGGTTTCAGCGACCTCCATCCTCACCGTGGCTCACCATATGAACTGCATTGCCGGACGCGCGGACCGGCTATGGTCGAATACGAATCCACCGATCCGTCAGGGCACTCCAAGATTCTTCGTCTGTATGGCGGGGCTAGTTGGATCGAGGAACTGGTGAACGAGCCGGCTACCGTCTATTGGAATTTCGACAGCCCGAAGAACTTCGCCAGCGACGGCCCGACGCCCGGCCAATGGCTCTTCTCCGATGGTCGATCAGGCCCGGTGGGGCGTGAGGCGGACGGCGTGCCTGCGCAGGTCAAGGCCGCGAATGCCCACTGGGGAATCAAGCACAACCCGGACAAATGGGCGCTGGGACTTGTGACGCCGGAAACGGCCACCGTGTACGTCGTCGCGCCCGGAGCCGGCGCGGGCGGTGTGGGCATTGAAGGTTCACCGCCGGCGGTACATTTCGTGACCTTCGCCGGCCTGCTGACCGCTCCCCCGGCGGACACTATGAACCACCTGCAGACGACGCTGGACCTGAACCACCCAGTGGGAGTGCGATTGCACTCAATCCAAGCCCGGTGATATGCAGGAGTGCCTGCAAAAAGGGATGACTCTGTTTCCTCGTTCCTCTCTCCGCGCTCATCGCGTCTCTGCGTTTTAGTAGGGCACGGTTCGATTGCGTGGATAACGACTATACACCAGGCTCTTCGGAAGCAAGCGACTCCCACGGGAGCCGGTATTATGCTTCACGCCAGCAGACGGGGCGGGCGATAAAATGCCGGCCTAGCGAATGCAGCGTGACTACCGCCGGCGGCCCCGCATGCAAAAGGCTGCGCTGGACCTGTATCTTCGATATAAGCTGAGGAACGAGATGAGCCACCAAAAGCAGGCTCACGAAGTACTTACCGCTGCCAAGCCTGGCCAGTACGAGCCGGTGGTTGGGCGGACTAGCTCCTGTCACTTTTTCAGCAGCCAGACCTCGGCAACAGACGGGCCAAAGCGCAGTCCACCCGTACGTAACTCGCGTGATTGCTTATGCCGCTGCCGCCGTGGCAAACTTACGGCATGAAAGCGCTGTTTCTGTCGCGCGCAAGGCGACCCTGGGGCAGAGTCCGAATGAAGGCGTTGGCCGGTCTGTGGTTGCTCCTGTTTGCCGGCATGAGTATGACCTGGGCCGCCGACGGCGCGCCGCAGGGCCAGCCCGGCTCCGCCCAGCGGTTGCAGCCTATTATTCCCCAGGTTGATTCGGATGTATTTATCTGGAGTGATACTTGCAACGTGTATGTCATCCGTGATCAGGATGCGGCAATCCTCATCGACCTGGGCGACGGCAGCGTGCTGGACCATCTCTCAGAAGTCGGCGTACGTCGGGTAGAATGGGTCCTCTTCACGCATCATCATCGGGAGCAGTGCCAGGGCGCGCCGCGGTTGCGAGGCATCGGCGCCAAAGTGGCGGGGCCGGAAGTTGAGCGGGCGCTGTTTGAGGCCCCAACGGAATTCCGCAAGATGGAGGTCAGCCTGGGCGACGCCTTTACGATTCACAGCGCCAGCTATGTGCGCCCGCCCATCCAACCCATTCGCCTCGACCGCGGATTCAAGACCAACGACACCTTCACCTGGCACGGCCGCGAGTTGGTCTGCCTCGACACGCGCGGCAATAGTCCCGGTGGCATGTCCTACCTGCTGAAAGGCGACAACAGCCGGCTGGCTTTCAACGGGGACGTAATCCTCGACGGCGCAAAGATGCACACGTGGTTCGACACTGAGTGGGACTATGGTTTTGCCGCGGGGATCCACGCGCTGCGGCAAAGCGTGACCAATCTCGCGACTCTGGACCTCTCCGCCTTGCTCCCCGCGCATGGTCCAGTCCTGCGCCAGCCGAAACAGCAACTCGAGGCCTATCAGAAGAAACTGGAGCGCCTGGAACGGCTTTACTTGCGCGGCTATGATGTCGAAGGCGGCTCTGTCGCCTACCAGGACAAAGTATCGGTGCCAACCATCGTGTCCAACATGGTTCAAGTCTCTCCCCACCTGTTCAAGTTCAAGAGGTTAAACTTCTGGCCTAATTTCGGACTGCTCCTGGCCGATAGTGGACGCGCTTTGGCAATCGACTGCGGTCTGCTGGACGAGAACTTCCTCGATACCGCTCTCCAGGGAATGCGCGAGCACTTTGGCCTGAAATCGATCGACGCCGTTATCATCACGCACATGCATGGGGATCATTTCCTGGAAGCGCCGCACCTGAGGGAGAAATGGGGCACGAAGATCTGGGCCTTGGACAACATGGTGGACAAGATGGAGCACCCGGAACGCTTCGATTATTCCGCGCCCATTCAAGCCTACGGAAAAAAGGCTTCGGATGGCACGCAGGTCAAGGGTGTAAGCGTGGATCGTGCTTTCAAACCGGGCACGACGTTCACTTGGGAAGGCTACCGGTTCAAAGTGGACTGGATGCCCGGCCAAACCGAGTTCGCCCTCTGTCTGCACGGCCAAATCGACGGTCGCCATGTCGCCTTCACCGGGGACAATATCTTCGGTGATCCTGATAATCCGGCCCAGACGGGTCACGAAGCCATGGTCGCGCACAATAGCGCCATCCTCGAGGAAGGCTACATCTACGGCGCGGAATTCCTGAAGCGCATCAAACCTGATATTCTAGTCGGCGGCCATTCCTTCGTCATGGACCACCCGACGGCCTTCATCGAGCGCTACCGCCAATGGTCCTATGAAATGCGCGACGCCTTCCAGGCGCTCAGTCCTGATCCTGATTACCGCTATTGGTTTGATCCATTCTGGGTGCGAACGGAACCCTATCGCGTCGCTCTGCGGCCCGGACAGGCCCAAACCGTAGAGCTGCACGTCCGCAACTTCCGCCAGCGGAAACAAAGGCACGTAATAGAGATCCACCCACCCCCGGAGGTCATTGTGGAACCGAGCCGTCTGGAAGGCACCCTGGCGGGTGGATCACGCCAGTCGTTTCCTGTTCGCGTCAGGCTTTCGCCACAGGCCGCCCCTGGAACTCGAATTGTCGCCCTGGATGTCACCCTGGACGGGCACCGCTACGGCGAGTGGTTTGATTTTGTAATCGGTGTTGGCGCCGAAGATGGCGAAAGGAAATAGAGGGCTTACATGGTCGCAGCCTGTTCCCCGAAAGTAGCTTATTCAGGTAGTGGGGCAGGCGTCTCGCCTGCCGCCCGGGGCGTCTCGCCCGCTTTGCAGGAACGCAGGGCAGGACGCCCTTTGACAGGTGAGACGCCTTCCCCACTACCTGGACAGTTACCCCCGAAATATCTAGCCGGGTCCGCAAAACACTTCTTGAATTCGTTGCTCATCTGGGCGGCGTGCACTCCGTCGATAAGACGGTGGTCGAAAGTCACACCGATCGAGAGAACGGGCCGAGCCTTCACCTCGCCGTTTTCGACCACGGCCTTGTCGCGAATGGTCCCCAAAGCCAATAGGAGCGGGACCCTGGTGTAGGGCACCAGCGGCGCCCAGGCCACATCGATGCCCATACCCCCAACGTTCGTGATCATCACCGAGCCGAACGGGTCGTTCGGGAGTCCTAGAAACCCGAGATTGAGGTTCAGCCCGTAGACCAGCCAACTGACCAGGCTGAGAAAACTGCGGACCAGGCGCCAGGGGAGCAGCGACACAATGCGCATAGATGCTCCAAAGGAGTGGTCCCGGCCTCGCTTGACATCAGCCGCTTGCGCGCGAAAGGCCCGGGCGATTTCCCCCAGGCTCTTCGTGTCGGTCTCGTGAACGGTCGTGCCGCTCAGCACGGCCTTGGCAATCCGCTCATCCCGGCTGCCCTTCACCGCCCTTCCGGGCACATTGACTTGAAAGAAGATGCTCACATTCTGGCGAAGATATACCCTGCCGTGCCGCAACAACCCATTCAACTCCGGCCGCACTTGGAGGCAATGCGTGATAGCTTTCGCGGCTAGAAGGGTCGGCGTGATGCGCACGCCATGCTGATTGGAATAAGCCGCGGCGAATTCGAGCGCCTTCGACATCTCGATCTCAAGCAAGGCATAAACCGAAGGGTCTCCCGCGGTTCTCCAAGTACCGCAAGCGACCTTCCTGGACAGGCCAGGCTCATGTGCCCGGAAATTTGCTCGACCCATTGCCCCATTGTGACTGACGATGAAAGGAGATCGCAAGCTTGACTTCCTGCCGAGGAAATCCGCAGTGTTCAGTTCGGTGAAAGCATTTCGGAACACATCCCGGTTTCCGGCCCCGGCTCCCTGGCATCCGCACCTCTATGCATAACGCCTACCCTCGACGCACATTCTTCAAGCTAGCCACCATGGCTTCAACCGCCACGCTTGCCGGGAGCTTCAAGACAGCCGGAGAGCCTGCGGAGAAGTCGATCGCAAACCGCGCCCGGCTCCTGCCCGGATGTTGTGCTTATTCCTACAGTTCGTATCTTGCGAAAGGGAGTATGACCATGGAGGAATTTATCATCAAAGCGGTGGAGCTAGGCGTATTGGGAGTGGATATCACGACCTATTGGCTCAAGTCAACCGAGCCGCCGCATCTCGCCAGCCTACGCAGTTTCGCCTACCGGCACGGGATGCCATTCTCAGGTCTGGCGATTGGGGCGGACCTGTGCCAGCCAGACAGCGCGAAGCGAGCGGAAACCGTCGAGACCATCCGCAAGTGGGTGGATGCGACCGAACTCCTTGGCGCTTCGCACTTGCGAGTGTTCGGCGACAAACTGCCGGCTGGAGCTACTACCGAGCAAGGAATTGGGTGGGTGGTCGAAACGATGAAGCCAGCCTGCGACCACGCAGCCAGGAAGGGAATTATCCTCGGCCTGGAAAGCCATTCAGGACTGACCACGCGGGCGTCGAACATCGTCGAAGTGCTCCGGCGAGTGGATTCACCTTATGCGGGCTGTAATTTGGACATCAGCAACTTTCCTGAGAACCCTTACGAGCAGATCGAGCTATGCCTCCCCTACGCCACCCACGCGCACATACGCGATCTCTATGGTGAGCCCAAGCAACCTCTGGACCTGGACAGAGTCTGGCAATTGTTCGTCAAGGGCGGATACAACGGCTACATGTCCGCCGAATACGAAGGCAAGGAAGACCCCATGACAGGCGTACCCAAGCTCATAGAGAAGATCAAAGTCTTATGCAGGAAATACTCCAGCGCATAATCGCGCGCCTCGAAACGCCTGCAGACCGGAGCGCCGGTCTCCGACCCGGCGCCGGCCAAATGGCTGGGAGACGCCGGGTCGGAGACCAGCGCTCCGGAAAGTGTTAAAAGTTCCAGCTAAGAGGTGAATTATGACAAATCGACGAGCATTCCTTCAGCAACTATCCCGGGGAGCCGCCTGCGTGGCAGCATTGGGGCTTGGCACGCCAGGCCGGGTCCTCGGAGCCAACGAACGCATCCGCATCGGCCTGATTGGCGCGGGCAGCCGCGGCCGGGAGATCTTCCGCGTAGCCCTGCGATGTCCCAACGTGGAAGCGGTCGCCGTCGCTGACGTTTACACTGGCTGCTTGGAGGAGGCCAAGAAGATCGCGCCGGGGATTACGACGCACCAGGACTTTAGGCGGCTGCTGGACGACAAGACCATTGACGCGGTCCTGATCGCCACGCCGCAGCACCAGCATGCGCTGAACTTCGTGCCGGCCATCCAGGCCGGCAAAGACGTTTATCAGGAAAAGACGATGGCCTTCAATCCCGACCACGCGAGGCGGATGAAGAAGGCGTTTGAAGGTTCCGGACGCGTGGTCCAAATCGGCATGCAAATGAACAGCGGACCGGGCATCGCTAAGGTCAAAGAAATGGCTACGACCGAGAGGATGGGGGAGATGACTGCGATCCAGGCGCATCACTATCGCAACGCGCCCTATGGCGGCTGGCTCAGGCAAATTCCGCCGGATTGTGACGACCAACACGTTGATTGGCCCGGCTTTGAAGGCGAAGCGAAACACTATGCCTTCGATCCGCAGCGGTACATGAACTGGCGGTTTTACTGGGATTACTCGGGCGGCAACGTCTTCGAGAACATGGTCCACCAGGTCGGGTTCTGGCACCAGGTTTTGGGGCTGGGTATTCCTGAGTCGGTGAACATGGCGGGAGCCAACTTCCATTCACCCAAGATGGAGGTTCCAGACACAATGAGCGTTTCAATGAATCACCCGGGCAAAATGCTCTTCACCTGGAACTCGATGTTCTCCAACTCATATTACGGGGAGACCCACGACTACCTCTTCGGCACCAAGGGCACCATCATGCACGACGAGTCCGACCAGGTTCTTTACCTGCCGCAAGGCAAGCGAGCGGCGGACGAGGCTGAAGCGCTGGCAACCCCTGGTGCAAAGGCCCCGGCTGGCTACTCGGATTCCACTTTGAAGCACATGCAGAACTTCTTCGACTGCGTTCGCAGCCGTAACCAGCCTGTCTGTCCCTTCGAGGCGGGATTCCGCGCGGCGATCACCTGCCAGATGGCGATCACATCCTATCGTCAACAGCGCACGGTTCGGTGGGATTCCAAGTCGGAGGATATCGTGTGAAGCGGAATTAGATGTGAGGCCTATGGACGAACCATTCCTGCGCTGGGGCATTTTAGGGTGCGCCAACATCGCCCGGAAGAACTGGAAGGCCATCTGGAACTCCAGGAACGGTCGCATCACTGCCGTCGCCAGCCGCGACCTCGACCGCAGCCGCCGTTTCATCGAGGAATGCCAGGCCCAGGCTCCCTTCGAACCAGCCCCACGCGCCCTTGGCAGCTACGAAGAGCTGCTGGCTGCACAGGATGTGGATGCGGTTTACATCCCCCTGCCCACCGCAATCCGCGGAACATGGGTCAAACGAGCCGCCGAGGCACGGAAACACGTTGTCTGTGAGAAACCTTGCGCGGTGAGCGTGGCCGAGCTGGGTGAAATGCTCGACGCCTGCCGGCAAAACCGCGTCCAGTTCATGGACGGGGTGATGTTCATGCATAGCCGTCGCCTGCAGCGCATCCGCGAAGTGCTACAGGACGGGCAAACGGTTGGTCCCATCAGGCGGATCACTTCGGCATTTGCCTTCCGTGCTCCGGAAGAGTTCTTTGAATCCAATATCCGGGCCCAGAGCGAGCTGGAACCTTACGGTTGCCTGGGTGATCTTGGTTGGTATTGCATTCGTTTCGCGCTGTGGGCCTTGGATTGGAAGTTGCCGGGGCAAGTAGTCGGCCACGTGCTCTCCGAATTCCAGCACAAGGGCAGCCGGTTGCCGGTGCCGACGGCATTCTCGGCCGAACTCTTCTTCGAGAATGGAGTCACCAGCAACTTCTACTGCTCGTTCCTCTCCGAGACCGAGCAATGGGCGAACGTGAGTGGCACGCTTGGGCACCTCCGCGTTGCGGATTTCGTCCTGCCGTTCTCCGGAGATGAGATCGCCTTCGAAACCGAAAACCCGACGTTCGAGGTTCGGGGCTGCGACTTTGAAATGCAGCCACACCACTGCCGCTGGGTGGTCAAGGAACGCAGTCACAGCGACCCGACAGCCCAGGAGAGCCAGCTCTATCATCACTTTGCCGAGCAGGTCCACTCCGGAATCGTCAACCCGCTCTGGCCCGAAATCGCCCTGAAGACCCAGCAGGTGATGCAGGCCTGCCGTGAATCCGCTGACGCCGATGGGCGACCAGTCCAGGTGGCTCAGCCAGCGGGAACTTGAGGCAGAACCAACGCACAAGAACAGATCTTCCCGAGAACGGGGTATCCAACCACGAAATACACTAAACACACGAAACGTGACTGGCTTAGGAAAAGGATACGACTCACCCGTCTGGCGGATGCCTTGGTTGCACCAAGCCTGGGTCATTTCGTTTATTCCGTGTATTTCGTGGTTCCAAGTGCTCCTGCCACAATCATGAACCTGTCGCTTTCTGTCTTGCTGTTGGCCGCTGTCGTCGCGGGATCCTCCTTCCAAAGTTCCGGCCAGGAGAATTCAGCCGCGCAGCCGGCGGGCGCGCAAGCCAGGCGCCTGGACTTTGGCAGCAATCAGGCCCTGACTGGATGGGAAATTACGGGCGGGGCGAGTACTGATGCAAACAAGAGCCGCCAGGGCAAAGGCGGCTCACTCAAGATTGGTCCGGGCGCAAAGGCCCTGCTGAAGCTCCGTGACCAGGACCAATCGGGCAAGGTCGAGTTCTGGGTATATGACGACGGCACACAACCTGAAAACCCCAAGGTTTCTCGCGTAGGCTCGCGTTGGGGCCTGGTTCAAAGCGACGGGAAAGCGCTTGCCGTGGGTGCCCTTTACGCGAGCTATCTCGGGGGCAATGAAGGTTACACCGCCTCCGCCTATGCTGGGGCAAGCTGGTTCGACCAGTTATTCTGGCTGGGCGTCAATCGCGCCCCGGTCGGCTGGCACAAGTGGACGTTTGACTTCGATCCGGAAGCGGGTTTGCAGGTCCTTCACGACGACAAGGAGGTCAATGCTATCGACTCCGCCAAGACCAGTTTGAAAGGCTTTAGCGCCATCGCCTTCTGGGGCGACGAGAGTATAGGCAAAGAGCAGACCATCTGGGTAGCGGACCTAACCGTCGCGCTGGGCGGCCCGGTGAAGATTATCCCCGCCAGTGAAGCCGATCCTTACGCACCCGCGACTGTTAGGGCAGAAGCGGCGCTGCGCCGACCCGTAGCCATCTCCACGAAGGATAGCGTGCGAGTTACTCCCAGATTGGAGGCTCTGCCGCTCCAGGAGAGCGTCTCGCAGTACGGCATCACCTGGACGTTTGAGCAGCCAGCTCACGTCGGGCAGTTCGTCAACGGCGACTGGTACGTCGTGGGTCCAGCAACCGTAAAGGCGATCAACCCCAAACCGCTCTACGGCAGCGAAATCCCCAAACGCCAATTGGACCACATGGACAAGGAGCGCCCGGAAGGCCAGCGCGTTCGAAATGGCTTCATGGTTAACCCGCCTGCTCAAATGCGAGTGGCGTACGACAGCGGAGTTCGGAACTGGTTTGACCCGTCGCTCATCCAGAAGTTGCCGGTGACCTTGAAGCCGGGTGACTCCATGGTAGCGACCATCAGCATGCCCATGGGTTTGGTCCTGCATGCTCAACTCCGGAATAATATCGAGCGCGGCGGCGAGGACTGCAGCCCCATCCGGACGGCCGCGGTCTTGACTTGCCTCGACGCGCCGCAGCCGCCGGACGCCTTTCGGCCAGCTTTCTGTGATCGGCAGGCCAGAATCTACCTGGCACGTAGCCTCAAACGCCAATCGCTCCCCACCGCCACGGCAACGAAGAGCCTGCTCGACGTGCAGCAATACATCCGGTTCACGCAGCGACCCTGGGTAGGCACTTGCTTCTTCGGTTTCGAAGAGCCAGTCGAGAACATGCCCCAATACGGGCTGGAATATGGTCGCGTCGTTGGCCTCTCCGCCTTGTTGCTGTGCACCGACCTCAAGCCCGCGGAAAAGGAACCACTGCTCATCAACTTCGTCCAGGTGGGCATCGACCTTGGCGGGATGGTGCGGGCGGGGCATCCCGGGTGGACGAGATTGTTGCGATTGCCCGCACACACAATCTCATGATCCTGAAAGATAACGCCCAGGCCTGCGGATGCGATTTTGCCGGGCGCAAGCTGGGAACATGGGGCGACATCGCCTGCTTTAGCCTGCAGGGCAACAAAGTTATTACTTCGGGCGATGGCGGCGTGATTACCACTAACGACCAGAGACTCTACGAACTGTGCGTGCGCTATCAC